>Ga0075426_10002841_pt1 | contig 12384 bp, 8 predicted proteins | sample SoiMethybrSBSTD5_FD_75304 | JGI IMG/M metagenome (GOLD analysis project Ga0075426, IMG submission 75304) | Bulk soil microbial communities from a Populus tree surrounding site in Tennessee, USA - Soil MetaG P. TD hybrid SBSTD5 | ecosystem: Environmental > Terrestrial > Soil > Tree plantation...
CCCGGCATCCTCGCTTCATCCGCGGCTACGGCTATCAGGGAGGCGCGGGCATGGGCTTCCATTTCAGTGCGGAGGGCTTCGGCGCGTCCTATAAGAATGCAGTTCGCCGCGGCTTGTATGGCCCGGAACTGGGCGCCTTTGGTGAATCGCTCGCGCGCTGGGACAATTACTGCGATATCGATCCCGGCCTGAAAGACTCATGGGGCATTCCGGCCTTGCGTATCAATATGACGCACGGACCCAACGAATCCGCCATGATGGAGGACGCCGCCGTGGCCGCGGCCGAGATGCTCGAAACCGCCGGCGCGAAAAACATCAAGATCAATACCGGCCTGCAAATGCCCGGCATGGCGATTCACGAGCTGGGCACCGCACGCATGGGCGCCGAGTCGAAGAAATCGGTGCTCGATCCCTGGAATCAGACCCACGATGTGAAGAACCTGTTCGTCATGGATGGGGCATGCTTCGTTTCATCCGGCTGCCAAAATCCGACCCTGACCATGATGGCAATCACGGTGCGGGCTTGTGACCGGCTGGTGGAGCGATTTAAGCGAAATGAGGTTTGATAAAGTTTCCTACCCGAACTTGCGCCACACCTGTCGAATGCGGTTTCATAGGACGGATGAAAACGATTAGCAATTCCCTCCCGCTGCTTATGGCTTGGCTCGCGCCTGTTTTGTTTGCCGCCGTGGCACTTGGTGCCGACCGCGCTTCCGGCAGCGACTACCTGGCCTACATCGGCACTTACACCCAAAAAAACAGCAAAGGAATCTATGTATTTCGCCTCAATAGCTCGACCGGCAAGCTGACACCCCTCGGGCTCGCGGCCGAAACCACCAGCCCTTCCTACCTGGCTATCCATCCCAACCACCGCTTTTTATACGCGGTAGCGGAAGTGAACAATTTCGGCGGCCAGAAGAGCGGCGCCGTCAGCGCCTTTTCCATTGACCGCAGCACCGGCAAGCTGACGTTATTAAATCAGGTGTCTGCCCGCGGCTCCGGCCCGTGCCACGTGATGGTCGATCCCACCGGCAAGACGCTTCTCGTGGCCAATTACGATAGCGGCAGCGTGGCCGCTCTGCCAGTGGGCCAGGACGGCCGCTTGCGCGAGGCCTCGGCCGCCATTCAGCACCACGGCACCAGCGTAAACCCCGAACGGCAGGAGGGACCGCACGCTCATTGCATCAATAACTCACCCGACAACCGCTTCGTCCTGGCGGCGGATCTGGGCCTCGACGAAGTGCTGGTCTATCGCTTCGATCCCGCACGAGGGTCGCTCGCTCCCAACGATCCTCCGTTCGGAAAGACGCCGCCGGGCGCTGGCCCCCGGCACTTCGCCTTTCATCCTAACGGCCGTTTCGTCTACGTCATCAACGAAATTCAGTGCACGGCTTCGACCTTCTCCTATGATGCTCAACGCGGTGCCCTGAAACTGCTGGCAACCGTTTCCACCGTCCCGAAGGATTACAAAGTCACGAAAGACGACAGTACGGCTGAAATCAGAGTGCATCCTTCCGGCAAGTTCGTGTACGGCTCGAATCGGGGTCCGGACAGCATCGCGGTCTTTTCCGTTGATTCCACCACCGGGACCCTCCATCCCATCGAGTACGTCTCCACGCAAGGAAAGACTCCACGCGGCTTTAACATCGATCCCACCGGCTCTTATCTGATCGCAGGCAACCAGGACTCTGACAGCCTGGTTGTGTTCCGCATCGATCAAAAGACCGGCCGGCTCACTCCTACCGGTCAGAAGCTGGAGGCGTATGCGCCGGTCGATGTCGAATTCGTGGCAGTGAAATAAGCCGTCTGAATGCCGCCATAAGTGCCACGTGAAAGCCGCCGCCATTCAAGGTTGAACGGTTCAGGGCGCGTCCGCCAATTCCCGCTGCGGTTGCGCCCGTTCGATATTTGGACGAAGGCAACTCTCGCCATCCTCGTCTACATCGTCACGCTGCTGTGGATCAACGTGTATATCGCCCGCGACCTGTTCACGGTCGAGTTCACACGGCACTTGCAGTCCAACGAGGGAACATTCATCGCCATCGCCCGCGTTATCATGCAGCATCCCACCGACCTCCTCTGGTGGCCGTTCTGGAATATCGGCATGCCGTTTCAGAACACCTACTTCCCCTTGTTGCCTCTGACAACCGCAGCCGTGGCCAAACTGGCCGGATGTTCGCCGGCGCTCGCGTTTCACGCCGTCTGCGCGTTTTTCTATTGCGTGGGGCCGGTGACCTTGTTTCTGATGGCGTGGAAGCTCTCCGGCGCTCCCGGCTACAGCTTCATCGCGGCGCTCGCCTACTCGTTACTGTCGCCCTCCGCGTTTCTGGCCGGCGCGTTGCGAAATGATTTGGGCACGGTGTGGGGTCCACGCCGCCTTCAGACGCTAGTCTTTTACGGCGAGAGCCCGCATATCGCGTCTCTCGCATTGCTGCCTTTGGCCGTGCTGGTTCTTTATTGGTGTTTCCAGGGCCGCCGCTCCCCGGCCGCGCTCGCGGGCGTACTCATGAGCGCCGTAGTTATGCTGAATGCCTTTGGCGGTGTCACCCTGGCGATCGCGCTGCTCTGTCTGCTGCTGGCCGGCGAAAGCCGCGATTTGCCCCGGAACACCGTATTCGCCGCGCTGACCGCCATGCTGGCCTATTTATGGGTGTCTCCCTGGATCCCTCCTTCCGTGCTCCAAACGATTCGCCAGAATGCACAGCTAGTAGGCGGCGATTTCCGTCCACGCCTTCTAACCGTACTGGCTGCGCTCGCTGTCCTGGGCGGATTGGTGCTGCTCGGCGTCCTGATGCGGCGCTTGCATTGGCCCTTTCACCTGAAATTTTTCCTGTTGTTCACGGCCGCCCTTGCCGCCATCACGCTGCCGGCCTTCTACTGGGACGTCTTCCTGCTGCCTCAGCCGCACCGCTATAACCTGGAACTCGATATGGCGCTCTGCCTCCTGGTTGTGTTCACCACCCGCCAGGTTGCTGAACGGTGGTCGCCTTTAGCGAAGGTCGCGGTCGGGCTGGCGCTGATCGTGCCAGCAGCGCACCAGTTGATTCATTACCGCCGTTACGCGGAGGCCTTGATCCAGCCTGTCGATATCACCAAAACCAGCGAATACAAGGTGGCTCGCTGGATCGATCAAAACCTGAAAGGCCAGCGTGTGATGGTGTCAGGCTCCTGGTCTCTGTGGTTCAACATCTTTAGTGATAATCCTCAGCTTAGCGGTGGACACGAACCCATGGCGCCGAACTGGGTGCAACGTGTTGCGGTCTATACCCTCTATACGGGTGAGAACGCCGGCGGCCAGGATGCCGCCATTTCAGAGCTCTGGCTCAAGGCGCTCGGAAATCAAGCGATCGCGGTGCCTGGCGCTAACAGCCGTGAGTCGTATCATCCCTTCCGCAACCCCCGCAAGTTCGAAGGAGTGCTCCCTGTATTGTGGCGCGAAGGCGACGACACCATCTACCGCGTGCCGCAGCGTTCTCTCTCGCTGGCTCATGTGATCCCTGCCAGCGCCGTGGCCCAGCGCACGCCAAAACATGGCCTGGACGTTGATCCGCTGATTCCATACGTCGCTGCGCTCGAGGATGCGGCATTGCCGGAGGCAGAGTTTCGCTGGCGTGATTTGCATTCCGGAGTCATCCGTGCGCCCGTGCGTCCCGGCCAGGTTATCTCCGTGCAGATAACTTACGACCCGGGCTGGCACGCGAGTGTCCGCGGATCGCCGCGCCCAGTCGACCGCGATGGCTTGGGCATGCTTGTGGTGCGGCCCGAATGCGACGGCCCTTGTGAGATCGAATTGTTCTACGATGGCGGGCTGGAGCGAAAGATCACTCGCGCCCTGAGCTGGCTGGTCATGATCGGAGTAGTTCTGGGTTACGCCGTCCGGCGCCGAATTGTTAGCCCCTCCGGATGAACCAGCAACCAGGCAAGAGCGCCTACGGCACAGAGGCCGGACGCCACCAGGAATGACGCCGTCCAGCCGAATTTGCCCGCGATCGCCGGCGTCAGGCTGGCGGTGAGCGCGCCGCCCAATTGGCCGCCCATATTCATAAAGCCGGAAACGGAGCCCGCGGACTTTCCGCCGATATCCGCGCTTACCGACCAGAACGAGCTCTGCGAGAGATAGAGCGCTCCCGCTCCTCCGGCCAGCACTATGCTGGCAAGTTCGGCGCTCGCGACCTGCGTCGCCAGGGCGATAAAAACAGCGCACAGCCCAATGCCGAAAACGGCGAGGCCGCATCGTCCAGTCCGCTTTCCGTATCTCTTGGTGAGCCGGTCACTCGCCCAGCCTCCGGCGAGAGAGCAGGAAGCCATCGCCAGAAACGGCAGCATCGTGTAGAAAGAACTGTCGCGCAGGTTCAAGCCGCGTACTGTCCTCAGATAGATGAAGAACCAGGTGAAGAAAATGTAAGCCGCATAACCGTAAGTGAAATAGCTGAAAGTAACCGCCAGAATGTGACGATTCCCAAGAATCGACGTCCACGACAGCTTTCCTCCCGCACTGGAATCCGCTAGCGGCAAGCCCGCCTGAATGTGTATAGCTTCCTCTTTCGTCACCCATGGGTGGCTGCCCGGTGCGTCGCGCGCCACCAGGTACCAGATCAGTCCCGCTATCAAACCCAGCACCGCGCTGACCCAGAATGACCAGCGCCAGCCGTAGTTGACCATGATCCACGAAATCAGTGGCGGCGTGATCCCAGCACCAAATCCAACGCCGGTAAAGATGAAGCCGTTGGCGATTCCACGTTCCGCGGAAGGAATCCAGGCGGAAACCACGCAGTTGGACGCGGGATAAACCACCGCTTCCCCAATCCCCAGCAGGAACCGAATCCCGATCAGCAGGAAGACCAAACCGCTCAAACCCGGACTCAAGAGCGTGATGAGTGTTGTAAAAATCCCCCACCAGACTACGCCGATAGTGAGCACTTTTCGCGGGCCGATGCGATCCGCGATGCGGCCGCCCGGCGTTTGAAACAGGGCGTAGCCCAGAACGAATGCGCTGAAGACGTAGCCCAGCTCAACGTTGGTTAACTGAAATTCTTTCGCGATGGTAGGTCCGGCGATGGAGATGTTGACCCGGTCCAGGTACGCGATGGCGCTCACCACAAACATCCAGAAGATAAGCACCCACCGAATCCTCGCGCGCACGTAAGAAAGCAAATCGTTCTCCTTCAAGCTCAGCGGGTGACCACCGCCACTTCGTAGTCCCGCACACCGGGCACGGTAAACTCCGCCATACGGCCCTCACGTTTCAACGGAACCGAAGTCCCAGCCCTCAAAAGCTCCACACGATCGCCGTTCACTCCGTCTGGAAGTTCGGTGCGCACCAGTTGCGGCCCCACAGCGTACGTCTCCGTGAACCAGCCGCGTAGCATGTTCGGATTCGTGTAGTTCAACAAGTGCAACGCAAATCCAGGCTCCGTCTCCCAGGCGAATACTTCAACCATGCCCTCACCATTCACATAAACGGGTACACGGTCGCGTACCAGCCATTGCACGGAATTCTTCAACAGCCGGCTGAGATCGGGGTTCCCGGACCGCCAGAAACTGCGGTCGATGTCGCCGGGAATGTACACCAGGCGGCTGGCACCGTTTTCCCGCAGAACGATCGCCGGCTCATTGGTAGGCGGTGAACGCGGATAGACCATCTCCGGTGGATACGCAGGGAACGGCGGCAGCACACCCAACACCGGTTCGACGTTGGCCGCCTGAATGGGCACACGAAATTCGGCCCCGGGCAGAATCGAGGTATTCTCGAACCCGCGCAGCACCTCGTGCTTCCGCAAAATGCGCGCGTAATACGCGTTGCCGTTCGGACCTTGTACGTTGCCCGGCTTGCTCATGCCGAAGAGCTTCGCCAGGCCGAAATCAGGACGCGCCTTTCCCCGCTCGTCGTAAAGGCTGGTTTCAAAGGTCGCCAGCAGCGATCCCCCGCTCCCCGCATACGCCTCGAGTTGCCTGCACTGCGCGTCGCCCAGCAGCGCCACGTTCGGCAGCAACAGCGCCGCGTACTTTTTCAACGTCTCCGGACCGAGGTCATCTTCATGCACGAAGTCGAACGGGTACCTCGTCTCGACGAGTGCATAGTACAGTCCCTGGAGGAATTCGGTGGCGTCGCTTCCGCCGGGCGGTTTGTAAAATGCATTTCCCCGCTCGGAGAACACGACACCGATATTGGCGATGGAGCGCCGGTTCATAAAGTGACGCTCATGTTCGGCGATCCAGGCAAAGAACCGCCGCCCGGTTTCCCGCCAGCGCAGGTCTTTCGGTGCGCCGCCCAGCCAGTGGTACCACGGAACCATGCCGCTCGCCGTCGTCTGCGCCATCCACATGGTGGCTTCTTCAGGCGCTTTCGACGTGTGACGCCACAACGGATGGCTGTTAGCGTAAGAGCCGGTCACATTGGTGATGGTGCGGCCCTTCATGACGCATTGCGCAACTCGCCCCTGCTGCGCGCAATCCCAGATGGGCGTGCTGCCGCTACGGCCCTGGTGATCGGCATTGAACCACCCGGCCACGCTGGCAATCTGTCTTAGATCCGTCGAAGCGCGGATGCCGCCGCCCAGGTTGCCGACGTAAACGCTGTCCCACTTCTTTTGCTTCGCTGTCGCGTCCCACAGTTTCCAGACCTCAAGCACGCGCGCCAGATGGCGGTCGCGAAACTCGGGACTCTTCGGATCGCCGAAGCCGCGGCATCCCGCGCAATGGCAGGCGGATGGCCCATCGGCGCCGGGCCATCCATTCGTGAAAAAACCGTCCACATCGTAAAGCGAATTGATTTCGCGAATGATGGCCGGCATCTGCTCGGTGAAATACGCCGAATACATGCACGTCTTATAGAGCCAGGTGGATTGATCGTGCTGCACCGGCGTACCGTCAGCCCGGTGTTCGAACCAATCCGGATGCGCCTTCCACGCCTCTTCCCAGGCGTAGTTGCAATCCAGGCGCGCCACCACGCGAATCCCGCGCTTCTTCGCGGCGTTCGCGAAATCGCCGAAAAGATCGCGGCCATCCAGGTACTCGCTCTTGTGGTGGTAGGCGATGCGCGTCGGGTAGAACGCGAGAATTCCGCCGCCGTTTAGCAGCACCGCATTGATCTTCAGGCTGCTCCAATAGTCCAGCCAGTCGTCGATGTTCAGCTCGATCGGGTCGCGCTCGTTGAAATTGACCTGGCCGCAGCGCCGCATGGTCTGGTACCACGGCGCGCGGTCGTTGTCCGGTGGCGCAGCCAGCACAAGATTCCCGAACGCTGCGCCCGAGAGCGCAAGCATTTCACGTCGCGATATGGTCATGGAGCGTCACAGTTTGCCCCGGATCACCGTTATGGAAGCCTTCGGAAGCTCGTACGCAGTCTGTGCATCGGCGTTGATCGTGGATGTCGCGGGCGGACCGTCGGGATCGGCGTGACTGTTTGGGCCGTCGCTCATCCACACGTACTGTTTGCTGCCAAAAGTCACCATCGTGACCGGCCCTGAGAACGATTCCTGCGTCTTACGGCTCGAATCCTCGAAGACCACGCGCACCGAATGCGGATTGGACTCGTCTCGATTCACCAGCATCAGCGCCCAATTCCCGTCCGGGCGATGCAGCGCGTATGTCGTCACCAGCATGTTCCCGGCGTCGTCCTTGATCGCCGGTGTCGCGGGGAACATCTGGTGCACCCCAGCGTGGTGTTGCGCCCATTCCCGGTTGATGAGCCGCGCGGCGAAATACGTCGCCGTGTAGCCTCTGACATTGAAATTCCCATCGCAAACGAAATTTCCCCAGGTGGCCCAGCCCTGGCACGTATTCTGCACCGGCTCCGGCTGGATCGGCGAATGGAAGTACGCCGCGCCCCCAGCCTCGAAAAAGGAGCCGATGCTATCCGCCAGCCACAGTGCCGAAAAGATCGTGCTCATTGGCCCGCTAAGTCTCCACGAGAGATTGCTCTCGGTCACCATCAGCGGAACTTCCTTCGGCACGCCATCCTCTCTCCACACCTGGAGAATGTGGCTCATCAGCCGCGGTTCGCGGTACAGATCCTTCCACTTGATTTCGCACGGTTCGAACGGGTAATGCTCGAAAGACACGAAAGCCAGGTCCGAAAGCCGTCCGTGCGCTTTGAGGTAATCCACGAAGCGCCCCATCCACGACGTCTTGCCTTCCGCATCCGGCCAGACTTTTATGTCTTCGTTGACGCCCTCGAAAATCGGCCCCCCCAGCTTGAGCGCCGGGTCTACCTTATGAATGGCGGTGGCCCACTGCAAGTAGAGCGCGCCGTAATCCTCCGGCATAATGTTTTTGCCGTCGGGCTCTTCTCCCATTTCGATCCAGCCAATCGGATACCCGCGCTTCTTGATGTACTCGATCTGGGCGGCGGCGTCATCCGGCGTCCCGTAGAGCATGGTCACAGGAATCATGGCGGGCAGGTTGTTGGTGATGCCGCTGGTGAAGAAGACATCGAAGCCGGTGTGCTGGCTACCGCGCGCGGCCACGCCGGCCTCCGCGTGCCAGGGGTCGATCGAAGAGGTTGCAAATATTGGCCGCTTGGGGTTCGGAGAATCGCCAGCCAGATCGACAAAGCCGCCGTTGGCGTCCAGAGTGCCGGCGGTCACCTCCTGGATGGCGTACCCCACGCAGTTGCGAGGGTCGTCCTCGCCGTGCTCGTCGCAGCTATTGGACGATTCCATCATCCATACGCGCAGGTACCTGACGGGCACGGGCGACTCGGCGAGGCTCAGCGTCACGGTGCCACCTTGTCCATTCCTCACGGTGCCCGAAGGAAAAGCCTTCCATTGACCCGCGGGATTCTTGCTCAACGGATCTTGCCCCAGCCAGTAACCCACCTCATAGCTCTTCGCGTAAGGATTGGCCCAGGCGATCCGAATCGCGCTCACAGGGTTCGCCGCCCCCAGATCCATCACCACCCATTGCGGGTGCAAGGCGTCGTCCTCGCCCGTAAATTTGCTGGTCAGATACGGGTTGCTCTTCCAATACGTGACCCCGCTACCCTGCAATGTCGCGGACGCGCCCCCGCCCGAACGCGTAAAACCACGATGAGGCAGCGAGTAGGATCGGATATAGCGGATGGGCTCCTTTAGCTCCGTGCTGCCGGTGAAGTAGCCGCTCTTGTGGGGCGCATCGCTCCAGGCGCCGTTCTCATTCCAGTGCCAGGCCGCCATCCGCAGCTCGGTGTTGTTGCGGTAGGTGATCGGTCCATAACCAGCCGATAGACACTGCTTGATGATGGCCGAGCTGTAGATCTTGTCGATCGCGCCGTACGGCAGGTTATCCATCGAGCTGCCGATCGCCTGATCCGGATCGAACGTATTCACCTCGTGCCCCGGTGTCGTGTCAACACGGACGGTCGGGACTTTCTTCGTGACCTGGCCGTATCCGCCGCCCATCAAGCAAAGAATCGTGAGGGTGCTCACACCCCGAGCCGTACCGGTCATCGGTCCTCCTTTAGCTCCGGCATGCCAGTCCAGTATAGTTGAACAGACTACGTTTACATTCTCTGATGAGGGAGGAAAGATGAAACGGACGGCGCAGGCTCAATGGCGTGGTGATTTGAAGGGTGGTTCTGGAACAGTTTCAACGGCCAGCGGAACGCTCTCGGCCACGCCCTACTCGTTCCATAGCCGGTTCGAGCAGGGAAAAGGAACCAATCCGGAGGAATTGCTGGCCGCCGCGCACGCAGGCTGCTTCACCATGGCGGTCTCGGCGCAGTTGTCCCAGGCGGGGCTCAAAGCCGACAGCCTGGAAACCACTTGCACCATTACTCTCGAACAGCAGCCCGGAGGGTTTGCCATCACCGAAAGCCACCTCGAGTTGAAAGCAAAGATTCCGGGCGCCACGCAGGAGGCCTTCGAGAAGGCTGCCCACGCCGCGGAAACAGGCTGTCCGGTTTCCAAACTCTACAACACCAAGATAACCTTGGACGCTCATCTCGAGGCCTGAACCCGCACCCCCGCGCGGCGGGTATATACTTTAGTCGATTCACTTCAGGAGGTTGTGATGGAGAGTTCCGGGAGTCAGTCGATGACCCGCCGCGCATTCGCCGGCGCCACTGCTTTCATGATCGTCCCTCGTCACGTTCTGGGAGCCCCGTTTGTCCCACCGAGCGACAAAATTACCCTCGCCACGATCGGACTAGGCCGCCAGGGCCAGGCCGTCACTATGGAGTTGCTGGCGCGTCCCGACACGCAAGTTGTCGCCGTGTGCGATTGCAACCGAGACAGCCGGGACTACGTGGAGTACGGCCCGAATCAGCTTCTGAGCGCCTGGCGCAAGCTGATGGGACCGGGCTATGAACGCTGGGGCGAAGATCTGGCATCGCCTGGCGAGGTGCAGCTGGCCCACGACTTCAAGACCAGTCTCGGCATGGGTGGCCGCGAGCCCGTGAAGCGGGCCGTCGAGGCTTACTACGGCTCTCGCAAAGACACCGGCGCCTACAAGGGCTGCAATACCTACATCGATTTTCGCGAGCTGCTGGAAAAGGAAAAGGATCTCGACGCCGTCTACGTCGCCACACCCGACCACTGGCACGCCCCAATCGCGCTCGCCGCCATGCGCAAGCACAAGCACGTTCTAGGGCAGAAACCCATGGCGCACTCCATCGCCGATGCCCACCGCATGGCGCAGATGGCGCACGAGATGAAAGTGGCGACTTCGCTCACCGTGAATAACCCGTCGAGCGACTCCACCAAACTTCTGTCGGATTGGATCGCCGACGGCGCCATCGGCCAGGTGCGTGAAGTCCACAACTGGTCGAGCCGCCCCTTCTGGCCGCAGGGTATCGACCGACCAAAAGAGGCGCAGCCGGTTCCCGATGGATTGGATTGGAACCTCTGGCTCGGCCCCGCGCCGGAGCGTCCGTTCCACCACGCCTATCTGCCATTCGTCTGGCGCGGCTGGTACGATTTCGGCTGCGGCTCGTTTGGCGATATGGGCTGCTATAGTTTCGCCGGCGTCTTCAAGATCCTGGATCTCATTCCACCCACCGCCGTAGAGGCCTGCTCCGGCGAATCGTATGACGAGACCTTCCCCAAATCTTCGATCGTTCATCTCGACTTCCCCGCCCGCGGCAGCCGCCCGCCGGTTCACATGGCCTGGTACGACGGCGGTATGCGGCCCCCGCGCCCGGCAGGATTGAAACAGGAAGACCAGCACTTTTTCCGCAGCGGCGAGGACAATGAAGGCATCATGTACGTCGGCGACAAGGGTCTCATTCTCGCCGGTTTCAACGGCAATAACCCGCGCGTCTACCCGGAATCCACGAAATACCAGGCGCCGCCCAGACAGCGCGGCGAACGCGGCGGCTACCGTGATGTCGCCATCGAGCAGTGGCTCACCGCCTGCAAAGGAAGCGGCCCTGCGCCGCTCGCTAATTTCGAAATCCAAAGCCCGGTGACCGAAGCCTTCTTGCTCGGCTGCCTGGCCCAACGCTTCCCCGGCGAACGGCTCGAATGGGATGCCGCCAACATGCGCATCACCGGTTCCGAGAAAGCCAATCGGTACGTCGATCCGCCAGCTCGCACAGTTTAGTTGGGTGGTGCACCGAAGCAGAGCAGGAGGTTTCCCTCGATGACGCGAACGATTCTGTCGTATTTATCGATTGCACTGATGGCTGTTGTCACAGTGAGTGCGGAGGATTTCAACGATCTCCAGATCGGCGAAGAAGTATTGGGATACTACGACGGCGGATTTGGAAGTTTGGGGACTGGTCCGGGACCGAACTTGGGAGTTACGTTCACGGCTGACTTCGTCACAGTGGCGCAGGGCGTATTCGGACCTCCATTCCAAGCGGAGGAACTGACCAGTACGTCCGGCATCATGGATGTTTTACCGGCCTTTGGTGGAGATGGTGGAGACTTTTCCTTTTATTACAATAACTTGGGTCCAGATGATGGTCTCGTGAGTCTCTACTCCGGTCTCGACGGCACCGGCAGCCTGGTGACAACCATTTCGCTTCCACCAACGCCTACCTTCAGCGCCGCATCGCCACTTGACGGTCTGCCTGGGCCGTTTGAATCTGCCATTTTCGCCGGGACCGCGGGTACACTTGTGTTCGACAACGTTACTTTCAGTCCTCCCGGTGTTGGTCCGGTACTCCCGGAACCCTCTTCAATAAGTCTCTTATTCATCGGGTTGCTGGCTGTCTGGTTGAGTGCGCGGAAGAGCATCACGAGCCTTGGCTCCCGTAGTTAGCTCGCGTGTTATTCTGAAGCCGGGACGAATCCGGTAGATGCGTGTCCGAAGTGCCTGCGTTGTTGCCTTGGTAAGCGTGCTGCTGTTAAGCGTCGCCCACGCCTTCCAGCGTCCCTGGCGCGAATACCGTGCCTTTGAATACAGCAACTTTCCCATCCCCCCGGATTATCAGGAAAAAACCGAGTGGCTGTTTGCGCGCCT
>Ga0075426_10002842_pt1 | contig 12384 bp, 9 predicted proteins | sample SoiMethybrSBSTD5_FD_75304 | JGI IMG/M metagenome (GOLD analysis project Ga0075426, IMG submission 75304) | Bulk soil microbial communities from a Populus tree surrounding site in Tennessee, USA - Soil MetaG P. TD hybrid SBSTD5 | ecosystem: Environmental > Terrestrial > Soil > Tree plantation...
GCCGCTAGGGCGCGGAGACCTTGGTGCCGTAGAGGCGCGCGCGGCTCGCGTAGCACACCGCGCAGCGCACCAGCCCGCCGGAGAGCCGCCCCGCCGGCCGGTATTCGTGCAGCAGCGCCGGGCGAATCTCGTCGCAGACGTCGCAGTACACGCGCGCCTCGCTGATCATGGTGAACGCGAGCCAGCCGCAGCGCGCGCAGCGCGCCGCCGCGCCCATCGCGGGCTCGTCGGCGATCAAGTGCTCGAACTCGACGGGCTTGATGGCGCGGCAGCCGGCGCAGTAGACGTGGGTCGCCTGGATCACGCGTGGCGCCTCACCTGCCGCAATAGCAGCACGCCGGCGAGCAGTCCGCCCGCCGCGAGCAGCAGGTTCGGATTCGGCAGGGCGTACGGCGCCATCAGCGCGAGGCGCCGCTTCATCATGCGCGCGCCGAGCTCGCCCCGGCGCTCGCCGAGGACACGCTCGGCCTGCGGCAGGAGCGCCGTCTCCTCGTCGGCGACGTGATGCAGCACTTCGCGCATCAGCTCCATCACGCGCGCGTCGTATTGCGGCGCCGCCGGATCGGCGCTGCGCAGCTCGCCGATCAGGCTCCGCATGCGGTCGTGCTCGGGGATGAAGCGGCCGACGAGCGCGCGGTCCACGCTTGCCATCGCCGGATAGAAGATTTCCTCCTCGAGCTCGGCGTGCACTTCCAGCGCGAAGCACAGCGTGGCGACCCGCGCGCGTTTCGTAGCGGGCGCTGCATCGCTCCGGTAGCGGTGGAACAGGGTGAGGACGCGGGCATGATCCGCGCGGATCATATCGGTCGCGTCGGGCGCGAGCTTGGCGAGCACGGTCATACGCGACGCCTAGCAAGAACAGGTCCCAGCGCTCTTGCGGCGCCGCGGCAGCGGCTAGTTCAGCGCGCTTGCTACCGCCTGCATCACCCTGTGCCAGTCGCCGCGCACCGACTGGCGAAAGAGCCGCGCGCTTGGGTACCACGGACTATCCGAACGGTCTCTCATCCAGCGCCAGTCGGGCGCGTAGGGTAAGAGCAGCCACACCGGCCTGCCGAGCGCCCCGGCGAGATGAGCCACGGCGGTGTCGACGGTGATCACCAGGTCGAGCGCGGAAATGAGCGCTGCGGTGTCGGCAAACGTCGCCAGTTCCGGCGTGTAGTCGATGACCCGTTCGCCGCGAGGATCCAGCCTTGCCAGCGCTGCTGCAGCATCGTCCTTCTGCAGGCTGAGAAACGTGCATCCCTCTGCAGCGAGCAGCGGCGCGAGCAGCTCGACCGGCACGGAGCGCGTGCGGTCGCGCCGGTGTTTCGGATTGCCGGCCCACACCAGGCCGACCTTGCGCTCGCTGCCGAGCGCCGCCAGCCGCGCGCGCCAGGCGTCGGCGGCCGGCTGCGCCGCGTGCAGGTAAGGCACCTGCGACGGAATGCTGGCGAGCGTGGTCTGGAACGCCCGAGGCAGGCTCATGATCGGGATGTGATAGTCGAACGACAGGGGCGTCTCTTTCGAGCTGAACACGGTGCCCGCGCCCGGCACGCTCGCAAGGAGCGGCGCGAGCGGCGGCGCGCAGCCGATGGCCACCTCGGCGCCGCGCGCGGCGAGCAAGGGGATGTAGCGCGCCATCTGGATGGCGTCGCCGAATCCCTGCTCGGCGAAGACGACGAGCGTGCGGCCGGCGATGTCCTGCTCGCCGAGCCAGAGCGGCTTGCCGGCGGCCGCGGCGGGCAGCCTGGTGCGCAGCGCCTCCCAGCGCCATTCGTACTCCTGCCAGCCGCGCTCGTAATGCCCCGCCAGCAGGTGGGCGAAGCTCGAGTTGAAATGCGCCTCGGCGTCCGCGGGGCGAAGCGCCAGCACGCGTTCGAAGGCGGAGATGCCATCGTCGACACGACCGAGCTGGCAGAGCACGTTCGCCAGGTTGTGCAGCGCCTCGGCATGCTCGGGCCGCGACGCGAGCACCTGCTGGTAAATCGCGAGCGCCTCCTCCTGACGGTCAAGGGCCTCGAGCGCATGCGCGCGGATGCAGAGCGCGTCGTGGCGCTGCAACGCGCGGGAGGCGGCGCTGCGGTTCTCGAGCGCCTCGGCGTAGTCGGGCCGCAGCGCCAGCGCCTGGCGGTAGCTTTCGAGCGCCTCGCGCTCGCGCTCGAGCGCGCGCAGCGCATCGCCGCGGCTGTTCAGCAGCTCGGGGCTCGCCGGGCGCAGGACCAGCGCGCGCTCGAGGCTCGCCAGCGCTTCGCCGTAGCGCTCCAGCGCATGCAGCGCCTTGCCACGGAAGTGCAGCGCGCTTGGGCTTTGCGGGCGCAAGGCGAGCGCACGCTCGCACGCGGCGAGCGCGTCCTCCGGCTGCCGGAAAGCGAGCAGCAGCGAAGCCTGGTGCACCAGCGCTTCGTAGCACTGCGGGTCGATTGCCAGAGCGAGCCGCACCAGCTCGAGCGCCTCGCCGGGGGCCTGCTGCTCGTCGCGCAGCGCGGCGAGCAGCAGCAGGCCGTCGCGGTTGCCGGGCTCCTGCGCCAGAAAAGCACGGCAGAGCCGCACCGCTTCGTCCGCCCTTGCGCCGCTCCAGGCCTCGAGTGCGCGCTGCAGCTCCGCGGGAAGCGCCAGCCGGCGCGACGCGAGGTCGCGATGCCAGCGCGTCTCGCCGTCATCCGCCCCTGCCTCGACCGCGGCGTTGTAGGCGGCGAGCGCTTCCGCATGCCGCCCCATGGCCTCGAGCACGCGGGCCCGCGCGTTAAGCACGCGCGCATCGCCCGGTCGCTTCGCGAGCGCGCGGTCGTAGCACTCGAGCGCTTGCGCTTCTCGCCCCATCGCGGCGAGCACCTGGCCGCGGTCGTGCATGGCGTCGCTGGAATCCGGGCTGAGCTCGAGCGCCCGCTCGCACGACGCGAGCGCCTCGGCGTGCCGGCCGAGCGCGAGCAGCGCGCGGCTGCGATTGCCGATGGCGTCGGCATGGTCGGGATGGAGCGCGAGAGCGCGGTCGTAGCTCGCGAGCGCTTCCTCGTAGCGGCCGAGCGCGCGCAGCGCGTTGCCGCGATTGTTGAGCGTGTGCGCATGATCAGGCCGCAGCGCGAGCGACTTGCTGTAGCTCGCGAGCGCCTCCGCGTGGCGATCGAGCTCCTGCAGCGCGTTGCCGCGGTTGTTGAGCGCTTCGGCGTAGGCCGGCCGCGCGGCGAGCGCCCGCTCGAGCGCGCCAAGCGCCTCGGCGGCCGCGCCGGTCTCGAGGAGACACACGCCCAGGTTGTTGAGCGCCTCGGCATCGCCGGGCTCGTGCCCGAGCAGCCGCCGGTAGCTCTCGGCCGCCTCGGCGTGGCGGCCGAGCGCCTGCAGCACGGTGCCGCGGTTGTAGAGCGCCTGTGCGGCACCGGGACGCAGCGCGAGCGCCGCGTCGTAGCTTGCCAGGGCCTCCGCGGGCCGGCCGAGCTCCGCTGCCAGCACGCCGCGATGCAAGAGCGCCTCGAAGTACGCGGGGTCGAGCGCGAGCGCGCGGCTCACCAGCTCGTGCGCGCGCTCGGCATGCCCGCGCTCGCGCTCGCGGATGCTTTCGAGGAGCAGCCCCTGGCCCTGGCTCATGGACCTAGCGCAGCCGCTCGAGCACGTGCGCGCGCGCGCGAGCCACCATCGGCTCGAGCGCGCCGCTGCCATCCAGCACCAGATCAGCCTGCGGGCGGACGCGCTCCGCCTGGAGAAGCAGCAGGCGCCTCACCAGCGCAAGATAATTGCCGAGGTAGGCGTCGAGCCAGGCGAGCCTGTCGCGCGGCCGCTCGTCGCGCAGCGCCTCCGCGGCGAACGCCTTGAGCTTGCGCGCAAGCGCGACGTCGAGCGCAACGTCGATCCAGATCAGAGAATCGATCAGCGCGCCGGTGGCGGCGTGCGCGCGGCCGAACTGCGTCTCGAAGACGATGTACTTGCGCGGCACGATGCCCCTCACCGGCTCGCCGGCTTTCAGCCGGGCGAGGTGCTCGCCGAGCAACGGCACCTGCAGCTCGTCGAAGTCGGCGCCGCGCTCGGCCCAGCGCTGCACGTCGCCGATCGGCTCGCGCGTCATGCGCTCGTAGTCGTCCATGTACAGCACGCAGGCATCGCCGAGCGCTGCGGCCAGCGCCTGAACGAGCGAGGTCTTGCCGCTGCCGGTCGGTCCCGCTACCGCGACGACGTAGCGGCGCGTCAATAGGCGGCGCCCGGCGCGCGGCGCTCGGGCGCCTTGAGCTCCGGGAAATCCACCTGGCAGCGGATGCCGCCCGGCACGACGCCGCGCGGATTGGCGAGCTCGAGGCGCACGCCGAAGGTGCCGCTCGCCGCGTCGAACACGCGGTCGATCACCGTGACGCGCGCCGGATGCCGGCCGCCCAGCTTCTCGGGGATGATTTCGGCCGACATGCCGACGCTCAGCTTGCGGTAGTACTCGAGCGGCAGCACCACTTCGACGCGCAACGGATTGATCTGCGCGAGCTTGAGGATCGGCTTGGTCTCCGTGCCGTATTGCGTCAGATCGCCCGGGTTGAGCAGGCGGTCCATCACCACGCCGTCGAACGGGCTCTTGATGGTGCGCAGGTTGAGCAGATCCACCTGGTGCTGATAGTCGAGCCGGGCGAGCTCGCGGTTTTCATTCGCGTCCTTGAGGTCGGCCTGCGCGACGCGCATTTCGGCCTGCGCGTCGTCGTGCGCCTGCTGCGCGAGGAAGCGCTGCTTGCTCAGCTCGCTGGCGCGGCCCGCCTTGGTGGCGGAGTACTCGACGCGCTCCTGCGCCGCGGTGATGCGGCCGTTCATCTCCGAGCGGTACTTCGCGGTGGCGACGGCGGAGCGCTCGGCGCTCGATTCGAGCTCGACCAGCATCTGTCCCGCTCTGACGGAATCGCCGCGCTGCACGTGGACCTTGGCGATGATCCCCTCGGCGCGGCTGCGGACATCGACGATCTGGTTGGGCTGGATCAGGCACTCGAAGGCCCCGGCGCGCACCGTCGAATGGAAAAGCATCGCCGCACAGGCGACGCTGAGCAGTGGAAATCGCATTACTCCCCCCTTCCCGAAAACGCCAGCAGCTGCTCGAGCCGTTGATCCAGCTTCAAGTTCTGCACGCGCACCGCGGCGCTGCGCCGCTCGGCCGCGAACTGGGCAGCGGCGCGCAGCCCCCCCTGGGCGGCGCGCGCGGCCTGGCTGTCATTTTGCCGCAAACCCGCCGCCCAGCGCGCCGCACGCGGCGCATTGACGACGAAGATCTCGTCCTCGAACGAGACGATGGCCTCGCAGCTGCCCGGGTCGCCCTGCCGGGCCGAACGTCCGAAGAGCTGGCGGTCGATGCGCCGCGAATCGTGGTATTCGGTGAGGATGACGTGCAGGCCGCCCGCCTCGGCGACGCCCGGCGCGAGCCGGATATCGGTGCCGCGACCGGCCATGTTGGTCGCGACGGTGACGCGGCCGGGCTCGCCCGCGCGTGCCACGACCTCGGCCTCGGTCTTGTCCTGCTTGGCGTTGAGCAGCGCGTGCTCGATGCCGCGCCCGCTGAGCACCCGGCTGAGCTCCTCGGAGGCCTTCACCGAGCGCGTGCCGATCAGCACCGGGCGCCGCGCGATGCTGGCGATGCGCTCGACGGTGTCGGCCACCGCGGCCCATTTCCCGGCGAGCGTCGCGCAGAACGTCGTGCCGGCGTAGACACGGCGCAACGGCCGGTGCAGCGGAACCGCCACGACGCGCAGCCGGTACACCGCCGCGATCTCGCGCGCCACCTCGCGCGCCGTGCCGGTCATGCCGGAAAGGCGCAGGTAGCGCCGGAAGAGGCGCTGGTACGTGAGGCGCGCGAGCGTCTCGCGCGCGTCCGTGGCCGCGCAGCCTTCCTTCGCCTCGATCATCTGGTGCAGGCCCTGCTCCCAGGAGCGGTCCGGCATCACGCGGCCGGTGGACTCGTCGACGATCTGCACCTTGTCCTCGCTCACCACGTAATGCTGGTCGCGCCGGAAGAGCAGCAGCGCGGAGAGCGCCTGCGTCACGAGCTCCTCGCGCGCGCGCACCGAGCGCCAGACGCCGTCGAGCGCGGCGCTCTGCGCGGCGAGCCGCGCCTTGCCGCTGTCCGTGAGTGAGACACTGCGCTCGGCCAGATCGACGCTGTAGCCCTCACCCGCGACCAGCATGCGCGCGAGGGCCAGCGCGCGCGTGCAGTCTTCCGGCGCCGCGGCCGAGCGGCCGGTGGCCGACAGGATGAGCGGCGTGCGCGCCTCGTCGATGAAGACGCTGTCCGCCTCGTCGACGATGCCGAAGTACAGCCCGCGCAGCACGAGGTCTTCCTCGCGGGCGGCATCGCCGCGCAGCCGCTCGAGCGCAAGGTGCAGCCGGCTGGCGCGCCGCGCGAGCGCGACGCGGTCGCGCAGGTAATCGAAAGCGAGCTCCTTGTTGCTGCAATAGGTGACGGCGCAGGCGTAGGCCGCGCGGCGCTCGGCGCGCGTGCGGCCGTGCACCACGATCCCGACGCCGAGGCCGAGGAAGCGATAGAGCGGCCCCATTTCTTCCGCGTCGCGCGCCGCGAGGTAGTCGTTCACCGTGACGACGTGCACCGGGTAGCCGGCGAGCGCCGCGGCCGAGGCGGCGAGCGTCGCGGCGAAGGTCTTGCCTTCGCCGGTCTGCATCTCGACCAGCCGGCCCTGCAGCAGCCCCCAGCCGGCGAGCAGCTGCGATTCGTAGTGGCGCTTGCCGAGCGTGCGCTCCGCCGCCTCGCGCACCAGCGCAAAGCATTCGCCGGTCAGCTCGACGCCGAAGCCCTGCCGGCGAAAGCGCGCGCGCAGGCTGCCGGCGAGCTCGCCGAGCGCGCGGTCATCCGCCGCGCGCAGCCGCGCGGCGTGCGCCTCGACCGCGGGGACGATGACGCGCAGCGCGCGGACCGGATCGCGCAGGCGCGTCCACCATGGGCGCACGCCCGCGTCCCAGAGAAACTCCGCCGCGCGGTCGTGCCAGCCCGGCGCGCGCTCCGAGCGCTCGGCGTACGGGCGCGCCGCGGCGAGCTCGAGCACGTCGGCGAGGTTCGCGACCCTAGACACCGAAGCGCGAAAGGAACAGGCGCCGCACGTCGCGGTACCAGCGCGCCGCGAGCGGCTCGCGCTTGTGCTCGAAGCGCACGTAGGCGCGCTCGCCGAATACTTCCATCGGCGGCGCGCCCTGCAGCGCGACGTCGAACTGGAACATGCGCTCGAGGGCCTTCGGGCCGCTCGTCTCGCGCGGATCGGTGGCGATCTGGCCGCCGCCTTCGGCGGCGAGCGCGCGGCTCGGCAGGTAGGCCTCGCCCGCGGGAACCTGGCGCACCATGCGCCCCTCGAGCACCAGGCCCGGACGGCCGGCAAGCCGCACCAGGATGCGGTCGGTAGCGACGCGCACCGGGTCGACCGCGTCCTGCGGCACGACGACGCGCACCAGCGGCGGCGTGTCGCCGATCACGTAGCCGAGGAGCTCGCCCTTGCGGTAGTAGCGCCCGGGCAGGTCGCCCGCCTGCGGCACGTAGAACACGCCGCCGGCGCGCACGCGTACGATCGCATCGCCCACGCGCTCCTCGGCGCGCGCCAGCGCGGCGCGCGCGCCGTCGAGCTTGTCGCGCACGATCTGCGCCCGCGCGCGGTCGGCGACGAATTCCGAGGCGTACGCCGCCTCGAGCTCGGCGACCTTGCCCTCGCTCAGGCGAAGCTGCGCCTCGAGCGCCGGATCGCGGGTGCGCAGCACCGCCTCGCCGGTGGCGACGCGGCTGCCAGGCTCGGTGAGAAAGCTCTCGACGAAGCCGTTCGCCCCGGCGCGCACCAGCGCCTCGTCCGCCAGCCAGACGACGCCCTCGGCGTCCGAGTGATAGGGCAGCGGCAGCGCCACGGCGAGAAACAGCGCCGCGCCGGCGGAGCCGAAGGTGACGGCGATCGCGCGGCGGCGGCGCTTGCGCAGCCGCGGGCTGGCGACCACGTGGCGCAGCGCGCGCACCACCGGCAGCACGGCCATGGCGAGCAGCGCCCAGGCGGCGAGCAGCACGCCGATGATGAAGAAACGGCTGGCGATGAACAGCGCGATGACCACCGTCACCAGGATGCGGTAGGCGGTCGAGGCGAGGCCGTAGAACACGAACCAGCCCTTCTCCGCAGGGCTCGCGTTCGGGCCCTCGGCCTCCTGCACGCCGAGCGCGTAGCGCTCCGCGAGGTAGGCCCAGTAGCGCAGCGCGCGCGCCGAGAGATTGGGCATCTCGATCAGGTCGCAGAGGATGTAATAGGCGTCGTAGCGCAGCAGCGGATTGCCGTTGAAGATCAGCGTCGAGACGCCGGCGATCACCATGACGTTGAACAGCATCGCCTTCACCAGCCCGGGCTCGATCAGCATCCAGAGGTAGAAGGCGATTGCGGCGATGAAGGTCTCCACCGCCATGCCCGCGGCGCCGACCATCGCGCGCCGATACTTCGAGCGGAAAGCCGTGGCGGCCGAGGCCTCGACATAGGGCACCGGCATGAGCACCAGCAGGATGAGGCCCATGTCGTGCACCTCGCCGCCGCCCGCCTTGGTGGCGCTCGCGTGCCCGAGCTCGTGGAACGCCTTGATCACCGGAAAGAGCAGGTACAGCACCACCAGGTTGTCGATCGCGAGCAAGCGGTCGGAGAAGTTGTGGGTGAGCTCCGGCCAGTGCGACGGCACGAGGAACAGCACGGGCAGCACCACGGCCAGCCAGACGAGCGCGCCCCAGCGGCTCCAGAGGAGGTCGAGCCAGGGCCGCACGCGCTCGAGGAAGGCGTTCGGATCCCAGAGCGGGATGCGCAGCGCCATCGGGTTGCCGTACGCGGCGCGCCGGCGCGACTTCACCTCGCGCTCGCCGCGCGCGAACAGCTCGGCGATGTCGGGCGTGACGTCGCTTTGCAGCAGGTCCGCGGCGTGCAGCTGGCCGAGGAGCTGGATCACCTGGTCCTGGGTCGGCGCGCGCTCGCCGAGCGCGCGGTTGGCGAGGTCCCAGATCTCGGCGACGCTGCGCGCGCCGTCCATCGCCGCGATCAGCGTGCGCGCCGCCGGCGTGAAGCGGTGCACGCGGCCCGACGCGGGATCCTGCAGCAGGTACCAGACCTCGCCGCGGTAGCGATGCCGGTGCAGCCGCGCATGCGCGCGCAGCCGCGGCTTGAGCGCCGCGACCCGGTACCAGGAGTTGGAAAGGAGCGGTGCGCTCATCGGCTCAGGGCAGCCAGCGCCATGCCCAGAGCCGCAGCCAGTCGGTAAGCGGGTGGGTCCAGATCCAGATCAGCTTGCGCGAGCCGACGCCGATCTTGCCGACGCCTTCCATCCCCGGGCGCAGCCGCGCCGAGGCATCGTCGAGCTGCGCCTCGACGCGGAAATAGTTGCGGCCGTCCTGCGAGGTCGAGACCGGCGTGATGGTCTTCACCGCGAAGCGCAGCCGCTGATCCGGAATGCCGGAGAGCGCGAGCTCGCCCGCCTGGCCGACGCGCAGCTGCGCGATGTCGCGCTCGTCGACTTCCAGGATCACCCGGTAGGCGCTGAGCGGCGCGATCTGGAACAGCACCTTGCCCTGCTCGACCGGCGTGCCGAGCATCTGGCTCAAATCGCCGGATACGACCATGCCGTCGAACGGCGCAAGCAGCGAGGCGCGCGCCAGCCGGTCTTCCACCAGCGAGAGCTGCGCGTCGGTCTGGCTGATCTGCGCGGCGACCATCGCCATGGTCGCGCGGTCGAGCGCGGCGAGCGCCTGGCGGTGCCTGCCGAGGAGCTGCTGGCGCTCCGAGTCGAGGCGCGTGCGCTCGAGGCGCAGGTCGCGCTCGTCGAGCCGCGCGATCAGCTGGCCCTGCGCCACGCTGTCGCCGGCGCGCACGCGGCTCTCGGCGACGTAGCCGTCGAACGGCGCGACGGCGGCACGCTGCACCTCGCCCTCGATCACGGTCTTCGCCGCGACCCGGTACTCGCCGGTGGCGAAGCTCAGGATGAGAACGGCGGCCGCACCGAGCGCGGCGAGCAGCTTGGCGCCCGGATGGCGCGGCCCGAACAGCGCCCGCGCGCTGCCGGCCGCCGCCTCGCGCACGCGCTGCCAGAAGCCGCGCTCGTTGTCGCGCTTGAGCGCGAGGATCGGGCCGAGCAGCATGCCCACGGTCTTGCAGAGCTCCAGCGCCTGCGCATCGAAGCGCTCGCCGCTCGCGCGCTCGAGGGTAAGCACGCCGATCGCGTGCCCGTCGGCGAGCAGCGGCACCGAGCAGACCGCGGCGTCGCGAAATTCTCGCGCCAGCTCGGCGTGCGCGATGGCGCCAAGCTCATCGCCCTCGACGGCGGGATGCACGATGGCGGCGTCGAGGTCGAGCACCTCGTGCATCGCGTCGGCGATCAGCCGCACGAGGTTGGTCTTCGGATCGAACGAGGCGGTGTGCGAGATCGCCTGGACCTCGATGCCCGCCGGCGCCTCGAGGCCGATGGCGACGCGCTCGCAGCTCATGCGCGCGGCGAGCTCGTTCGCGACCGCGAGCGCCGCGGCGGTGAAGCGCCGCTCCTGCACCGCGGTGGCGACGAGGTCGCTGGCGAGCGCCAGGCGCGCGAGGCGGGCGTCGCGCTCGCGCAGGTCCTGCTGGCGGAACTGGTCGACCAGCCAGGCGCTCGCCCAGTAGGCGAGCCGCAGCGCCTGCTGCAGCGCCTGCTCGCCGCCGGAGAGGTCGAGCGCCACGGCGCCGCGCAGCGTGCCCGACACCTCGATCGGATAGCCGACCAGCGCGCCCGGCTCGCGCGCGGGCGGCGCGGCGTCGCGCGGCAGGAGCACCCCGCGGCGCTCGCTCAGCGCCTTCTCCGCCGCCGGGGCAAGGTATTGCATGTTGCGCGTCGCGTCGGGCCAGGTGGCCGCGGCGCGGAACGCGCCGTCACGCTCCGGCCCGAGCAGCAGCAGCGCGCCGTTGGCGCGGCCGACCTGCGCACAGAGGATGGCGAGCCAGCTCGCGCAGAACTCCGCCGCGTCGCGCGCCGAGGAGAAGCGCGCCCACGCCGTCGCCTCGGCGCGGGCGTGATCGTCCGTCGCCAGGGAGTAGATGGGCGCGGGACCGGCCATGGGTCTCGGCTCGCGTTACCGGCGCTTCGGAGCGGGGCGCCGGCTTAGTCGCCGGCGGCGCGCTTTGCGGGCTTGTTGCCCCCCGGCGCCTTCGCCTTGGCCGCCGCGTCCGCGGCGGGTGCAGCCTCCGCCTTGCCGCCGCCCTCGACCAGAACGAGGCGCTCTCTCAGGACGTTGAAGTTGCGCATCGACTGCACGTGGAGGTAGAGCAGCTCGAGCTCGTCGGTCTTCGCCAGCTCGGCGAGCTTCTCGCCCGGCAGCGCCTTCAGCTTGGCGCGGTTGACGGCCCAGAAGCCGCCGAGCGACAGGCGCTCGCCCGAGCCCGTGGCGATCTGCGCCTGCATCGGCTCGAGCAGCCCGAGCTCCTTCACCTTGCGGCAGAAGGCGCGCGTGCGGTTGAACTGCGCCTGGAACTCCTGCAGGAACTTGAGCACGTTGTCGACGTACGGGCTGGGCTTGCCGTCCTCGCCGAACAGGCGCTGCCCGCGCCCGTCGCGGTTGAAGCCGGCGAAGGCCTCGTCGACGCACAGCATGAAGGTCTTGCCGTCATCCGCCGTGGAGAACACGAACGGATAGCGGCGCACGAACGCCGGGATGTACTTGGCGGACCACTTGCCGTGGGCGAGATACAGGTTCTCGTTGCCGCGCACGCCGAGGATCACCGCCGGCATGACCTCCTCCCCCACGCCGGCAAAGACGATCGCGTACTCCGGTGCGGCATGCGGAAACTCGACCGCCATCAGCGGCACGGAGTTGACGTTGCGCGCAAAAGCGTAATCGGCGCCGACCTCGACGCTGGCGTCGCGATGGCGCGCCGCCGAGACGGGCACCGCCGTCTCGTAGATCAGAAGCTGGGTTGCCATATTCCCTCCCCTAGAGCCTCCGATTATGCCCTATGCGGCTCACCGCCCGCGCAGGGTTGACGAGACCTTGCTCCCGGCCTCGAGCTGCACCCGGATGCCCAGGTTCGGGTTGCGCTCGCTATTGGTGCGCGCCAGGTGGTTGACGAAGTCGCCCACCCAGGCGGCCTGTGCCGTCACCGGCACGTCGCCCTTCTTCGGCTTGGTCGGGTCGACCACCTGCTGGCTCCAGTCGATGCTGCGGTCCGTCGACACGTAGAGCGGTGTGGCGTCGAGCGTCGCGGACAGGAGCTGCGGCTCGCCGTGCTGCGCCGGCGCCGCCGCCCGGACTTGTACGTCGTCCGCCGGCAGCTCGCGCACGCCCGGCCTGAGCGTGTCCGACATGAGGTCGTTGCCGGCGTCGTGGTCGAACCCGAGCGCATGCCCCATCTCGTGCATGACAACCGTGAGCAGGTCCATCCGGTCGGGCGCCGGGCCGCCGAGGCTCGTTGACCAGCCCCA
>Ga0075426_10002843_pt1 | contig 12384 bp, 11 predicted proteins | sample SoiMethybrSBSTD5_FD_75304 | JGI IMG/M metagenome (GOLD analysis project Ga0075426, IMG submission 75304) | Bulk soil microbial communities from a Populus tree surrounding site in Tennessee, USA - Soil MetaG P. TD hybrid SBSTD5 | ecosystem: Environmental > Terrestrial > Soil > Tree plantation...
TTCTGGTCTCGGTGGAAAGCGGTGAAAGGCGCCAACTCACTTTCCCGCCTGCAAAATCAGTTGGAGACACCAATCCGGCGTTTTCTCCCGATGGCGCTCGCCTGGTATTCACCCGGCCGCCGGGTCCTTGTGCGTGCGATAGCAATCTGTATCTACTCAGGCTCGACGGCCGCTTCCAACCTGTCGGGGAGCCGCAGCCGTTGACATCGGATCTCCGGGCGAAGTCGAGCCCAACCTGGACCGCGAATGGCCGCAACTTGATCTTCTCTGGCCCTATCCTCAATGGCGACCTCTGGAAATTGGCGCTGGCGGGACGTCGCCCGTATACACGAATTGCGGCTGCGGGCCAGGACGCCTACGGCCCCGTGATGTCGGCAAGGAGCCGTCGATTGGCCTTCACCCGCGCCAAGGTCGACACCAATATCTGGCGCATGGCGATTTCAGGCCGGCGAGCGGTGGGTGCGCCGAGCAAATTGATTGTTTCCACCCGGATTGACTCGGAGCCTCAATATTCACCCGACGGTAGCAGGATCGTGTTTTCCTCGGATCGCTCCGGGCGCGATGAAATCTTCGTCTGCGACCGCAACGGCGGAAATCCTCTGCAATTAACCTCGCTCGTTACGGGCAACGCTGGAGTGCCACACTGGTCACCTGATGGTCATCGAATAGTTTTCGATTCCAATGCCACGGGACAGCTGGGGATCTATACGATCAACGCCGGCGGAGGTAAGCCGGAGCGGATAAGTGAGGGAAACGGTCCCAGTTGGTCCGGCGATGTAGGATCGGTCTATTTCGCTTCGGAACGGACGGGTCAAAGTCAGATTTGGAAGCTCCCCCTGAATGGCGGGCCCCCGGTCCAACTGACCAAGAGGGGCGGGAGCCGCCCGGTGGAATCGCCAGACCACCAGACCGTCTACTACCTGAACGAAGGGGAGACAAGCGTTTGGAAGGTTCCGGTTGGCGGAGGAGAGGAGACATTCGTGCTCAAGCCTGTGCAGTGGCACGCATTCGCGGTGGTAGACAAAGGAATTTATTACATCGCCCCGGCGCCCAACTCGCGCCAGTCGGCGCTGCTACAGTTCCATAGCCGGGATGACGGAAAAACCAGCACACTGGCAACAGTTAGAACACAAACATTTCATGCAGGCGATAGCGGACTCGCCGTATCGCCGGACGAAAAGTGGATTCTGTATACGCAGCTAGATCAGGTAAACAGCGATCTGATGCTGATCGAAAACTTTCCGTAGTGGATCTTGAGGTACGGCAGTAGGCACCGAAGAACACTGTGCGGTCTGACAACTGCCGACCCGTCGGTGCCGCCCGTAAGTCGGAGTCCAAACTGCTACATTGAAGGAACCTAACGTCCAACGTCAGTGGACCAAATGGGCTCGTTCCAGCAAGACTTGCAGTACGCCTTCCGCACTCTGACCCGCAGCCCCGGCTACACCGCCGCGGCTCTTCTTTCGCTCGGTCTGGGGATTGGCGCCAACACGGCGATTTTCACGCTCACCAATGCCGTTTTTCTGCACCCTCTGCCGTCCGTGCGGGATCCCGGGCCGGTGCTCGAACTCTATACCGTCGATCACGCTACCGCCTCCGCCGCGCCGCTCAACGCGCGCACGCCCGTTTCCTACCCCAATTTCGTCGATTTCCGCGAGCAGAACGATGTTTTCTCCGGTGTCGCGGCGTTCACCGGCGCGGGCGTGACGCTCACCGGGTTCGGAAAACCCGCGCTGCAAGGCATGTTTCTCGTTTCGGCCAATTATTTCGACGTGCTAGGCGTACCGGCAGCAGCCGGGCGGACGTTTCGTCCCGATGAGGACCGCACGCCGGGCGGCAATCCGGTGGCTGTCCTCAGCTACAGCCTGTGGCAGCGCCTGTTCGGTGGAGACCGCGCGGCTATTGGACGCACCATCAACCTGAATTCCGTCTCGTACCTGGTGATCGGCGTGGCGCCGGCCGGTTTCAAGGGAACGTTCACAGTTGGTCCGCCGGACGTTGTATTTTTGCCGCTCAGCATGCACGCGCAGGTCTTCGCAGGCCCGCGCGAGCAATTCTTCAACGAACGCCGGTTCCGGGACCTGAGCTTATTCGGCCGCCTGAAGCCGAGCGTGGACGAACGGCAGGCGCTGGCCAGCATGCAAACCATCGCCGCGCGCCTGGAAGCCGCTTATCCCAAAGACAACCGCGGAAGGACGGTCGAAACCTCGCCGCTTTCCGACGCCGCGCTGGGTTTCATCCCTCGACGCCAGACCTCGGCCGGCGCCATTGCACTGAGCGCGGCCGTCGGCTTCGTGCTGCTGATCGCCTGCGCTAATATCGCCAACCTGTCGCTGGCCCGTGCCACCAAGCGTGCACGGGAGATGGGTATCCGGGTGGCCCTGGGAGCGCCCCGGGGAAGATTGATCCGCCAGCTTCTGACCGAAGCGGAGCTCCTCGCGCTCGCCGGCGGCGTGGCGGGCATCGTGATCGGCGCGTTCGGAGCGAAACTGTTGTGGGCCTTCCGGCCGTCGTTCCTGGAACAAAACGACGTCGCCCTCGACATGGACCTTCGCGTCCTGGCCTTCACCCTGGGCGTGAGTCTTCTGACCGGCATGATCTTCGGCATCGTTCCCGTGTTTCGCGCCTCCGTGCCGAACGTGGCCAGTATCCTCAACAGCACCGGCCGCGGTAACATCCAGGGCGGCGGCCACAACCGCCTTCGCAGCCTGCTGGTGGTCGGCGAGATGGCATTGGCGCTGGTCGCGCTGGCTGGAGCGGGCCTCTTCATCCGCAGCATGCAGCGCGCCAGGCTTATCAATCTGGGCTTTGAGACACGCAACCTCTGCACCGTCAGTTTCGATCTTGGCTCCGAACAGATGACCCCGGAACACGGGCGCCAGTTCATTCGTTCGGTTCTCGAAAAAGTGAGTGCCGTTCCCGGCGTGGCATCGGCTGCCATCGGTGCCAATGGGCCATTGGCCGGCGGATTTCTCCAGACCTTATTCCGCGAAGGCGACCCGGCCGATCCGCGCCTCGGAATGCTGACCCTCACCCTGCCGGTCACTTCCGGATACTTCGACACGATGCGCATCCCCCTTATCGAGGGGCGCGGGATAAACGATTTTGACCGCGCTCAAAGCAGACGTGTCGCCGTCATTTCGGAATCCATGGCGCGCGGCGTATGGCCTGGGCAACCCGCTCTCGGCAGGCGCTTCCATTCCGCGACCGGGACCGACATCTACGAAGTAGTGGGCATCGTAAAAGACACCACCGTCTTTAACATCGGCGAACCGCCTCAGCCCGTCGTTTATCTGCCCTTCGATCAGGCTTACCAGCCGTTCGCCGTGGTGCACGTCCGCACCTCCACGCGTCCCCAAAACGCGCTGCCCGCGGTTATGGCCGCAGTGCAATCGCTCGACTCCAACCTCGCGCTGCGCAATCCCGCCACCATCGAGGATGTCATCGCGCAGGCGCTGTGGGCGCCGCGGTTCGCCGCCGCTCTGTTCGGCGTCTTCGGGTTGCTCGCCATGGTGCTGGCCGTGGTTGGAGTCTACGGAGTGATGGCCTACATAGTCCTGCAGCGCACGAGCGAAATCGGCATCCGCATGGCCATGGGCGCCGATTCCGGCAGAGTGATGCAGATGGTGATCGGCCAGAGCATGCGCCTCGCACTGGCCGGAATCGCCCTCGGCGTTGTGGTGGCGCTCGGGCTCACACGCCTGGTGGCCAATCTGCTCTTCGATGTCTCGCCCAACGATCCGGTGACTTTTGGCGCAGTGGCCGCCCTGCTCGCCGGCACCGCCCTCATCGCCGGCGGGATTCCGGCATGGCGCGCCGCGCGCATCGATCCTGTGACGGCGTTACGCCAGGAATAGACGGCCGCGGCTTATTTTTTAAGCCGTCCGCACCAGCACCAGCAGCGTGACACAAATTCCAAGGTTTATTGCCAGCAGCACGACGCCGATGGCGCGCTCGCCATGCGTCTTGAACCATAGATAGATTCCCGTAGCGCCCAGCAGGATCAGCGTCACCGAGACCAGGGCCACAAAGATGCCCCACACGTTGATCAGCCAGTAGTCGTGCCATGTGCCCCCAATGTGATGGATGCGGTTCAGCATCCCCATGAAGCCCGTGGTTTGAATCCGGACTTTGGCCTCGCGCGTGGCCCGCGTGTAATCGATCCTGTAGAAAGTGCCCGGGCGTTGTATGTATATCCTGTAGCCGGCGGCGTTGGTCTCTACGTCGCGCAGCTCCCCGCGCAGGCCGGCGCGACGCAGCTCCGCCGTGATGGCGCGGGGATCTTCGGATGTCTCCGGCGAAACCGTCAGACGCGTTTCCGCCACTTCGGACTTCATCGAAAACCAGGTCTGGTGCGCCATCTGTACTGAACTAAGACCGTACATCGTTACGAACAAGAAGGCGGCGATACCTAGAAACAGGTGCGTATTTCGCAAGACCTTATACATACGTCACCTCGTCGCCGCGTAGAGCAGAATGAAAATCGCCGCGCCCCCCGCGAATGAATACTGTGCGATGCGGTAGCTTGGCCGCGAGGCCAGCCACAGATATACGCCCGAAATCGCCATCCCCAGCAGCGACCAGATTGCGAAATGGTTGTACCAAGCCCACATCCGCAGGCGCCAGTCCGCCTGCTGGAGATCCGTGACGGTGTGCATGTCGTCCAGGAAAAACGGCAGACTCTTGTGAACGATCTCGATTCTCAGCCGGTTCTCTTTCGGCACGTACAGCAGCCGGCGCTGCCCGTTCACCGTCCAGAACTCGAGCGGCAGGTTGCCCGCCTCGTCGCGATGAAGGGCCCAGTTCGGGATGGGACCGGCAAGCGGAAAGCGAAATCGGTCGAACACCAGGTCTGCGATCTGCCTGTCGGTCGCGCCCACCGGCGGCGTGAAGCTCTCGTATCGCGGCGGTTCAGTGACGCTTTGGCGCTCTCGCCCGCCCTGAAATGTCGCCGCCAGCCCCGCGATCCCGAATACGATCAGGTTCGAGAAATTCAGCAGCCCAATGTACATGTGGATTTTCTTGATCCATTCGCGCATTCAGGCTTACTGTATCGCACGTCCGCCTGCTACAGCTTCTTCCATCCCGACGCCGCAAACGCCGGCTCGAACAATTTCGGGTGCAGGATCTCGGCCAGTATCTCGAGCGTCTCAACCAGCCTAGGCCCCGGCCGGTTGAAGTACTGATTCCCGTCCGCCAGATAAACGCGGCCGTCGCGCACGGCCCGCAGCTTCGGCCAATCCGGCCGCTGCTCGAGCCAGTGCATCTCGCCTTCCGTGCGCCCGATATCAAAGCCGCAAGGCGCAATCACCATCACATCCGGGTCGCTCTTCACGATCTCATCCCATGTGATGTACCCGGAGTGCTTTCCCGATTCGCCGAACAGATTCACGCCGCCCGCCATTTCGATCAGCTCCGGCGTCCAGTTGCCGCAGACCATCAGCGGCTCGATCCACTCGATCGCGGCCACGCGCGGCTGCTCGCGGGCCGCCCGCGCCCTTTCCGAAATCGCGCTCATGCGCGCCTTCAAACCTGCGATCACCGATTCCCCATGCTCGCCGATGCCCAGCGCGCACGCCACGCGGCGGATGTCCTCCCAAATATCGGCCAGCGAATTCGGCGTCAGCGAAATGATCTTCGGCCGGCTCTCGAGCCGCATCGCCACCGACCGTTCCACGTCCCGGAGGCTCACGGCACACACTTCGCATTGCGTCTGCGTGATGATGTGCGTGGGCTGCAGCCGCTCCAGCACGTCATCGAAAACGTCGTAAACCGAAAGAGCATTGCGGACGCGATCTTTCACCGCGCGGTCGATCTCGCGGCTGTCTGCGTGAATATCGATGGTCGGTTTCGTACAGACCGGCAGCGCTTCCACTTCCGGCGGAAAATCGCACTCGTGCGACCGGCCCACTTGGTTTGGGGACTGTCCCAGCGCGTGGACGATCTCAGTGGCGCTCGAAATCAGTGAGACGATACGGGACACAGCAGATCCGCGAAGGTGAAATCGCCGTCCTCATGGAGCGCGCCGGGCTCGACCGCAATCGGATGGCTGAACATGGGGCCGTCGTAAACGAAAGAATGGAACTCGCCGTTCTCGCCGCAGGGATCGGCCGCCGGCGGCAGGTCCGCCAGCAAACGGGCATCGAACTCGCGTCCGGCAAACGAGCGATCGAGCGCCCTGCGGTCGATGCATGCGAGCCGCGCCCGAAGACCGCCCGCCAGCATTTCGCGCGCTAGCGCGTCTGTAGGCTCGCCCCACAAGGGGAACAATGGCTCGAGCCCGGTTCCCGCCAGCATGCGCTCGCGATAAGCGCGTATGTCTTCGAGAAACAGGTCGCCGAAGATCACCGCCTGAATGCCCTCGCTCACAGCGCGCCGGCACATTTCCGCCATCACTTCTTCGTAGCGGCCGTTGGGACACGGCCACGGCAGCGGGGCCGTCCATAGCGGAATTCCGGCGGATTGCGCCTGCTCTTCGATCAGCTCGCGGCGCACGCCGTGCATGGCCACGCGGTCCGCCTTTTCGTTGATCGTGGTGAGCAGCCCGGCCACTTCCACATCCGATCCGCGCAGCCGCTCGAGCGTCCAAGCGCAATCCTTGCCGCCGCTCCAGGATAGTAGCGCGCGCTTCAAGCAGCCTGGGCCACGCGCTCGGGCGTGTAGACCGTGCGGCTCAGGACGGCGTGCAGGCCGAAGAGTATGCCGCTACTCAGCAGATCGCTGATCAGGGTCGGCGCGTAAAACGGCAGGGCCAACGTGTAGCATTGAATGAATCCGGTCCAGGTGTGCGCGAATCCGAAGCCCAGCCACACGCCGAAATTGGACAGCAGGAAAAACTGCACGCTCGAAATCACCGCCGCCCCGCCGATGCGTAGCGGGTTCTCTGAATTCCGCAACCCGCGCCCGATCCATACGTTGATCAGAAAGCTGAGATAGATGAATGGTGTCGCGCGGCTGTAGCCGCCCAGCAGCGGATCGGTCACGGCCATAAGAACGATCGGCAGCATATACGCCTGCCAGCCCCGCAGCCGCGCGCCCGCAAACAGGCTCATGCCGCCTACCGGCGCGAAATTCCACGGATGCGGCACCAGCCGGGCCACCGCGCCCAACACCACCAGCGCCAACGCCACCGGTCTTCGATTCACGTTCTCCATGCCCTTCTCCTTCAAGCTGGATTCTCGCGCTGCCCGGAGGCCGCGCGGTTCGGTTCCCACAAGATTTCGGGTACTCCCAAAGTATGACTCGCCCAGCGGCTCCAGACAAACAGCGCGTCGCTGAGCCGGTTCAGATACCGGATGATTTCGCCGTCGATCGGCTCCTGGCGGGAAAGCGCCACCGCGATCCGTTCGGCGCGCCGGCACACCGTGCGGCACACATGCAGGTCGGCATTCAGCCGGCAGCCCCCCGGCAGCACAAACGAGCGCAGCGCCGGCAGGACCGCGTTCATCCTGTCGATTTCAGCCTCGAGCTGTGCGATTTCCACCTCTGTCACGCGCGCCTGCCGCGGATGCACGTCCTGGGGCAGCGTGGCCAGAATCGAGCCCACGTTGAACAATTCGTGCTGAACGCGCTTCAAAATCGCATCCAGCTCCGCCAGCGTCCCGTGCCCCGCGATCGACTCCTCCGCCGTTGCCCGCGCGACGCCGATGGTCGCGTTCAGCTCGTCCACCGTGCCGTATGCCTCAATACGCAGAGAGTCCTTGGAGACACGCTGCCCGCCCGCGAGGCCCGTCTCGCCCTTGTCGCCGCCGCGGGTGTAAACGCGGTTGATGGCTACCCGCGGTTCGTCGTATTTCACGTTTTCCATTTTCTCACTCACCTGGTTGGCAAAAACGTCCACTTCACCCCGCTTACGAAGTTGAGCAGGGGCGAAGGGAAACCGAACGCTTCTTCGTAATGCCGGTCGAGCGCATTGCGCAGGTTTCCGTACAGTGTGACACCGTGCGAAAGTGCGTAGTTCACGTTCAGCCCGATATTCGCGTAACTGGGGTTGTAGAACAGTCCGGCGGAGGGACCAAAGTTAGGTTCAACATCCAGATCCTTCCCTCGGAAATATCCCGTCACGTTCGCTGAAAACTTGCCGCGCGAGAATGTCGCGACCATCGTGCCCGAGTGCCGCGGCCTTCGCTGAAGCGGCTGGCCCACCGCGAAGTACTTCGGCGCAAGACCGGTCGAACCGTTGAGCGACAGGATTTCGGATTCCAGGAGCGTGTACGATCCCGCCACCGAGATCCACCGCGCCGGCCGGAACTGCGCGGCGAATTCCCCGCCCTGCGCCCGCGAGTTCGAGAGATTATCCGACTGGAAGCTGCTCAGATGCGTCAGCGAGCCTCCCAGCACCACGATCAAGTCGTAATAGCGGTTGTAGAAGTATGTGGCGTCCAGTGACACGTGGTTCCGGAACAGCCGCTGTTCGATGCCCGCGTCGAAACTTGTGGTGCGCTCCGGCTTAAGCCGCGGATTATTGGTGAACGCCATGTCGAAGCCGGCTGGCGGGCGGATGCCGGTGCCCGTCGAGGCGTGCAGGCGCGTGCCCCCGCGCAAAGCATACGCCACCGCACCCTTGGGATTCAGCCTCAGAATCGTAGCCTGCGGAAATTCCGGGCGCCCCACCACCGGGTCGGCGGCCACGCGTCCGGTTTGAATGATTTCCTCGCGCGCGCCCGCATTGATGAATAGACGCCCGCCGAATTCGAAGCGGTTCTCCCAGTAGATCCCTTGCTGATTGCGCTCGATCGGAAACACGCTGGCTTGGGCGTCGTCGATGTACGTGTTCTTCACCTCCTCCCGGGCGAAGGCGTACCCGAATGCGGTCGTATAGTGCGATGAAACATTGATCACGGTGCGTTCTTCCAGTTGCCCGCGATAGTTATTGTTGTAACTGTCGCCAAACGGGCTGACGAAGTATCCGTTATTCCAGAAGAAACCCGCGAACAGCTCTTCGCGCACCCTCGGCGTCACGTCGATCTGGTAGTGCGCTCCATAGTCGGCAAGGTTGGCGCGGCTGCGGCTGATGAGATCGATGCCCGTGAAAAGATGCGCGGGATCGGAGCCGTACGGCCCCGGCTCTCCGACATCGCTCACGTTGAAGTTGCCATTCGCCGCGAAACTCTGGCGGCCCGTGTTGCGTGTCAGGGTGAGAAACAGGTTCTTGTTGTGGTAGTCGCCATTAGCCACCAGGCCGTCATCATCCAGACGCGAAAGGTATGCCCCGATTCCAAATCCACCGAGCGTTCCCGAGCCGCCCAGGGCAACGCGCCGTTCATAGTTGCTGCCGCCCTCGGCCAGGACGTCGAATTCCACCTTGTCTTCGGGCGAACGTGTAACGAAATTCACTACGCCGCTATTGGCGTATGCGCCGTAGACCGCCGATTGCGCGCCGCGAACAACTTCGATGTGGTCCAGAAAATCGGTCGGAATGTGGGCCAGGTCCACGAATCCGCCGAACCAGTCTATCGGCACTCCGTCGATTTCAACCAGGTTGAAATCAGAGTCGCCGCCGCGAATGAATAGCGATGTCTGTGCGCCCCGCGCGCCGGTTGAAGTTACGCTCACGCCGGGCAGGTAGCGGATCAGGTCGATGGCCTGCGCCTCGTTCCGGCCGGCGATCTCTTCGCGTGAGATCACGCTGGCGCTCGAGCCCTGCTGGCTCAGCGGCACATCCATCGCGGTTCCGGCTACGGTGATCGAATCGTTCTGCGGCGCGATGGCCAGCGTGATGACTGCGGCCTCCGCTAGGGGAACGTTCTTGGTCTCAAATCCTGGGGCCGTTATCAGCAGATTCACGCCGGCGGCGGCACCCGCCACCGCGATTTGAAAGGCGCCCCCCGTATCGGTCACGGTTTGCGCCACCACTCCGACGCGGTTGACGGCGGCCACGCGCGCGCCGGGAATGGCCGCCCCCGAGGGATCGACAATCTTGCCTGAAAACGTTTCCGCATGTAGCGCAAACGCAAGGAAAAACACCCAGAATGTGAAGGGACGTGTCATGTTCAAGCAGCCTCCAGGAGCTGCTGGAATTCACGCCCTGAAATTGGTTCAGCACGTAGTCCGGCGGGGCGCCGGATTCCTGCTGAATCCCACTGGTCGGTCTCCTGACTTGCGCTTCAACGGGCCGGTCGGCCTTCCCATTCCTTGCCGGAACAGTGGCTGGTTTGACCGGTCCTCCACGCTCACAGTGGCTGGGCCGTGCTGGATTTTCACCAGCTTCCCATACAGCTACCAGGGAGCTTTCAGGACTTTTCGAGCATATCACAGCCCACTGCGCGTGTGGTATCCTGGAAAATTCATGGCGAATCATTACTCCGCGCTGAAGCGCGTACGGCAGACCGAAAGACGCACCGAGTTCAACCGGCGCAACGGCACCCGGCTGCGCCGCCAGATCCGGGCCATGCGCAAGCTCATCACGGCCAAGGACGCCCCGGGCGCGCTCAAGCTGCTGCCGGAAACCTTTTCCGTCATCGACCGCTCGGCTAAGCTCGGCGTTATCAAGAAAAACACCGCCGCGCGGTACAAGTCCAAGCTGCACGTGCGCGTTAAGTCGCTGGCTACGAAGTAAGTTCCAGGACAAACCGTTCCATCACGATACGGTCGTCCGGCCGCGGGTGGCGTAAATCGCGGTCCGCCGCAAAAATCAGCTTCAACCCCTGTTCCAACTGTTCGCGGGAGAATTTCGAGACGGTGTGATAGACCTGCTCGGCGCGCGAACCCCACATGGGTACACCCACGCGCGCGAAGTGTCCCTGTATCTGCTGAGGACTGCGCAAGTTGCTCTCTTTTGACACCAGCGCCAGGCGGAATTGCGTAGATAAGAATGAAAGGGCCAGCGGCAGGTACTCGCCCTCCTTGCACAAAGTGTCCAGAATCTCGAGCCCGCGCGAGCGGTCGCGGCGGCCCAGAGCGTTTACCAGGGCGAAAATCGTGGTGGAACGCGCATCGGGAACCAGGGCGGCTATGTCGTCAAGGGAAATCGGACGGCTGCCGGCGTTGTAAAGAAACAGCTTCTCGATTTCGATGGAGATTCGCGCCACATCGCCACCCAGCGCTTCAACCAGCAGGGCCAAGGCTTCCGGCTCGAACGTGATTCCGGCGCGCTTGGCCAGGGACTCCGCCTCCCGGCGGGCCTCGTCCATGGAAAAACGCTCCAGTTCTACGGTTTCCGTAACTGCCGCGTAGAACCTCTTCACACGTTCTATCTTCTTTTTTTCTTCGCCATCGAAACCGAAGCGCGCGGATTCGAAAAGGAGCGTCACTCCCGGCGAAGGATCTTTCATGTAGGCCGCCAATTCGGCGGCGTCACCGGCCGAGGCGCCGTCGGATTCGTCTTCTTCTTCCGATTTCTGCCGGGGGAGCGCGGCTTCAGCGCTGGTTACTAAGATCACGCGTCGGGAGGCGAACAGCGAAAGCGCTCGCGCGTCGTCCACCACCTGCGCGAGCGAACTTTCATTGAGGTCGTACCGCGTGAGGCCGTCTTCGCGTTCGTCGCCGAGAACGGCCTGCAAAAGCGCTTCCCTGGCGCGCCGGCCCTGGTAAGCTTCAGCTCCCAGGAACAGGTATGCGGGCGCGATCTCGTTGCGTTTCAAGCGGGCCAGAAATTGCGTGGGCGTCATTAGAAGTTCTCGAGGACGGCGCTTACCACGGTACGCGCCGCGTCGCGGCTGAGGCGGTCCAAGGCCACGTCGCTCTCGTCGAAGTAGGCCTTGGGATCGACGCTGATCTCGTAATTCTGCCGAAATTCCATACGGGGCCGTTCCCATAGCACCTTGTTGGTGGCGCGTTCGCGCAATGCAATCTGCAACCAGAAGATTACCTGCACGCCGGAAGCGCGGTTGGTGGAGGGGTCAAAGGTCGTGGGATAAGAGGCGTAGTTGATGACCGCGCCGGAGAGTACGGCATCTGCCTGTTCGGGGTCGGTGACGATCCGAAACCGAGTGCGCGAGATGAACTCGCGCGTGATGGCGACGGATAGGAGGTTGGCGATCTTGTAGCGCGTAGTGGCGTTTCCAAAGGCGGGTATGGCGATGGTCCTGATATTCTTCGGTAGAACGTCGGCCCGGCCGGCGACGTGGTAGCCGCAGGACGAAAAGGCAAAAGACAAAAGGCAAAAGACAAAAGGCAAACTTCGTCCGCGGCCGTTCATAACAACTCTTGGGCGAGGGCCAGCGCATTCTCGGCGCGTAGACGAAAGTTGTCGGCAACGATCCAGAGCCAGGCGGCTTGCGGATTGTTGCGATCGGTCGAGATGTTGCCGACGGCCACGCCGTTCTGGCCGGCCATGCCCACTACGTCAGGCGGCTCGCTGCCGCTGCCACGAACATCCACCCAGTCACCTGCGAGCGCCTGCTCGATAGCCGCCACGCCGGGGTTGGATTCGAACTCGGCCCA
>Ga0075426_10002845_pt1 | contig 12368 bp, 10 predicted proteins | sample SoiMethybrSBSTD5_FD_75304 | JGI IMG/M metagenome (GOLD analysis project Ga0075426, IMG submission 75304) | Bulk soil microbial communities from a Populus tree surrounding site in Tennessee, USA - Soil MetaG P. TD hybrid SBSTD5 | ecosystem: Environmental > Terrestrial > Soil > Tree plantation...
CACCAGCCACATCGGCGTGCCATCGGTGTCGTACGTGAAGAGCGTGGCGAAGACGATGGTGCCCTGGTGGCTCAGGTTGATGCCCCAGCCGGATTCTGCCGAGTTCCACCAGATGTCGGTGTAGTCGGTAGTGTCGAACGTGACAGTATTGTTCGCGGCGATCGTCATGTTGAGCGTGTAGGGCCCCGTCACCGTCGGATCCCACGGCGCGACCTGCACGTAGTACGTGCCTGCGGAGAGCTGCTTCGTGATTGCGAAGTTGCAATCGTGCTGGGTGCAGTCGCCCTGGCCGTTCGGGTCGCCGTCGTCGTTCGCTTCCAGGTTCATTCCGCGGCTGTCGAGGATCGAGCCGACCGTGTCCATCGAGCCAGTCGTGTACACCTTGACGTTCGCGGGAGCGCTCAGCGTAAAACGGAAGACGTCGACGTCGCCCTGGTAATCGATGGCCCTCTGCAGCGCCGCCGGCGTCGTGCGCGTGTCGAGCGAGTCCACCGCGTTCACGCTCGCCGTGACACCCGCCCAGTCCTGCACCCGATTGGGCGCGTCGTCCGGCGCCTGCGCCGCGAGTCGGATGTACTGGTCGATCTGCGGACCGAAGATGTCGAAGCGGCCGTAAAGCCCTTCGTCGGTGTTGTTGGTGCAGCTCAAGCCGCCCGGCTGCCGGATCGTCGTGCCGGTGAGGACGCCGCGCAGCTCCAGGTTCGAGCCGTTCAGCGTGAAGAGACCGGAGCCGCTCGACCCGCCCTGGATGATGCCGAGCGTGTAGTGGACGCCGTACTCGTCCTGCGGCCGCCCGTCGATGCGGTAGAGGTTCGTCGTACTGCCGAGCGCGACGCGCGTCGTGTCGCCCGCGGGGTTGCTGATGCTCACGATCTGAGTGCCGGAAGAGACCTGCGCGCGATTCCACGCGGCGTACACGGCGCCGGGAGCCGGAGGGCGATTCATCAGCAGCAGCGTCGAATCGGCGTTGTAGTTCGTGAAGACGAGCGAGGCGCCGCCCGCGATCTGCGTGTAGCTCGGATTGAGGCCGCCGTTGGAACACGAGGCGTCCTCGTAGAACCAGTACGTCGTGAGCGAGGCCGCGGAGTCGGCGGTGCTGATGCAGTGATTGGCGGTCAGGAGATAACCGGCGGGGAAGCGCTCGGTGTTGATGAGCGTGCCCGTGCAGAGGAATCCCGAGGTGCCTTCGAGGAAGAGGAGCTTCACGACCGATTTCTTGGTGTCGGCCATGGCCGCGTCGATCGTGGCGTTGCCCGTCGAGCACGCCGTGGAGACCGTGCACGCCGCCGCCGCCTTCGTGGTGAGCGGCGAATCGTCGAAGTGGAGCACGCTCTCCACGCTCACCGCGCCGTCCGAGGGACGCACGGGGCTGAAGAGCTCGATCACCTGCTCGGGACCGCTCGTGAACGGCGTCCATGCGCTGGCCGATTCGAGCGGCTCGAGGGTCGTGCCCTCGACGCGGTCTTCGTCGCCTTTGACGCGCACGTCGATCGCGCCGGGAACGGCGCCGAGCGCGAGCTTCGTGCGGATGCCGGCGGCGCCGAGCGAGGCGACGCTCACGCGGGCGACATAACCGCCGGCCGCGGCTTGCCACTGCACGACGGGCGCCGCCTTGTCGAGGCCGCGCACGGATGCGATGCGAAGGCGTCCGCGCTCATCGGTCGTGGGCGCGCGTTTCTCCATCGGAGCCGCAAGCTCGACGAGACGCGCCGGCTCGATGCGCGGGGCGCGGAAGCCGAGGATGTCCAGCGGCCGCGCTTGCGCGGGCCGCGACGGCATCGACATCGGCGCGAAGGGTTCGAATGCGGAGGCGGCGAAGCACGCCGCGCACGCGAGAACTGCCAGAAAACGTGGGATCATTGCGCTGAAACGGAAGTAGGCGGCGACGCGTGCGCTCGCGGCCGCAGGTTCAAGAGTTTTTCGAGATTTTTCAGGGGCTTATCCTAGCACAGCGCGAGGCCCGCGCGCCGCCGCCATCGCGTTGCAGATGACACTTCCAAACACTTGATCCGCTTCTGCAATTCCTGCGGCGCGTCCGTCACGCATCGCGTTCCCGACGGGGACACTCTTTCGCGCGCGATCTGCGACGCGTGCGGCACGATCCACTACCAGAATCCCAAGCTCGTCGTCGGTTGCGTGCCCGTGCATGGCGACCGCGTGCTCATCTGCAAGCGTGCCATCGAGCCGCGCTACGGATTGTGGACGCTTCCCGCGGGGTTCATGGAGAACGAGGAGTCGGCATCCGAGGGCGCGGCGCGCGAGGCGCTGGAGGAAGCGAACGCGCGCGTCGAGATCGAAGACCTCTACACGGTCTTCTCGATCCCGCACATCAGCCAGGTGTACATGATGTTCCGCGCGCGTCTCGTCGATACCAACGTGTCGCCCGGCGCCGAGAGCCTCGAGGTGAAGCTCGTCACGGAAGCCGAGGTGCCGTGGGACGAGATCGCGTTCGCGATGGTGAAGCGCACCCTCGAGCACTTCTTCGAGGATCGCAGGAACGGCGCCTTCGTCACGCGCTTCGGCGACATCCGCCGGCCGGCGCGCTAGGCCAATCTTTCCGAATGACAGCGGGGGAGCGCGAAGTGTAAGCAATCGTGGCAAAATCCCGGCTGCCCAACATTCCGTTGCAAACTCACCTCGCCGCCGGGGCCGCATTGAGCGAGCATCAGCGGCCGACCCGTTCACTGGAGACTCCCATGAAGCGAATCCTCACCTGCGTCCTCGCCGTGCTCGCCATGGCGCTGGCCGCCGCCTGCCACAACAGCGGCAGCGACCAGAACAGCACGCAGGCGCGTTTCGTCAACGCGGTCATCGATTCCGATCCGCTCGATTTCTTGATCGACGACAGCGTGAAGTCCGCGGCGGTCGCCGTCGGGTCGACGTCGTCCTTCAGCGAATTCAGCTCGGGGACGCACGACGTGAAGCTGCGCTCCCAATCGGGCACGGTCGTCCTCGACAAGTCCCTCGGCTTCTCGAGCGGCACCCACTACACCATCATCGCGTTCGGCAAGCGCGCCTCGATCAGCACGGCGATGCTCACCGACGACATCGGCGGCCCGTCGTCCGGGCACTTCAAGGTGCGCTTCGTCGGCCTCTCGCCGGACGTGGGACCGGTCGACGTCTATTTCGCGACCGGCGACATCTCGTCGATCGCCCCGGCGCAAGCCGGCGTCGCCTTCAGCGCGACGACCGACTACGTCGAGGTCACGCCCGGCAACTTCAACGTGATCTTCACGCTCGCGGGCACGAAGGACATCATCTTCCAGTCGAGCAGCACGCAGAGCTTCACCGACGGCGGCATCTACACGATCGGCGTCTTCCCGACGTTCGGCGGCAAGCTCGCGAACGCGCTGCTGCTGGTGAACAACGGCGCCGCGACCTTCCTCACCAATCCTCTCGCGCGTTTGAAGGCGGTGAACGGCATCCCCGATTCGACGCTCATCAACTTCAAGGCGAACGGGACGACGCTGCTCTCGAGCGTGCCCTTCATAGGATCGTCGACGTACGTGACGACGGCCTCTGGCCAGCGCACCCTGCAGATCGAAGCCTCGAGCGTTCCCGGCACGATCATCGCCTCGGCCTCGGTGACGCTCTCCCCGGCGCTCGACTACACGATGCTCGCGCTCGGATCGATCGCGCAGCCGCGGCTCGCCGTCCTCACCGACGACAACACCGTGCCGCCGACGGGGTTCGCCAAGATCCGCTTCGTGAACGCGACCAACGGCGTGGGCAACGTCGACGTGCTGCTCGACTTCGCGAGCCAGGCGACCGGCATCGCTCCCGGCACGGCGTCGGCCTACTCGTCGGTTGCGCCGAAGCTCGATTACACGATCTCGTTCACGACGCCGGGCGGCGTCACGCAGCTCGCGAGCCTGACTCCCGTCGAGCTCGACGCGAACGCCGTGTACTCGGCGTACCTGTTCGGCGCGAGCGGCAGCCTGCAGGCGAAGCTCGTGCGCGACCGGTAGTGCCGTTCGCGTACTACGAGCGGCTCAGCAACGCTCGCAAGCGCACCTATCGCAAGAGCGACGCCATCCGGCGCATCGACATGCCGGATGTCGCGTCGCTCATGCCGCTCGCGGCCGCGCTGGGCCCCGCCCTGGAAACGGAAAAGCCGCGCGACGTCGAGCGCGCGTGCCAGGCGCTGGTCGATGCGGTGAACGCGCGGATGCGCACGCCGCCGGTCGCGATGCGGGTGCTCGCGAGACGCCCGTCGAATTCGTGGGGTGAGCTGCAGGGCCTCTACGAGCCCGACGAAGTGACCGGCGGCACGGCGCGCATCACGCTCTGGATGCGCACGGCGCAGCGCGAGCAGGTCGTGAAGTTCCGCACCTTCCTGCGCACGCTCGTGCACGAGCTCTGCCACCACCTCGACTACGAGCACTACGGGCTCGACGAGACCTTCCACACCGAGGGTTTCTACGCGCGCGAATCCGTGATGATGCGCGAGCTCCTCGGCGAGCCGCCGCGGGCCACCCCGCCTTGAGGTGGCGCGCGCAGCCTCATTTCGTGGTCGACACCTGGTAGAAGACCGTCTGCCACCTGTTGTTGCGGCGCGCCCAGACCGAGGTCGCGTACGCCTTCCATTGCACCGACTCGCCGGTCACCTTGTACGAGAGGATCGCGGTGTCCGGCGTCGGACGCAGCACGCGCCAGTCGGCGAGCTTCATCTTCCAGGAGGGCAGGGGGCCGTAAGCGAGGATCTCTCTCCACGTGCGCCGCTCGGCGCCGCCCTGAAGCTCCGCGCCGTAGTCGACCGAGAGCATCTCGTCGGAGAAGAGCGACATGAGGTCGAGCGGGTGCAGCAGGCTCGCCGGGTCCCACTTGGTCGATTCGAGCCGGATGAGCTCGTTCTCGGTCGCGTCGAATTCGGCGGCGGCCGGCAGCGCCACGAGCAGCGCGATGACGGCAGCGAGAACACGGAACATGCGATTCCTCTCTTTGATTCCTAGGGCTTCAGCACCAGCGTGTGCGCCGCGTCGATCGCCTCGCGCCGCGCCGGTATCCGAATGTACTCCACCTTCGCCCAGCGTTCGGCGAAATTCGAGTACCACGGCGACAACACGTTCCCGGACTGGCCGGTGGAGTGGATGAAGAGCGAGCGGTCGAGGTCGGCAAGGTCGTAGATCGCGCGCATGCTGGGCGCGTGGCGGTTGGCGAAGGGCCGCTCGTCGTCGCGGATGAAGATGTGGCCCACGTCCACCGAGTAGCTGTCGCCCGGCGTCGGCGGCGAAACGTTGAAGAGCCTCGACAGCAGCGGCACGAAGCCGAAGGGACGATGATCGCCCGCGGCGAAGTGCGCGCGCCCCCAGCGCCAGCGTTGCGGATCGCCGAAGCGCTTCGCGAGGTCTTCCGCCGCGAAGTCGAAGGCGCGCGCGGCGAGCGTGGCGCAGCTCTCGCGGTCGGGCGTGCGCACGTCGTCGCACCAGTCGGCGTAGCCCGGCTCGCCCTTCATCACGCTGATCATGAATTGCGCGCGCATGTCCCACGACTCGCGGAACATGTCGCCGAGCTCGTCGGCGTACACGAGCCGCGTGAGCTCGCGGTACCACGCGTCGAAGACGAGCGGCGCCGCGGAATCGACCGTCATGTCGCCCTGCCATCCGGCGAGCATCGCCTGCGCGCGCCGGCCCTCTTCCTTCTCCGGCTTCGCCGCGTTCGCGATCGGCAGCAGATCGCGCGCGAGACGCGAGAGCGTGTCGGCCTGGATGCGCGCGAACGACTCGAGCGTGTGCTTCGGCCGCTGGGCGAGCAGCTCTTCGATGCGCTCGGCGCGATACGGCGGGAACCAGTCGATGGAGAGGAACGGCTTGTAGCCCGGCGGCGTGATCTTGTGGTTGGCGGTCACGATGCTGCCGCCCGGCGGGTCGCGCACGTCGGGCAGATCCTCGAACGCGAGAAATCCCTGCCAGTCGTACTTCGCATCCCATCCCGGCACCGGGACGCGGCCCATCGCCTCGTTGTCGGCGCGGCGAACGGGCACGCGCGCCGGCGCGACGAACTCGATGTGTCCCTCGCGGTCGGCGAAGACCACGTTCTGCTGCGGCGCGACGACGTGGCGCAAGCCCTCCATCAGCTCGTCGCGATTGCGTGCGCGGTTCAGCGCGAAGCCCGCGCGGGCGGACGGATCGTCGTCGCCGACGAGCGCCGCCCACTGCAGCGCGAGCACGTGCTTCGGCGGCGCGGCTTCGCCGGCGACCTTCACCGCGTCCGAGATCACCGGGCCGTGGCGCGTCGAGCGCACGCGGATGCGCCGCTCCTCGCTGCCCACGCGGATCGCCTCCTCGCGTGTCTCGAATTTCGCCGTGCCGGCGGGCGTGAGATAGCTCCCGGGGTCGTCCGGCGCGACGCGCTCGACGAAGAGGTCCTGCGTGTCGCCGTTGGTGGTGGTGAAGGCCCACGCCATCGTGTCGTTGCGGCCGAGCACGACGAAGGGAACGCCGGGAAGCGTGCCGCCGATCACGTTGCCTTGCGGCGTGGCGACATGCGCGAAGTACCAGAGCGACGGCGCCTGCAGGCCGAGATGCGGATCGTTGGCGAGGAGCGGCTTGCCGGTTTCCGAACGGGCGCCCGACACGGCCCAGTTGTTCGAGCCGATGGATTCGCCGGGCAGCGGAAATGCCGCGAGCAGGGCGCCCGCCGCCGAGTCGAGGCTCGCGTAGAGGGACTTGAGGTCCGGTAGCTTCCACGGCGGATCGCCCGGATACGGCGGCAGGATCTGCTCGGTGCGATCGACCCCGATCTTCGCGATGAAGCGCAGCCGCGCGAGCTCGGTGCGCCAGTTGCCCGAGAGATCCCACGACATGATGAGGAGCCAGCCGATCGTATCGGCGGGCCGCCAGCGCTCGGGTGTCACGCGCATCGCGTGGAACTCGACCGGCAGGACGTGCCCTTCGTCGAGGAACGCGTTCACGCCCGCCGCGTACGCCTCGAGGTTCGCGCGCGTATCGGGGTCGAGGCGCGCGGCGATCCGTTCGGCTTTGCGCGCGATGCCGAGCGTGCGCATGAGGCGATCGACGTCGTAGGAACGCTCGCCGAGGAATTCCGACAGCCGCCCCTGCGCGATGCGGCGCTGGAATTCCATCTGCCAGAGCCGGTCCTGCGCGTGGACGTAGCCGACGGCGAACCAGCCGTCGCGCTCGTTCGCCGCGCGGATGTGCGGCACGCCTTCCTTGTCGCGCACGATCTCGACCGCGCCGCTCAGGCCCTTGACGCGCGCTTCCCCGTCGAGCTGCGGCAGCGACTGGCGCAGCCAAATCCATCCCGCGGCGCCGAGCGCCAGGACCAGGACGACCACCGCGAGGAAGATGTTGCGGGCGAGCCTCAAGCTTGCATTATCGCCGCTTGGGAAGCTCCACCTTCTCGGCGGTGACGAACGTTCCGCCCTGGTAGGTTTCCGCGCGCGCGTCGGTCGCCGGCTTCTCCCGCGCGAGGATGTCGGCGGCGAAACGCTCGGAATCGTCCTGGGGCTTGTACCCCAGGCGCACCGCGTTGGAGTTGTCGTACCAGGCGCGCGTGTTGCCCGAGATCCCGTACACGATCTCGAAACGGATCGCCGGATGCTCGATGCCGATCGTCACGAGCTGCGCGAGGTCGCGCGGCGAGATCCAGATCGCGAGCCGCCGCTTGTCGATCGGCTGCGGATTCACGTTGCCGATGCGGATGTTGAAGATCTCCATGCCGTACTTGTCGGCGTAGAGGCTCCCGAGCGCTTCGCCGAACACCTTGGAGACGCCGTAGCGGCTGTCGGGCTTCGGATAGACGCGGTGATCGATGGTCTCATCGCGCCGGTAGAAGCCGACCGCGTGGTTGCTGGTGGGAAAGATCACGCGCTTCACGCCGTTGCGCCGCGCCGCCTCGAGCACGTTGTAGTGGCCGATGATGTTGGCATCGAGGATCGCCTCCCACGGCCCTTCGACCGAGTAGCCGCCGAGGTGCACGATCGCATCGACGCCCTTCGTGATGGCGAGCATGTCGTCCATCGACGTGAGGTCCGCGCGCATGAACGTCTCGCCATCGGCGGCGGCGTCGATCGGATAGTTGTCCGAGACGCGCAGCTTGTAGCGCCCCTGGAGCTCGCGCCGCAGGTGTGTCCCGACGTCGCCGGCAGCTCCCGTGATGAGAACCGTCTTCATCGTGTTCAGGCCGCGAGGGACTCGGGATCCAGGTCTTCCAGCAACGGCGGCAGCGGACAATCGAGCACCGCGCCCATCATGCGCATCAGCGCCGCCTCGATGATGCGGATCGTGCCGTCGGCGCTCACGGTGGCGAAGAGGCCGCGCATGAGGATCGCCTTCGGCATGGGCGCGAGGTCGCGCAGCTTGTCGAGCACGCCGCGCGCGTCGTCGAGCGCGATGTCCTTGCGGTCGACGAGCTTGAGCTCCTCGAGGTCCATCTCGGCCGCGCCGGCGCGGAAGGCGGCGTCCACGCGCGCCGCCATGTCGTCGCCGGGCTGCGCGCCGGCATGGGCCGCGAGCGACAGCACGAGCGCGATCTCGTCGCGCACGTCCTTCAACGACTTGTACCTCACCGCCGCCGCGTTCGGGCGCGGCAAGAGCTGCGCGCGCACGAGGCCGAGGGCGACGAAGTCGAACATCGACACGCGGCGATCGGCGTGCACGACCACGTCCATTCCCTGAAGCAGCGTCGCCTTCATGTCGTTGGTCGCTTCCTTCGCCGCGGGAAGCGCGAGATCGATGATCGGCAGGTACAGCGCCGGGCCGACCGCCTTCATCTCGCCGAAGGAGAGCGAGGCTTCGGCGGCGAGCCGCTCGAGCCTCCTCTCGCGCAGGGCCGCGAGCTGCCGCGCCATCACCTCGTCGTGGCGGGCGAGCAGGAGCGCCACGATGATCGCCGCGGCGCCGTCGGGTTGGCGCGCGCGCTCGCGGATGGAAGCGGGAATCGAGGCGAGGATGCGCTTCGCGACGATCACCTTGCGGTCGTCGACCTGGCCGACGAGCGCCGCGCTCGCCTGCGGCGACTTGCCCCATGCCTGGCTCACGTCCGCGGCCCGCGCCTGGGCGGCCGCGGGCTGCGCGGGCGCGCCCGCGAGCCCGACCGCCTCTTCCGGCGTGTCGAGCGAGGCGGCCGCCGTGGGCCGCCTGTCGCGATACGAAGAGGGATGGAACTGCGGATTGATGCGCGCGATGCGCTCGTCGAGCGGCGGGTGCGTGGCGAAGAGCGACTCGAAGGCGAGCGCCACGCCTTCGCCGAAGAAGAGGTGCGACATGTCCTCGGCGCGGCGGTTGTGGATGAGCGAGCCGTCGGCCGACGCGCGGATCTGGTCGAGCGCGCCGGCGAGGCCGTCGGGGTTGCGCGTGAACTGCACGCCGCAGTCGTCGGCGAGCCGCTCGCGCTCGCGCGACACGCTCGCCTTGATGAGGCGCGCGAAGAAGACGCCGATGTAGCCGATGATGAAGAGGCCGAGCCCCATCAGGAAGATCGCCGTCGTGTCCTTGCCGCGGCCGCGCATGCTGCGCATGATGAAGCTGCCGATGCCGCCGAGGAACACGATCCCGGCGAGCACGCCGATGAGCCGGATGTTGAGCCCGATGTCGGCGTTCACGATATGGCTGAACTCGTGGCCGATCACGCCCTGCAGCTCGTCGCGATTGAGCGTGTCGAGCGCCCCGCGCGTGACCGCGATGACCGCGTTGGAAACGTCGCATCCCGCGGCGAAGGCGTTGATGCCCCTCTCCTCGTCCATCACGTAGACCGCGGGCACGCGCGACCCGGAGGCGATCGCCATCTCTTCCACCACGTTGAGGAGCCGGCGCTCGAGGCGATCGTTGGTGCTGGGGAGCACGCGCCGCCCGCCGGCCATCAGCGCCACCGCCGCCCCGCCGCCGCGCATGAGGCGAAGGTCCTCCCACAGGCTCACCGCGAGGATGACCCCGGCGGTGATCACGATGCTCCACAGGTGGACCCATCCCGGAACCGCCGCGGCGAGCGAGCGCGATTGCAGAGCGCGCGGGTTGAGATAGAGCCACGCCGCTGAGGCGACCGCGTCGACGGCGATGACGATGCCGACGACCGCGAGCAGGAACAACACGATCATCAGCTTCGTGTTGCGCCGCGCGTGCTGCTGGCGCTCGAAGAAAGTCGCAGGCACGGCCGGGCGCCTAGAACTTCACTTGCGGCGCCTTGCGCTCCTCGGGCGATTCGGTCGCCTGCAGCTGCTCGGCCGGGCCGAAATTGAACATGCCGGCGAAGATGTTGCCCGGGAACGACTCGCGCTTCACGTTGTATTCCATCACCGAGTCGTTGTAGCCCTGGCGCGCGAACGAGACCTTGTTCTCGGTCGAGGTGAGCTCCTCCTGCAACGCGAGCATGTTCTGGTTCGCCTTGAGGTCCGGATACGCCTCCGCGACGGCGAGGAGCCGCCCGAGCACGCCCGTGAGCGCGCCCTCGGCCTGGTTCAAGCCCTGCATCGCCGCGGGGTTGCCGGGATTCGCGCCGGCCGCCTGCGCCGCGGCGAGCGCGACGTTGCGCGCCTTGATGACCGCTTCGAGCGTCTCGCGCTCGTGCTTGATGTAGCCCTTCGCCGTCTCGACCAGGTTCGGGATGAGGTCGTAGCGCCGCTTCAACTGCACGTCGATCTGCGCGAAGGCGTTCTTGAAGCGGTTGCGGGCGGCAACGAGGCCGTTGTAGATCGAGATGATCCACACGACCGGCGCGATGACGATGACGAGAAAGATGATGAGTCCGATGGCGCCTCCCATGCTCCCCTCCCTTTTTCGCTGTTATGCGCGAACTATACCGCCTTGGGGCCGGCCCCCGATGTCTTCATGCCCGCGGGCGGCTGCTCGGCGGGATCGAAGTCGAGCTCGACCTTCGCGCCCATCGGATCGCGGAAGAAGATCTGCCAGATCCCCGTCTGCACCTGCTTGCTCACGGAATAGGGAACGGCGTTGCGATCGAGCGAGGCGAGCGTTCCCTTGAGGTCGCTCGAGGTGAACGCGATGTGGTCGATCACGCCGCCGCGGCTCTCGGGCAGCCTGTCCTCGGAGATGTGGAGGATGGGCTTCCCGCCCGCGTAGAGCCAGATGCCGCCGAAGCTGAACGGCGGCCGCGGCCCCACGGTCAGCCCCAGGATGTTCACATAGAACCTGCGCGTGGCCTCGACATCGTCGGTCAGCACATTGAAGTGGTTCATTCCCTGAATCGCCATTGTCTCCTCCATTTTAAAGGCCGGTGGCGAGGAAGCCGCCGTCGACGCGGATCGTTTCGCCGGTGACGTAGGCGGCGGCGTCCGAGGCGAGGAAGATCGCCGCCCCCACGAGGTCCCCGGTCTCGCCGAAGCGGCCCATGGGCGTGCGCGCGAGGGCGAGCGCCTTGCGCTCGGGCGACATCTTGTCGCGGTTCAAGTCGGTCATCACGAAGCCGGGCGCGATCGCGTTCACGCGCACGCCGCTCTTCGCCCATTCGGCGGCGAGCGTCTCGGTGAGGTTCACGACCGCCGCCTTGCTCATCCCGTAGAGCGCGCTCCTCGGCCAGCCGCGGTAGGAGGCGAGCGAGCCGATGTTGACGATGGCGCCGCTCGCGCGGCCGAGCATGTGGCGGCCGACCTCGATGCAGGAGAAGAAGACGCTCTGCAGGTTCGTGCGCATCACGTCGTCCCAGTCGGCCGCGGTGAATTCCTCGGCGGGCTTGAGGATCGTGATGCCCTGCGAATTCACCAGCACATCGATGTGGCCGTGGCGGGCGAGCACCTCGCCGACGAGCCCGCGCACCTCGTCGAGCTCGCGCACGTCGGCGCGCTGTCCATGGGCCTCGCCGAGCGGCTCGAGCTCGCGCAGCGCCGCGCCGAGCTTCTTCTCGTCGCGGCCGGCGACGATCACCCGCGCGCCCGACTCGAGGTAACCGGCGGCGATCGCTCTTCCGATGCCGCTCGTGCCGCCGATGACGAGCGCGTTCTTTCCTTCGAGGCTGAAGCGGTCGGAGACGGCCATGGCTATTTGAGGAGCTCCGGAGCGAAAAGACGCGGCAGGATGAGCGGAATGTCGGGCCAGACGATGATCGCGGCGAGCATCGCGAGCATCGGTGCCAGCATGATCATCGTATCCCTCAGCGCGAAACGGATCGGCACGTTGGCGACCGCGCAGCAGATCATGAGGCAAAGCCCGTAGGGAGGCGTGACGAGCCCGAAGGCGAGCGAGACGATGCCGATGATGGCGAAGTGGATCGGATGCATGCCGACCGACTGGGCCAGCGGCTGCAGGATGGTGCCGAAGATGATGATGGCGGGAATCGCGTCGAGGAAGCAGCCGACGACCAGGAACACGAAGGCGATGAAGAAACCGGCCTGCGTGATCCCCATGCCCCAGGTGGAGACGTTCGCGAGCAGCGCCCTCGGGATCTGGTAATAG
>Ga0075426_10002849_pt1 | contig 12354 bp, 11 predicted proteins | sample SoiMethybrSBSTD5_FD_75304 | JGI IMG/M metagenome (GOLD analysis project Ga0075426, IMG submission 75304) | Bulk soil microbial communities from a Populus tree surrounding site in Tennessee, USA - Soil MetaG P. TD hybrid SBSTD5 | ecosystem: Environmental > Terrestrial > Soil > Tree plantation...
GAGAGACAGGCGCGGCTCGCGGAATGAAAACGCACTGAGCAGGTCGAGCGCCTTCGCCGCGGCATCGACGGTATAGCGGCGCATCGGAACCGGTTTCAGGTGGCGTTTCACGGAGTGAAATGGTATATCGCACAGTGAACTCGGCTGTCAATCGAGGACATCGACCACAGAGGAGAACTTGACCGGTACAGTCGGACCGATGCCTTACGATTTGCTCGCACTCGGCGAAACGATGGTGGCGCTCGCGCCGCCGCCCGGCGACACCATGCAAACGGCGCCGCATCTCACCATCGATCATGCGGGCGCCGAGAGCAACACCTGCGTGGGCCTGGCACGCCTCGGCTTTCGCGTGGCCTGGATTAGCCGCCTCGGCGCCGACACCGCCGGCGACCGCATCGTCGAGACGCTCGGCGCGGAAGGGATCGACATGCGATGGGTGCGCCGCGATCCGGCGCGGCCGACCGGTTTGATGCTGAAAGAGCGGGATCGCGTCAGGTATTACCGGACCGGCTCTGCGGCCAGCGCAATCACGCCCGGCGATCTCGACAACGTACCGGTTCGCGACGCCCGCGCGGTGCTCGTCACCGGCGTCACTGCGCTCGTCGGTCCCGGTCCGCATGCCGCCGGCCTCGCATTGCTCTCCGCCGCTTCCGGGATCCGGATCGTCGATCCAAATCTTCGTGATGGGCTCTGGGGATCGGATCGACGCGTGGACCTGGTGCGAACGTTTGTCGAACGTTCGGATTTTTTATTGACCGGCGCCGGCGAATTGCAGGAAATCCTCGACGGCCGCGCGCGAGCTGTCAACGTGTCGTGCGACGAAGAACTCGCGCGCCGAGCGGCGGCAGGTGGTCCACGCGAGATCGTCGTCCGCAGTGCCGATCGCGTCAGTGCATTGAGCGACGGCGTGTGGCGGACGGTCGCGATCGAGCGTCGCGCTTCGGTCGATCCGACCGGCGCGGGCGACGCGTTCAATGCGGGATACATCGCCGTCCGCCTGCGTGGCGGTTCGATCGACGATGCGCTGCGCGCGGCCGTTCGATGCGGGTCCGCGGTGACGAGCGCGACGAGCGATACGGCGGGATTTCCAAGGTCGCTCGCCTGAAAGGCTCGCGCTACGGACGATCGCGTTCGGTTGTAGCGCCGCTTGTCCGCCGAAGCTCGCGCGAATCGTGTGAGCGAAGGCGGAAGCCTTTCAGGCGAGCGTCACGAGACGTGCGCGACGCGCCCGGTCTTCAACCGCGTGGCGACGACGAGCACGCCCGACGCCGCGGCAGCGAGCGCGAGGACGCGCAGACCTGCGAGGTACCCGCCGGTCGCTTCCCTCATCCATCCCATGATCGTGGGGCCGAGAAATCCACCCAGATTCCCGGTTGCGTTGATCAGCGCGATGCCTGCAGCCGCGCCGTCGCCGCGAAGGAACGAGGTCGGCAGCGACCAGAACGGAGGCGTGAAGCTGTACAACCCGATTGCCGCGATACACAGCGCAACGAACGACACGATCGGTGACGCACCGAGCGACGCAGTAAACAAGCCGGCGGCGGCCACGGCTGCGCAACTCGCCGTATGCCACCGGCGCTCATCCGTCCGATCGGAATGCGCCGCGACGGTCACCATGCCGATGGCGGCGACGAGAAACGGGACGGCCGTCCATGCGCCGACGGCGAGGTCTGACGCGCCCGAGAACGCCTTGACGATCTGCGGCAGGAAGAAGCTGAAGCCGTACCCGCTCGTGACGATCAGGAACAGCATAAGGCTCAGGCGCCACACCATCGGATCCATCAAGCCGGCGCGCAGCGTGCTCGCGTGCGGCCGCAGCGCTTCTTCTCGATCGCGTTGAATCGCCGCGACCAGCCATGTCTGCTCCTCGGGCGGCAGCCAGCGGGCATGCTCGGGATCGTCCGTCAAATACAACAACGCGATGAGGCCGAGCACCACCGCCGGGATGCCTTCGACGAGAAACAGCCATTGCCAGCCATCGAGACCCACGACGCCGCGCATCGAGAGCAGCACGCCCGACAGCGGCGCGCCGAAGATGCCGGCCGCCATGCTCGCGGTCGAAAACTGGGCGACGGCGCGTGCGCGCTCCGGTCCTGGAAACCAGTACGTCAGATACAGCACGACGCCGGGAAAAAATCCCGCCTCGGCAGCGCCGAGCAGAAATCGCATCACGTAGAAGCTGCGCGGGCCGGTGATGAAGAGCATCGCGATCGACACGAACCCCCAGACGATCGCGATGCGCGCAAGCCAGCGGCGCGCGCCCACGCGGGCGAGCGCGAAATTGCTGGGCACCTCGAAGAGGAAGTAGCCGATGAAGAACACGCCGGCGCCGGTCCCGAACACGTGACTCGACAGCCCAAGCGCCGCGTTCATCTGCAGCGCGGCGAAGCCGACGTTCACGCGATCGAGGTAGGCGACGAAGTACATCGTCGCGAGAAACGGAATGAGACGCCGGCGCACACGCGAGATCGTGCGCGACGCAATCGGATCCGCGATCACACCTTCTCCGCTCCGCGGCGCTGCCACCCTTCCTCGAACAACTTCAGCCGTCCACCCGTCCGCGGATGCGCGCGGCAGGCGTCGGCGTTCAGCCTGACGCCGAGGCCGGGACGCTCGGGGAGCGCGAAGCAGCCGTCGGACGCGCTCACGGTGGGCGCGGCGTCGACGAGCTCCTGCACCCACGGATCGGCGAAATCGTTGAAGTGCTCGAGCACTTTGTAGTTCGGTGTCGATATCGCGAGGTGAACGTTCGCCATCGTGCCGACCGGGCCACAGACGTTGTGCGGCGCCATCAGCAGGTGATGCGCATCGGCCCAGCCGGCGACGCATTTCGTCGGCAGGAATCCGCCGAAATGCGTGAGATCGATCTGGATGATGTCGGCGAGACCGCGTTCGACGATCGGGCGGATGTCGGCAATGGTGTGCGCGCGCTCGCCGGTCGCGATGGGAATGCGCGTGGCGGCGCGCACGCGCGCGAGCGTCTCGTCGTTGTCCGGTGGAACCGGCTCCTCGATCCACTCCGGATCGTACGGTTCCAGCATCGCGGCAACGCGCGCGGCCGCGGAGGAAGTGAAGCGGCCGTGCATCTCGACGTAGATCTCGACATCCGGGCCGACCGCATCGCGAACGGCGGCCATGATCGCTTCCGCGCGACGCCGATGCGCGGCGGACAGTTCGGCGTGCGCGGCGCCGAACGGATCGAGCTTCAGCGCACGATAGCCGCGCGCGACAACCTGTCCGGCCAGCGCGGCAATCGCACGCGGCTCGAGGTCGGTCTGATACCACCCGTTCGCGTACGCCGGCACCTTGTCGCGAAACTTTCCGCCAAGAAGCTTCCAGATCGGCACGCCGACCGATTGGCCGATCAGATCCCAGGAGGCGATATCGAATGCCGCGAGCGTCGACTGCGTCACCTCGCCCGGCCGTCCGTACTCGGCGCGCTGAACGTTCCAGGCGAGCCGCTCGACGTCGAACGGATCCGATCCAACGACGTATCGCGGCGCGAGCTCTTCGATGCATGCGACGAGCGTGTCGGTCTTGTTGACCATCCGGACTTCGCTCACGCCGGTGAGCCCCTCGTCCGTCAGCAGCTCGACGAACGCCAGCTCGCGCCACGGCGTTCCGACGACGGTCGTTCGGACTTCGCGGATGCGCACGGTTCCTCCGTTCAGCGGGCGCGCGATGGTACGACGGACGAGCGGCGCGAGTCGAGTCGTGTAATATGCGCGCGATGAAGCGTCTTCCGGCCTCCCTCCTCGCGGCCTTTCCGATGCTGCTCACTGCGGGCACGCCGCCGAGCGTGACGCTCGAGATCCGCGACTACGTCGAGTTCCCGATCACCGGCCGGCTCGACGGAACCGGACAGACCGACGGCATGCTCGCGCGGATCAACTCGCTGCGCGAGGAGCCCGGCGCAAACGGCTCGCGGTTTTTCGTCAACGATCTGAACGGCCCGCTCTACATCGTGGACAAATCGACCAGGCGTGTGACGACGTATCTCGATTTCAACGGCCGCGAGGGACATCACGGGTTGTTTCACAGGTTCGCGTTCGAAACCGGCTATGCGAACGGATTGAACAGCTTTCAGTTCGATCCCGACTACGCGCGGAACGGAAGGTTCTACACCGTCCACATCGAAGATCCGTCCGTGGCCGGGTCGAGCGGGCCCGACAACGCCAGCTATCCCGGATTGAACGTCACGGGATACACAGCGACGCCTCCCATCACCACACCCGGCACCATTCAACGCGAAGGCGTGCTCATCGAGTGGACGGACTCGAATCCATCGAACACCACCTTCGAAGGATCCGCGCGCGAGCTGATGCGCGTTCCGTTGAACACGCGCATTCACACGCTCGCGGATCTCGAGTTCGATCCGGCCGCGCGCCGCGGCGACGCCGAGTGGCGCGTCCTCTACATCGGATGCGGCGACGGCGGCTCCGGAGAGTCGAGAACGAGCATCCGCATGAACCCGCAGCGGCTCGACAATCTCGTCGGCAAGGTGCTGCGCATCGTTCCGGATCTCAAAGAGCACGAGTCGACGAGCACGGTCAGCGACAACGGACGCTATCGCATTCCCGACGACAACCCGTTCGCCGCGATCGAAGGCGCCCGAAAGGAGATCTGGGCGTACGGATTGCGCAATCCGCATCGGCTGCACTTCGCGATCGATCCCGCCGACGCCAGGAACAATCGCCTCATCGCCAACTCGATCGGCCTGCACACGTGGGAGACGGTCAACATCATTCACAAAGGCGCGAACTACGGCTACTCGCTGCGGGAAGGGAACGAGGCGCTGCAGCACGACAATCACACGACGAAGCTGCCGGCCGACGATTCGATTCCGATCCAGGTGACCGATACGGTGACGCACGGCACGATCGCGCCGACGTATCCGGTGATTCAGTACGGTCACGTGAAAGGCGGCGGCGATGCGATCGGGAGCGGGTTTCTCTACAACGGGAAGCTGCTGCCGGCGCTGCGGGGCAAGTACGTGTTCACCGACATCTCGACCGGCCACGTGTGGTACGCCGATTATCGCGAGATGCTCGCAGCCGACGACGGCAACCCGGCGACGCTCGCGGCGTTCCACGAGATCAAGATCCGGTGGGACGATCCGCACGACGCGCCTGACGCAGGACCGCGGCTATACGACGCGATGTTCCCGATCGCCGAGGCTGCATATCATTTTCGCGGCGGCAGGAGCGCGCATCTGCCCGGGCTGGCGCTCATCTCCGGATCGGGACGCGCGGACGCGCACGTCGCCGTCGACGGCGCCGGCGAGTTGTACATCTTCACGAAGACCGACGGCACGCTCCGCGGCGTCGCCGCGGCGACCGTCGACAAATGACTGGGAAGAAGAAGCCGACGTTCGCCGATGTGCGGCAGCTCGCCCGCGATCTGCCGCGCGTCGAGGAAGGGACCAGCTGGGGAGCGCCGGCGTTGAAAGTCGACGGGAAGATGTTCGCGTGCGTGCCGACGCACAAATCGGCTGAACCCGACTCGCTCGCCGTGCGTATCTCGTTCGAAGATCGCGACGAGCTGCTGGCGAACGATCCCGACACGTTCTACGTGAAGGAGCACTACGTCGGCTATCCGTGCGTGCTCGTCAGACTTCCACGCATTCACCGCGACGCGCTGCACGATCTGCTGCACATGGCGTGGCGGTTCGTGGAGCGCACGGGAAAACGCAAGCGCGCGGGCAGCTGACAGCTATGCCGTCGCGTTCTGTTCGGCTTTTTCCAGAAGCGACTTCATCCCCGCCATGCTCTTACGCGTCGAGGCTTCCGGCGTGCCGGCTCCGCGCCAATGAGTCTCGAGCGAAAGCGGGCCGTTGTACCCGTCGCGTTTGAGCGCGCGGAACTGACCGACGTAGTCGATGATGCCGCTGCCCATCGCGGCCCACTCGACCTTCCCGACCTTGACGACGTCCTTGCAGTGCATGTGCGCGATGCGGCCCTTCGGGATCTTGGCGTAGCCGTCGGGGAACGCCACTTCGCCGCGCGCCGTGGCATTTCCCGGATCCCAGTTCAGCATCAGCGACTTCTCGTGGATCGCGTTCAGCAACCGCCCCGCCTCCGCGCCCGTCGCGGTGTTGCACGCGTACTCGTTCTCGAGCGTCAGCGTGATCCCCTTCTTGCCTGCTTTGATTGCCGCCTGCCGCACGCGATCGTCAATCGCCTCGCGGTGCGGTTTCTGATCGTCGAGGCGCCAGAAGTCGAATATCCGCACGTAGTCCGTGTTGAGCGCCTTGGCGAGCTCGATCGCTTTCTCGATCAGCTCGTCCTGCTGCTCGTAGGTGAAGTCGGCGCCGAACTGCGGGTTCTTCGGACTGTACTGGGATTTCGGCGCGCCCGGCCAGTCGGTCTTGAAGACCGGCGACGCGATCTCCGAGACGCGAAGCTTGAACTTGTCGAGGATCGATTTCGCCTCGGCGATGTCGTGGCTGTCCCAGCTCATCACGTTCTTGTCGTGCATGGCGCGCACCTCGACCCACGACAGGCCGAAGTCGCGCGACGCCACCTCGCACGCATGCGCGAAGTCCTGCGAGATTTCGTCGGTGATGACGCCCACCTTGAATCCTGCGGCATCGACGCGCCGCGTGAACGGCAGGCGCGACGCCGCGGCGATTGCACCGAGACCGGCGAGAAACGTGCGACGCGATGGCATTGGAGTTCTCTCCTTCATTTACGGCTGCAGACTGAAAGCGTACAACGTGTCGCCGGCGCCGACGACGACGAACTGACGACCGTCGAGCATGTAGGTCTGCGGGCCGTTGCTGGTGTTGACGGCGAGGCCCGCGTGCCACAGCGGTTTGCCGGTCTGCGGATCGTACGCGACGAAGTTGCCGCCGCCGTCGTTTCCGAACAGCAGACCGCCGGCGGTGCTCAGCAGTCCCATTGCGCCACCGGCCGTGCCGTTGGCGTTCATGGCGAGCGGATGGCTCCACCGGATTTTTCCGGTCGAGATGTCGATGGCCTGCAACGCACTGCCGGCGTTGCCCATATTGCGTTCGGCGGCCGCCCAGCCCTGCGGCCGCGGATCGGTGTCGGTGAGATAGAAAATCGAGAAGGTCTGCGTCGTGCCGACGTAGAACAACCCCGTGTCCGGGTTGAAGCTCGGCGGCGGCCAGTTCGTGGCGCCACCGGTGTTCGGCGAGACGAGCGTACCCGGTACGGTCGCGTCCTTCTGCGGATTGCGAATCGGCTGCCCTTTCGCGTTGATCGACTGCACCCAGTTGGCGGATTCGATCATCTTCGACGTCAGCAGGTGCTCGCCGTTCGTGCGGTCGAGCAAGACGAAGTAGCCGTTGCGGCTCGCCTGGGCGACCATTTTGCGCGGGCGTCCGTTGAATGGCGCGTCGATGAGGACCGGCGTCTGCGCCGCGTCCCAGTCGTGCGTGTCATGCGGCGTCACCTGATACGCCCACACCATTTTTCCCGTGTCGGGATTCAGCGCGACGATCGAGCAGGTCCACAGGTTGTCGCCCTCGCGGCTCTGACCGGTGAGCACGGGGTTCGGATTGCCGGTGCCGATGTAATAGAGGTTGAGATCCGGATCGTAGGTGCCCGGCAGCCACGGCATGCCGCCGCCGCTCGACATCGCGTACTCATCCGGCCAGGTTTCAGCGCCCGGCTGACCCGTGCGCGGCGTCGTGTTCCACCGCCACACCACCTGGCCGTTCTCGGGATCCCGCGATTCGAGATAACCCGGGATGTCGAGCGCGTCACCGCCGACGCCGATGATCACGTGTCGGCCGATCACGATCGGCGCGTTCGTCGAGAAGTACTCGCGCTTCATGCTCGCGATCTCGTGGTGCCACCGTTCCTTGCCGGTGGCGGCGTCGAGCGACACGAAGTAGTTGTCCGGCGTCAGGAAGTACAGCCAGTTGCCGTACATGCCGACGCCGCGATTGCCGATGTGATCGCCGCCGCGCGTCTTCCACACGAAGTGCCACAGCTCGCGGCCGGTCCGCGGATCGACGGCATACACGTGATCGGGAACGGAAAAATACAGCACGCCGTCGACGAGCAGCGGCGTCGATTTGATCGTGGCGGTCGTCGGCACGCCGGCCGGTGCCACGTCGGGTCCTTCGCCGCCGGCGAGCGGACCGCTGCGCGACAGGTTCAGGCGATACGTCCACGCAAGCGTGAGGCTCTTGACGTTCGACGCGTTGATCTGCGTGAGCGTGCTGTAGCGCCGCCCTGAATAATCGCCGTGGTAGGTCGGCCACGCGTCAACCGGCGGTTTGCCAATCAGCTTCGGATCGAGCGACTGCGCGCCGATCGTAACGGTCGCCGCCGCGAGAAGCGTTGCGACAAGTCGCGTCTTCATTTGAGGCTCGCAAGATACGCCGTCACGTTGTGCATGTCGGCATCGGTCCACTTCATCAACATGTCGACGTGCGCCTGCAGCGGATCGTCGACGACGACTTTCGGCGTGTCGCCGCCGCGCAGGAACGAACGGATGCGACCGGTCGCACGGTCGTAGAGCAGCACGTCGAAGTCGGTCAGCCTGACGATGGTGCCGGTGACCGATTCGCCGGCGTCGGTCGTCACAGTCACCTTGATCGCCGTCGGTTCGAGGTACGGGGGTGGCGGCGGCCCGCTCGCAGCTCCGGCAGGCCGGCCGCGCGGCATCACCATGCGTCCCTGCAGGACGGGCGGGTCGTACTTCGAACCGATGCCTTTCAAATCACCGCCCGGCGAATGACACGATGCACAGCGGCCCGCGCCGTTGAAGAACGCTTCGCCGGCTTTCGGATCGCCGACGAGGATGTTGAGAATCTTGTAGCTGTTGCGATTGATGGCGACGCGGATCGTGTCGTGGAGGTATGCCGCCAGATCCGAGACCTGCGCGGGCGAGAGCTGATCGAACTTCGGCATGCCCCGATCGGGACGGCCGACGCGGAGGAACTCGCCGAGCTGCCGTCCGCCCTCGTCTTCCTGCACGAGCGCCGAGCGCGTCAAATCGGGACCGCTCGATCCACCGCGCGCAGTGCTGCCGTGACAGAATCCGCATTCCGCCGCGAGCAGCTGTTGTCCTCTCTCGACTGCGGCCGGATCGGCCTGTGCCTGGCCGCCGGGCGGCTGCGCCTTCATCACATCTGCAAGCACAAACATCGTCACGAGCGCCGCGAAAACGGTTGTCTGCCGTCGCATGAGCGGAAACCTTACCCTAAAACGGGCATTTATCGTAGGCTGTGCCGAGCATGAGGCGGCGTTCGTTCATCGGTCTTCCGTTCGCGGCCGCGCTCGCGCCGCCGTCTCGCTGGCGCGCGTCGCCAGGCCAAGGCACGCGTGCCGACCGCGTCGTGAAGAACGGCCGGCTGAAGCAATCGGTGACGCGCTGGCCGTATCGCTCCATTCCGTTCGCGGATTTCTGCCGGGCTGTCGCCGACATGGGGCTGCAGGCCATGGACCTGCTCGAGGAAGCAGAGTGGCCGATTGCACGTGAGTACGGGCTCGTCTGTTCGATGGGCTACGCGGGAGGCGGGTCGATCGCGGACGGGCTGAACGTCAAAGCGAACCACGACGCCATCGTCCGCAACTTCGAGCAATCGATTCCGCGCGCCGCGTCGCACGGCGTTGTCAACGTGATCACGTTCTTCGGAAACCGGCGCGGGATGAAGGACGAAGAAGCGATCGCGAACTGCATCCTCGGCCTCAACCGCGTGAAGAAGGTCGCCGAGGATCACGGCGTGACGATCTGTGTCGAGCTGCTGAACAGCCGCGTCAACCATCCGGACTATCAGGGCGATCGGACGGCGTTCGGCGTGTCGGTCGTCAAGGCCGTGAACTCGCCGCGGGTGAAGCTGCTTTACGACATCTACCACATGCAGGTGATGGAAGGGGATCTGATCGCGACGATTCGATCGCAACATCAGTACATCGCCCACTACCACACGGGCGGCGTGCCCGGCCGTCACGAGCTCGACGACACGCAGGAAGTGAACTGGCGCGCGGTGTGCCGTGCGATCGTCGACACCGGTTTTACCGGCTACGTCGCGCACGAATTCGTGCCGACACGCGATCCGCTGACGTCGCTGAGGGAAGCGATCGCGCTGTGCGACGTGTAGCACGTCTGCCCGTGGTCGCCTAACGCGTTTTCCATATTGATGTAGCGCGGGCTTTCAGCCCCGCGAGACGCGGCCCTGAAAGGGCCGCGCTACACGCATCTGGTCGCGGATCGACCTGTTCCGCGACGCGCCCCCACAGCCGCGTGCCACGAGCGCGGCGATCTCCGCGTGCGTCAGGTGCGTGCCGCGCTCGAGCAACTCGGCGAGCGCGGTGCGCGGATCGCGCACAAATGTCTGCCGAAAGTCTTCGTCGGTCACAAGCCGGCCGCTCGCCACCTCTATGCACCGTTGCGTCATTGCGCCTCCGCGCACACATGACGCAAGCGGATCGCCACCGCGCCACGCGCGTGGCGAATTGGTTGTAAACGTTTGAAACGAGAGCAGATTGGCCCGGAAGTGCCTTCGAAAAATTGCGCAATGAAACTCGAGAGCGGGTGCTCATAAATCTACAACCTGCGGATGGACGCACACGGTGGCGGTCGGGAGATCACTCAGATCAGGCGCAAATCCGCAATTCGTGCGGCGATTCGTCGTGCGCTGCGGACGGCATCGTCTTTGCGAGAGGTCAGGAGCGAAGGAAGGCCGCCATGATGATGCAGACCGAGAGCGTTACATACAGTCACAAGGTTCGCGCGCTCCGAACCGCCATCGTGGTGGGCCGGGACCCCGATGACCGCGTGCTCGACCTGATCGCGGAGGCGGGAAACTACGACGTGGTGGTCATCGCACAGACCGCAAGCGCGTATTCGCAAATCAAGCGCACGTCGCCCGACATGATCGTCGCGTGCGTGGCGTTCGACGATGCCGCCGCGTTTCAGCTGATGTCGATGTTGAAGCTCGATCGCGACACGGCGCGCATTCCGCTGATCACGTGTCTAGCCGAGCCCGTAGCGGTGCATTCTGACGTATAGCTGCGCGCGACGCCGGCAGTCCACCCAGAACATCGCTCCGTCGCCGTCGGATTGAAGTGGCACGACCACCAGAGCCTCGACTTCGAACGCCGCAAGCATGCTGTCGATGCCGCGTGCAGGATCGAGATCCGGGCGAAGCGGCCTCACGACTGCCGTTCGTCGACGACAGCGAGCGAAGGGGCGCGGGGAACTGATCGGCGGCGAGCACGTGAGCGTTCGCCGCGGTGCGCGCTCTGAAATCCGATCGCAGCGGTCCGTTCTCCACGGGTCGTACGAGACCGGCCGCGACGAACGGCGTCGTCGACCAGATCTCCGGTTCGACGACGGCAAGCGCGGAGGTCAATGACCACTCGGACCTGACCGGCGCGGACCACAGGGACGAAAGACGCATGGTGCCACTACACGACTACTTCACCGCGGCTCCGGAGCTCGACGTCGACGTGCGGTGATAGTTCGGAAACGGCGGCCGCTTGTATTTCGGCAGTGGATGCTTCGCAAGCTCGTCGAGCACCGCGGTGACCGCGCGTTCGAGCTGAGGATCGTGACCCTGCGCAACGGCTGCGGGTTCGAGCTCGACGTCGTAATCCGGCTGGATGCCGCGGTTCTCGACCTCCCACTCTCCGTTGAGACCGTAGATCGCCCAGCGCGGCGCCGTCACGCCGCCACCGTCGATGAGCTCCGGATACCCTCCGATTCCAACGAGACCGCCCCACGTCCGTTTGCCGACGATCGGTCCAAGGCCCATCTTCCGGAAATACCAGGGCAGCGCATCACCGCCCGATCCGGCGAATTCGTTGACGATCATCGCCTTCGGTCCGAAGATGCCCTCGATTGGATTGCAGGTGTCCTCGCCTTCGCGTGACATCGCGCAGCTGAGCGGCGATCGCCTCATGTAATCGAGGAAGTAATCCGCGAGGTAGCCGCCCTCGTTGAACCGCTCGTCGATGACGACGCCGTCCTTGCCGGTCTGCGCGAAGTAGTAGCGATTGAAGTTCGTAAATCCGCGCGCGGCCGTGTCCGGCAGCCACACGTATCCGACGCGGCCGCCGCTCAGTTGCTCCACCTTACGGCGGTTGTCCTCGACCCACGCGAGATTCCGCAGCGACGACTCGTCGTCGACCGGAACCACCTGGACGTCGCGCGCGCCGCTGCCGTCCGCATTCGGTCCGATCTTGATCGTCACGGCCTTGCCGGCCGTGGCCTCGAAGAAGCTGAATAGATTGTCGGTGGCGCGAAGGTCGCGGCCGTTCACCGCGAGCAGATACTCGCCGGCTCTCGCGTTGACGCCCGGTTGCGTGAGCGGCGCGCGGAGCTCGGGGTTCCAGTTCTCGCCGTTGAACACGCGCGTGAAGCGATAGCGATTGT
>Ga0075426_10002852_pt1 | contig 12345 bp, 4 predicted proteins | sample SoiMethybrSBSTD5_FD_75304 | JGI IMG/M metagenome (GOLD analysis project Ga0075426, IMG submission 75304) | Bulk soil microbial communities from a Populus tree surrounding site in Tennessee, USA - Soil MetaG P. TD hybrid SBSTD5 | ecosystem: Environmental > Terrestrial > Soil > Tree plantation...
GCGACCGCGGCCGCCCCGGTCTTCCCCGGGAGCGCCCTTCTTGGGGCCCTTGCGGGGACCCTTGTTGTAGTCGCCGCCGGGAGGCCCGCCGGGCCCACGGCGCTCACCGCGACCCCGGCCGGCGCCACTGCGACCTTCGGGCATCGGGGGCTGCCAGCCGCCGCCACCGCCCCCGCCGAAGCGGTTGCCGCCGCCTCCGCCCGGGCGCTGACCGAAGCCGCCGCCAGCGCCACCGGGGCGCTGGCCGTATCCGCCGCCGGCCCCGGCCGGCCGGGGGGCAAAGCCGCCACCACCACCCGGGCGATCGAAGCGTCCGCCACCGCCGGCGGGACGCGGGCGCGGGGGACCGCCGGCACCGCGCGGGGTCGCGCGGTCGACCCGGATCATCCGACCGTCCAGGCTCGAGCCGTTGAGCCCGCTGATCGCCCGCTCGGCCTCTTCCTCGCTTGCCATCTCCACGAAGCCGAAGCCGCGCGACCGGCCGGTCTCGCGGTCAGTCATGACTGCCGCCGACTGGACGGGTCCGAACCGGGCGAAGGCGTCACGCAGCCCGTCTGTGGACGTCGTGAACGCCAGGCCCCCCACGAACAGCCTCACCGACATGAGAACGCTCCTTTCAACGCTGCAGACTGGGTGTACTCAGTATAGCGAGGCTCACGAACCTGATCGATGTCATCACAAGCGGCGGTCGACCGCCCTCGACCTCAGCCGGGCAGCATGAGCACGATGCCGGTCAGCATCGCGGCACCGAGCGCGCCCTCGAACAGCACCTCGCGGGCCTGACGCCGGAGTTGGGCCAGCAGCCAGCTGTCGCCGACCTTTTCCAGGCCCCGCTCCCCCTCGCGCTGACCGCGCACAGCCAGGCCCACTCAGGTGTGGTCCCGGTACTGCAGCAGGCCGACGGCGCCCATATAGAAGGGGAGGAGGAGGGCCAGCCGCGCGCCCCGCGGCAGGCCGCTGGCGATGAGCAGGGCGCCCCCGACGACGGCGACCGCCATGAAGACGATGCCCATCAGCAGGCGCTGCCGCCGCCCGCTTGGCAAGAGGTTCCGCGCGATCGCCGCCATGGCCGTATCCTCGCCTAAGGTAACACCGATGCGCTCGTCGACATTGCGCTCCCCGGGAACCCGGTGCTAGATTGGGGCCGCCGACCGACGCCCGCCGGGGCAATGAGGGCCGACATGGATCACGTGAACGTGCGCGAGCGGATCACGCGCTGGATCGAGGAGAGCAAGGAGCTCTTCGCGGTGCTGCCCGAGCTCTTGGAGCTCGAGCAGAAGCTGAGCGCGAAGACCGACCACGCCGAGAAGGAAGCCGACGTCCTGCGCAAGGAGCTCGGCCAGCTGCGCAAGGAGCTGGCGGAGGCCAAGACGCGGGACGTCGACATCAAGAAGGAGAGTGGTGACCTTCACAAGGAGCTGGACGAGCTGCGCAAGCAGAACGAGCAGCTGAAGGCCGAGAAGGAAGAGGCCGGCCAGGCGCTGGCCAAGGTGCTGGAGACCGTGCAGGCCACCAACCAGATCGCGCAGAAGCTCGGCGTGACCAAGAGCCCGTTCGCGCGCCGCGTCGCCGAGACGCCGGCCGCGGCCCCCAATCCGGCGCCGCACGAGTAGCTAGCTCCGAGCGCGGAAGGGCGACTTCGTGTCCTTGCGCAGGAATACGCTGAGCTCGTAGCGCCGGTCCGCGTCCGCATCCGGGTTGAACACCGCGATCCACACCGCTGCGTAGTCCTTGCCGAGCCCCGGCACGTGCGTGCCCTCTTCGGTGACCCGTCGCGCCTCGGGCTTGCCGCGGGCGCCGGCCGGCACGCCGACGATCCAGCCGCTGTCGCCCGGCGTGCCTTCGGCGGCGATCTTGGCGCCGACGCCGCGCGCGTCGCGGATGTTGTCGGCCGAGACCAGCACGCAGCGCATGGTCAGCGGCGGCAGCGTCATCTTGAATTTGTGCTCGGCGTAGCGCTGGTTGTCGTTGGCCAGCCGCTGCCCGGAGAGCTCGGTGTCGCCGAGGCGCGCCGACGGCCGCTGGAAGATCCGCGTGTCTTCCTTGGATTCCAGAATCCGGAACTGGAACCACAGGCCGGGCTCCGGCACCGCCGCCAGCACCGCGTTCTTGACGAAGTCGGGATAGCTCTCGCGCAGCCGCCCCTCGGTGACCAGGTACTCGTAGAGCTGCTCGCCGACCGGCCGCGCCACGCCGGGCTTGAGGCTGTTGAGCGCGTTGCCCACGCAGCCGGGCTTCTGCTTCTCGACGTGGTCCATGAGGATGGAATAGCCGTAGGCCAGCAGGCCGTCCTCGTACTCGGGGCTCCTCTGGATGGGCACCGACAGGAGGTAGGGATACTTGGCGAGCTCCTCCCGCACGACGTCGGCGAACTCGTGCGTCGACTTCCATCCCGACCAGCGCGCCCACGCCGCCAGCCACCACTGCGCGGTCTCGTCCGGCGCCGAGGGCTCGACGGTCGGCGCGCCGGCAGCCGGGCGGGCCCCAGGCGCGGCGGCCATGGGGACCGGCGCCGGCTCGCGCGCCTCAGGCTCGAGCGGCGGCATCTCGACCGTCGGCATCGTCGCCGGCGCCTCGATCGGAACGCTGGCCGGCGCCGGGACGGGCGGCGGCGGGGCGATCTCGAGCTCGAGCTTTGGCTCCTCGACGGGCGGCGCCGCCAGCACCGGCGGCACGTCGGGCACGGCCACGTGCGCGGGCGCCACGGCCACCGGCTCGGGCGGCTCGATGACTGGCTCCGGCACCGGCTCGGGCGCGGCGGGGGTCTCGGGGATCTCGCCCGCGAAGGCCAGACGGCCGCGCGCCACCGCGACGGCCAGGCCGCGGCCGAAGGCCTTGGACACGCTCTCCTCGAGCTGGGCATAGCGCTCGTCGTCGAGCGCGTCGCGGTTCTCGACCATCACGAGCAGGTCGGCGAAGCTCTGCGCGCTGGCCGCGAGCCGCTGCGCCTCCGGCGCGTCGGGATCGGAGAGCAGCCGCACGGCGTCGCGCAGCGCGCGCGCCTTGCCGTGACAGCCGACCAGCGCGGCGAACGCCGGGTCGTCGCGATGCACGACCTCCATCACGCGGTCGAGCGTCGCCGTCACGCTCTGCCGGGTTTCGGCGAGCGCCGCCTGCTTGGCCTTCAGCCGCACGGCCGCTTCGATGGCGCCGAGCAGCGGCTCGAGCTCGACCAGGCTCTCGGGTTCACCTTTTGGTGGGACCGACACCGCCTGGGCGGCGGTGAGGACGTCGGTGCGGAGCTGGATGAACTGGCTGCGGGCTCCGGCCAGGTCGGTGACCAGGCCGGCGGCGGGGGGCGCGCCCGACTCCTCGAGTGCCCGGGCGGCATCGCCCAACTTGGCACCGAGGTCGACGAAGCGCTGGGTCAGCGCGGTCAGCTCTCGGGTCAGTGCGTCCAGGTTTTCGTCCATCCCCGGTCCAGAATGGGCCGATCCGGATTCTAGGGTCCGGGGACCGGGCGTGTCAAACCCCAAACGCGACAAGAGGTTAGGCGCCGCGGCGCGGATACTCCGCACTCTGATCTAGGATTGACCGGTTCGACTGTTTTACAATCGCTCGCACGGTGGCCGCCCATGGCAACGGGTGCTGGAAAGTGAACGGCCGGTCGGGTCGTTCGATGAGCGACTTCCGAGCAGCGCGGGTTTCCCGCGCCGTCTCACGGGGAGTCGGCCAGTGTCCAGCCGGGGCCAGAGCGGCATCGTAACCCAACTCGCCCGGGTCATCCCGACCGTTCTCCTGCTGGCCCTTGCCTGCGTGGTGCCCCCGTCTGCCTTCGCCGCGGGCCGGCCCGGGCTTGGCCCCAGCGGTCCCTTGCCGCTGGCCTTCGAGCCGAACCAGGGCCAGGCCGATCCGGCCGTGAGGTTCCTGGCGCGCGGCCGCGGCTACGCGCTGTTCTTCACCGGCACCGAAGCGGTGCTGGTCCTCACGCCGACGCAGCCGGCGACCGGACGCCGCGCGCTGCCGGCCGACACGCCGAGCACGCCGCCTGTCGTTCGCATGCGGCTGGTCGGGGCCAGCCCGACGGCGACGATCACCGGGCTCGAGCCGTTGCCGGGGCGCAGCCACTACTTCGTGGGCGGGCCCAGTCGCTGGCAGCGCGACGTGCCGACGTTCGGGCGGCTGCGCTACGAGGACGTCTATCCGGGCGTGAACCTCGTCTTCTACGGCACCGAGCGTGAGCTCGAGTACGACCTGCTGGTGGCGCCCGGCGTCGATCCGGGCGCGGTCGCGCTCGCCTTCGACGGCGCCGACGGGCTGCGCGTCGACGAGAGCGGCGACCTGCTCATCGCCACCGCGGCGGGTGAGCTGCGGCTGCGGCGACCGGTCATCTACGAGGAGGGCGACGACGCTCGGCGCAAGCTCGACGGCGGCTACGTCGTGGACGGCGGCCGCGTGCGCTTCCACGTCGCCGGCCGTGACGCCCGCCATGCCCTCGTCATCGACCCCGTGCTGGGGTACTCGGCGTTCGTGGGCGGGTCGGGGGTCGATCAGGGCGTCGGCATCGCCGTCGACACGGCCGGCAACGCTTACGTGACCGGCGTGACGGCCTCGGCGAACTTTCCGGTCTCGGTGACGGCGGTCCAGCCGGGCCGGGCCGCGCTGACCGACGCCTTCGTGACGAAGCTCGATCCGACCGGCGCCGTCGTGTACTCGACCTATCTCGGCGGCAGCGGCGACGAGGCGGGAAGCGCCATCGCCGTCGACGCGCTCGGCAACGCCTACGTGACCGGCACCACGACGTCGAACGACTTCCCGACCGTGGGGCCCTTCCAGCCGACGCTGCGCGGCGGGCGGGATGCGTTCGTCGCCAAGCTCGACCCGAACGGCGCGACCCTCGTCTACTCGACGTATCTGGGCGGCGAGGCGGACGACTTCGGCTTCGGCATCGCCCTCGACGGTGCCGGCAACGCCTACGTCACCGGCTCCACCGCGTCGCTGTCGTTCCCGAACAACAGCGTGGTGACGTGTGTCGGCAGCCGCCGGGGCCCCACCGACGCCTTCGTCGCCAAGGTCAACGTCACCGGCTCCTCGGTCGGCTACTGCGCCTTCGTGGGCGGCAGCGGCGACGACAGCGCGGCCGGCATCGCGGCCGACGCGGCCGGCAACGTGTGGATCGCCGGCTCCACGACCTCGACGGAGACGGTGGTGGGCGGGCCACAGACGCGTCCGGGTGGCGGCACCGATGCCTTCGTGGCCATGCTCGACACCACCGGCACCCTCGTCTACCAGACCTACCTGGGCGGCGACGGTGAGGATCACGCGACGGCGATCGCCGTCGACAACCTGGGCAGCGCGTACGTCACCGGCTCGACGACGTCGACGAACTTCCCGACGCAGGCCCCGTTCCAGGGCCGCCTGGCCGGCGGCAGCGACGCCTTCGTCACCAAGCTCACGCCGGCCGGCAACGCCTTCGTCTTCTCCACGTACCTCGGCGGAGTCGGAGCCGACGTCGGCAACGGCATCGCGGTGAACCCGGTGGACGGCACCATCACCGTGGTGGGCTCGACCGGGTCGGGCGACTTCCCGACGCGAGGGGCCTTCCAGAGTCGGCTGGCCGGCGGGCTCGACGTGTTCGTCACCAAGCTCGACGCCACCGGCGACGCGCTGGTGTACTCGACGTACATGGGCGGCACCGGCGACGACGTGGCGCTGGCCCTGGCCGTGGACGCCAACGGGGTGGCCTACGTGACCGGCACCACGAACTCCTCGACCTTCCCGGTCTCGCCCGGCCAGATCCTGAACGGCGGGATCGACGCGTTCGTGGCCCAGATCGGCGACGGCGGCACCATCCAGTTCAGCGCCAACAACTACACGGTCGCCGAGAACGGCGGCAGCGCGACCATCAGCGTGCAGCGGACCGGCGACCTCAGCGCCCAGGTCACGGTGGACTACGTGACCAGCGACGGCACCGCCACCGCCGGCGCCGACTACGTGGCTGCGTCGGGGACGCTGACGTTCGCGCCCGGCCAGATCATCGCCACCTTCGCCGTCGGCATCATCGACAACACGATCGGCGACGGCGACCGGACCGTCAATCTCACGCTCCGCAACCCGACGGGCGGCGCCGTGGTGGGCGCGCGGCGGACGGCCACGCTGACCATCCTGGACGACGAGTCGTCGATCAACTTCGGCGCCTCCATCTTCAGCGTCAACGAGAACAAGGGACCGGCGGTGATTACCGTCACCCGCTCGGGCCCCGCCACCGCCACCGGCACCGTCACCGTGCGGTTCTCGACCTCGGACGGCACCGCCACCGCTCCCACCCACTACGCCGCCGTCAATACCACGCTGACGTTCGCCGCGGGCGTACGGAGCGTCAAGGTGTCCGTCCCCATCGTGAACGAGACGGTGGCCGAGGGCACCCACACGGTCAACCTGACGCTCTCGAACGTCACCGGCGGCACCCCGCCGGCCGTCCTCGGCGTGCGGTCGAGCGCCGTTCTCAACATCCTCGACGACGACGTCGGCGGCAACGTGCAGTTCAGCCAGCCGATCTTCACGGTGGCCGAGCCGACCACGGGGACGGCGACGGCGACCATCACGGTCACCCGCGCCGGCGGCGCCGCCAGCAACGTGACGGTGGACTACGCGGTCAGCGACGGGCTGCCGCCCAATGGCGCCTCCAACGGCAAGAATTTCGTGGGGACGTCGGGGACTCTGACGTTCGGCGCCGGCCAGACGTCGCAGACGTTCACGGTGACGGTGCGCAGCGACGGGGCCGCCACCGGCGACCTGTTCGCGCTGCTGTCGCTGTCCAACCCGACCGGCGGCGCCATGCTCGGCAGCTTCCCGACCGCCGCGCTGAAGATCGTGGACAGCGCCCCGCGCTTCTCCTTCTCCACCGACATGTTCACCGTGAAGGAAGGCACGCCGACCGCGACGATCACCGTGATCCGCACCGGTCCGGCGACCACCGCCGCCACCGTCGACTTCACGACGACCGACGGCAGCGCGACCGCCGGCGTCGACTACCAGGCGGTGGCCGGCACCCTGAGCTTCCCGGCCGGCACCACGTCCAAGACGTTCACGGTGCCCATCATCAACAACACGAGCGCCGCCGGCACCCGCGTGCTGTTCCTGACCCTCGGCAATCCGACGCCGGCCACCATGAGCATCGTGCCGCCGGCCCAGGCCACGCTGGCGATCACCGAGGACGACCTCGGCGGCCTGATCGCGTTCGCCGGGCCCGCCTTCGTGGTGGCCCAGAGCGCGGGCCCTGCCACCGTGGCGGTCTCGCGGACCGGCGGCCTTGCCGGCGGGGCCACCGTGCAGTTCGCCACCAGCGACGGGACCGCGGTGGCCGGGACTGACTACGTCGGCACCAGCGGCACGCTCACCTTCGGCCCCAACGAGACGACCAAGACGTTCCCGGTCACGATCCTGGTGCCGGCGTCGGTGTCCGGTGTCCGGACGGTGAACCTCACGCTGTCGACGCCGGGCGGCGGCGCCACGCTGGGCGTGCGTGCGACCGCGGTGCTCCGCATCGTCGATCAGCTCTCGATCGCGTTCAGCTCGCCGACCTACACGGTGAACGAGGGCGGCACCGCCACCATCACGGTGGAGCTGGCCGGCGTCAACGTGGCCCCCGTCACCGTGGACTTCCTGGCCAGCGACGGCTCGGCGCGGCAGCCGGCCGACTACAAGCCCACCAGCGGCACGCTGACCTTCCCGGCCGGCGGCACCGCCACCAGCCTGCGGACGCGCACCTTCACGGTGCCGGTGCTGCAGAACACGACGGCCGACGGGACGAAGACCATCAACCTGAGCCTGAGCAATGCCACCGGCGGCGCCACGCTCGTCACCGCGCCGGTCAACCGCTCGACGGCCGTGCTGTCGATCCTCGACGACGACGTGGCCGGCATGGTGGCGTTCAGCGCGCCGAGCTTCACCTTCAACGAGGGCGCCGGCACCGCCGTGATCTCGGTGAAGCGGACAATGGGCAATGCCAGCGGGGTGACGGTGGACTACGCCACCAGCGACGGCACCGCCACCGCCGGCACGCGCTATCTGCCGGCGGCTGGCCGGCTGACGTTCGGCCTCGGGGACACCGTCAAGACGTTCACCGTGCCCCTTATCGACGACGCGATCGCCGAGGGCCCGCAGACCGTCAACCTCACGCTGACGAACCCCGGCGGCGGCGCCACACTGGGCAGCCAGGCGACGGCCGTGCTGACGATCGACGACAACGAGCCGTACATCGCGCTCAGCGCGCCGACCTACAGCGTCGCCGAGTCGGCCGGCTCCCTCACGGTGATGGTGCTGCGCGGCGGGAATACCACGGGGGCCGTCAGCATCAAGTACGCGACCCAGGACCAGCCGATCGCGCCCAACGCCGCCGTGGCCGGCGTGGACTACATGGCGACGTCCGGCACGCTGAGCTTCGCGGTCGGCGTGACGTCGCTCAGCTTCAACGTGCCGATCCTCGACAACTCGCTGCCGCAGCCGGACCGCAACTTCAACATCGTCCTCAGCAATCCGCTGCCGGCCGGCGTGGGCCTCATCGCGCCGGCCTCGGCGGTGGCCACGATCAAAGACGACGACATCGGCGGCGTGATCCAGCTCAGCGCCCCGACCTACACCGTCAAGGAGAGCGGCGGCGAGGCCATCCTCACGCTGACGCGCACCGCCGGGCGGGCCGGCGGCGTCTCCGTGCGGGTGGTGACGGGCGACAGCCCGGCGTTCGTGCTGCCGCCCGGCATGGTGGCGCAGACGGCCACCGCCGGCACCAACTACACGTCGGTCGACACGCGGGTGACGTTCGGGCCAGGCGACACCCAGAAGACCGTGCGGATCCCGATCCTCACCGACGGGGTGGCCACGGGCAACCTGACGATCTACGTCCAGGTCAGCGATCCGCAGCCGACGGCCGCGTCCCGGCCGCCCGCGCTCGGCGCGCAGACGCTGGCCGTCGTCACCTTCGTCGATGCCCAGCCGACCGTCCAGTTCCCGCAGGCGACCGTCACCGCGACCGAGGGGAAGCCGGTGGCCACGGTCACCGTCCAGCGCACGGCGCCGGTCGGTCGCCTGTCGGTCGACTTCTTCACCACCGACGGCACCGCCACCTCGCCGGCGTACTACCGGAGCACGGCCGGCACGCTGGTCTTCGAGGCGGGCGTGACGTCGCAGAGCTTCACGGTCCCCCTCGTCGACAACCAGGCCATCGAGGTGGACAAGCAGTTCACGGTCACGCTCACCAACCTCGTTCCGCTGACGCCGTCCGCGGCCGGCACCACGCTCGGTCCGCGCACCACCGCCAACGTCCTGATCAAGGAGGACGACCGCGGCGGCATGTTCGTGGTGACCGGCGGCACCATCCTGGAGGGCGCCCAGAACCAGAACTCCACGTTCCTGGCCACGGTGAGCCGGACGGGCGGCACCGGCGGCCCGGTCCTGATCCACTTCACCGCCGACGAGTGCGGCCTGTTCGGCTCGTCGTGCAAGTTCCCGGCGACGCGCAACGTCGATTTCGACCCGATCAACATGGACCTCACGTTCCTGCCGGGCGAGCTCAGCAAGACCGTGCCGATCGTGATCCACGGCAACGACATCCCCCAGGGCAGCCGGAGCTTCCAGCTCACGCTCAGCAACGGCCGGCCGTCGGTGATGCAGGACGGCGTCCAGATCGGTCCGCTGCCGCAGATCGGCGACGTCGAGGCGTTCGTGGAGATCGTCGAGGACGACCTCTACTTCGTCTTCCTGTCCTCCGAGACCTACCAGGTCCCGGAGAACTCGGGTCAGCTCATCGTCCCGGTGATTCGCTCCGGCTTGGCCACCCGGATTGCGAACCCCCTGGCGGTGGACGTCATCGCGGTCGCCACCGGCGCCGTGGCGGGCCTCGACTACGTCAGCCTCGGCGTCTTCGACGGCCAGAGCGCCCTGTTGCCGGGGACGCCCGGGCAGTGCGGGTTCCTGGCCGGGAAGGATCTGATCGCCCGCCAGAGCGTCGTGTTCGCCGCCAACCAGACCACGACGACCTTCCGGGTGCCGATCCTGGACGACACGATCATCGACGGTCCCAAGCTCTTCGCCATCTGCATCAACGACGCCCAGGGCACGGGCACCGCGAGCGGGCCGGGCATCGCGTTCCCGGCCAGCGCGGTCCTCACCGTGAACGACGACGACAACGGCGGCGTCATCGAGTTCGGCACCTCCACCTACGTCGTGCCCGAGACCGCCGCCCAGGCCATCATCACGCTGGTCCGCACCGGCAACCCGAGCTTCGCCAGCAACGCCACCGTGATCGCCCAGACCGGCGACCTGTTCGCGGCCACCACGCCGCCGCAGACCGGCGTGGCCGGCGTCGACTACACCTCGACCAGTGTCCTCGTCAGCTTTGCGGCGGGGGCGACCACGACCAGCTTCACGGTCCCGCTGTTCAACAGCGCCGCCGTCGACGGCGGCAAGACCGTCAACCTGCGCATCGTGAACCCGCAGCCGCAGGGGTTCCCCGGCAGCCCGAGCGTGGGCACCCGCCAGACCGCGGTGCTCCAGATCACCGACGCCGCCCAGAGCGTGGACTTCGCCCAGGCCAATTACGACGTCGGCGAGGCGGCCGGGCAGGCGATGGTCGTCATCGAGCGCGGCGGTGACGTGAGCGCCCCGTTGACGGTGGACTTCACGACGTCAGACAACACGGCGGTGGCCGGCGTCGACTACCAGGCCGTGACCACGACGGTGACCTTCGCGGCCGGCAGCGGAACGGTGCTGGTGCCGGTGCCGATCATCGACAACAACTTCGTCAATGCCGACAAGCTCGTGAACCTCACGCTCAGCAATCCCGGGCCGGGCGCGACGCTCGTGGCCGGCCGCACCACCGCGACCATCACGATCAAGGACGACGACGTCGGCGGCACTATCAGCTTCGCCAGCGCGACGTTCACGGCGCCGGAGCCGCCGGGACCGCCCGGTACCACGGCGCTCGCCACGGTGACGATCTTCCGTACCGGCGGCACCGCCGGCTGCCCGCTCCCGCTGGGCCCGCCGCCCTCGTGCCCGGACGCGACGCTGGTCACCTTCTCGACGTCGAACGGCACCGCCACCGCCGGCACCGACTACACGGCCACCACGACCACGGTCGAGTTCGGGGCCGGCGAGTCGATCAAGACCGTCACCGTGCCGATCATCAGCGACGGCGGCGTCGACGGGACCCAGACCGTCGCCCTGGCGCTCACCAACCCACAGCCGGCCGGCTTCATGGGCCACTCCCCGGTCCTGGGCAGCCAGGCGACCGCCACGCTGCAGATCACGGAGACGGAGATCCGCGTGGGGGCCATGGCCTACGCCTACAGCGAGACCAGCGGGCGTGCCACCGTCACGCTGGTCCGCGAGGGCAGCCTGACCGGCGCTGTCTCGGTCGACTTCAACACGGTGAACGGCGCCGCCATCGCCGGCGCCGATTACACGGCGACCAGCGGCACCCTCACGTTCGCCGACGGCGAGAGCGTGAAGACCCTCGACGTCATCCTCATCAACAACGGGCTGTTCGAGGGTGACGCGTCGTTCGAGGTGGTGTTCAGCAATCCGGTGGGGACCACCATCGCCGGCGACTCCTGCAAGTCCTTCACCCCGCCGGCGCCGGCCCTGGTCGCCACCTGCACGATCGACATCGTCATCGTCGACGAGGACGCGGGCGGCGTGATCGAGTTCAGCCAGGACACCTTCGACGTCAACGAGAACGCGGGCACCGCCACCGTCACGGTCAAGCGCACGGTGGGCGGCGCCGGCTGCCCGCTGCCGCTGACGGTGCCCACGCCGCCCGGCGGCTCGTGCCCGGGCGCCACGCTGGTCACGTTCACCACGTCCGACGGCACCGCGGTGGCCGGCACCGACTACACGGCGACCACGACGACCGTGGAGTTCGGCGCCAACGAGGTCATGAAGACCGTCACCGTGCCGGTCCTCAACAACACCACCGGGGTGCAGACCGCCAACCTGACCCTGACCAACGCCACCGGCGGCGCCGCCATCGGAAACCAGGACACCGCCAAGCTGCGCATCATCGACGTCAACGATTCGGTCGGCTTCACCGCGCTCGGCTACACGGTCAACGAGAGCGGCGTCAATGCCGTCATCGGCGTGCGCCGCACGGGCCTCGTCGGCAACGTGGTGGTGAACTACCTGACCAGCCCCGGCACGGCGACGGCCGGCGCCGACTACACGGCGGTCGCCGGCGCGCTGACCCTGCCGCCGGCCACGGTGCTGGCCCCCATCACCACGGGCACCATCATGGTGCCGATCATCAACGACAGCCTCGTGGAGCCGAACGAGACGTTCACCGTGCGCCTGCAGGGGCTGACGCCGCTGACGGCGGTGTTCGACCCGGCCGGCTGCAACCCGGCCTCC
>Ga0075426_10002853_pt1 | contig 12343 bp, 11 predicted proteins | sample SoiMethybrSBSTD5_FD_75304 | JGI IMG/M metagenome (GOLD analysis project Ga0075426, IMG submission 75304) | Bulk soil microbial communities from a Populus tree surrounding site in Tennessee, USA - Soil MetaG P. TD hybrid SBSTD5 | ecosystem: Environmental > Terrestrial > Soil > Tree plantation...
TTCGTACGCCTTCGACGACAACGATCTTCCTCGGCATTTGACGGGTCGCTGGGACTGGTCCAACCGCGCGCATCCCTGTGGCGACAGCGCGCACGTCATCACGTTTTCCCCGGACCGTCGCACGATGACCATCGCCATGCCCGCGCGTCCGCCGTGCGGATCCGACAGCGCCGGCCTTGACTAACGGTCGGTCAGAGCTTGCCGACCAGACGCTCGATCTGATGCGAATGCCGCTCGATGTGTACGGCGTGGATGCGAAAGCCGTCGCCCAAATTCATTTTCGGCGCCCACGCGGGCATCGCCGCTGAGGGGATGCGCAACGCGACCCAATCCAGATCGCCCGCCTGATCGAGATCGGAGAGAAATCGCTGTTCGCCCGCGTACCATGCGTCGACGATGCCGCTTCGTGGTGTGGGTCCGGGCCGAAAGATCTTGGGGCCCTTGAGCGGTTTGGGCTTGATCAACGACGAGGCGATGAGGCCACCGAGAAAAGTCGGTTTCCATTCTCGTGCTGCGGCGCCGGGATCTTTGCGCGCGGTGCGCAGCCTCTCGGCGGCCGGCGCTTCCGTCAGATCGCCGGCGAGGCACAAGTGCTCGAGCACCTGGCCGATGCTCCATCCGTTAGGCTCGGGGTGCGCGTTCAGCTGCGACGCCGCGAGCGGCCGCACGAGCGCGTCGATCCGGTCCCGCGCGGCAATGGTCATGGCCCGTACCTGTGACTGCAATTCACGCTGCACGACACGCATGAGCTCGGTCCTCGGGTTGGGCTGCGAGCAAAGATAGTACGGCCGACCGCTCGCGCGCGCGGATACTGAAGCACCTCTGCCTGCGCTTCCGGCATTTACGCATGAAGAAGCGGACACAGCACGGGCAGAGCGGACAACGCACGGATCGCTCGGTTGCGGCGTAGGCCTCCCTCTGGCGCGAGGCCGCCTCCGCCCCTGTTTGTTGTCAAACGACAGTCTCTGGTTGTTTTCCCGCAGCAGGCGCTTTCCCCCGCAGCCGAGCGATCCGCGCGCTGTCCGCTCTGCCCGTGCTGTGTCCGTTTCTTCATGAACGGAGAAAGCCTGATTGCTGTCAGCTCAGGCTGGCAAACGGCAAGTGTGCGTTGTATGTCATTTGGAAATGTCTATAGACGGCGGAGATATCGCTGCGTCCGTTCTCGGCTGCCGAGCTCCTCGCGCTGCGTAAAAGCGCGGACGAGTTCGAGCGGACAGCCGGGCTCAGAGCGGGCGACGGCCTGCGTGATTTTCTCGTGTCCGACGCGGTGTCACCTTCGTGGCTGGCAAAGCTTCGCGCCTCGGGCGGCGTCGACCCCTGGAGATACGGATTCGCGGTGGTCGACGGCGCGACACGCACGGTGATCGGCACCGCGAGCTTCAAGGGACCGCCCGACGACACGGGCATGGTCGAGATCGCCTACGGCATCGTGCCAAGCTGCCAGGGTCGCGGCTTGGCAACGCTAGCTGCCCGCGCCCTCATCGAGTACGCGCGGCGCGACGCGCGCGTTCGTGTCGTTCGGGCGCACACACTGCCCGAGCGAAACGCCTCGACGTCGGTGCTCCAGAAGTGCGGATTCGAGTTCGTCGGCGCCGTACACGACCCCGAGGACGGACCGGTGTGGCGGTGGTCGCGTACGGCTTGCATCTTGGACGAGGACGATCGCGCAGACCTGTTGCGCCTTTTCCGTTAGGCAACACGCCGGCGCCGCACCGGCCGGGAGGAACGCCATGCCGCACGCTACCACATCCCGATCCACCGGCATCACGATCCGCTCGGCCGCGCCGACCTTCCTCGTGTCCGACATCGCGGCGACCATCGACTGGTACGTCGCCAACCTCGGCTTCGTGAAAACCGGCAGCGTTCCCGAGCGGCCGCCGTACGTCTATGCGAGCATCATGCTCGGGCCGGTTGAGATCATGCTGCTCAACCTCGAGGGCTACGACAAACCCGACCTGCGCGCGCGCCGTCCGGCCGGGTTGTGGGACGTGTACGTCCGCGTCGACGGCGTGGGCGCGCTCTACGAGACGATCGCGGAACGGTCGTGCATTCAGTCGCCGCTCACGCACCGGCCGTACGACGATTGGGAGTTCGAGGTGCGCGACCCGAACGGCTACGTGCTCGTCTTTGGCGGATCGCGGTGAAGGCGGCGTGCACGAAGGCACGGGACCGGCGATGACCGGATCCACGCCTAACTTCGACTCGGTGAGTGTGGCGGCCATCCTCGCGCAGCGCAGCCGCGAGGACCGCGGCGCCCTGCTCGACGACCTGGTCGCGATGCTGTCCGAGGTGGTGCCGGGCGTCACCGTCGAGCGCGGCCTCCTTCGGCGCCGCGTGCGGGCCATTCGCCTGCCGCTGGGCAATGCGATCTACGTGCTGCAGCGCGGCGCTGCCGGCGACTTCGAGGCGAGCCGCCAGCAGCAGGTGCGCGGCGTCGTGATCCGAACCGACCCGCTCGAGATCGACGCGTTTCTCACTGAGTTAGGCAACGCCCTCGACGCCGAGCTCCGCCGCACCGAGCGCGGACGCCAGGCCATCCAATCGTGGTTGAACGCCGCGAACCCGTAATCCACAGGAGCGACACATGCCGGACTACGTGCCAGGGTCCACCGCCAACCTTCCACAGGGCGCGGCGCAGCGGCTGCGCGCGATGCGCGGCACGGGCGACCGCCCCGCGTTCTTCACGAGCGACCTGTCGGTGGACGAGTTCCTGCTCGTCGAGCACGCCGGCTTCGAAGCGTTAGGCCTCGTCCTCGGCTCCTGCATCTATCACGTGGGGTTCCAGTGGCAGAAGTGGAGCGTGAGTCAGGAACTTCCCATCCTCACGCGCGCCATGTACAGCGCGCGCGAGCTCGCCATGACGCGCATGGAAGAGGAGGCCGACATCCTCGGCGCGGACGGCGTCGTCGGCGTGCGCCTGGTGTTCAAGCAGTACGCGATGGACGAAGGCGTGCTGGAATTCCAGGCCGTCGGCACCGCGATTCGCCACCGCGAGAAAGCCGGCAGCATGCGCACCAAAGACAACCGGCCGTTCACATCCGATCTCAGTGGCCAGGATCTCTGGAAGCTCGTGCGCGGCGGGTACCGTCCCGTGAGCCTCGCGATGGGTGCGTGCGTGTACCACATTGCGCACATGAGCTTCATGCAGGCGCTCAAGCAGGTTGGCCGGAATCAGGAGATGACCATTTACACGGAAGCGACGTACGCGGCACGCGAGCTGGCACTCGAGCGGATGCAAGCCGAAGCGGCCCAACGCGGCGGCGTCGGCGTGGTCGGCGCACGCGTCGAAGAGTCCAACTGGGGTTGGGGCTCGAACGCCATCGAGTTCTTCGCGGTGGGCACGGCCGTCGCCCCGATCGCCGGCGCGCCGCAGCAGGATGAGCTCCAGGCCGTCCAACGCGTCGTGACGTTCGACAGCACGTCGTGACGAACGCTCATCACTACGCACGTCGTTCGCATGCGGGAACGGTGCGTGCGTCGCATCTCGATCTCTCACTGCTGTGACCATGTCTCGTGCTCGTTCGCGGCGCGCGGCCGCCGTCGGTGCGTTCGTGCTCCTCTGGGCTCATTGCCTAACGGCGCAGGATTCGGCGCCGGCCCAGCCGACGTTCGTCAATGGCATGGCGCAGGTCGTGCCAGCCTTCGCCGATTCCACCACGTGGATTCGCCAGGACCTGTGGGTCGAAACCGGCTTCGACAGCGATCACGATGGCAAACCGGATCGCGTCCACGTGGATGTCACGCGGCCGCGCCAGACCGACTCCGGCCTCAAGGTCGCGGTCATCTACGGATCAAGTCCGTACTACGCCGGCGTGTCGCGCGACCAGGTGGATTGGGACGTGCGCCAGGAGCTCGGTGCCCAACCGAAGCCGCGGGGCCTCATGCTCTCCGCGCCCTACGACGGCACCCGTACGCGCATCTCGAACGAGTTGGTGAACGAATGGGTGCCGCGCGGCTTCGCCGTGGTGCACTCCGAGGCGCCGGGAACGGGCCGCTCGCAGGGATGCCCAACGGTCGGCGACACACCCGAACGCACGGCGATGAAGTACGTGGTCGATTGGCTCAACGGCCGCGCCAAAGGTTACACCACCGAGATGGGCTCCGAACAAGTGAAGGCCGCGTGGTCCACCGGGAAAGTCGGCATGATGGGCACGTCGTACGAGGGCACCCTGCCGTTGGCGGCAGCCACCACGGGCGTCGACGGGCTCGAGGTGGTGATTCCGGTTTCGCCTAACACGTCGTACTACCATTACTACCGGTCGAACGGACTCGTGCGGTCGCCCGGCGGATACCTCGGCGAAGATGTCGACGTGCTGTACGACTTCATCGCCAGCGGCGACACGGCCGAGCGCGCGACGTGCGAGCGGCTGTACAAGAATGGGCTGTTCGCGAAGGGACAGGATCGCGTGACCGGCGACTACAACGACTTCTGGGCCGAGCGCGACCTGTTGCCGTGGGTCAAGAACATCAAGGCCGCCGTGCTGCTCGCGCACGGACTCAATGACTACAACGTCGTGCCCGAACACAGCGTGCGCATCTACAACGAGATGAAAAAGGATGGGCTCCCCGTCTCGTTGTACTTGCACCAGGGCGGTCACGGCGGCAATCCGCCGGCGGACATGGTCAACCGGTGGTTCAGCCACTACCTGTACGGCGTCGACAACGGCGTCGAGAAGGATCCGCCCGTGTGGATCGTGCAGGACTCGGGTTCGCAGGCTCCACAAGCGATCATCGCCGCGGCGCGGGCCGCGCGGGATTCCGTGCGTCGCGCCGAGGGGAGCGGCGCCGAGTCCGCGCCGGTCGCTGCACCCGCTGGCCGGCGGCGTCGCCGGCCCGCCGGACCGCCGACGCCGTTCGCGTCCTTCCCGGTTCCCGGGTCGACGCCGGTTCAGTTCTTTCCCACAGGAAGCGGAACCGCGATCGGCGCACTGACGTTGTCCGCTCCGCCTAACGGAACGAGCACGCTGGTGGACGACGTGAGTTTCAGCGGCAGCGCCGACGCGAGCGCCGCGAGCTCGAACCACCGGCTGCTCTACGCGTCGCCCGTGCTCACCGACACACTGCACATCTCCGGCACGCCGCGCGTCACGCTGCGCATCGCATCGAGCAAGCCGGCGGCGAACCTGAGCGTGTGGCTCGTCATGCTGCCCTACGATTCGGCCGACGTCGGATCCCAGAGCCACGCCGGACTCATCTCGCGCGGGTGGGCAGATCTACAGAACTACAAGTCGCTGACGTCGGGCGGAAACTACGACGCGGAGCAGCCGGGCGAGCCGCTCGTGCCGGGCAGGTTCTACGATCTCACGTTTGATTTGGAGCCCGACGACGAGTTCGTGCCGGCGGGGAAGCGGTTCGCGCTCATGATCATGTCGAGCGACCGCGAGTTCACGCTCTGGCCCGCGCCTGGTACGGAGCTCACGGTGGACCTCGCGCATTCCTGGGTATCGATTCCGGTGGTGGGCGGCCGCGGAGCGCTGACCGCCGCGGGCATGCCCTGACGCCAAGCGCGTCTCGCGTTAGGCATCGAGGAGCGCCACCGTCGTGCGGGCATCGGCGGCGGCGCCCAGCCGCTCGAAGCTCGTCGCTGCCGCGTGCAGCTCGAGCTCGGCGTCGTCGCTGTTCCCGCAGGCGCGATATGCTCTGCCTAACAGAACGCGGGCACGCGCCGCGTCGTACGGCAGGTCGCAGTCCTTGGCGAGCTTCCACGCGCGGCGCAGGCTCGCCGCGGCGTGCGCCGGCTCGTTTTCGCCTAACTCCACCAGGCCGCGGGCGAGCGCCGCGTGCGCGGCCAGCGCCGGAGAGCCGTAGGCGTCGGCTATGGACGCCAGCTCGTCCGCCGCCGCGCGCGTCGCGTGGGTGGCCCCCGCGGCGAACGAGGCCTGCGCCTGCGCCGGCAGAAGCCTCGCCCGGTCGAGCGGCGTCGCCAACGGATCGGACAGCGCGCGCTCGAGCAGCGCACGCGCGCTGTCCGTGCGGCCCTGGGCCAGCCGCAGCAAGGCGAGGCCGGGCAGCGGATCCCGTCCCAATTCGTGCGCCTGGCGGAACATGGTGTCCGCCGTCTCGAAGTCGCCCATGTGCAGACGGATCTGGCCTAACTCGTAGTACGCCTCCGCCGTCACGTCGCTCAGAAAATCCTGTAGTTCCTGCGACGCGCGGCGTGCTTCGAGCTCGGCCTCCGGCCACGAGCCGCGCAGCCTCAGCAGCTCCGCGCGGTGCACGCGGCAAATCCCCGGGTATCCCGATTGCGCGTGCGGCTCGCACCACCGCCGCGCGGCTTCGTTCCACTCGGCCGCGCGCCGGTAGTCGGCGAGTTTCTGGCACGTGCTCATCATGTTGCAGAACACGCGGCCCGTAGTGCGCGGGCCCAACTCGCCGCTCGTGGCCGCGGCCATCGCTTCGTCGATCGCCGCCATGCCCTCCGCCACGTTTCCGCGCGACACGAGAATGCGGCCGCAATCCTGCAGCGCCAGCGTCTGGAGATCGCGCGCGTTCATGCGGCGCCCGATGTCGAGGGCCCGTTGGGCGAGCGACCACGCCGCGTCGGTGTCGCGGTCGTCCTCGAGCGCCAGCATCGCTTGTGTGCGCGCCATCCATCCGTGCTCGACGCATTCGGGCACGGCCTCGAGATGGCGCTCCGCGCGCTGCAGCCATCCGTGGGCGACCGCACGCGCGAGCTTGTGCGAGTGATCCTCGGCGACGGCGATGGCCATGCGTGCCGCGCGTCGCTGGTCATCGCGCTCGAGGTAGCGCGCGTACGCTCGCTCGCGCGCGCGGATGCACGCGTCGCTCTTGCCCACCCACCACGCCGCTTCCGCCAGCGCCTCGAGGTGCTCGGCGGCGAGGGGCCGCGCGGCATCGGCGGCGCTGAGCGCGTCGAAGGCCTCGTGCCAGTTGCAGCGCTCGATCGCGTCGAGGGCGCCACGCACCGCATCGCCCGGCGCGCCCGCGGCCGGCGACGCGTCGCCTAACGGAGCGTGCGCCGCCGAGACCGTCTCAGGGTGCGTCGCGGCCGGTGCCGCCAGTTCATCGAGCACCGGCACGAAGGCGTCCACCGTCTGCCACCGGCGCGCCGGATCCTTTTCCAAGCACCGCATCACGGCCTGCGCCAGGCGCGGCGGTGCATCCGACCGCCGCGCGCCTACCGGCTCCGGCATCTCGGTCATGTGCGCGACCACCAGCCTGGCCGCGGGACGTCCGGCGAACGGCGCTTGCCCCGTCAGCATCTCGTAGGCGATGATGCCCATGGCGTAGATGTCCGCGCGCGCATCGACGTCTGCTTCGCCGGCCAACTGCTCCGGCGCCATGTATCCCGGCGTGCCCAATCCCATGCCCGTTCCCGTCAAACGCTCGGCGGGCGTCGAGAGCGTGGCTTGCTCCACGGCGCGCGCGATGCCGAAGTCGGCGAGGATCGCGTAGCCGTGCTGGAGAAAGATGTTGTCCGGCTTGAGGTCCCGGTGGACCACGCCTAACGCATGGGCGAAGGCCAGTGCGTCCGCGACCGTGCGCAGCAGGCGGACGGTCTCATCGACGGGCAGCGCACCCCGCTGCGCGATACGCTGCCGCAACGACTCGTCGCCCACGAACGGCGTGATGTAGTACACGAGACCGTCGCGCGCGCCCGCCGAGAGCACCGGCAGAATGTGCGGGTGCTGCAGCCGGGCCGTCACCAGAATCTCACGCTGGAAGCGCTGCGCGCTGACTTCGCTCGTGAGCTCGGGCGGAAGGAGCTTCACCACCACCCGCCGGTCGAGCGACCGCTCCACTGCCAGGAAAAGCCGGCTCATCCCGCCAGGCGCCAGCTCGCGCTCGATGCAGTACGAGTCTCCGAGAGCGCCCTGAAGCCGATCGTGGAGAGCAGTCGACACAACACGTCCTGTCGCGGTGGGAAATCTCTAGTTACCCGCTTCAGGAGGCGGGGTCAAGCGCGATCGTTCTTCGCGGCGGTGAGCGGTTTGCCTGATGGGCAGGTAAGGCATGGTTTTCTTTGTTGTTATCCCTTTAAGTCCTTGTCGTTTAGAGCCTTTGTCGTTTTAACCCCGACATCCGGCATCACCGGTTGCGCTAGTGAACCACCTCTGAGTTTAGGGTAGCATCTGGTTGGTCATTACGCCCATGAAGAAACGGACAAAGCACGGTCACTACGGACAAAGCACGGACCGCTCGGCTGTCGGGGAAAGTCCCTCGTGTGGGAAGACAACGGTGACTGTCGGTTAAGAAAGCGAGACCCGGCGGAAGCGACCTCGCGCCAGCGCGGCGAAGGTGCCGCCACCAGCTCTCTTTGGAACCAACTGTGTAACCTGGCTCAGTGCGTTTGCTTTACCGGCCAATCGATCGGCTTCTTGTCCTTCGAGGGCTCGTGATAATGAATCGCAACGGGCTTCTGACCCACGACAACCGCAAACTGGATCCAGCCGCGGGCGCACTGTTTGGCCTTGAGTGGCGTGATCTCGAGGTTCGGCTGTTTGGCCGTGCCGGCCGTGCCGACCACGGATCCGTCGGCAAAGTGCAGCTGGAACCATGACGGGAACGCGAAGGTACCTTGGGGCGCGTTGTCGCCCGCGCACACTTCCACATCGGCGACGACGTTGCTGATGGGAGTTGGCCAGGAAATGGAATAAACGGTCACGGTCTTGCCACTTTCGGTGATTCGCCGGTCCGCTGCCTGGGCCGACGCGACCTGAGCGCCGAAAAGCGCGAACACCACCGCCGTGAAGCAGCTTGTGCGCATGATTCGTCCACAGTTTTTGAGACAGACATGCCGGCGCACTCGACCGTGCCGGCCGACGGCGGGAAAGTGTGCCATCCGTCGGCTGACTCACAAGAGGGGATCTTGCGAGCCAGAAACGGGGTAGGGCCGTCAGTTCAAACCCTTCGTCAATTATCGTTGGAGCCATGAAACCAATGAATCGCCGCGAAGCGCTGAAGCTCGCGGTCGCGCTCGGCGCGTCCTTGGCGTGGAAGCCGCGCTTCCCCGATCTCTCGTCCCCATCGTGGCCCGAGCGCCGCGACCTCTTTCCGCAGGGGGTCGCGTCGGGCGATCCGTATCCCGACAGCGTGTTGATCTGGACCCGTCGGCCACCCGTGGCGGGGGACAACGCGTCTCGCCTAACGGCACAGGTGGCCGAAGACGTCGCGTTCCATAACATCGTCGCGGAGTCGATCGTGGCGCTCTCCGCCGACTCCGACTGGACGTGCCGGGTGTTGGCGGCCGGGCTCAAGCCGCGGCGCGAGTACTGGTACCGGTTCATCGACGACCGCGGCAACTCGAGCCGCGTGGGCCGGACCCTCACGGCACCGGCGGCCAACGACACGAAGCCGCTCAACTTCGTGTTCGTGTCCTGCCAGAACGTGCAACAAGGATCGTGCAACGCGTACCGCCGCATGATCTGGGAGGACGCGCGTCGTCCGGTCGAAGACCGCTTGAGTTTCGTGCTGCACCTGGGCGACTTCGTGTACGAGATCGTGTGGTATCCGGAAGACCGCCCGCAGGGCATGTACGACCGACGCATCCGCGACATCGTGCGCTATCCCGACGGTGAGAAGCACGGGGACTTTCACGTGCCGACTTCAGTGGAGGGCTATCGCGCGCTCTATCGCGCGTATCTCACCGATCCAGACTTGCAGGACGCGCGCGCGCGGTGGCCGTTCATCTGCATGTGGGACAACCACGAGTTTTCCTGGAAGGGCTGGCAGAGCCAGGAGAATTTCGGGCGCGGCGTCGTGCCCGCGCAGACGCGCAAGGTGGCCGCGGCCCAGGCGTGGTGGGACTATCAGCCGGCGCGCGTCGTGAAATCCGGACCTGGCGGCCTGAACGTGTTCCGACCGCCGGAGGTGCGCGATGCTCCGTTAGGCAGATTCGATTCCAACGGGTTGGGCGAAGAGCCGGGCAACCTCGAGGCGATCAACGCGCTCACGCTGTACCGGAGCTTCACGATGGGCGCGCACGTCGACCTGGTCCTCACCGACAACCGGTCCTACCGCTCGGAACCGCTCACCGATTGTCCGGAGTGGGTGCCGTTCCGCCAGCCGGCGGTGCCGTTCTTCGAGTCGCAGGATGCCTTGACGCTGCTCGACGCCGGCCGCATCGCGCGCGATGGCTCGCCGCCCGAAGCCGTCGCCGCCGGCAGCGGCGACGTGCCTAACCCGCGCCGCGTGTCGCCGCCCGGCACCATCCTCGGCGCGCGGCAGCGGGCCTGGTTCATCGAGCAGCTGCGCGGCTCGCGGGCGCCGTGGAAGCTGTGGGGCAATTCGGTAGGCTCGCTCGATTGGCGCACCGACCTGCAGCATTTTCCGCCGCTGCCGGGCGCCCGCTGGACCGCCGCCGGCTACGGCGTGATCACCGAAGACGACTGGTCCGCATATCGCACCGAACGCAACGCGATTTACGACGCCGTTCGCACGAACGGCATCTCGGGCTTCGTATCGATCGCCGGCGACCGGCACGCGTTCACGGCGGGGCGCATGTCGCCGACGCTTCCGCCCGAGAAGTTCGAACCAGTCGGAGTCGAGTTCATCACCGGGTCGATATCGGCGCCCGGACTCGTGGAGGCGGCGAAGTACGTGATTCCGAAGAACCATCCGTACCGCGCGCTCTATTTCCGCGACACGCCTGACTTCTCCTCCGCGACGATCAATGCCGCGCTGCGACACGGGGTGAAAACGTGCCTCGCGCTGCAGCAAGGCGGAGACATCCCGCACGCGCTCGCGGAGCGCAATACCGATGTGGCGCCGCATCTGTCGTTCGTGGACCTGGGCGGGCACGGCTACGCCACCGTTCGCGCGACGGCCGAGGCGCTCGACGTCGAGTTCGTGTGCCTGCCGCGGCCGCTCGAACGCGCACCGTCGGACGATGGCGGTCCGATTCTCTATCGCGTGGCGCACCATGTGCCGCGCTGGGGCGCGGGCGACACGCCGCAGCTCCTGCGGCGCGACATCGCCGGGATACCTCCGCTCCTCGCCTAACGGGGGAGAAGTCCGCGCCGCCGCGGCGCGCGCGTGCCGGCCGGCCGTTGCGGGTCGGATGCCGCCATCAACCTGGCGACGGCGCGGACATCCGCGAAGAACGCCTCCTCCGCTCGGGCGCGTTCGGCGGGCGGCGCGCGCAGCACCGACGATGGATGGACCGTCGCGACGACGGTGGGCGCAAACTCGGACGGGACCGGCTCGCCCCGGTGCTGGGTGAGGCGAAACGCAGTTCCGAGCAGCGAGCGCGCCGCCGTCGCGCCCAGGGCAACGATCACGCGCGGCTTCGTGAGGCGAATTTCCTCGAGCAGCCACGGCCGGCAGGCGCGCATCTCGCTGTCGCGCGGCTTCTTGTGGATACGCCGCGCGCTCTTTTCACCGCGCTCGTACTTGAAATGCTTCACCGCATTCGTCACGTACACCGTGTCGCGGTCGATACCGGCGGCAGAGAGTGCGGCGTCGAGCACCCGGCCCGATGGGCCGACGAACGGGTGACCCGCCTTTTCCTCCTGGTCGCCCGGCTGTTCGCCCACCAGCATCACCTGGGCGGTGCGCGGCCCTTCTCCGAACACCGTGCGGCCGCACGTCCAGAGATCGCAGCCGCGGCAGCGCGCCGCCGCCGCGCGCAGAGCGGACAGCGACGCCCGCGGCGGGATGAAATCGGCGGCCGACGCCGCGTGCCTAACGGCGGTGCGTGATCCGGTCCCAGGCATCCCGGACGGCCTCCTTCATGTGCTCCCACGTGCCGCCTCCGCGATGCTCCTCCCGGTCCCACTCCAGCCGCGCCTCGTTCTCGATGTCGCCCCACCGCCGCCCCTCGTACCGCACCGCGCACTCCGCGCCGAACCGATACGCCGGCCAATAGTACTCGAACCGGCGGTCCGCGACCGCGTAGGGCCGCTCGAGCCAGTGGTCGCGCCAGTAGCGTTCTTCCGCATCCAGGTCGAGCTGGCGGTTGGTGGCGCCGAAGCCCTGCGTGGGGTTCACATCTCCGTTAGGCATCTTGACCTCCACTCGATGTACCGTGCGACACGCGCTCGAGTGGAAAGCGATGCGCAGAGACGATGCCACGCAGACGCGCGTGCGCAGAGTATTCGAGGCTTGAGGGCGGACGAGGCCGGAGACTGCCGGATGAGGCCGCCTTCGGTTATCTCCGGAGTTGACCGCCTTCTCCGCTCGCAGTCCGCCCTTTCATTCGGACGGCGGCGCGCTAAGTTCGGCAGACTCACACGTAGCGTGTTGCGACTGCAGTCGCCTCTTCCCCCGTCCTGAGGATTCCTTATGCGATTCGTGCGTCAAGCGCGCCGAATGACGCCGTCATCGACGACACTGGCGGCAGCCGTCGCGCTGCTGTCAGCCGTGGCGTGCGCGTCATCGACGT
>Ga0075426_10002854_pt1 | contig 12342 bp, 18 predicted proteins | sample SoiMethybrSBSTD5_FD_75304 | JGI IMG/M metagenome (GOLD analysis project Ga0075426, IMG submission 75304) | Bulk soil microbial communities from a Populus tree surrounding site in Tennessee, USA - Soil MetaG P. TD hybrid SBSTD5 | ecosystem: Environmental > Terrestrial > Soil > Tree plantation...
AATTCGGGGAGCTCGGCGACGCGATTGAAGACGATGTCGCGTTGCGCGTCGCTCAAGTCCCCGACCCATTCCTCGATGTGCTCGAGGTATCGCCGCGCGGCCCTGCGGTGGCGCTCCTCGGGCGTGTCCTTGAGCGACTCGGTCACGAACTTCCCGTTGTCCTTCTCGAAGTGGCGCTCGAGCTGCGCGACCTGATCGTCGTCGAGCTGGAGCAGGAGATCGGCGATGTCCGGGGCGATGTGGTCGAGCGCGCGATGGTAGTAGGCGCGCACGCTCGTCTGCACGAAACGCGCGTCGTCCGTGGTGATGCCGTCGTCGGCGCGCGCGAGCAGCTCCTCGAGGAAGCGGCGGTATTCGGGAAGCTCCTGCGCGCGGTGCCACGCCATCGCGCGGGTGAGCCGCTCGCGCACCCAGTCCTTCTGGTCGCCCGACATGTCGACGTAATCGGCCGCCATCCACGCGAGCACGGGTGTCGCGTTCTCGTACGCGAGCGAAGTGCTCATGTAGGCGAGCCGCGTGAAGCTGCAGGCCGCTGCAAGGAAAACGGCGATCGCGAGGGCGATCAGGCTGCGCAGGCGAAGCATCGTCACCAGGGAATCGGTTGCCGGTCGCGGAAGAACTGCCCCGAGGGGCCGCTGGAGGGAAGGAGGCTCAACCAAACGGCCGTATCGGCGCCCTCCTCGACCGAGCGCGGCGCGTTTTCTCCGCCCATGTCGGTTCGGACCCAGCCCGGGCTCATGGAGTTCACGAGGATGCCGGTGCCCGCCACTTCGGCCGCGAGCGCGCGCGTGAACGCGTTCAGCGCCGCCTTCGACGAGCGATAGGCCGCCGCCCCCGAGCCCATCTGGTGCAGCTGCCCCATGCCGCTCGACATGTTGACGATGCGCCCGTAGCGCAGCTTCTGCATCAGGGGCACGATCTCGCGGCACATGCGCACGGCGCCGAAGAGGTTGATCTCGAAGGTCTCGCGCCAGGTCGCGGTCGGCGTGTCCACGACTTTCGCGTCGAACGATTCGGGGAAGACGCCGGCGTTGTTGACGAGCACCGACGGCGCGCCGTGCTCCTTCTTCACGTACTCGACGAAGCGCTTGACGCTGTGCGTGTCCGCCACGTCGAGCTGGTGCGCGGCGACGTTCTTGCCGCCGCCATTCTTCTTCAGGGCCTCCACCGCCTGCTCGCACTTCACCTTGTCGCGCGCGCCGACGACGACGAGGAGATCCTCCTTGAGCAACTGGCGGGCGATCTCGTGGCCGATGCCGCGGTTGGCGCCGGTCACGATCGCGATTTTCTTCGCGGGCATTTCGATATGATAACCGTCAATGTCCAAGTTCCTGCGCGCCGTTCGCCTCGACGATTCCGACGACCAGGTGTTCCGTTCCTGCGGCGCCGCGAAGGACGGCGAGTGGGTCGTGACCGGCGGCTACGGCGTGTGCGATTTCGAGCGCGCGCCGCGCTGCACGCCGGCCTGCCACTGCCAGGCGTCGTTCGTCGCCGTCGCCTCGCGCGCGCGCTGCTCGATCGCGGAAGTCGCCGAAGCGAGCGCCGGGGAGCTGGAGGCGCACACCGACGCGCTCGCCTGGCACCTCGTCAAGGACTGGGGCGCGCCCTCGTGGGAAGCGGCGCGCGCCGTGGCCGAGGAAGAGATCCGGCACACCACGGAGGTTTGCGAGACGCTCGAGCCGAACGTGTGGATCACGGTGAAGCGCGAGCGGCGCGCGGACGGCACGGCGATCGACGAGCAGTACTCGGTGTACGATCGGCTCCTCGTCGGCTCGCACAAGGTGGGCACATGAGCGGCAACCCCGGCGCCAACGGTTCGGACGACACCCAGCGGGAGCACGAGAAACGGGCGCTGCGCGGCGTGCGCCACCTCGTCGACACGCTCGACGGCATGGAGCAGGTGGACCGGCGCAAGCAGCGCCGGCTCTTCGGGATGATCGTCGTCGGCGCGCTCATCGGCGTGGCCTTCCTCGCCGGGGCGGTCATCTTCATCTCGAACAAGTCGTCCTCGAACGGCCCCGCCATCGTGATCGTGCCGGTCAAGAAGTAATGCTGAAGATCCTCGGGCGCTTGAGCTCGATCAACGTGCAGAAGGTCGTGTGGTGCGCCGATGAGCTCGGATTGAAGTACGAGCGCACCGACGTCGGCGGCACCTTCGGCGGCAACAAGACGCCCGAATACCTCGCGCTCAATCCCAACGGGCTGGTGCCGACGATCGACGAGGACGGCTTCATCCTCTACGAGTCGAATGCGATCGTGCGCTATCTCGCCGGCCGTTACTCGAAGGGAACGCTGTGGCCCGACGACCCGCGGGCCCGCGCGGACGTCGATCGCTGGATGGAGTGGCTCTCCACCTCGCTCGTGCCGGCGATGCGCGATGCCTTCTGGCAGCTCATCCGCACGCCCGAGGACAAGCGCGACCGCGCGGCGCTCGAGAAATCGCGTGCCGACAGCGAGCGTCTGATGGGGATCCTCGACGCTCACCTCGGCAAGCGCGAGACCATGACCGACAGCGGCTTCACCACCGCCGACATCGTCGTCGGCTGCGCCGCGCACCGCTGGCTCCACCTGCCGCTCGAGCGCACGCCGCGCCCGAACGTCGAGCGTTGGTATGCGCGCCTCAAGTCACGCCCCGGCTCGAGGCAGGTCACCTCACAGGCGATTCGCTAGCTGACGCCCCGTTGCTCGGAAAGCGCCGGCCCCGCGGTGAGCCAGCGGTCGATCGCGGCCACGTGCAGCGTCAAGGCGAGCGGCGCGGCGAAAAAGACCACCATCGCAAAGACCGGCGTCCCCGCCAGCGTGGACCACGTCTCGGATGTGGCACACGCCGCGCGCGCGGTGAGAGCGAGCGCGACATCCACCACCATCAGGGTGCCGGCGAAGCCCGAGGCGGCATGCGCGAACGCGCGCAGCTCCCGATCCAGCAGATAGGCCGCCGGCGCGTAGGCGAAGGCAAAAAGCGCCAGCGCGGCGAGCTCCTCATCGGCGAGCTTCGCGAATACGCCATCGACCGCGGCACCCGCGACCGCGCCGCCCCAGAGGATCAGCGCCAGGCCGAGAACGCGGCTCATATCGCTTCCGGCATTCATGGCTTTCCTCCTTATCGCGGATGACGAGCCCGGTGCGCGAATATTGTCGGCCGCGATGAGCTCACCCGCCTGCGTAGCGCGCGATCGATCGCCGCCGCGAGCACTGCCGCGAGAACCGGTCCGGCGAAGAGCCACGCGACGTCGCGTGCGAATGCCGCGCTGAGGCCGGCCGCGATTGCCGCCGTCGCGAGCGCTGCCGCCATCGCGCCCCACGAGATCTGCATTGCGCGCAGGTTGCGGTCGAGGAAATAGCTCGCCGAAGCGAACGCAAATGCGAAGAGCGCGAGCGCGGCGAGCTCGCCGTCGGCGAGTTTCGCGAAGACGCCGTCGTGCCAGCCGTCGATCACCGCGAGACCCCAGATCGCCAGCGCGAGCGCGATCGTGCGACGAACGTTCGTGCTATTTTCGGAGGCCGGCTCGGGCATGAAAAGCTCCTCGGGAATCAGGAACGGTACTGGTCGATGAGGTGGTCGAAGGCGACGCGCGCGTGCTTGATCGCGTGGTCCTTGCCCACGATGAACTCGGCGCGGTAGAAGCCGAGCACGATCGAGAAGAACTCGAAGACGACCTGGCGCGGATCCGTCGCCGCGTTCAGCTCGCCGGCGTCGATCGCGAGCTGCACGGCCTTGGCGAGCTCGCGCGACAGCAGCCTCTGCCGCTCGATGACGGCCTCGCGCATCGGGCCGGGCCGGTGGTCGTATTCGCGGCTCGCGGCGTCGATGGGGCAGCCGCCGGGAAGGTTCACGCGCTGCGTCCAGCCGAGCCAGTTCTCGAACAGCGCCCGCAGGCGCTTGATGCCGCGCGGCGCCTTCAATGCCGGCAGGAAGACGGTCTCGGTGAACTGCCGCGCCGCCTCGTCGAGGGCCGCGATCTGGAGATCGGTCTTCGAGCCGAAATGCGCGAAAAGGCCGCTCTTCGACATGCCGGTCTTCTCCGCGAGGGTGCCGATGGTGAGCGATTCGAACCCCGCGCGGCTCGCCTGCTCCACCGCCGCCGCGATGATCTGCGCGCGCGTGGCCTCGCCCTTGGTGGTTTTTTCGACGGTCGTGATGGCAGCGTTCATGGCCGGAATAGTACGACCGTTCGTTCTTCCTGTCAAGCCCCCTAAAACTCGGTCCTGGCGACGGGCTTCGGCACGAGGATGCGGTGGAAGGTGACCAGCATGCCGGCGGTGGCGCCCCAGATGAAGCGCTCGCCATAGGGCATGGCCCAGTAGCGGCGCATGCGGCCGCGGTAGAACGCGCTCTCGTAGCGATGGTTGCCGGCATCGAGCAGGAACGCGAGCGGCACTTCGAAGACGTCGGCCACTTCGCGCGGATCGGGGTCGAACGTGACTGGCGGCTCGACCCAGCCCACCACCGGCGTGACCTCATAACCGGTCGACGTGTTGTAGAGAGGCAGGCGTCCGAGCGTCTCGATGCGCGTCGTGTCGACGCCGATCTCCTCGCGCGCTTCGCGCAGCGCCGTTTCCTCCGGCGAGGCATCGCCCGCATCCACGCGCCCGCCGGGAAAGCTGATCTGCCCCGCGTGATCGGCGAGGTCCGCCGTGCGCTGCGTGAAGACGACCGTCGGATCGAGCGGATGATTCACGACCAGCAGCAGCACCGCGGCCGGCTTCAATCCCTCCTTCGCGTTGAACGCCTGCTTCTCGAGGTCGTCGGCGGTGAGCAGCTCCTCGACCGGCGGGCTCGCGGCGAGCCGCGACACGATCTCCGCGCGCGTGGGCAGCGTGAACGTGCTCTGGACCGCGATCGACACCATCGGCTCAGTATAAGTAAGGATATGATTCCGGGGCCATGCTGCTCTACGAGTATTTTCGCTCTTCCGCCGCCTACCGCGTGCGCATCGCGCTCAATCTCAAGGGCCTCGCCTACGACCACCGCTCGATCCATCTGCGCAAGGGCGAGCAGCGCGCCGCCGATTACCTCGGCGTGAATCCGCAGGGGCTCGTTCCCACGCTCGTCATCGGCAACGTGCGCCTCACGCAATCGCTCGCGATCATCGAGTACATCGAGGAGCGCCATCCGCTGCCGCCGCTGCTGCCCGAAGGACCCGAGGACAAGGCGTGGGTGCGCGCGATCGCGCTCACCATCGCCTGCGACATCCATCCGATCGACAACACGCGCGTGATCCAGTATCTCGAGCAACGATTGCAGGTCGATGAGGCGAAGCGCAACGACTGGTACGGGCATTGGATCCGCCTCGGCTTCGACGCGATCGAGGCGCAGCTCGGCGCGCGCCCGGCCGGCCGCTTCTGCTTCGGCGATACGCCCACGCTCGCCGACGTGTGCCTCGTGCCGCAGGTCGCCAACGCGGGGCGCGTCAAGCTCGACATGTCCGCGTGGCCCCGCATCCGCGCGATCAACGAGGCGTGCCTGGCGCTGCCCGCCTTCGACCGCGCGCGCCCGGAGAATCATCCCGACCGCGAATAGCAGAAAATGGTGCCACGTACCAATTTCCGCTGAGGAAACTGGATGAAATTGGTACGTGGCACCATTTTTTGCTGGAACTTTTCTGGCTCTTCGAGGCAATAGCGGGTAACAAGAGCCATGACGATGCCTCCCCAGGACCCGCAGCCGGAGCTCGCGCTCCTCGCGCGCATGAAGCAGGGCGACGAGCCCGCCTTCGTGGCCCTGTACCGGCGGCACAAGGACGCGGTCTACCGCCTCGCGCTCCTGTATTGCGGCTCGCAGCAACAGGCGGCTGACGTGACCCAGGACACATTCATCCACTTCATCGGCAAACCCGGCCAGTACGACCCCGCGCGCGGATCGCTCGCGAGCTGGCTCGGCGGCATCGCGCGCAACCTCGCGCGCAAGGCCGCGGGCGAGCGCGAGATTGCGACCGATCCCGAGCGCTTCGGCGACGACGCCGCACCGTTCGAGGAGCACATCGAGCGCGACACGCCGCTCGAGCACCTCATGCGCAGCGAGACCGCCGAGCTCGTGCGGCGCGCGCTCACCGGCGTGGCACCCCATTACCGCGACGTGCTCATCCTCTGCGAGCTCTCCGAGCTCTCGTACGCGGATGCGGCGCAAGTCTGCGGCATCGATATCGGCACCGTGCGCTCGAGGCTCTCCAGGGCGCGTGCGCAGCTTGCCCGGCGGCTGGCTGCGCTCGGTGCCGGTACCACCGCGGCGCAGGAGGCTTCATGACCCACGACATCCGGCTGCTCGAGCCCGGCGAGGACACGCTCCTCGACCTCAAGCTCGACGAGCTGCGGCGCGACCTCGCCGCCCACGAGCCGCCCGGCGCGATGGAGGCGATCCTCGCGCGCCGGTTCCGCGACAGCCGCAACGGCGCGAGCCGTCCGCGCCTGTGGTGGATGCCGCCGCTCGCCCTCGCGGCCACGATCGCCGTCGTGAGCTGGATCGCGCGCATGCCGGTGCATGCGCCGGTCGCCGCCGAGAGTCCCGCGGCCGCCGAGGCCGACGCGGGTCCCTTCCTCGCGATCAAGCCGCTGGAGCGCATCGCGCTCGAGCCCGGCAGGACGATCGTGCGCACCACGGAGTTTCCGCGCGCGCTGCTCGCCGACTGGGGATTGCCCGTGCCGCCCGAGCGCGCCGCCGAGCCCGTGCGCGCCGAGCTCCTCACCACCGTCGACGGCGAGCCGCTCGCCGTCCGCCTTCTGAACTAGGAAACCCGGAGAACACGATGACCACACGCACGCTCCTCGCCGCCGCGATCACGGCGCTCGCGCTGCCCGCCTACGCCGCCGCCGACGCGTCGCGGCCGTCGCAGCCGCCGGAAACACCCGACTTCAACTTCAGCTTCAGCTTCGACCTGGGCGACATCCTCGCGGACGCCGGCGGCGACAAGATGCGCGAGCACGCCGAGCACATGCGCGAGTGGGCGGACAATTTCGCCGCCGAGATGCAGAGCTCCATGGCGATGGTCTTCTCCGACCGCGTCGGCCGCAGCAAGGTCGTGAAGGGCGCGCCCTACAGCGCCGAGGCGGTCTCGGAAACGAACCAGACGCTCGGCGACGGCAACGTCATCACGCACAAGCGCACGAGCCGCGTGTATCGCGACGGCGACGGGCGCACGCGCCAGGAGACGCTGCGCGGCGACGCCGTCCGTTCGGTATACATCTACGATCCCGTGGAGGGCATGAGCTACACGCTGCTGCCGGGATCGAAGCTCGCCGTGGGGGTCAAGCGCAAGGTGAAGGAGAAGGGCAAGGTCGTGGTCGACGACACGAGCACCTCGGGCGAGCACCGCGTCGTGATCCGCCGCAGCGGCAAGGACGGCGACAAGGTCACGAACGAGGTGACGGTGCAGGTGGTGCGCGTCGGCGACGGCGACATGAGGGACCTCGATGTCGTGGTGCCGCCCGCGCCGCCGACACCGCCCGTCCCTCCGCGCCTCGGGGGTGGCGGCCGCGCGCCGACACCGGCGGTGCCGCCGGTGCCACCCGTGCCGCCGATGCCCGGCATCCAATCCATGATGTTCCACAATCTCGGCGCGCTCGGGAAAGGCACGACGACGAGCCTCGGCACCAAGACCTTCGAGGGCGTGAAGGCCGAGGGCAAGCAGACGACGTGGACCATTCCCGCCGGCCAGGTCGGCAACCGCGCGCCCATCGTCGTCACGTCGGAATCGTGGTACTCGCCGGAGCTGCAGGTGACTCTGTACACGCGCTACAACGATCCGCGCACCGGCGAATCGATCTACCGCCTCGCCGCTCTCAAGCGCGCCGAACCCGCGCCCGATCTCTTCAAGGTGCCGCCGGACTACAAGATGCGCGGCAAGCGCGACCGCGCCGAGGAGCGGGAGGAACGCCAGCGCCAGCGCCGCGAAGGCGCGAAGGACAAGGGGTGACGAGGGGCGACTTATAATCGCCGCTTTCCAGCGAGGAAGGCGGCGACATGGGCAAGGGCGACAAGCGTTCGCGCAAGGGCAAGATCTTCAAGGGCAGCTACGGCAAGACGCGCCCGCGCCACAGGAAGAAGAAGACGGCGGCGACGCCGCGGAAGAAATAGCTAGAAGCTCGACCCCGGCTGCTTCAGGAACTCGATCTCCGCAGGCGTCGATGCGCGCCCGACGATCGCGTTGCGGTGCGGGAAGCGGCCGAAGCGGCGGATCACGTCGCGATGGCGCTCGGCCCAGCGCGTGAGGCCGCGCGTCTGCTCGAAGGCTTCGAGCGAACGCATCTTCTCCACGGCGAGGTCCTGGTCCTCGATCGCCTCGCTGTGCTCGAACGGCATGTAGAGAAACTGGCGCTCGACCGGCAATAGGCCGAGATCGTCGCCGCGGGCGAGCGCCTCGCGCGCGCACTCGCGGGCATGCGCATCCTGCGCGAACGCGCGAGCGTCGCCGCGGTAGAGGTTGCGCGAGAACTGGTCCAGCAGCAGCACCAGCGCGAGCATCGTCTCCGGCGAGGCGCGCCAGGCTTCGAGCTCGCGGCGCGAAGCCCGGCCGTGCAGCCCGGCGAACTGGCTGCGCAGCTCCGCGTCGAACTTCTCGTCCTTGCTGTACCACTTGGCGCGCGCCTTGCCGCGGCGGCTGTCGCCGCCGAACCAGAACTCCAGCACCTGCTCCGGCGGCGTCAAGGGCACGCCACGTGCGCGCAGCGATCCACTTCGATGCTCACGTGCACGAGCGAGGGAATGCCGGCGAGGCGCGCGCGGTATTCGTCCGGCGTGCGGGGATTCTCGGCGACGAGGCACAGCACCGCGGCGTGGCTGGCGCGCCCCACGCGCCACACGTGCAGGTCGGCGATCTCGACGTCGCCGTCGGCCTGGATCGCCGTGCGGATCTGGCCGACGACCGGCGCATCCATCTCGCGGTCGAGAAGCACGCGCGAGGACTCGGTGATGAGGCCCTTCGCCCACCACAGGATCACCGCGCTTCCGACGAGCCCCATCACGGGGTCGAGCCAGGCGAGGCCGAGCCAAAGCCCCGCCGAGAGCGCGACGATCGCGAAGACCGAGGTGAGCGCGTCGGCGAGCACGTGCACGTAGGCCGAGCGCAGGTTGAGGTCGTGCGCGTGGTGATGATGATGGTGGTGGCGAACGTCGTGATGGTCGTGGTGCCCATGGTCGTGCGGCGCGGATTGCGCGCGCCCCGGCGCCTGCAGCACGATCGCCGAGACGAGGTTCACCACGAGGCCGACGACGGCGACCACGAGCGCCGCGCCGAACTGGATCGACTCGGGCGTGGCCAGCCGCCGCGCCGACTCGACCACCATCAGGATCGCGACCACGCCCAGCAGCAGCGCGCTCGAGAACGCGCCCAGCACCTCGATCTTCCAGGTGCCGAAGGTGTAGCGCTCGTCGCGCGCCCAGCGGCGCGCCAGGATGTAGGCGATGCCGGAAATGGAGAGCGCCGCCACGTGCGTGGACATGTGCCAGCCGTCGGCGAGCAGCGCCATCGAGCCGGTGAGGAAGCCGCCCACGATCTCGGCGACCATGGTGACCGCGGTGATCGCGACCACCACCCACATGCGCCGCTCGCCCGCGCGGTTGCCGGTGTCGAAAGCGTGGTCGTGCCGCCTGTCAGTAAGATTGTGGATAGCCATAGGAAAAAATGGTGCCACGTACCAATTTCCGCAGAAATTGGTACGTGGCACCATTTTTTCACAGCGTGGCGAACATCGCCACCACCGCGGCGGCCATGACGGCGGTCGCGAGCCAGCCGAGGGCGCGCAGGCGCCGCTTGATCACGAACGGGCCCATCACGTCGGGCATCACCGCGAGCCGCATCATGACCGCCATGATGGGCACGGCGATGACGCCGTTGATGATGGCGCTCCAGACGAGGGCCTTGATCGGATCGATGTCGGTGAAATCGAGCGCAACGCCGATGAGGGTCGCCGCCGTCACGATCGCGTAGAAGCCGCGCGCCTCGAGCAGCGGCAGCCCCAGGCCGATGGGCCAGCGGCGCGATTCGGCCACGGCGTAGGCGGCCGAGCCCGCGAGCACCGGCACCGCGAGCAGCCCCGTGCCGACGATTCCCGCGGCGAAGAGCATGAACGCGAAGTCGCCCGCGAGCGGCCGCAGCGCGCGCGCCGCCTGCTCCGAGGTCTGGATGTCGGTGATGCCCTGCGCGTGCAGCGTCACCGCGGTGGTGAGCATGATGAAGAACGCGATCAGGTTCGAGAATCCCATGCCGATCCAGGTGTCGAGCCGGATGCGCGCGAGGTGCTGCCGCGCCTGCGTGTGCGCCTCGCGCAGCGGCTCGTGGCCGGGCGTGGCGCGCAGCTCCTCGACCTCCTGCGACGCTTGCCAGAAGAAGAGATAGGGGCTGATCGTCGTGCCGAGCACCGCGACCACGGTCGAGACGTAGTCCGCCTTGAAGGACAGCTGCGGCAGGATCGCGCCGTAGAAGGCGTCGAGCCACGGCACCTTCACCGCGAACACGGTCGCGACGTAGGCGAAGAGCGCGCACGTGAGCCACTTGAGGATCGGCGCGTAGCGCGGGAACGGCACGAAGATCTGCAGCGTGAGCGAGATCAGCGCGAAGAACACGACGTAGACCTGGCTGTGCCCGCCGATCAGGAGCTGCAACGCGTTGCCCATCGCGCCCAGGTCCGCGGCGATGTTGATGGTGTTGGCGATGACCAGCAGCGCGACCACGCCGTTGAGGAGCCACGGCGAGAAATGGTCGCGGATGTTGGCGGCGAGCCCATGGCCGGTGACGCGGCCGATGCGCGCGGACACGATCTGGATCCCCGCCATCAGCGGCAGCGTGAACACGACCGACCACAGCAGCCCGTAGCCGTACTGCGCGCCCGCCTGCGAATAGGTCGCGATGCCGCTCGGGTCGTCGTCGGCCGCTCCGGTGATGAGCCCCGGCCCGAGCTTCTTGAGCAGCGGGACGTGCTTGCGTTCTTCTTCCTGTTGTCGTTCGATCGGCTCGCGCTGCATCGCGGCATTCTAGGCGAACGGCCTTGCCGCAACCTTTCTTCGGGCGAAAATCACGCGCAGCAGCCGCCCTGCTGCTGGACCGGCGGACACTTCACGCTGCCGTACGAGCAGAAGACGCAGCAGTCTCCCGCGCGCGGCCGCAGCAGCACCTTGCAGCGCGTGCATTCATAGAAGTACTGGCACGCGTCCGTCGGCATCGTCTCCTCCTTGCGGAAGCCGCAATGCGGGCACGTCAGGGTGCTCCGGAGGACGACGGTTCTAGTGATGGTCGTGCCCGTGGTGGTCGTGGCCATGATGGCCGGCGGCTTCGCCGTGCATGTCGCCGCATTCCTCGTCCTCGAGCTGGATCGTCGTGTGAAAGATGCGGAATTTCTCGCGACACTCTTCCGACAGCGTCTTCAGCAGGCCGTTCGGAGCCTTGTCGTTGTGGATCACGTGCGCGGTGAGCACGTAGCGGCTGCTCGTGAGCGTCCAGACATGCAGGTCGTGAACCGAAACGACGCCCGGCTTCGCTTCGATGCACGAGCGCAGCTCCGCGAGGTCGACGTCGGCGGGCGTTCCTTCGAGGAGAATGTGCGTGCTCGCCTTGAGCAGCGTCCACGTGCGCGGAAGCACCCACAGCCCGATCGCGACTGCGACGGCGGGGTCGGCCCACAACCACCCGGTGAAGCGGATGACGACGGCCGCGGCGATGACGCCCGCCGAGCCGAGCATGTCGCTCCACACCTCGAGGTAGGCGCCTTGGACGTTGAGGCTCTCTTCCCGGCCCCGCGCGAGGAGCTTCATCGCGGCGAGGTTCACGACGAGCCCGACGACGGCGATGGCGAGCATGCCGCCCGACTCGATCGGCTCTGGCGCAACGAACCGATGCACCGCCTCGTAGAGGATGTAGGCGGCGACGGCGAAGAGAAGCAGCGCGTTGAACGCCGCGGCCAGGATCTCGAAGCGCTGGTAGCCGTAGGTGCGCAGGTCGTCCACGGCGCGCCGGCCGACGCGGATCGCGGCGAGCGAGATGGCGAGCGCCGTCACGTCGGTGAACATGTGGGCGGCATCCGACAGCAGCGCGAGGCTGTTGAAGACGATGCCGCCCGCGATCTCGACCACCATGAAGAGCGCCGTGAGCCCGAGCGCCGCGAGGAGGCGCTTCTCGTTGCCCGCGACCTGGTGGGTGTGCGAGTGGTCGTGTCCCATGCGCCCCGATCCTACCGGAGCCGGCCCGCGGCGACGTACGCCGTGCCGAATTGGCGGTCGCGCACTTCGAGATCGGGAACGCAGGCGATGAGGTTTCGCCACGGCTGGTCCAGGCCCTCGAACGTCGTCACATAGCGGCGCGCTCGCAGCTTCGTCCAGACATTGAGCGGCGCGAGCCAGCCGGTGGCGAGCTT
>Ga0075426_10002856_pt1 | contig 12337 bp, 9 predicted proteins | sample SoiMethybrSBSTD5_FD_75304 | JGI IMG/M metagenome (GOLD analysis project Ga0075426, IMG submission 75304) | Bulk soil microbial communities from a Populus tree surrounding site in Tennessee, USA - Soil MetaG P. TD hybrid SBSTD5 | ecosystem: Environmental > Terrestrial > Soil > Tree plantation...
GTTCGCCCTGCAATTGGTGTATCAGGTCGCGGCGGCGGCTCCGGAGACCGCCGTCGTCTGCCACTTGAGCGGCTTTCTGTTCGGCGCCCTCTTCGCATGGAGCATGGGATTGGTCGCGGAGGGCAGTCTGGAGAATCGTCTGGCGCAGGGAGCGCGGTACGCGGGGCGTGGGGAATGGTTCGCGGCGCTCGGCGAGTACGAGGGCTACCTCCAAAAACGTCCCGACGATCCGGAGATCGTGGCGCAGGTCGGCCGGATTCAGCGGGTCACGCATCAGGAGGCTCAGGCGGCGGAACGCTTCCGGAGCGCGATCCACCTCTGGATTCGGGAGGGCGAGATCCGAGAGGCGTGCGATGCCTACGAGGAGATGAAGCGGCTCATCGGCCCCGTCACGATCCCGCCGTCGGATCTCCTCCGCCTCGCCCGCGGATTCGAAGAGCTGGGCCGGCCCGGGGACGCGAGCCGGGCGTACGAAGCCTACGGAAGGCAATACCCGGACCGGGAGGCCGCGGCCATCGCGATGCTGAAGAGCGCCGAGATCGAGCACCGCGCGCTCAACAACCCCGGGCGAGCGCGCTTTATCTACGGCGAGCTCCTGAAGCGTTCGCTCGCGCCGGACCTGGAACGGATCGTCCGCGAGCGCATCGATCGAAGCGAAGCGGCGCTTTTGAGCCAGCGGGCCGAGGAAGCGCCCGTCTAGCCCACCCGCCTCCTTACGGGAGGCAGTCCATCTCGGAAAGCTCCTTGGTCCGGCTCGCCGGATCGAAGAGATACACGCGGAACTGCCGCCCCGGCAGCACCGCGGCTCGCGGAACGCACCGCGAGATGAGCCCGTTCGCGAGACTTGCCTTGCTCTCCTTCAGCACCAGCTCCTTTTGCATGAGGGCGTGGTCCGGCGCCGTGAACCAGAGGAGCACGGTCACGTCCGCCGAGGCGTCGTAGGGAACCTGGAGCTGGTAGGAGCCGCCACCGTCCGTGCGCGTCGCGCCGAGCGGCTGGCCATCGACGAAGAGCTTCACCTCGACACCCGCGATCGGGTGATCGGCCACGTCGAGCACGATCCCCGTGAACGTGGTGAGGTGACGGTCGATGCCGAGCGACTGGTATTCCTCGATTTTCGAGAGCTGCTGGTACGGGGCCTGGGGGGTGCTTCCAGGAGGGGGTGAGGAGCCAGGGGCGGCCTGCGCCAGGCTTGCCGCCAGTGCCATCGGGGTGAGGAAGCCGAGCAACCTCAAGTTCAGACGCTTCATGGTCGATACCTCCCGTGTCGCGTCGCCGACGGGGCAGTTCCAGAGGGACGCTAACACCTGTATGTCGGCCTGTCAAAGCGGTTTCCCGAGGAGAAACACCTTGCGCCCCGCGAGCCCGGTTTGTTACGGTCCGAGCGCTCCAAACCAGAAGGACTTCGGCCCGCCCGGGTCGGAGTAAGGAGTTGCCCACCATGTCCACCCAGGCATTTCGGGAGGCACGGATGTTTCTCGACCAGGTGATGGGTGTCTTCTCCAACGACGTGGCGATTGACCTCGGGACAGCCAACACACTGGTCTACCTGCGCGGCAAAGGGATCGTTCTGAACGAGCCCTCGGTGGTCGCGGTGGATCGCACCACCAACAAGGTCATCGCGGTCGGCAAAGAAGCGAAGAGCATGCTCGGACGCACGCCCGACGAGATCGTCGCGGTTCGTCCGCTCAAAGACGGCGTGATCGCGGATTTCGAGAAGACGGAAGATCTCCTTCGTGAGTTCATTCAGAAGGCGCTTCGCCGGCGCACGTGGGTGCGTCCGCGAATCATCATTTGCGTTCCCTCCGCGATCACCGAGGTCGAGAAGCGCGCGGTGCAGGACTCGGCCCAGCACGCGGGCGCGCGGGAAGTGCTTCTCGTTCCGGAGCCGATCGCGGCGGCCATCGGGGTCGGGCTCCCCGTCGGGAAGCCTTCCGGGAACATGATCATCGATATCGGCGGCGGGACGACCGAGATCGCGGTCATGGCGCTGAATTCCATCGTGAACCAGCAGTCGATCCGCGTGGGCGGGGACGAGATGGACGAGGCGATCGTCCAATACGTGAAGAAAGCCTACAACCTCCTCATCGGCGAACAGACCGCGGAGCAGATCAAGATCAAGATCGGATCCGCGTTCCGGCTCGAGCAGGAGGAGGAGATGGAGATCAAGGGCCGCGACCTCGTCGCCGGGATTCCGAAGACGATGAAGATCTCCTCCGTCGAGGTGCGCGAGGCCCTGAGCGAGCCGCTCCAGCAGATCGTTGACGCGCTCATGCAATCGCTCGAAAAGACGCCGCCGGAGCTCGCGTCGGACATCGTCGACCGCGGCATCGTGATGACGGGCGGCGGATCGCTCCTTCGAGGAATCGACATGCTGCTTCGCGAGGCGACGAACCTGCCCATCACCGTGGCCGAGGATCCGCTCTCGTGCGTCGTGCTCGGCACGGGGAAGATCCTCGACGATCCCACCCAATACGAAAAGGTGCTCATGTCCGTGGTCCGCGACTGAGCCCCGGGGCGTGAGCCCGCATGCTTCGGTACCTGTTCGTCCGCCGCACCGATTGGACCATCTTCGTCGCGGCTTGCGCGATCTCGCTCTCGTTCATGCTCCTCCAGGCCCAGGCCCAGGCGCGAGTCGCGTGGTTCATCCAGCACACCCTGCTCGCGCCCTTTGAGGCGGGGGTCGGGTGGGTCGACCACGCGACCGGGGTCTACTGGGAAAACAGCCAGCTCCGCGAGCGCATCACCGATCTCCAGATCGAGGCCGACGCGCTCCAGGGCGAGCGCCTCGAGAACGTTCGCCTTCGGAAGCTCCTGAACCTCGAGGAGCGCGCTCCCCACAGCCTCGTCGCCTCGACGGTGATCGGCCGCAGTCTGGACCGGCTCGGAGGCAGCCTGACCATCGACCGGGGGACCGACGACGGCGTGGAGCCGGGCCGCGCGATCCTCACGCCGGACGGCCTCGTGGGGCGGGTCGAGCGCGCCACCTCGCATCAAGCGCGCGTGCTCACGCTCCTCCACCATGACTGCGCCGTCGCGGCCCGCATCGAGCGGTCGCGGATCGACGGCGTGCTCGACTGGGAGTTCGGGTCGCAGCCCGTGCTCAACCTCCGCTACATCTCCTCGCAGGAAGATGTGAAGGTCGGCGACCGCGTGGTCACGTCCGGACTGGGAAGCCTCTTTCCGGGCGGCATCCGGATCGGCACCGTCTCCCGCGTCGGAATCGAGCCGAACGGTCTCATGAAGGAGATCTCGGTGCGGCCGTCCGTGGACTTCCGGACCGTCGAAGAAGTGCTCGTCTACGTTCCATCTGCGCTTCGCGGATCGTCGCCGGCGGATCTCTTCCTCGAGATGCCGGCAAAGCCGGACAGCGCGGCGGCGGATTCGACGGCGCGCGCGGCCCGGGCGGACTCGCTGAAAGCCACGCATCCGATCGCGCATGCGGCCCGGGCGGACTCCCTCAAGGCCGCACGTCCGACGGCGCGCGTGGCTCGGGCGGACTCGGTGAAGGTCCATTCGTGAGGGGCGTCCGGGATGCCTTCGTGTTCGTGGTCGTCCTGGTGCTCCAGGCGACGCTCCTCTATCGCATCTCGATCGGGGGCATTCGGCCGGATCTCCTGGTCGCGTTCGTGGTTTACATGGGATGGATGCGCGGCCCGATTCCAGGGACCTTGACGGGATTCTTCGTGGGCCTGTATCAGGATCTCGACGCGCCGGGCCCGCTGGGGTTGAATGCGCTCTCCAAGTCGATCGTGGGGTTCCTCGTGGCGAAGGCGGGATTCCGGGTCCACCGCTCGAACGTGGGAGTGCGTTTTGCATTCTTTTTCATCGCGATGATGATCCACGACGTGATCTATTTCGCGGTGGCGACGGGCGGAGATCTCGGGACCTTCCTCGGGCAGATGATCACCGTGGCGCTTCCCTCGGCCCTCTACACGACGATCGTGGCGCTCCTCCTCCTGACCATGGCCGAGCATTTTTCGAGACGTCTCTACCTCGCGGACGAGATCTAGGCCGTGGCGTTCGATCCGGAATCGCTGTCCTCGGCCAAGCGAAGGGAGCAGATCTTCTCGATCGCCGTGGCCGCGATCTTCGGGCTCGTGCTCCTCAAGCTCTTCCTCTTACAGGTGATCGAAGGCTCGCGCTATCGCGAGCTCTCGGAAGAGAACCGGATCCGGGTCGAGGTGCTGACGGCGCCGCGCGGCGAGATCCGGGATCGGAAAGGGCGCCTCCTCACGGACAACGTCCCTTCCTTCACCGTGACGATCGATCCCTACGACAAGGCGTACGCCGGCGACCCCGCCGCGCTCGACTCGATGATCGTCCACCTGAGCGGGATCCTCGGAGTCGAGCCCCAGGAGCTCCTCGACAAAGTCGCGCGGGAAAAACACCAGTCCTTCCTCGCGGTCCGCCTCAAGCGAAACGTCGATCTCAAGTGCGTCTCGTTCGTGACGGAGCACCGGGCCGAGCTTCCCGGCGTCGACGTCGAGGCGGAGCCGCTCCGCCGGTACCCGTACGGGGTGTTCGCGTCGCATCTTCTCGGCTACGTCGGCGAGGTCTCGGACAAGGAGCTCGAGGATCCGAAATTCGCCGCGACGTACCTGCGGGGCGACCTCATCGGGCGGATGGGAATCGAGCGCGAGTACGAGAAGCTCCTGCGCGGGGTCGACGGGAAGCGCTTCGTCGAGGTGAACGCGATGGGGCGAAAGGCCGAGCTCCTGGGTGACAAGCGACCGATCCTGCCCAAGCGCGGAACGGACATCACGCTGAGCATCGACCTCGATCTCCAGCGCGCGGCCGAGAACGCGTTTCAGCCGGACGCCCGCGGCGCGGCCGTGGTGATGGATCCTCGCACGGGCGAGATCCTCGCGCTCGTGAGCAAGCCCAACTACGACCCGAACGAATTCTCGACCGGGATCACGCAAGCGCGCTGGGCGGAGCTCTCCTCGGGAGGGAATTATCCCTTGTTCAATCGCGCGATCCAGGCCGCCTATCCGCCGGGATCGACGCTCAAGCCGTTCGCGGCGCTCGCGGCGCTCGATGCGCACGCGATCACGACGGCCACGACGTTCGCGGAGCCCTGCTACGGCTACTTCCAATTCGGGAGCCGCCGATTCCAGTGCTGGGAGCACAACGGCCATGGATGGCTCGCGATGCGTGAGGCGGTCGCGCACTCCTGCGACGTCTACTTCTATCAGCTGGGCCTCCGCCTTGGCATGGACCGGCTCTCCGATTTCATGAAACGCCTCATGCTGTCGGAGCGCACGGGGATCGATATCCCGCAGGAGCGCCGCGGGCTCTTCCCAGACCCGGCGTGGTACGACCGGCACTACGGGGCGGGGAAGTGGAGCAAGGGGCTCGTGCTGAATCTCGTGATCGGACAGGGCGAGACGAGCCTCACGCCCGTGAAGCTGGTCCAGCTCACCTCACTCATCGCGACCAATGGCACGCTCTGGAGGCCGCATATCTTGAAGAGCATCACCCGGGACGGCATCGAAGTGGCCGATGTTGCGACCTCGGACTCGATGCGGGCGCAGATCGCGCTCGCGCCCCGGGATCTCGCCGCGGTGCGGGACGCGATGGTGGCGGTCGTGAACGAGACGGGAGCGACGGGATACGGGGCGAAATTGGACTCGGTGCTCGTCGCGGGGAAGACCGGGACGGCGCAGAATCCGCACGGGAAAGACCACGCGCTCTTCATCTGCTACGCGCCCGCCGCAAAGCCGGAGATCGCGATCGCCGTGCTCGTGGAGAACGCGGGGCATGGAAGCACGGCCGCCGCGCCGCTCGCGGCGAAGATCCTGAGAGCCTATTTCTACCCGCCCCCCGCGGACAGCTTGTCCCCCCAGCCGATCGCGAGCCGCTGACATGCTGACCCCTCGGATCTCGTCCGACTTCGACCGGTCGCTCTTCTTCTCGACGGTTCTCCTCGCGTTGATCGGGATCGCGTTCGTCTACAGCGCGACCGCCATGCCGGCCGCCACGACGGAGCACGGGCTCTACATCAAGCAGTTCCTCTGGCTCGCGCTCGCGCTCGCGGGAGGCGCGCTCGCGGCCGCCGTGCCGTACCGGATCTACGAGGGAAAGACGTCGTGGCTTTTCTACGCGCTCGGACTGATGCTGCTCGTGCTCACGCTCTTCATCGGGCACGTGGGGCTCGGCGCGCAGCGCTGGCTGGGATGGGGGCCCGTGAAATTCCAGCCATCCGAGCTCGCGAAGGTCGCGGTGGTGATCGTGCTCGCGAACATGCTCTCCCAGCGGCGCCTCGATCTCAGCCAGCTCCATTCGGTGTTCAAGCCGCTGCTCGTGGCCGGCATTCCGTTCCTGCTCGTCCTGAAGCAGCCGGACCTCGGAACGTCCCTCTGCTTCATCATGGTCGTGTTCGTCATGCTCTATTGGGCCGGCCTCTCCACGCTCCACCTCTTCCTCCTCCTCACGCCGGTGATCAACGTCGTGACATCGTTCTTCTTCCCGGCGTGGGGGCTCTTCGCGGCCATCCTGGCGTTCGTCCTTTACCGCTCGAAGCTTCGCCTGTGGCCTCTGGTGCTCGTGGTGGCCGTCAATCTCGTGGTCGGGATCGTGACGCCGATGGCGTGGAAACACCTCCAGCCCTACCAGCGCCAGCGCATCGCGACCTTCGTGGATCCGAACGCCGATCCCTACGGCGCGGGCTATCAGATCATCCAGTCCAAGATCGCGATCGGGTCGGGCGGCGTCACGGGGAAAGGGTTCCTGCACGGAACCCAGAAGGGACTCGAGTTCCTTCCGGAGCAGCACACGGACTTCATCTTCTCGGTGGTGGGCGAGGAAACCGGATTCCTCGGAGCGGGGTTCGTGACGGTGCTGTACATGATCTTCATCCTGCGGGGCGTCAAAGTGGCCCAGCGGGCCAGGAATCGCTTCGGGAGCCTCCTCGCGATTGGAATGACCTCGATCTTCCTGTACCATATCCTCGTCAATGTTTGCATGACCGTCGGGCTCGCTCCCGTGACCGGCCTTCCGCTTCCCCTGCTGAGCTACGGCGGCACCTCGCTGTTGTCGAGCTTCCTGCAAGTCGGCCTGATCCAGAACGTGGCGATGCGCTGGCGCGAGTACTGACCCGGAGAGCAACGTGCATCCAACTCTGTTTCGCTGGGGCTCTTTCCAGATCCACAGCTACGGACTCCTTCTCGCGATCGCATTCCTTGTCTCGATCCAGATCTTCGTCGCGCGAGGGAAGCGCCGTGGAATTCCCGAGGAAGCGCTCCACACCATCTCCCTCGTGATCCTGGTCCTCGCGATCGTCGGTGGACGCGGCCTCTTCGTGCTGACGCACTGGAAGGACTACGCCTCGGATCCGCTCGGAGTGCTCCGGCTCTGGGAAGGCGGGCTCATGATCTACGGCGGCTACATTCTCGCGATCGTCGGCGGAATCGCCTACGTCCGCCACCAGAAGCTCCCGCTCTGGAAGATCGCCGACGCGGTCGCTCCGCCGATGGTCCTCGGAATCGGAATCGGACGCGTCGGCTGCTTCCTGAACGGATGCTGCTTCGGGCTCCCCTCGCACCTGCCGTGGGCCGTGCGCTTTCCGCCGGGGTCGTACTCCACCTACACGTTTCCGGGGCTGCCGCTCCATCCGTCACAGCTCTACCTCGCCGCGGCCGGGGTCGTTCTGTTCTTCGCGCTGCTGCGGCTCGACCGCGCGCCGCACTTCGACGGATGGCTCTTCTGGGTCGCGGTCGCGGCGGATGCCGTGGTGCGCTTCGGGATCGACTTCACGCGCTATTACGATTCGACCTCGTTCCTCGGGAAGATCGGCGGGCTCTCGTTCAACATCAATCAGGTGCTGAGCGCGATGCTGATTGTCACGGCGCTCGTCATGCTTCGGGTCCTGAAGCACCGAAAGCCGGACGTCATCGCGGGCGAGCCGATCCCCGCGGCGGACGGGCCGCATGGTTCCGCGATCCATCCGGACACCGTGGATCTCGAACGCTCGGGAGCGGCCGAGACCCGGCCCGGCTGAGACACCCCGCATGAGCGGCGGCCCGACCGCGAGAACGCGCGTCTACGCGGTTCTCGGGCACCCCGTGGATCACTCGCTTTCCCCCACGATGCAGAACGCGGCATTCCGGGCGTCCGGACAGGATGCCGCGTATGTCGCGCTCGACGTCCCTCCCGAGCGGTTGGGCGACGCCTTGCGCGGACTCCATGCGGCCGGTGTAGCCGGCCTGAATCTCACGACGCCGCTCAAAGAGGCGGCGTGGCCATATCTCGCCGGCGCGTCGGAGGAAGCGGCGCGGATGCGCACCGTGAACACGCTTCGATGGGAGCGCGGCGGCTGGATGGGGCACGCCACGGATGGCGAGGGATTCGGCGATTGGATCGGCGCGCTTCGTGTCCCGGTGCGTGGAGCGCGCGTGCTGCTCCTGGGCGCGGGCGGAGCGGCGCGGAGCATCGCGCCTTGGCTCCTGTCGATGGAGCCGGCGGCGATTCAGGTTCTGAGCCGGGACGGCGGGCATGCGCGAGCGCTCGCGGAGGACGTAGGGTCGGCACCGGCGAAGGGCACCCGTGGCGTCGCGGTTCGACCGGGCTCGTTCGACGATTCGCCGGCGATCGATCCCGCCGGCGCCTTCGACCTTTTGATTCGGGCGCTCGCTTCGGACGCGATCGGGGCGGAGGAGGCGCGCTGGTGGGACACGCTCCGGCCGGACGCGCCGGCGCTCGAGCTCAACTACGGCGCGCGCGCGGCTGCGTCGCGGTCACGGGCCAAGCGGGACGGGAGGCCCTTCGAGGACGGCATCGGGCTCCTCCTTCACCAGGGCGCGCGGTCGTTCGAGTTCTGGACCGGGACCGCCGCCCCGATCGGCGTCATGCGCGCGGCGCTCCGGACCGCCTCGGAAGCTCTGGCGCAGGCCACTCGGGTGGAGGACAAGCCCTGAGGCGACCCCTCTCACGGGTCCCCTTGGATGGAGGATCGGGAAGTGACGCGGAGATCGGTGGCGGTCGCGGGCGGAATGAAACTCCTCTGGCGCGACCTCCGCGACTCCTTTTTGGATCGGCGCTGTCCGGGATGCTCCGGGCGCGTTCCGAGAGAGCGCGAGATCTGTGACGCGTGCGATGCCGCGGTCTCCCGGTCCGGGATCGTGCTCTGCATTTCCTGCCTCCATCGCGCACCCGCCGAGCCCCGGGCGCAGGGCGCGTGCCCGCGACATGGATCGCGGCGCCTCGTCCTCGCGGGCCCGCACTACGGACCCACGCTCGAGCGGATCGTGCGTGCGTTCAAGTACGAAGGCTGCCGCGCGCTCGCCCCCTGGCTTCTTACGCTCCTCCCGGACCTTCCCGCAGGCGAAGGCCCGTGGAATCGGGAGGGCGTCCTCGTGCCGATCCCGCTCCATCCGGCGCGCCGCGCCGCGCGCTCGTTCGATCAGGCGCTCCTGCTCGCGGATCTTCTGTCGGGGCGGTCGGGAATCCCCGTGGTCGAAGCGCTCGCGCGGGTTCGGGACACTCCTCCGCAGGCGCGGCTCGGTCCCGATCGCCGTCACGCGAACGTTCGGGGCGCGTTTCGCGCCATCCGGCCGGAGCTGGTTCGCGGCCGCCCGGTGCTGCTCCTCGACGACGTCGTGACCACGGGCTCGACCCTGCTCGAGGCGGCCGACGTTCTCGAAGAGGCTGGCGCGGGCTGGATCCTGTCGATCACAGCCGCCCACGGAGGGACGGACGATCCGGCGGAAGAGGCCATCCAGCGTGCGGTTGCGACGACGGGAGAGGTGTGCTAGTGTCGTCGACTTGGCATCGAACGCCTCTTTGACGGGTGTTCCTCGTGTAAGTGGAACGATCTCCTGAACTTGCCATTGGGATGTGCGCCGGGAGGGAATCATGGACAAGCTGCGCTATCTGGACGAAGCCTACCTGCCGCTCGTGACCAAACCGAGCCGCTATACGGGTAGCTTTCTCCACGCGGCGCGCAAGGATCCGTCGGAAGCCAGGGTCCGCGTCCTCCTGTGTTTCCCGGATCTCTACGAGATCGGGATGTCGTATCTCGGGCTCAAGATCCTCTATCACATCGTGAATCGCCGCCCCGAGGGACTGGCCGAGCTCTGCTTCACGCCGTGGGGCGATATGGAGCGGCTCATGCGTGCCGAGGGGATCCCTCTCTACTCGCTCGAGTCGCGGACGCCGGCGCGCGCCTTCGACCTCATCGGGTTCTCCATCCAGTACGAGCTCTCGTATACGAACGTGCTCACGATGATCGATCTCGCGCAGCTCCCGCTTCGCACGCGGGACCGCCGCGAGGACGATCCGTTCCTGATCGCGGGCGGTCTCTGCACGGTGAATCCGGAGCCGCTCGCGCCGTTTCTCGATGCGTTCGTGATCGGGGACGGGGAAGAGGTCATCGAGGAGCTCTGCGATCTCATGATCGAGCGCCGCGAGCGCGGGCTTTCGCGCGAGGAGACGCTTCACCGCATGGGAGCGATCGAGGGCGTCTACGTGCCGGTGCTCTTCGACGAGGTTCCGAACGCGTTCGGACACGTCGCGCGCGTACCGAAGGAAGGCACCCCGGTCGCCAAGCCGCGCTTCCGCTACGTCGCGTCGCTCCTTCCCGAGTACTACCCGGAGCGTCCGCTCATCTCTCCGACCGAGATCACGCACGACCGGCTCGGCGTCGAGGTCATGCGCGGCTGCACGCGCGGCTGCCGGTTCTGCCTCGCGGGCTACATGAACCGGCCGCTTCGCGAGAAGCGCGCGGACGAGGTCGTGAAGGAAGTGCAGTGCGGGATCGTCCACGCCGGCTGGGACGAGGTCTCGCTCCTTTCGCTCTCGACCACCGACTACAAGCAGCTCCCGGTCGTGCTCCACGAGCTGGATCGCTTCACGAACGAGCTCGGCGTCTCCGTCTCGCTTCCGTCGACCCGTGTGGGCACGCTCGCTCCTTCAGTCGCCGACAAGATCGGCCAGGGCCGGAAGGGGAGCATCACGTTCGCGCCCGAGGCCGGCACGCAGCGGATGCGGGACGTGATCAACAAGGGGATCGACGAGGCCGAGCTCGAGTACTCGGTCAAGCTCGCGCGCGACCAGGGCTGGGGCGGCATCAAGTTCTACTTCATGATCGGGCTTCCCACCGAGACCGACGCCGACGTGGACGGCATTGCCGAGACGGTCCGGAAATCCCAGGAGTGGGCGCGCGGCGGGAACAAGCGCATGCACTTCAACGTGGGGATCTCTCCCCACGTCCCGAAGCCGCACACGCCCTTCCAGTGGGAGATCCAGGACGACATCGACACGCTCTGGCGGAAGATCGACCGGCTGAAGCTGGGCTTCCGCGGCATGAACAACGTTCGCCTGAAGTGGCGCGATCCGAAGACGGCGTTCCTCGAGGGTGTCTTCGCGCGCGGCGACGTCCGCACCGCGGACGCGCTCGAGACCGCCTGGCGGATGGGCGCCCGCTTCGACGGCTGGTCCGAGTGCTTCGATTTCGATCTCTGGGTCCGCGCGTTCGAGCGGATCGGGATGGACCCGTCCGTCTATCTCCATCCGCGCGATCTCGACGAGCCGCTGCCGTGGGATCACATCCGCACGCCGGTCGTGAAGAAGTTCCTCATCGCGGAGCGCGCGAAGGCGTATGCCGCCGCGCTCACGCCGGATTGCCGGGACCACGCCTGCTATCGCTGCGGCGCTCCCTGCTTCGCGCCCAAGGCGCGCGATGGCCGGAGCCTTTCGCTTCAGATCGCGCCGGGGCAGGGCGCGGAGCCCGCCACGCTCGACTTCCGGGTGCCGGCCGATGTCACGCGCGAGCAGATCGAGGCGCGGGTCGAGGAGCTGAAGAAGAGCCCGATCGAGTCGCTCAACGGCAACGGGAATGGGAACGAGAACGAGAACGATAACGAGAACGGTGACGGTAACGGCGACGCGCGCGCCTATGGACGGCGCCGCCGCGTGTGGCCCGCCGCGACGCGGGGTCCCCAGGCATCCCGGTATCGGGTTTCGTACGAGAAGGCCGGGATCGCGCGATTCACGTCGCATCTCGACCTGGTGCGGATCTTCGACCGCGCCATCCGAGTGGCGAAGATTCCGATCGCCTATACGCAGGGCTTCAATCGCCACGCCAAGATCGCCTACGGCCCGCCGCTCTCGCTCGGCGCGACGAGCCGGGCGGAGTACTTCGACCTCGACCTCGCGCAGGCTTGCCCGTGGTCGACGATCGAGGCGATGAACGAGGTTCTGCCGGAGGGGATCCGGATCCTCGACGGGAAGCCGTTCTCGCGGAGCATGGACTCGCTGATGGCGGCTATCACGCGCGCCGATTACCACGTCGTGCTCACGGACTATTTGATGGATCTTCTCTCGCGGGGGGAGAACG
>Ga0075426_10002857_pt1 | contig 12337 bp, 12 predicted proteins | sample SoiMethybrSBSTD5_FD_75304 | JGI IMG/M metagenome (GOLD analysis project Ga0075426, IMG submission 75304) | Bulk soil microbial communities from a Populus tree surrounding site in Tennessee, USA - Soil MetaG P. TD hybrid SBSTD5 | ecosystem: Environmental > Terrestrial > Soil > Tree plantation...
CACCGTGAGAGTTTCAGAGCTTCGGTCCTCCACCACTCTGACACGCAAGCGGCAGAAAATCACTGCAAGGGAGATTTGTGTCTTGACAACGCCTTCGCTCTTATCGAGGGGCACCCCTTGTAGGGCGCGAAACATGGGCCTATATTTCTGGTATGTACGAGCGCCGCCCACTGCTAGTCGCCTTGCTGCTGCTCCTGAGCGTGGCGTTTGTCCCATCCGCGTTTGGGCAGTTGCCGAAGAGGTTGGAGAGATGCCTGCCCTATCCTACCTTGGCCCAGGAAGTTCGGGAGAGGCAGCCTGCGCAGCCTGCACCGGAGCGGGTTAGGGTGCATGTGGTGCGCGTGGACTTCGATCCCACTGACGGCATTCCAAGAGATGCCAAAGATGGAATTTCTGCGGAGCTGCAAGGCAACGAAATCGAACCGCAAGCCGACACTCCCTACTTGAAAAACTTGGCGGACGAGATCGCAGAAGTCGGCGTAAAGGGAGCGCTGCGAGATCGTGGCTACTTCACAGCGAGGGCGACAGCAAGAATTACGGAACTGTGGAGCGATGGTGTGGATGTTGGCGTGGTTGCGAGCGTCAGGGCGACGCCGGGGCCTCAATACAAGACGGGGGAAATCCAAATCAAGTCGGCGGACCCTGATCGCCCGCTCACGAAATCGCCGGAAGTTTTGCGAGTGCTCATTCCGCTTCAAAAAGGCGATGTGTTCAGTACCGAACGAGTACGAACTGGCATGGAGAAACTCGCGCGTGTCTATGGGCGGGAGGGCTATATTGATATGACTCCCGAGCCTAACACGGAGGTTGATGAAGCCCGCCGGATCATCGACTTAGTGGTCAAGATTGATGAGCAGGTGCAGTATCGCGTGGGGAGCATTGACTTTCTGGGGGTAAATGCCGCGACGAGGGAGAAACTTTTAGAATCGCTTCCCAAGACTGGAGAGGCTCTCGACAGAGATCGGCTGGAGGAATTCCTTAGAGCGAACCAGGCGTCCGAAGCGGATGTGAGTATAAGGCGTAACAACAAAGCAGGAACTGTAGCGATTGTGTTTGACCTCGTAACTTGTCCCGCGAACTAAAACTGATGCAGGCAGGTTGGATTTGGTGGAGGTCAGGCAAGGGAATCGATGGAATGTCGAGGCATGACACCTTCAAACGCACGGCCCAAGAGCGTTACTGAATATATTGAGGCGGCGCCCACACCGGCGCGGAAGAAACTGAAGGAGATGCTGGCGTGCATCCGGAAGGCGGCTCCGGGGGCGACGGAGGGGATGAAATGGGGGATGCCTGCGTTTTCGTATAAGAGGATTCTGGTTACGTTTGCGGCGCATAAAAACCACATCGGGTTTTATCCCACGCCATCGGCGGTGAAGGCGTTCGCGAAGGAACTGTCGAAATTCAACACGGCGAGAGGGTCGATCCAGTTTCCGTTGGAGAAGCCGCTGCCGCTCCCACTGATTCGCAAGATCACGGAATTTCGAGTGCAAGAGAGCCGCGAGCAAGACCGGAAGTGGAGAACCTGAGCAAGAACGAGTTTCAAAATGATGGAAGATTTGTCGAAATACCATAAGCCGGTGGGGACTTTGCTCGGGCGAGACTCTGCGGGGAAGGACTCCGACCGCAATCGGCTGAGCGAAGAGCAGGTCGAATTCTTTCGCGAAAATGGATACCTGAAAGGGATTCGCATCTTGAGCGATGAGCAGGTGGAAGTTTTGCGCGGCGAACTGGAACAACTGATGAATCCGGCGCACGAAGGACGGCATTTGTTTCACGAGTATCACTCGAATGAATCGGCGGACCCGGAGCGCGTGCTGTTTCATGCCTTGGGCGCGTGGCGGGTACTGCCCGGATTTCATGATTTGCTTTGGAATCCGGCGTTCCTGACGCCCGCGTCGCAATTACTGGGCGGGCCGGTACGCTTCTGGCACGACCAGCTTTTTTGCAAGCCGGCGCGGCACGGGGGCGTGGTGGCCTGGCATCAGGATTATTCGTATTGGACGAGAACCACGCCGCTGGCGCATCTCACCTGTTGGATTGGGCTGGACGACTCGACGCTGGAGAACGGGTGCTTGCACTATGTTCCAGAGAGCCATAAGTGGCCGGACCTGCCAAAGCCGGTGTTGGCGGGAGGACTGGAAGAGAGCCGGGGCAGTTTGCCAGAGGAATTACAGGAAAAGTTCAAGCCGGTGGCGGTGGAAATGAAGAAAGGCGAGGCGTCGTTTCACCATGCGCGAACGATGCATGGTTCGGGGGCGAACGACACGCCGCGGCCGCGGAGGGCGGCGGTGATCAACGTTTTTCTGGACGGCGTGATGTCCAATGCAAATGAGCCGCTGCTAGCAGGCGTTCCGGTGATTCCTCGCGGAGAGAAAATGGGCGGGCAATTCTTTCCACTGCTGTACGAGTGAATTTCAATGGCAATCGTTAGATAGTATTAGCGCTAAGGAAATCGTGGGCGCGCGCCATCTTCCGCACGAATGACTGTGGTCGAGGGCAAACCGATCGAACTTTGCCAGGATTGCAGTGCTTTGCGCCCGGCTTCAGTCGGCTCATGGGCCTCGTCCAGCAGGCCTTGACGCACCAAACTGTTGATGATGGCCAGGTCGGGGAAAGATTGCCCGAGCTGAATCCTGCCGTTGGGCCAGGACCACAGGCGTTCCCCGTTTAGAAGTTGCTGAAGAGCTTCCGCTTCTGATTTGTTCAGGTTTAGCATGACTAGGTTTGGCGCGGAGGTCGTTTGCCGCCAGGCCGACATGGCGAATCAATTTCGCTGATGAGGAAGCTGGGCTTGACCCCCGCGACGGACTGAGGAGCATGCAGATGACCAAGGCAGGCGAGGGAGGGGCGTTTGTCTAAGTCCTTGATTTAAATGCTAGTTACAGAATCGGTGACGTGAAGGCACGAAACCCTTAGCTGCATTGGATGAAAAAATCTGCACGGAAGTGCAAATGGAATGCCACACGCTTGCCAGGCTTTCCAGTTTTGTACACCAGGCACATAAGAAGCAAGAAAAAGGCCGCGTGAGGAGACCCTAGAGTTTCTTGAGTGGGCCAGGCAGGATAGCGCTCAGTGAATACTTGCCCGGGCCGGCGAATAATAGCCCGGCGGAGAGAAGGAATTCTGTCAGCGCGAATTCCATTCCGCCCCGGCCGATGTCGTAGCCGTGGGGAAGATGGACGAGAAAAATCGCGCCTACCATGACGATCATCACGCAGACGGCTCCGATTCGGAGCAGCACGCCGAGCAGGATAGCAAGGCCTCCGGCAAATTGAGCGAACCCGACAAGATAACCCACTGCCTCAGGGGCGTGCATGAATGCCGCAAACCCTTTCGGGCCAGGACCGCCGAAGGCTCCAAACAGGATGGCGCTGCCGTGATAGAGAAAGGGCAACGCACAAGCGATGCGCATAATGAGAAGCTCGAAGTTCAGTTCCCGCGTGACGCCAGATGGGAAAGTGCTGGGTGTGCTCATAAGAACCTCCATTTCACGTGCGACGGAGTTGTAGCAGGAATCCAGGGGCATAGCCAAGGGGTTTTTGGAACCGAAACGGACCGCGACTTTGGCAGTACTGGACCTAGGGAAGGACGTGCATCAACGCTTTGAAGAGAACGGCACCGAAGAGGGCGGCGCCGGGGATGGTAAGGATCCAGGCGTAGACAATGCGCCGAGTGATGCCCCAACGAACGGCAGAAAGGCGGCGAGTCGCGCCGACTCCAACGATGGCCCCGGTGATGGTGTGGGTTGTACTGACGGGGATGCCAAACTTGGCGTTCATGACGAGCGTAATGCCGCCCGCGGTTTCTGCAGCGAAGCCCCCGAAGGGATTGAGTTTGGTGACGCGCTGGCCCATCGTTTTGATGATGCGCCAGCCACCGGCCATGGTGCCGCCGCCCATAGCCAAATGGCAGCAGATGATGACCCAGAAGGGGGGTGCAGTGAACTTCTGCAACGAGCCGGCGGTCACCAGCGCGGTGGTTATAATGCCCATGCCTTTTTGTGCGTCATTGGTTCCGTGGCCGAGGCTAAAGAGTGCAGCAGAGATGAGTTGAAGTCCGCGGAAGATGCGATCTACCTTCTGCGGACGCTGTTTGCGGACTATCCAGCTGGTGAGGATCGTCAAGGCTATAGCGAGCACCATACCGACGATTGGCGAGAGAAAGATGAAGAGGACGGGCTTGACCCACCCACTGAGGATGAGAGCCCTAAATCCGACGCGAGCCACAGCAGCGCCGCCGTAGCCACCGATGAGTGCGTGCGAAGAACTCGTGGGCAAGCCAAGAACAAGAGTAATGAGATTCCAAGTGATGGCCCCCAGTAGACCGGCGAGAAGAACCTGCTGCGTGACCATTTCGATGTGAATCATGCCTTTGCCGATCGTACCAGCCACGGCCGTGCCAAAGAAGAAAGCAGCAATGAAATTCCAGAAGGCGGCCCAGGCTACGGCACGAAAGGGCGTCAGCACGCGCGTGGAAACCACGGTGGCGATGGAATTGGCGGCATCGTGCCAGCCGTTTGAAAATTCAAAGGTGAGGGTGAGGAAGATGACGACGACGAGGAGAGAAAAGCTGGTCATCGTCGCTCAGGCGCTCTTGAGGATGACGCCTTCAATGACGTTGGCGACGTCTTCACACTTGTCGACGGCGGTTTCGATGACTTCGTAAATCTCCTTCCACTTGATGATTTGCACGGAGTCTTGCTCTTCGTCAAAAAGCTGGGCGATGAGCGTGCGGCAGACGCGGTCGCTGTCGTTCTCGTAGCGGTTGATCTCGATGCAATGTTTAAGGGCGCTGTCGGGCGTTTCCATGGCGCGCACGGCGGCTTGGACTTCAGCGGTAGTGGCGACCAGGATTTTGACGAGGTCGAGAGTGCCGGGGCGGACGGAGTCCACGCGGTAGAGAACGAAACGGCTGGCGGCGGCGTCGATCAAGTCAATGACGTCGTCGAGCTGGCTGCAAAGCTCGTGAATGTCTTCGCGGTCGAAAGGCGTGATGAAGGTCTGGTTCAGCTTGGTAAAGATCGCGTGAGTGATTTCGTCGCCTTCGTGCTCGAAGGCTTTGACGATTTGCACTTGTTCGGGCACGCCGGTGTAATGCGTGAGCATTTTGAGCAGGGCGTTGGCACCGGCGTTGATGTTAGCCGCTTGCTTGGCAAAGAGGTCGAAGAAACCCTGTTCGCGCGGCAAAAGGCGCTGCAGAAGTCCAGGCATGTTGTCTGACTCCCTCCTGAGGAGTCTCGGCTGAGGCAGGGAGAGTGTAAAGGAAGGAGGCGCGCGGAGGCAAATAGAGCAGGTCTACGTTGTCGGCTTAAATGAAGAGCGGTGAAGCGGAAATCCGCTTAAGTAATTTTGTGAATCTCTTCGTTTTTCATTTCCATGTAGAGAAACCCATCCAATTCGCCGGTGAAAGGGCCTCCCACAACCTCAACCTCACTTTGAAAGCGCAATGGAAAGATGCTTTCAGCATTTCGGCCAAGTCGTTTATAGCACTGAGCCAAATCCTTCTTGGCTGGCTTGAGGACGCCAAACCAAAATGAAACGGGGCCTTCGGGAGTAATGATCTGAGGCTGAATGGTACCCAATCCCGAGAATTCGCCGAACGGAGAAGTGAGGTACCCGTGCATCGTTGTTCCGTCGGCCAACGTGAAGCGAGCTCTGACCACAAGCGTTCCATCTTCTGGATTCGCGGGTCCCGCAGATGAATAAGGTCGCACAGTGGCCTCGTCCTGGCCTTCCTGTCCTTCCTCATCGAGAGCAAACTCCCAGATCGGGTGTTGATCGAAGTCCTCTAATTTCAGGTCGTATACTTGCTTTCGGACTTTCATCTCAATGCCTGCGCACTAAATCAGGACCTTTGTACCAGAGCCAGAAACAAAAAAGCGGGCCAGTTGGTGGACTGGCCCGCGAAGGTCCCGTGGCATAGGCTTAAGTCTATGCCACTCGTAGCATAGGCAAAAGTGCCTGTGCCACAGGTCCTTAGTACATGCCGCCCATGCCGCCTGCGCCGGGAGCGCCGGCTGCTGCGGCTTTCTTGTCGTCTTCCTTGAGCTCGGCGACGAGCGCTTCGGTGGTGAGCATCAGGCCCGCGATGGAAGCTGCGTTCTGCAGCGCCAGGCGGGTGACCTTGGCCGGGTCAATAACGCCCATCTTCACCATGTCGCCGTACTCGCCGGTTTCCGCGTTGAAACCGAAGTTTTCGTCCTTGGATTCGCGGATCTTGCCGATCACCACAGCGCCTTCCGAACCGGCGTTGAGAGCGATCTGACGGGAGGGCTCTTCGAGAGCGCGGCGAACAATCCCCGCTCCAACAGCCTCGTCATCGTGGAGTTTCAGCTTCTCGACTGCGGCGATGGCGCGCAGCAAAGCGGAACCGCCGCCGGGAACGATGCCTTCCTCGACGGCCGCGCGAGTGGCGTGCATGGCGTCCTCAACGCGAGCTTTCTTTTCCTTCAGCTCGGTCTCAGTAGCCGCGCCAACCTTGATGACGGCAACGCCACCGACGAGCTTGGCAAGGCGCTCTTGGAGCTTCTCCTTGTCATAGTCGGAAGTGGTGTTTTCGACTTGCTGGCGAATCTGCTTAACGCGGCCTTCGATTTCCGAGGGCTTGCCGCCGCCTTCCACGATCGTGGTGTTGTCCTTGTCGATGGTGATCTTCTTGGCGCGGCCGAGGTCCTCAAGCTTCACGTTCTCGAGCTTGATGCCGAGATCCTCGGTGATGGCCTTGCCGCCGGTCAGCGTGGCGATGTCTTCGAGCATGGCTTTGCGGCGATCCCCGAAGCCGGGCGCCTTCACCGCGGCGCACTGCAGCGTGCCGCGGAGCTTGTTGACCACGAGAGTGGCGAGCGCTTCGCCTTCCACTTCTTCTGCGATGATCAGCAGGGGCTTGCCGGCCTTGGCGATGCCTTCGAGCAAAGGCAGCAGGTCCTTCATCGAGCTGATTTTCTTTTCGTGGATGAGGATGCGGACGTCTTCGAGTACGCATTCCATGCGGTCCGGATCGGTGATGAAGTAGGGAGAAAGGTAGCCGCGGTCGAACTGCATGCCTTCCACGACTTCGAGGGTGGTCTCCATGGTCTTGGACTCTTCCACGGTGATCACGCCGTCCTTGCCCACCTTCTTCATGGCCTCCGCGATGATGCCGCCGATTTGCTTGTCGTTGTTGGCGGAAATGGTGCCAACCTGGGCGATCATGTCGCCCTTGACGTCCTTGTGGAGTTTCCTGATTTCCTCGACGGCGACTTCGACGGCCTTTTCGATGCCGCGCTTGAGAGCCGTGGGGCTGGCGCCGGCCGCGACGGTCTTCACGCCTTCGCGGAAGATGGCCTGCGCGAGCACGGTCGCGGTGGTCGTGCCGTCACCGGCAACGTCGGAAGTCTTGGAAGCGACTTCGCGAACCATCTGCGCGCCCATGTTCTCGAGGGGATCCTTGAGCTCGATTTCCTTGGCCACGGTCACGCCGTCCTTGGTGATGACGGGCGCGCCGAACTTCTTTTCGATCACCGCATTGCGACCCTTGGGGCCGAGGGTAATCTTCACTGCATCGGCAAGAGCGTTCACGCCGCGCAAAATCGCTTGACGGGAATTCTCGCCTGTTACAATCTGCTTCGCCATACTGGTTATTCCTCCTGATAAACTTTTTGCGTGCTGCGGAATTCTTGAGAGAAAAGCACCGGTCTAAAGACCGGCCACTACAACCGGGCTGGAGCCCCGGCCACTACAAACGACTACTTGCGTGAGCCGGCGGCCTTGGCGGCGCCGCTCAACTTCGCCAGAATCTCTTCCTCGCGAAGGATGAGGTACTCTTCGTCTTCGATCTTGATTTCCGTACCGCTGTACTTGCCAAAGAGGACGCGGTCGCCGGGCTTAACGTCAAGAGGGATCAATTCGCCCTTCTCGCGCTTTCCGGCTCCCACGGCGATGATTTCTCCCTCCATGGGTTTCTCTTTTGCGGAGTCAGGGATGATGATGCCACCCTTGACCGTTTCCTTCTCTTCAATGCGCTTCACGATGACACGGTCGTGGAGCGGTGTCAGATGTACTGCCATCTTGGAAAACCTCCATAGGTGATCTTGCGGCTTTTGATGTGGTTTGGAGGCGAGAGAGGTTGTTAGCACTCCTCGCAACCGAGTGCTAATATAGGCAGAAAATCAAGCCATGTCAAGCCTTTCCGTGACAAAATCCAAAAGAACGAGCGGATATCCGCCCGAATGTAAGTTGTTTATTTATATTAGATTACGTGGTGCAAGATAATTCTTGCACTTGGTGATTGCCTTGCTCCAAGTCCGAGAATAGAATCGCCGAGCTTATCTGATGCACTACGTGGTGTATCTACGTTTGGTGTTTTTGACCGCTGGGACCCTGTTGCCGTTCTTCTGGATGATTTTAATCCTAGGCCATCGGCGGCAGAGGAACTTCGACCGCATCTTCTTCTTCTTGTGTCTCGCGTTGGTTTTCTTCTTCGGCGCTTCTTTGCTGGAGCTCAACGCGCAGCTTTACTACACAACAGTTCCGCCCTCTCTGGCAATCTTTGGGTGGACAATCCTGTGCCTGGGTCTATGGTTTCTGCCATCGCTGCTGGTACATCTGCACGTGGAATATGCACAAGTCCGGGGACTGCTGCGGGCAGGAAACACAAAGCGTATCTGGTTGGTAGCGGCTTATGCTCCCGCAGTCTTAACGCTTCCGTGGTTGTACGCATCGTTGCGATTGCGCAGCGGATTTGATTTCGTGTTGCCTAGCAATGCCTTGGGCTTGCCGTTTCAGGTTTGGTTGGTAGCCAGCATGGCTATCTCAGCTGGCTGGCAGTGGGGCTTCGTGAAAGCTGCTCCCGATGACCAACAAAGGGCTTTTCACCGGACTCTTCGATATGACCTCGTGTTTGTAGCTCTGGGGATCGCCATACTCCACGTCGTGGCGCGCCGGGCAAAACTCAGTGAAGAATCCGTTACATTCTACAGCCTGCTTTTGACCAGCTTCGTGCTGGGACCACTTGTCGGCCTTATTCAAAACGTCCACCAGTTTAATTTCCTGCAGATTGGCCGTCAGCGAAATCTGATCTATGCGGTATTCACAACGTTTTTGGCGCTCCTCTATCTCGGTTTCATCCGGCGGACCAGCCAATGGATGGAGCCGTACTTGCCGCCGGAAGCTACTGCAGCCATCCTCCTGTTCCTCCCGGTGGTGTTTTTCGAGCCTCTGCAGCGCTTGATGAAACGAGCCCTGCGGCGGACCGCGCAGACCGAGTTAGATCGGGCGCAGCGCATAATGGGACCGATTCTAGAGGTCGCCCGTCTCGGGAATCTGGAAAAACTAAGCACTTTCGTTGAGAAATGGATTAGAGAAGAAGTGCAGCTCGCGGAAGTGGCGCTCGTATTGAATGGGACCGACGATGCTGCCACGGGTCATCAGGCCAACGAAGAAACCTTCGTCATTCGCCAGGCGGGCAGCCAAATCGGAACGCTCCGTGTGAAATCGCACGGAGCGATGGTGTCTGGCGAAACTGTAGGGGCACTGGAGTTTTTGTGTGAGCAGTTGCCGGGGGCGCTGGACTTGTGCCGGCTCATCGAGGAAAAGCTGCAGCTCGAAAGGGAATTGGCGGAGCGCGAACGGCTGGCTCTCGTGGGGCAGATGGCGGCGAGCATTTCGCACAACCTGAAAAATCCGTTGGGATCGATGAAGACGATTCTGCAGGTGCAATTGGAGAATCCCGAACTGCCCGATTCGATTCGCGGCGAGACCAAGATGGTGCTGGACGAGATTAGCCGGCTTTCGACGAAGCTAAATCAGTTGCTGCAATTCAGCCGGCCTGCGATTCGCGGAGGAGACGGCTCCGGAAGCTGTGATGCGGCGGTGGTAGTGGAAGAAGTGGCGGGAGTGTTGTCGCACGAAGCGGAACGGCGCGGATTGCAATTGCAAACAAAGATTTCCGGAGTGAAGGCCCGAGTCGCCATCAGCGCGGAAGCATTGAACGACATCGTATCGAACCTGGTGGTGAATGCGTTGGAGGCTACGCCACGGGGAGGACACGTGAGCGCAGGCGTTGCGAAGGACGGCGGAAATTTCTGCGTGCTGGTGGAAGACGATGGGCCGGGGATTCCGGCGGCGCTGCGGGAAAAGATTCTGCAACCGTTTTTTACGACGAAATCGCAGGGAACCGGACTGGGTCTGGCGATTGTGGCGCGGCGAGTGGCGGAGTTTGGCGGAAAAATCGACTGGGAAAGCCCGGTGAAAGATGGACGCGGGACAAGGTTCAAGGTGACTTTGCAGATGGGAGAAGCAAAGAAGTAATGAAGGAACGACGGAAAGAAGCAAGGAACATGCTATGAAGACGATACTGATTGTAGATGACGAACCTGCTGCAAGGTACGGCTTGCGGCGGGCGCTGGAATCGAAATACCGGATTGCGGAAGCCGATTCGGCGGAAGCGGCGCGGGAGGCGGTGCAGCGTGAGCAGGCGGACTTGGTGCTTTTGGACGTTGTGCTGCCTGGACAGGATGGGTTGTCGTTCCTGAAATGGATGCGCGAGCAGGGAAGCGAAGTGCCGGTGCTGATGGTTTCCGCGCTGGACGCGGCGAAAACGGCGGTGCAGGCGCTGCAGTTTGGCGCGGCGGATTATTTGGTGAAGGGATTCGAGTTGGACGAATTGCGGCAGCGCGTTGCGAACCTGCTGAAATTGGCAACGCTCGAGAAGGAAAACGATGCGTTGCGCCGCCGCATGGCCACGGAAGGGCAATTTGGGCAAATGATTGGGCGCTCGGCGGAGATGCGGCGCGCGTTCGAAATGGCGGACCGCGTGGCGCCGACGGATTCGACGGTGTTGATTCTCGGCGAGAGCGGTACGGGGAAAGACTTGCTGGCGCAGGAGATTCACGCGCGGTCGCCTCGCACCGGGAAACCGTATGTTGCGGTGAATTGCGCGGCGCTGCCGGAAACGCTGATCGAGTCGGAACTGTTTGGGTACGAGCGCGGAGCGTTCACGGGAGCGGCACAACAGAAAAAAGGGAAGTTTGAGTTGGCTTCGGGTGGAACCATTTTTTTGGACGAAATCGGGGACATGAACCCGGTGACGCAGGCCAAAGTGCTCCGCGTGTTGGAGAACCGCACAATCGAACGGCTCGGCGGCACGCAGTCAATTCCTGTGGACGTGAGGGTGATCAGCGCGACGCACCGCAACCTGGCCGCGGAAATTCGCAATGGGAAATTTCGCGAGGACCTGTATTATCGGCTCCGCGTTGTGACCCTCGAGCTGCCACCGTTGCGGGCGCACAAGGGCGACGTCGCGGTGTTGGCCGAGGCGTTTCTGCAAATGCATGGCGCGCGACTGGGGCGGGCGGCGCGGCTGACGCGCGAAGCTTTGGCGGCGATCGAGCGGTACGATTGGCCGGGCAATGTTCGAGAATTGAAAAATGCGCTGGAACGCAGCGTGGTGCTTTGCCGCAAAGAGGAAATCGGCGTGGAGGACCTGCCCGCGGAAGTAGCCCACGGCGAAGCGATTTCCATAAAGCACGGCGGCGAAACTCAGGATCACGGAATGGGCGAGCAGGATTTTCGCGAGGCGAAGCGAAAGTTTGAGGTGGCGTATTTGATGAAACAATTGGCCGAGCATCGCTGGAACGTTTCGCGGACGGCGGCGACCATTGGGCTGCACCGGCAGAGCTTGCAGGAAAAGCTGCGAGAGCTGGGGATCCGGCGGCCGGGGCGCGAACCGCTGGAGGAAGAGTGACAAGCGGCGAGCGGCCAGTAGGTGGGCGGGAAGACCGTCTGGCTGCGGGGTACGTGCTTGCTGGGGGGGCGAGTTCGCGCTTTGGCCAGGACAAAGCGCTCATCCAACTGGGTGGGGAGCTCGTGCTGGTGAGGATGCTAGATGTGCTTAAAAAGAGTGGCGTTCGAGATCTGATTGTTGTCGGAGCAAAAACAAAATACAAGCGATTCGGGGTGCGGTGCATTGAGGACAAGTGGCCCGGCGAAGGTCCCCTCGGCGGAATCGTCACGGCCCTTTATCGTTCGCTCGCTGACAAATATGGTTACAGATGGAATTTGATTTTGAGTTGCGATATGCCGTTTCTCACTGCAGACTGGCTCGGATTTCTCGTTGACAGGTCGAAAAAGAGTGAGGCGGATGTGGTGTTCGCATATTCGAAAACGGGACCTGAGCCGCTGTGTGCGTGCTGGAAGACAACAGCGGTGGAAAGGCTGCAGGCTGCGTTTGAGCGTGGGGTGCGCAAAGTCACAGACGGAATAGCACTCCTGAAAGCCGAAGTGCTTGACGAAAAAGAGTGGAAACGATTTGATAAAAGCGGACGGCTTTTCTGGAACATGAACACTCCGGCGGAGTACGA
>Ga0075426_10002858_pt1 | contig 12331 bp, 13 predicted proteins | sample SoiMethybrSBSTD5_FD_75304 | JGI IMG/M metagenome (GOLD analysis project Ga0075426, IMG submission 75304) | Bulk soil microbial communities from a Populus tree surrounding site in Tennessee, USA - Soil MetaG P. TD hybrid SBSTD5 | ecosystem: Environmental > Terrestrial > Soil > Tree plantation...
GGCTCCGATGGCTCCAGGTCCTCGGCTTCCGGGAGCCCGGCGGCTTCGGCCGCGGACAGCACGGACTCCGACACCTTGGCCCCGCGGTCCGCGAAGAGGAGGTAGTGGAAGATCGCGAAGCGGGTAAGGAACGTCAGGCAGTTGGCCAGCAGGTAGGCACCGTCCACGATCACCACGCGCTGCCAGTGGCTCTTGTCCATCGACACTGCCCAGACGCTGGCGTAGTGACTGGTCGCCCCGAGCACGAACCAGGCGCCCAGCGAGATCAGCCAGAACGGCAGCGTCTCCTTGAGCAGGTGCGGACGGCCCTTGCGCTCCCATGCCCAGCGGCTCAGCACGTAGCTCACGGCCGCGCCGGTGATCGCGCCCAGGACCCCGGACAGGCCGGCGCTCACGTGGAAGACGCCGAGGAGCAGGTTGAGCATGATGATGCTCGAGGCCAGCGACGCGATCGCCACCAGCACGAACCTGCTGAATCTCTTGCCTACCGTGGTACGGAGCTTGCTCTGGACAGCCGCGACGATCCTGGACAAGACAGAAGTCATCTGATTCCTAGTTCCGCGGGAGGCCCGTGGGCCATCCGGTCACGTCAACTGTATGGGGGAGTATCCGGAGGCAGGAGACGGGCGGCTTCCGGCATTGCCTGGGCAACGTTATCGTGCGCACGAGGCCCGTGCAGGCAATGTAGCGCGCTTTAGCCACATGACCTAACCGACACCACCACCCAAGCCGCCCGGGCTGGTCCAGCAAAATCGGGCCGGTGCAGGAAGAACTGCCCGCCGACCGCTCCCCGAAACTATTCGGGCTGGCCGGAAACGGCACCGGGACGGCGGCGAGAGCGCTGCTCTGCTCACAGCTCCCGGGTGCGTCCGGCTGAATACCAGCTGCCCGGCGTCAGGTGCCGGGGGACCAGCCGGGCATCGGGAATCCGGCGAGCAGGTCGCGCACCTCACCCGCAACCCGCTCGATGGCCGGCTCGTCCTCCTTCAGGGCCGCCGTGACCACCTCGTCCATCCAGGCGGCTACCTGCGGCATGTGCTCCTCGCGCAGGCCGCGGGTGGTGATCGCCGGGGTGCCGATCCGGAGCCCGGACGGATCGAACGGCTTGCGCGGGTCGAACGGCACGGTGTTGTAGTTCGTCTCGATCCCGGCCCGGTCGAGGGCCTTGGCGGCGGGCTTGCCCGGGATCCCCTTCGGCGTCAGGTCCATCAGGATGAGGTGGTTGTCGGTCCCACCCGAGACCAGCGCGAACCCGCGCTCGGCCAGCGCCGCGGCCAAGGCCTTCGCATTGGCCACGATCTGCTCTGCGTAGGTGCGGAACTCCGGCTGCGCAGCTTCGTTGAGCGCGATGGCGATCGCTGCCGTGGTGTGGTTGTGCGGGCCGCCCTGCAGGCCGGGGAAGACCGCCTTGTCCAGCGCGGACGCGTGTTCAGCGGTGGACATGATCATCGCACCCCGGGGACCGCGCAACGTCTTGTGCGTGGTCGTGGTGATCACCGGGGCGTAACCCACCGGCGAGGGATGGGCGCCACCGGCGATGAGCCCGGCGATATGGGCGATGTCCGCCACCAGCAGCGCGCCGGTCTCCGCCGCGATCTCGGCGAACGCCGGGAAGTCGATCGTGCGGGGGATCGCGGTGCCGCCGCAGTAGATGACCTTCGGCCGCTCCTTGCGGGCCAGGTCTCGCACCTGGTCGAGGTCCATCCGCCCGGTATCGGCCCGGACCCCGTATTGCACGGACCGGAACCACTTGCCCGTCACCGACACCGGCCAGCCATGGGTCAGATGGCCACCCATCGGCAGCGCCATCCCCATCACGGTGTCGCCCGGCTGCAGGAATGCCAGGTAGACGGCGAGGTTGGCGGGCGAGCCCGAATACGGCTGGACGTTGGCGTGGTCAACGCCGAACAGCGCCTGCGCCCGTTCCGCAGCCAGCCGCTCGATCGGGTCGATGAACTGCTGGCCCTCGTAATAGCGGCGGCCGGGATACCCCTCGGAGTACTTGTTGGTCAGCACCGTGCCGGACGCCTCGAGCACCGCCTCGGAGACGTAGTTCTCCGACGGGATCAGCCGGATCTTCTCGAACTGCCGGCGCGCCTCGGAGTTGATGAGCTCAGCGATCTGCGGGTCGGTGAGCGAGACGTGCGGAATGGGCGGCTGGTGCATGGCGACCTCCTCGGGAAGAGGCTACACACCCGCCCCCAGGCCCCTGCCGCGGCGCTTTCATGATGGCGGCGGTTTCGGTGCCCCCGGTGCCCGGGCCAGGCGGTGGAACACGGCCCGTTCGGCCACCGCCCACGCCGTCGTGGTCAGCAGGTACAGGCCAGCGGCGAGTGGCACCACGGCAGCGACGGCCACCGTCGCGAACGGCAGTGCCCGAAGCAGAGCCCCGGTCACGCCGGTCTGCTGGGCGGGCGCGAGTCCGGCCGGCCCGGCCCAGCGCCGCGCTGCGCGGGCAGAGAGCCAGGCGACCAGGACGAGGAGGCCGAACACCGCAGCGAACACCAGGCCCTGGCTGCTCCACAGGCCCGCACCGGTGAGCCAGTGGCTGCCGAGCGGCGCGCCGAGCAGGTGCTGCCGGAGCAGGACGTTGGGGCTGCCGCCGATGGTGCCGGACAGGAACAGCCGGTACACGACGGCGAAGAACGGCACCTGCAGCAAGGCCGGCAGGCAGCCGGTGAACATCCCTGCCCCCTCCCCCGCATACAGGGCAGAGAGTTCACGCTGCAGGCGTTCTGGCTGCTTAGAATGACGCCGGTACAGTTCCTGGACCCGGGGCGCCAGCCGGGCGCGGGCCCGCTCCCCGCGGAATGCGTAGTAGCCGAGCGGCAGCACCAGCAGCCGCACCATGATCGTGAACGCGATGATCGCCGCCGCGGCGGCCAGCCCGCCCGGGAGCGGGGCCAGCGCGCCCGCGAGCGCGGACACCAGGTGGTAAGCGACGTCAATTGGCAGGCCAAGCAGAGTAGACATGAAGGATCACCCTCCAGCGGGGCATCGGGAAACGGATGACAGCTGGAGACGGCCGCCGTTGCGCGGCAGCACCGGGCGCTCGCGAGCGATGGAACGGATGGAGCCCAGTTAGCGCCGGGTGATGGAAACAGCTGGTCAGGCGGCCGCCGGGCCCGCCGTGGGCGCTCTCGGGCGAGCCCGCCCGGGTGCGTCGGGGTCACGCTGCGGTACGAAGCCGGCCCGCCATGATCTCTCGCGCAAGGCGGCCGCGCCCGACCTCAGCGGGATGGCGGTGACGGCGGCGGCGAGGTGGGCGCCCCGGGCGAGCAGGCCCACGGCCAGGCACGTCAGCGTGACAGCAGCCAGCGCCACCAGCACGGTTGGCTTCCCGTCGGGCATGATCGCGAAGACTTGCCAGGTGGCGTGGCCGGTGAGGGCCGACAGGGCGCCGCCAAGCGTCGCGATCACGTTGACCTCCGGTCCGGCCACGTGGCTCAGCACAGGGCCCATGACCGGTACTGGTACAGCGTACCAGCCCGTCGGCCACTCCCCTGCCCGGGCTGTGCGCTCCGTGTCCGCTGCGTGACCTAGAACCGGCACAATGGGGGCGGGCGCCTGTAGCTCAGCTGGACAGAGCGGCTGCCTTCTAAGCAGCGGGTCGCGGGTTCGAATCCTGCCAGGCGCACCAGGTCAGAGGCCCAGACTTCCGGTTTGAAGATCATCACGGATGGGCCGTCTGTAGCCAGATCTGTAGCCACGGCTCTAGTTCTGAGTGTCACCGAGCAGGCTCTGTAGCCGGGTGGGCGTATCGCGGCGGGCTTGCTCGTCGGTGTCGGTGTAGATCTAGGCGGGCGACGTTGCGCACGATGAGTTCTTCGCGGTCCGCGCGGGTGAGCGCAGCGCTGAGCACGGTGCGCATGACTTGTATCTTGCGGATGGAGTCGCCCGTCTGCAGACGCCGGTTCAAGAACTCCTGGACCATCGGGACCGTCAGGCTGGCAGAACCGGCGGCGGGACGGCGTGAGGGTGTCTGGTCTTGGAGATTTTCTCGCCGTGGCCGTCGAATCCGGGGGACTGTGTTCGATAACACAGTGACTGCCGAGACACTGTCGGAGGAGGACGACATGAAGTACATCGCTCTGCTTTACGGCGAGCCGGGTGCCGGGCCGGCGCCGGGGACGCCGGAGTTCATCAGGATGCTGGGCGAGTATCAGTCCGCGACGACAGCGATGGCCAACGTCGGGATCCTGGTCGACAGCAGCCCCCTGCAGCCGCCGCACACCGCTACCACCGTCCGGGTCCGCGACGGTGAGACGCAGCTGACCGACGGGCCGTTTGCCGAGATCAAGGAGCAGCTCGGGGGCTATTACATCCTGGACTGCGAGGATTTGGATACGGCGCTGCGGTACGCGGCGATGATCCCGTCGGCCAGGTACGGGTCGGTCGAGGTCCGGCCGGTGATGGTGATGGGGCCGCCCTGAGCGAGGACATCGAGCGGGCACTGCGCGCCGCGTGGTGGCCCGCGGCGGCGGTGGTAGCCCGGCTCGCGGGCGACCTTCGCTGGCTGAAGACTGCACGCAGGAGGCGTGCGCGGCGGCCATAGACCAGTGGCCGCGTGAGGGCCTTCCGGCCAATCCCGGTGGCTGGGTCGTCGCGGTCGCGCGGCGCCGCGCGCTGGATAACCTGCGTCGCGAGAGCGCCCGTGCCGGGAAGGAGCGCGAAGCCGTGCGGGAGTGGGCCGCTGCCGAGCCGGATGGCAGCGCCGTCGCCGGGGACGACCAGTTGGCGCTGCTGTTCGCGTGCTGTCACCCGGCGCTGGACCCGGCATCGCGGGTGACACTCACCTTGCGCGTTGTGTGCGGGCTGCCGACGGCGTCGATCGCGCGGCTGCTGCTGCTATCCGAGCCGGCCGTCGCTCAGCGGATCGTGCGGGCAAAGCGGAAGATCCGCGACGCGGGCATCCGGTTGCGCGTGCCTGATCCCGGCGAGCGGCCGGTCCGCCTAGCGTCGGTGCTCCGCGTCATCTACCTCACCTTCACCGAAGGACACTCGCCACACGGCATCAGCGCCGTCGTTCGTGACGACCTGTGCGGGGAGGCGCTGCGGCTGGCCGCGAGGCTGCACCGGCTGCTGCCGGATGAGCCCGAGGTCACCGGGCTGCTCGCGCTCATCATGCTGACCGGCGCCCGCAGTGCCGCCCGGGCTGACGAGGATGGCGCGCTGGTCCTGCTCGCCGACCAGGACCGCAGCCGGTGGGACCGGGACCGCCAGGATGAGGGACGCTCGCTGGTCGAGGCGGCGCTCGCCCAGCGCCGTCCCGGGCCCTACCAGCTACAGGCTGCCATCGCCGCCTGCCACGCAGACGCGGAGACAGCCGCCGATACTGACTGGCGGCAGATCGCCGCGCTGTACAGCGAGCTGCTCCGGTTCGACCCTTCACCGGTCATCGAGGCCAACCGCGCCGTCGCCGTCGCGTACGCCGAGGGGCCGACGGCCGGGATGGCGATCCTCGACACGCTCGCTGCCAGCTCCCGGCTCGCCCGCTGGCCGCAGCTGCACATCGCCCGGGGCGCGCTGCTTGCCCAGTGCGGCCGTCATGACGATGCCATCGCCGCATACCGTGACGCTCTCGCGCTCGAGCCGGCCAGCGCGGTCCGCCGACACATCAGCGCCCAGATCGCCGCGCTCGGCGCGGCACACGCACCGATCGAGGAGACCTGATGGACGTCGACGCCGCCCTGCAATCCCAAATCCGCAACATCGAGACCACCTACGGCAAGCCCATCGACCACTGGTTCGCGGTCATCGACGCGTCGGGGCTGACCAAGCACAACCAGGTCGTGGCGATGCTCAAAGCTGACCATGGGCTCGCGCACGGCGCCGCGCACCGCGTCTCGCTGCTTGCCCGGCAACGCGACGATGCCGGCGCAGCCGCCCCGTCGGACCCGGCCGACGCTCTTTACGCTGGCGCGAAAGCCGGACTGCGGCCACTGCACGATGCCCTGCTCGGCCAGATCCGCGCGCTTGGCGCCTTCGACATCGCCCGAAGAAGGGCTACCTGAGCCTTCGCCGTCGCAAGCAGTTCGCGATGATCCAGCCCAGCACCGCCAGCCGCATCGACCTCGGGCTGATCCTGTCGGCCACAACGCCAGTCACCGGTCGGCTGGAGTCGGCGGCCAAGTTCAACCCGCTCTTCACTCACCGCGTCCGCATCACCGTAGCCACCGACTTCGACGATGAGCTGCGCGGCTGGCTCGCCACCGCGTACGCGCTCGCCGAGTAGCCACTCAGCAGCGCGGCTGCCACGTACCCGTGATGACAAGGCAACCCGCGTGTCAGACGCATGCCCGAACTCGCTCGCAGGTGACGGGCACTGCCGCGGTCTCGGCCTACAGGATCGGCGGACAAGTCGTGACCATGCTGCGCCGCTGCTGCACTTCGCTGCTGTACCACCACGGGCACAGCTTCTTTGCGGGTGGTTGCCGCTGTTGCCGTCACCGTTGCCGCGGATTACCCAGCGTCTTGACGTCGCACGTTGGTTAGAGCATTCTAACGGTTAGTGGATGCTAACCGAGATGCTGACCGCTGGGGTGCGCTGGCCGACAGCACGCGCCGGGCCATCGTGGCGTGCCTGGCTGATGGGCCCCGGGCTGTGGGGCAGCTGGCGGCTGGACTGCCGGTAACACGGTCGGCGGTGTCTCAGCATCTGAAGATCCTCAAGGACGCTGGCCTGGTGGAGGATGTGGCTGCGGGGACGCGCCGGATCTACCGGCTTAACCCGGTCGCGCTGGCGGCGTTGCGGGATCAGCTCGACATGTACTGGCAGCGGGCGCTGGCCGGGTACGCCGATGCCGGGCAAGCGCCGACCGAGGAGGCTTGATGACCCAGACCGACGCAGCGACGGTCCGCAAGCAGGTCGTGGTTGACGCGCCGATCGAGCGTGCTTTTTCGGTGTTCACCGACCGGTTCGGGGATTTCAAGCCGCCGGAGCACAACATGCTCGGGGCGCCGATCGCCGAGACGGTGTTCGAGCCGAGGGTCGGCGGCAACATCGTGGACCGGGCAGCGGATGGCAGCGAGTGCCGGTGGGCGCGGATCCTGGCCTTCGACCCGCCGGACCGGGTGGTGTTCAGCTGGGATATCAGCCCGCGGTGGACCATCGAGACCGATCAGGCTCAGACCAGCGAGGTCGAGGTGCGGTTCTACGCCGAGTCGCCGACCCGTACGCGAGTGGAGCTGGAGCACCGGCACCTCGACCGGCACGGTCCCGGATGGGAAGCAATCACGGACGGCGTGGACGGGCCGGACGGCTGGCCGTTGTACCTGGACCGCTACGCCGCGCTGGTGGAGGAAGGCAGCTGACATGGCGCCGATCGTGACCAGCGCCGAGATCGAGCGCCCGGCCGCGGAGGTCTTCGCCTACGCGACCGACCCGACCCGGTTCAGCGAGTGGCAGAAGGGCGTGGTGGACGGGCACATGGACGGCCGGGCCGACGGCACCCAACCCCCGGCCGTGGGCGCGAAATGCGTGACGACCCGGCGCATCGGCGGCGCGAGCCGCCCGTCTACGTCCGAGCTGGTGCGTATCGACCCGCCTCGGACCTGGGGCGTGCGGGGCATAGACGGCCCGATCCGGGCGGCTGTCGATGTCCTGGTCGAGCCTGTGACCGGGTCCCGCTCCCGGCTGACCATCAGCGTCGACTTCACCGGCCACGGTATCGGCAAGATCTTGGTGCCGCTGATGGTCCGCCGGGAAGCACGCAAGGAGATGCCGGACAACATGACGGCGCTCAAGCAGAAGATGGAAGCAGGCTAAGGCGCCAGGACGCGCCGGGGAATGCCTGCAGGCAGGCTGATGCCCGCATCAGGGTTCTTCCCGGTCATGATGGCCTCCGCTAGCTGACCGGCCCGCGCCGCGCGCTGGATAAGAAGATGGCGCACCAGGCAGAGGCGGCGACGCACTGGGATGCCGCCTACGCCCAGGGCGATGAGACGCGGAGCTGGTTCGAGGAACAGGGCGGGCTAGCGGGAGATCTTAACCGGGCATTGACCGCCTATCCGTGCCGAGACTCACTTGATGTGCGACGGATTGGCTTCGCTTGATGTGCGACACACCCTAGAGATTTTGTGAGGGCCGGGTTGTGTCCCGGGTCAGGATTGTCACCGGGCCGAGCTGTGTGAGCAGGCCGGTGTCGTCTTGGTCGTGCAAGCTGGCATCGGTCCCGGTGAGGGTGGTGGCGTCGATGACGACGATCAGGCACCGGCCGCGGCGGGGCATCTTGATCTTGCCGCGCGGGCCCGCGCTGCGGTAGCTGGCGAAGTGGCCGGTCATCACCACCGCATAGGACGGCGCGTCGTAACTGGCCGGGACCGTTGAGCCTTTGAACAGCAGGTCGAGCGCCTTGACCCGGGTGGTGGGCGCCGCGGCGATGGTCGCTGGGGCGGGTTCTTCGCAGGCGGCGGCGATCTGGGCCGCGGCGGCGGCCAGCTGCGGGACGACCGCGGCCGGGATCGGGGCCCCGGCGGCGCGGGCTGGCTCGCTCATACGCATCACTCCTGGTCCCGGTTGGGTTCACCGTAGTCGGAGGCCTTGTGCCGGTTGATGGCGCGGCTGGTCTTGCGCGGCGCGGTGAAGGCAACGCCGTCGGCGACGGTGATCTGGTAGGTGTCGCTCTCCACGGTGACATCGGCGGTCTTGCCCGCGTGCGGCAGGCCGACCTGGATCCGCTGCCCGCCGATCATGATCGTGCCGCGGATGGACACCCGCCGCCGGACGGTGAGCGGGCCGGGCAGCTGTGGTGGCCCGGCGGTGGCGGCGCGCTCCGCGAAGCCGGTGCCGGGCGGGCTGCGGGACCGGGCAAGCGAGGGTGCGGACCGTGGTGCCATCGGCGAGGATGTGCGCGACCGGCCCGTCCAGCCGCACGGTGACGCGCTGCCCGGCCAGCGGTGATCCCGCGCTGATGACGTGGCCGCCGGCGCTGATGTTGCCGGAAGCGTTGACGGTCCGCTCGATCTCGATGACGCTGCCCTCGGCCGGGGGCAGCGGCGGGACACCGGCCGGGACAGCGCCGCTGGCACGCAGCCGGGCCAAGTCCGTGGTGTCCAGCCGGGAGGGCAAGGTCTTGATCCGGTGCCCGCCGGCCAGCACATGGACCCGCCGGGTATCGGCCCAGATCCTGATCACGCGCCCGGCCATCGCCGGGCCGAGCCAGATCTGCTGCCCGGCCACCCACAAGTTCCCAGACGGCGGGACCACCCGGTCCAGCTCCACCGCACAGCCTGCTGGCTGGATGTTGCCTGCTGCGGCAGCCACCAGGAGCTCACCAGGACCGGCCGTGCTGGCCGGTTCGGCGGGATCCGCGGGAGACAGGCTGGCCGGGACGCGCAGGCCAAGGGCCTGGCCGGCGGCCGGGGCGAACCGAGCGGCCGGGAAGGCCATGCCCAGCGATTGGTGCGGCCGGTCGACGTTGTATTCCTTGCGCCACGCATTCACCGCGGCCTGGGCGGCCTCGATGCTCGCGAACGGCTCATGGTCGTTCAGCAGCTCCAGCTGCAGCGTCTGGTGCAGCCGCTCGATCTTTCCCGTCGTCGTCGGCGAGCGGGGCCTGGTCAGCCGCTGGGTGATGCCGTTCTCCCCGGCAGATCCGCTCAAACAGCACCTCGGCCGGGCGGGGCTTGCCGAACCGCCCGGTGAACTGCTTGCCATTGTCCGACAGCACTTCAGCAGGCACCCCGCAGACGCGCATCGCTTCCACAAACGCCGTGCACACCGCCCGGCCGGTGGCCCGATACACGACAGTGGCGATCACGCAATACCGGGAGTGGTCATCGATTCCGGTGATCACCTTGCACTCGCGGCCATCAGCAAGAAACAAGCTGGCAGTCACATCCAGCTGCCACAGCTGCATCGGCGCCGCACGTTCCCACCGGATGTACTGGTCACGGCGCCTGCGCCGGGGCACCGGGTGGATCAGCTGATGGCGGACCAGCACCCGGCAAACCGTCGACCGGGACAGGCCCGGATACCCACGGCGGCCCATCTCGAACACCAAGCGCCGCGGCCCCCACCGGCTATGCGCCCTGCGCAGCTCGCAAATCAGCGCTTCCATTTCCGCCCCGATCCGCCACGGGTGCTGCCGGGGCGCGTGAGACCGGTCAGCCAGGCCATCCAGGCCCTCAGCCCGGTACCGGGTCACCCACCGGTGCACGGTCTGCCGGGCGACGCCATACCGCTCAGCGACCTCGATGACCGGAGTCCCAGACAGGACCTCCACAACGGCGCGGTACCTCTGCTCGACCACGTTCAGCTCCCGAAGCATGAGCGGGAGTGTCACGCATCAAGTGGAGCCACCGTGTCGCACATCAAGCGGAGCCGGGCATTGACCGCCTATCCGCCCTGTGAGGACTTGCTATACATACAACTTCAAGGGCGCGCTCCGCACGCCGGGCCGGGGCTGGCCGTCGTCCATGCGAAAGCGCCGCGCGACGGCGGCGCTGACTGTCGAGCGGCGCAGCCTCTGCCCGTAGCTGGCTGGCCACAAAGGGGATCGTGGCGCGCCGGCTGCCTTCCTTTGGCCCCTTCGGGCCACGTCGGCGCCGTCGCGCAACTCAATCCCGCGGCCGACCGCACGGGCGGCGCGCCGCACGTCAGCGGTGGTGCGCGGGCTGCAAGAGCGGCCATCCCTCTGGCGCCCCGCATTCTGAAGCCCTGCGTGCTCGCGGTCAAGAGCGTTCGCTTCGCTCGCGTCGCTGCGCAAGCCCTTCGGGCCTCCGGACCGCTCCCCCGCAGGGATTCAGGGGCGCCTGTTGGAGGGATGGCCAGGACCGAGCGCTTCCCTACCCTGTAGCCGCCGTTTGTAGTAACTGTCCCGGCCTATCCCGGTTGATAGCGGGTCATGAGTACCAGAAAAGCGCACGTCAGGCATCATCCTGGCCAGATTGGCCGCACCTTCTAAGCAGCGGGTCGCGGATTCGAATCCTGCCAGGTCGCGCCTGAAGCCTCCCGCAAGGCCGTGCGTGCCCTGGTCGCGGAAGGTCTTGCATTCATGGTGGAGGGCCGCGGCGCCTACGTCGCACCGCCGCGATACCCATCCACCGCCGGCACGGCTTCGAACTAACCGTGATCCCAGACCCATGACGATCGCCATTTCACGAATCCCTAGCGGGGATCACGGTCTCCGGCATCGACTGAGCGCAGAGGATGCGCGCCGTTGCGATACGGAGCGCCCGCTGGGCAGCTTTGTCAGGATCGCAGTCGTGGGTACATTTCGGGCCGATGACGGGACCGAACTCGCCTACCGCGTCCGGAGCGAGGGCGTCCCGCTGGTCTGCTGGATTTGCGGGGCACTGGCCAATCGACTGCCCCTGCGGATCAGACGAGCTACCGCTGTGACAGCCTGGTCCGGTGGACACTCGCTCTGGCTGGATGATCCTGAATGGTTCGTCTCAGCAGTGTCCGCGTTCCTGGACGATGACTCAGCAGTGGCGCGGTGTTGACCGCCTTGATGAATGCTGTAGTCATCGCAGCCGCATTTCCTCCGGCGCATTACGCGGGTCAGCAGCCTGCACGGACGCGCCAGCCGGGCTCCAAGCAGGTCAAACCCGTCGGCCACGGAACCATCGTAAGGATGACATTGGCCGTTCCGGGCCAGGCTCTCATGTGTGCCGCGACGCGTGGCGATGTGTGAACCATTCAGATTTGGCATACGTGAACCGGCGGGATCCGCTGTACGTGGTAACGGCGGGTGGTTCCCGGTGCCCAAGAACCGGGACCAGAGCGGGGAGGATCCTCATGTCACGCAGTCCCTCTATGCCATTGGCCGCAGCCCGGCGCAAGCTATGGTCTGCGGCCACGATCGTGACAGCGGGAACGCTTGTCACCATGGCGTTCAGCGCCGCGCCGGCCAGTGCCCACACGACCGCTTACCGCCAGATCAACCTCGTTTCCGACCAGCCCGGGACGCCGCTGACCGACCCTGACCTGGTCAACGCGTGGGGCCTGGCCGCATCCCCGGGCACCAACGCCGCGCCCGGCTCGCCGCTGTGGGTCGCCGACAACGGCTCGGACAAGGCGACGCTGTACACGGGCGCGACCGCGACGTCGGTGAACAAGGCGAGCCTGGTGGTGAACATCACCGGTGCCGCGCCGACGGGTCAGGTATTCAACTCCGACCAATCCGCGTTCGTGGTCAGCGACAATCAGGGTCACGCGGGTCCCGCGGTGTTCCTCTTCGACACCGAAAACGGCACGATCGACGGCTGGAACCCGACGGTCGGCGCCACGGGCGGCGCCACGTCCACGGTGACCGAGGTGGCCCGCGACAACGGCGCCAACGCCGTGTACAAGGGCCTGGCCATCGCCCAGACGCCGAACGGCAAG
>Ga0075426_10002861_pt1 | contig 12326 bp, 9 predicted proteins | sample SoiMethybrSBSTD5_FD_75304 | JGI IMG/M metagenome (GOLD analysis project Ga0075426, IMG submission 75304) | Bulk soil microbial communities from a Populus tree surrounding site in Tennessee, USA - Soil MetaG P. TD hybrid SBSTD5 | ecosystem: Environmental > Terrestrial > Soil > Tree plantation...
CCGCGTGAAAACGCCAAAAAACCGGGCAAGGGCTCAGACGAACAGCACAAAAATCCAAAGTCAGACATCGAGATCAGCCAAGCCGCCAAGATGCGGCCGATCGTCGATGTGGCTGCCGAAAAGCTCGATATTCCCGCTGAGGATTTGATTCCTTACGGGCATTACAAGGCCAAGGTCTCACTCGACTATATCGCCTCTCTGGCTGAGCGGCCCGACGGCAAGCTGATCCTCGTCACCGCCATCACGCCGACACCCGCGGGCGAGGGCAAGACCACGACCACGGTCGGGCTCGGCGATGCGCTGAACGAGATCGGCAAGAAGGCCATGATCTGCATCCGCGAGCCGTCGCTCGGACCTTGCTTTGGAGTGAAGGGCGGCGCCGCCGGCGGCGGTTATGCTCAGGTCGTGCCCATGGAGGACATCAACCTCCATTTCACCGGCGATTTCCACGCGATCGGCGCGGCCGACAACCTGCTCGCGGCGATGATCGACAATCACGTCTATTGGGGCAACAAGCTTGACATCGATATCCGCCGCGTCACTTGGCGACGCGCCGTCGACATGAACGACAGGGCGCTCCGTTCGATTGTCACCTCGCTCGGCGGCGCTGCCAACGGCTTCCCGCGCGAGGCGGGCTTCGACATTACCGTTGCCTCTGAGGTCATGGCGATCTTCTGCCTAGCGTCCGATCTGACCGACCTCCAGCGCCGCCTCGGTCAGATCCAGATCGGCCAGTCGCGGGACAAGAAGCCGGTCACTGCCAAAGACTTATCGGCCGCGGGCTCGATGGCTGCGCTCCTCAAGGATGCGCTTGCGCCGAATCTCGTGCAGACGCTCGAGAACAATCCGGCCTTCATCCATGGCGGTCCTTTCGCAAATATCGCGCATGGCTGCAATTCGGTGATCGCCACCAAGGCCGCGCTCAAGCTCGCCGACTACGTCGTCACCGAGGCAGGCTTCGGCGCTGACTTGGGCGCCGAGAAATTCTTCGACATCAAGTGCCGCAAAGCGGGGCTCAAGCCGAACTGCGTGGTGATCGTGGCGACTATCCGCGCGCTCAAGATGCACGGCGGCGTGGCCAAGGACGACCTCAAGAAGGAAAACCTAGAGGCGCTGGAGAAAGGCTTCGCCAATCTCGAGCGCCACGTCGGCAATGTGCAGAAATACGGTGTGCCGGTGGTGGTCTCGATCAACCGCTTCTCGAGCGATACGGACGCCGAGATGGCGCTGCTTCGCAAGCTCTGCGGCAAGCTCGGCGTCGAATGCGTGCTTGCCGATCATTGGGCAAAGGGCGGGGCAGGCGCGATCGACCTTGCCGAGACCGTGGTGCGCACCGTCGACGAGAAGCCGAGCAAGTTCCACACGCTCTATCCGGATGACATGACACTGTGGGAGAAGACCCGCACCATCGCCCGCGAGATCTACGGCGCTTCAGACATCACCGCCGATAAATCGGTGAAGGACCGCTTTGCCGAGCTCGAGAAGGAAGGTTTCGGCAAGTTCCCGATCTGCGTCGCCAAGACTCAGTATAGTTTCACCACCAATGCCGACACGAAGGGAGCCCCTTCGGGTTTCACCATTCCGATCCGCGAGGTGAGACTTTCCGCCGGAGCGGAGTTCATGGTGGTGATCTGCGGGGACATCATGACCATGCCGGGACTTCCCAAGGTCCCGGCTGCCAACAATATCGAGCTTGTCGCTGATGGCCGCATTGCGGGCCTTTTCTAGGCGCGAAAGGGGTTGCAAGGCGGCAAAGCTGACGTTACCAACCTTTTCCCACGCAACCGGCACGCCCTCGGGTCCGTCTAAGAAATCCAATGGGAGGAGTTTGAATGGCTGGAGCAAGAAAGCCAGGGCGCAATTTTTTATTTGTTCCGGGACCGACCAATGTGCCCGACCGCATCTTGCGCGCCATGCATATCGCCATGGAGGACCATAGATCCTCCGATTTTCCCAAGCTCACGCTGCCGCTGTTCGAGGACCTGAAAAAGATCTTCAAGACCCGCGAAGGTCAGGTCGTCGTTTATCCTTCGAGTGGAACGGGCGCCTGGGAAGCTGCACTCACCAATACACGCTCGCCCGGTGACAAGCTGCTTGCCGCCCGCTTCGGCCAGTTCTCGAGCCTCTGGATCGAGCTCGCCCGCCGGCATGAGCTCGAAGTCATCGTCCAGGAGGAGGAGTGGGGCACCGGCGTCCATCCTGACAATATCGAGGAGGCGCTCCGCGAGGACAAGAACCACGAGATCAAGGGCGTCATGGTCGTCCATAACGAGACGGCGACCGGCGTCACGAGCGACGTCGCTGCGGTGCGCCGGGCCATGGACGCCGCTAATCACCCTGCGCTCCTTTACGTCGATGGCGTGAGCTCGATCGCCAGCATCGACTTCCGTTTCGACGAATGGCGCGTCGACCTCGCCATCACCGGCTCGCAGAAGGGCCTCATGCTGCCGGCGGGCCTTGGCATCGTGTGCGCAAGCCAGAAGGCGCTCGCGGCGATGAAAGATGCCAAATGCCGCCGCGCCTATTTCGAGTTCGGCGATCATATGAAGGCGAATGCCACCGGCTATTTCCCCTATACGCCGGTGCTCATGCTGCTCGGCGCGATCTCGGGCGCCGAGATGGCGATGAACGATATCGGCATTGAGGTCGAGCTTGGCTCGGGCGTTGCCGCAGCGCAGGCCGAGTTCCGCGGCGGAGCGATAGCGCGCGAGCAGCAGAAGGTCGCTGCCGAATAGGCGGAGCGCGGGACGAGGCGAGTTGCGCGCGGGTTCCGCCAACCGAGTTTTGAAGTCGGGGCGCCCGGCGGGGACTTCCCTGCGCCGGGAATTGTCGCGCGGGTCCCCGCTCGATTTACTAGGGGCTAGAGTTCAGTGCAGCACGCGATCGTGTTCCTCGATCGAGAGTCGGTGGACGCCAAGGTCCGCAAACCGAACTTTCCACACACCTACAAGGAATATCAGTCCACCTGGACGCATGACGAGATCGTCGAGCGTCTCAAGGACGCCGACATCGCCATCATCAACAAGGTGCCGATGAAGGCCGAGACGCTGAAGGCGCTGCCGAAGCTCAAGCTTATCGCGGTGGCCGCGACCGGCACGGACATTATCGACAAGGCCTATTGCAAAGAGCACGGCATTACCATCGTGAACATCCGCAATTACGCCTTCAACACCGTGCCCGAGCACGTGCTTGCGCTCATCTTCGCACTCAGGCGGAATCTATTCGCCTACGTCGAAGACACCCGGAACGGAGTGTGGAACAAGTCGAGCCAGTTCTGTTTCCTGACCCATCCCATCCGCGACATCGCGGGCTCGACGCTCGGCATCGTCGGTTATGGCGCACTCGGCAAGTCGATCGCAAAGCGCGCGGAGGCCCTTGGGATGAAGGTGCTGCCCTACGACGTGGTACCCCAGCCCGGCCTCGTCGATTTCGAGACGATCCTCAAAGAGAGCGACATCATCACGCTCCACGTGCCACTGACTCCTCAGACCAAGAACATGATCGGCGCGAAGGAGTTTGCGAAGATGAAGCCGACCGCGATCCTCATCAACACCGCACGCGGCGGTCTTGTGGACGAGGCGGCGCTTGCCGACGCCCTGCGCAAGGGCACGATCGCCGGTGCTGGCTTCGACGTGCTGACCAAGGAGCCGCCGAAAGACGGCAATGTCCTGCTCGATCCGACCATCCCCAATCTGATCGTGACGCCGCATGTCGCCTGGGCGAGCCAGGAGGCGATGCAGATCCTCGCCGATCAGCTCATCGACAACATCGAGGCGTTCGTGGCGGGAAAGCCGCAGAACGTCGTCAAGGAATAGCCAGGAGGCGATGCCATGAAGAAACTCCTGTTCCAGTTCGATACCGACCCTTATCCCAGCGTGTTCGACACCGTGGTCGCCTATGACGGCGGCGCAGACCGCGTCACCGGCTATGCCAATATCACGCCCGACAATGTCGGCGCTCTGGTTGACGGCACGATCTTCACCCGCGGCGGCAAGGACAAGCAGAACACCGCGATCTTTGTCGGCGGCGGCAACATGGAAAAAGGCGAGGCGCTGTTCGAGGCGGTGAAGAAGCGCTTCTTCGGACCGTTCCGCGTGTCGGTGATGCTCGACTCCAACGGCTCGAACACGACCGCCGCGGCCGGCGTGGCGCTGCTCGCCAAGGCGAAGAAGCTCAAGGGCAAGAAGGCCGTGGTGCTGGCCGGCACTGGCCCTGTCGGCATGCGCGCGGCCGCATTCCTCGCGCAAGAAGGCGCCGACGTGACCATCACCTCGCGCACCAAGGATCGTGCCGAGGCGGCGGCCAAGGCGCTCAAGAACCGGTTCGGGGTCGATGTTAAGGGCATCGCTGCGGCGGACGACAAGGCGCGCGCCGAGGCCGTCAAGGACGCCAACATCGTCTATGCCGCGGGCGCCATCGGCGCGCAGTTGCTGCCGGCTTCAGCGTGGAAGGACAACCCCAACATTCAGCTCTTGGCCGACGTCAACGCCCAGCCGCCGCTCGGCATCGAAGGCATTGAGGCGACCGACAAGGGCAAGGATTACAACGGCAAGCTAGCCTTCGGCGCGCTCGGCATCGGCGGGCTCAAGCTCAAGCTCCATCGCGGCTGCATCAAGAAGCTGTTCGAGAGCTCCGAAGGCGTGCTCGACGCCGAGGAGATCTACGCGCTCGCGAAAGAGATGGCCTGATGACGAAGTTCAAAGACACCGCGATCGAGTCGTTCCTTGATGCACTGGCGAGCAGCAAAGCGACGCCAGGGGGCGGCAGCGCTGCCGCCATCATCGGCGCGATGGGCGCTGCGCTCGTCAGCATGGTGTGCAATCTCACCATCGGGAAGAAGAAATACGCCGATGTCGAAGGTGAGATGAAAGAAGTGCTGCACAAGGCAGAAGCACTCCGCCACAAGCTGACTGGCATGATCGAGGACGACGTGAAGGCCTTCGACCAGGTGATGGCAGCCTACGGCATGGCCAAAGAAACGGACGCCGAGAAGGCGGCGCGGGATAAGGCCATCCAGGCCGCGCTCAAGCAGGCGACCGAGGTTCCGCTGCGTTGCTGCCATGCGGCACGCGAAGTAATCGATCTTGCCGCGATAGCCTCGGAGAAGGGCAATCTCAACGTGATCTCCGATGCTGGCGTCGGCGTGCTTGCCGCTTATGCTGCACTGCGAAGCGCCGCCTTGAATGTTTTCACCAATGCGAAAATTATTACCGACAAAGCTTTTGCCGAGGCTAAGGTGAAGGAGCTGGAGAAGCTTCTAGCCGGAGCCGAAGCAGCGACCGAAAGGGCCTACCAAGTCGTCAAGGGCAAGCTGAGTTAGCGCTTGCCCCAAGTGGCCGAGGGCCACGCGTGATCAGGGAGGAGAGAAGTGGACGTCCACGAGTATCAAGCCAAGGAATTGCTGTCGAGCTTCGGCGTGCCGGTGCCGAAAGGCGCCGTCGCCTTCAGCCCCGATCAGGCAGTTTACGCCGCGACTGAGCTTGGCGGCTGGAATTGGGCGGTGAAGGCCCAGATTCATGCTGGTGCGCGCGGCAAGGCCGGCGGCATCAAGCTGTGCAAGACCTATCACGAGGTGCGCGACGCCGCTGCCAACATGCTCGGCAAACGCCTCGTCACCATCCAGACCGGGCCCGAAGGAAAGCCGGTGCAGAGAGTCTATATCGAGGTGGCCGAGCCGTTCGACCGTGAGCTTTATCTCGGCTACGTACTCGATCGCAAAGCCGAGCGCATTCGCGTCATTGCCTCGCAGCGGGGCGGCATGGAGATCGAGGAGATCGCCAAGACCGAGCCTGAGGCCATCCTTCAGGTCGTGGTCGAGCCCGCCGTGGGCCTACAAGCCTTCCAAGCGCGCGAGCTCGCTTTCCAGCTCGGGCTTAGCATCAAGCAGGCGCAGAGCGCGGTCTCTACCATTATGAACGCCTATCGCGCCTTCCGCGACTGCGACGCCATCATGCTCGAGATCAATCCTTTGGTGGTCGCCAAGGATGACCGCGTCCTCGCGCTCGACGCCAAGATGTCGTTCGACGACAACGCGCTGTTCCGCCGCCACAACGTGGCGGACATGCACGATCCCTCACAGCAGGATCCGCGCGAGGCCCAGGCTGCCGAGCACAATCTCAACTATATCGGGCTCGAAGGCGAGATCGGCTGCATCGTCAACGGGGCGGGCCTCGCCATGGCGACCATGGACATGATCAAGCATGCCGGCGGGACGCCTGCCAACTTTCTCGACGTGGGAGGCGGCGCTTCGCCGGAGCGCATCGCCACCGCACTCAAGCTCGTTCTGTCCGACTCCAAGGTTAAGGCCGTGCTGGTCAATATTTTCGCCGGCATCAATCGGTGCGATTGGGTGGCCAAAGGCGTTGTACAGGCCTGCACTACGGTCGACGTGAAGGTGCCGCTGGTTGTGCGGCTTGCCGGCACCAATGTCGAGGAAGGAAGAAAAATCTTAGCGGAGAGCGGACTCAAGCTCATCACCGCCGAGACCTTGGCCGAAGCGGCGGAGAAAGCCGTGGAGGCGTGCCAAGGCCGGCTTGCAGCTTGAAGTCTGCCATCGGGAAGGAAACGTCATGAGCATCTTGATCGATGAAACGACACCGGTCCTCGTCCAGGGCATGACTGGAGACAAGGGCACATTCCACACCAAGGAGATGGTGGCCTACGGCACCAACGTGGTCGGCGGGGTGACGCCCGGCAAAGGCGGCGGCAGCCATCTCGGCCTGCCGCTGTTTAACACCATGAAGGAAGCGGTGAAGCAGACCGGCGCGACCACCTCCATCACCTTTGTCGCGCCGGCGTTTTGTGCCGACGCCATCATGGAGGCCGCCGACGCCGGCGTCAGGCTGATCTGCTCGATCACCGACGGCATCCCCGCCCAGGACATGATGCGGGTGAAGCGCTATCTCATGCGCTATCCCAAGGACCGGCGCCCGATGATGGTCGGCCCGAACTGCGCGGGCATCATCAGCCCCGGCAAGGCCATGCTCGGCATCATGCCGGGTCACATCTATCTGCAGGGCAATGTCGGCGTGATCTCGCGCTCGGGCACACTCGGATACGAGGCCGCCTCGCAGATGAAGGCCCACGGCATCGGCATCACGACCTCTGTTGGCATCGGCGGCGACCCGATCAACGGCTCGTCCTTCCTCGACCACCTTGCACTGTTCGAGGAGGACACCGAGACCGACGCCGTGCTGATGATCGGCGAGATCGGCGGCCCGCAAGAGGCGGAAGCTTCGGCGTGGATCAAGGACAACATGTCGAAGCCGGTGATCGGCTTTGTTGCTGGGCTCACGGCGCCGAAGGGCCGGCGCATGGGCCATGCCGGCGCAATCATTTCCGCCGCGGGCGACAGCGCTGCCGAGAAGGCCGAGATCATGCGTTCCTGCGGACTTACGGTTGCACCCAATCCTTCAGAGTTCGGCTCGACCGTGGCTGGCGTGCTTGCCTCCCGCCGGGAATGCCGGGCTATCGCGTGATCGCAGGCGCGAGGCACGCGGTCGCTATTTCAAACTCGTCATGGCCGGGCTTGTCCCGGCCATCCACGTCTTTGATTGTTGAAGGGAAATTCGTGGATGGCCCGGCAGTTCGGCCCGGCATGACGATTTGATCTAGATGGATTGCGTTATAAGGGACACTGCTACGTTGGTGCCGAGCAGTTCGGCCCAAGCCGAGTCAAGCCGATCGTCACGGTCGGGAGTGCGTAAGTCCGTCATGAACGAGGAGTTGAAACTGCCGCGCCTTGCGAGTGAGCCTCCGCAAGCGCTGATCAGCGGCACGTCGGCGGAAGAAGCCGCCAATGTCCTGTTCGAGCTGCTGCTCGAGGTGGTGCGGCAGCACCAGCCAGAGATCGAGCCGGTGCTGAAGGGCGGCGCCGACATCTACGGCTTCACGCCCGAGCTGATGGCACGCGCGCTGCAAGCGCAAGGCATCTGGTTCCAGCTCATCGCCATTGCCGAGCAGAACGCCGCGATGCGGCGACGGCGGCAGATCGAGCGGGCGCGCGGCCGCGAAGCGCTGCGCGGCACCTTCACCCATGTGATCGCGGAGGCGGCGGAAGACGGCGTGCCGGCGCGGCAGATCGAAGGGCTGCTATCCAATTTGCGCATCAGGCCGGTGATCACCGCCCATCCGACCGAGTCGAAGCGCGTTACCGTGCTCGAGAAATACCGCCGCATCTATCTATTGCTGCGCGACCTCGAGTTGCCGCGCTGGACCGAGCGCGAACGCACCCAGCTTGTCGCCGACTTGAAAGACCAGATCGAACTCGTGTGGATGACGGGCGAGCTTCATCTCGAGAAGCCGACGGTGCAGCACGAGGTCTCGCGCGGGCTTCACTTCTTCGACGAGACGCTGTTTACGCAGGCGCCGGAGATCCTCGCCCATCTCGACGATGCGCTCACGCAATATTACCCGGGCAGGCGCTTCGAGCTTCCGCCTTTCTTTCAGTTCGGATCGTGGATCGGCGGCGACCGCGACGGCAATCCTTCCGTCACCACGCGCGTTACCGCCTGGACGTTGCGGCAGAACGCGCTTGCCTCGCTCCGCTATTACCGCGACCGCATCGTGGCGCTCGCCAAGGCTCTTTCCCTCACCGAGCGCGCCCTTCCGGTTCCGCAAAGCTTCCGTGACGAATTGCGGCGCGAGCTTGAATCGACGGGAGAGGCAGAGGCGATTGCCGCGCGCAATCCCGGCGAACCTTACCGCCAATTCTTGACCGTGGTGTTGCGCAAGCTCGAAGCCTCGATCGCTCGCATCGAAGGCATGGATATTGGCGGCCCTGGCGCCGCCTACGACAATGCCGACGGACTGATCCTGCATTTGCGCATGATCGAAGGCTCGCTCGAAGGTGCGGGAAGCGCTTCGATCGCAGCAAATCTCGTGCGCCCCGTGCGCCGTGCCGTCGAGATCTTCCGTTTCTCCACGGTGAGGCTCGATCTAAGGGAGAACACGACGCGCACCACGGCGGCACTCCAGGCTTTGTGGTGGGCGACCGCGGGCCACGGCGACGCCAGCCCGCCGGAGCTCGGCAGCCGCGAATGGCGGGTTTGGCTCCTGCGCGAGCTTGCGCGGCCGCTCGCCGGCCCTCGGCTGATCCTGGAGCTTCCCGCCGAAGCCGGAGACCTGATCGCCATGTTCAGACAGGCAGGCGAAGTGCGGCGCGGGCTCGATCGCGACGCCTTCGGCTCGTTCATTCTCTCCATGACGCGCTCGGTCGACGATATGCTCGGCGCTTACCTGCTCGCCAAAGAGGGCGGCGCCTTCCTCGACGCCACAGGCACCGAGATTTGCGCCATGCCGATCGTGCCTCTGTTCGAGACCATCGCCGATCTCAGGGCAGCGCCCGCCATCATGCGCGAGGCGCTTTCAATCCCCGTCATCCGTCGTTCGATTCATTGGCAGAACGACGTGCAAGAGGTGATGATCGGCTATTCCGACTCCAACAAGGATGGCGGCTTCGTCGCGTCGAACTGGGAGCTCGCCAAGGCGCAGTCGCAGCTCACCAAGGTCGGCACCGAGGCGGGCATCTCCATTGCGTTCTTCCACGGCCGCGGCGGCTCGGTGTCGCGCGGCGGCGCGCCTACGGGACGTGCCATCGCCGCCCAGCCCGCCGGCTCGATTCGTGGGCGTTTCCGCGTCACGGAGCAGGGCGAAGTGGTGTCCTACAAATATGCCAACAAGGGCACGGCGCTCTATCAGATGGAGCTGCTTGCCGCCTCTGTGTTCGAGCATGCGCTGAAGTCCGAGCGCGAGGAGGAGCTCCGGCCCAAGCGCGAGTTCGACGATGCGCTCGAAGCTCTCTCCGGCGCCTCCCGCGCCGCCTATTCGGGGCTCGTGGGTCATCCAGACCTCGTCACCTATTTCCAGGCGGCGAGCCCGCTCGAGGAGATCGCGATGCTCAATATCGGCTCGCGTCCGGCGCGGCGCTTCGGCGCGAAATCCTTGAGCGATCTCCGCGCTATCCCTTGGGTGTTTGCCTGGGCGCAGAACCGCCACGTCATCACCGGCTGGTACGGCGTCGGCACCGCGATCGCGAGCCTGCTCGAGGTGCGCGGCGACGAGGGGCTCGCTCTGCTCCGCCGCATGTTCAACGAGTCGCGGCTGTTTCGCCTCATCATCGACGAGGTGGAGAAGACGTTGCTGCTCGTCGATCTCGACATCGCGCGCGACTATGCGAGTCTCGTCGCCGAGGACGGCGTGCGCGCGAATATCCTCGGTCGCATCGAGGCCGAGCTCGAGCTCACGCGCGAGATGATGCTGAAGGTGAGCCAAGGCAAAGAGCTCGCCGAGCGCTTTCCCGAATATCGCCGTTCGCTGCTGTCGCGGCTTCCCACCGTCAACGAGGTCAACCGCGAGCAGGTCGAGCTGCTTCGCCGCTTCAGGGGCGCGCAAAACGAGGGCGAACGCGAAGCCTATAAATCCGCAGTTCTGCTATCCATCAACACGGTCGCCGCAGGTCTCGGCGCCACAGGTTAAGTACAGGAGGGAAAGGAAAGATGAGTTTCACCCTGATCCAACAGGCGACCCCGCGTCTCCACCGTTCAGAGCTTGCCGTGCCGGGGTCGAACCCCTCTTTGTTCGAGAAGGCGGCCAAGGGGGGCGCCGACATCATATTCCTCGACCTCGAGGATGCCGTGGCCCCCGACGACAAGGAGCAGGCGCGCAAGAACATCATCCAGGGCCTTAACGACATCGATTGGGGCGCCAAGACCATGATGATCCGCATCAACGGCCTCGACACCCATTACTGCTATCGCGACGTGGTTGACGTGGCGGAGAACTGCCCACGCCTCGACATGATCCTCATTCCCAAGACCGGCGTGCCGCAGGACGTCTACGCCATCGACATGCTGGTCACGCAGATCGAGCAGGGGAAGAAGCGCGAGAAAAAAATCGGCTTCGAGTGCCTGATCGAGACCGCGCTCGGCATGGCCAATGTCGAGGCCATTGCGCAAAGCTCGAAGCGGCTCGAAGCGCTCTCCTTTGGCGTCGCCGACTATGCGGCCTCGACCCGCGCGCGCACCGTCGGCATCGGCGGCCCGCATCCGGACTATGGCGTGCTCACCGACAAGGATGCCGACGGCAGGCGCCACTATTACTGGAACGATCCCTGGCACTTTGCCCTGTCGCGTATGATGGTCGCCTGCCGCGCCTATGGCCTCCGCCCCATCGACGGCCCGTTCGGCGATTTCTCCGATCCCGACGGCTACACTGCCGCGGCGAAGCGCGCCGCGGTGCTTGGCTTCGAGGGCAAGTGGGCGATCCACCCCTCTCAGGTCGAGCTTGCCAACAAGGTGTTCACGCCATCTGACGCCGAGGTCACCAAGGCGAAGCGCATCGTCGAGGCCATGCAGCAGGCGGCGCGGGAAGGGAAGGGCGCCGTGTCGCTCGACGGCCGGCTGATCGACATCGCCTCGATCCGCCAGGCCGAGGCGCTGCTCAACAAGGCCCGCGCCATGGGCATGGCTTAAAGTCATCTCACTTCTTACTGGTCAGCCCGGCCACTCCGGTCCGGCTTCGCCAGCCCGAGCACAGGCTACGTGCCGAGCATCCACGATTTTGCCCGTGCCGTATGCTCAATCGTGGATGGCCGGGCCAAGCCCGGCCATGACGGAAGGAGGAGGAGCAGAATGACCATTACCGGCGGATGCCGCTGCGGGGCGGTGCGCTACACGATCGAGGCCGAGCCGCTATTCGCGCGCCATTGCTGGTGCCGGGACTGCCAATATATCGGCGCGGGCTCGGGCACTGTGAACGTGTTCTTCGCAAGCGAGAAGGTTTCGATCGAGGGCGCGCTCACCGACTATACGAGCCACGCCGATAGCGGCACGCTCATGCACCGGACGTTCTGCGCGATATGCGGCACGCCCATGTTCACGCAGGCCGACACGCGCAAGCACTATCTCGGCGTCCGCGCCGGCACGCTCGACGAGCCACATCTCGGCAAGCCGCAAATCACCATCTGGACCTCGAGCGCGCCGAGCTGGGCCCGCTTCGATCCTGATTTGCCGCGCGAGCCTAAGGGCGGCCCGCCGCCCTCAAAGAGCTTGCACTAGTGCGTCACGAGGACGGGTGATCTTCATCGCCAGCGTTCGCTTGTGACCCATATGGGACAACCAGCATTTAGCTCAGCAGCCCCGGCCGAACCCTGCCACTTCTCTCAAATGCCTTGGCAGGGCCGCCGGGGCTTCACTGGGTCAGTAATCCGGGAGAGATTAATTACGCATCGCTACAGGGCCTGTAATGGGCAGGATTTCATAGAGATTGTTGTCCCCGTGCTGCTGGGTGAAAAAGCCACGAGCGTGCTCAAGTGACTCTGCCGTCCC
>Ga0075426_10002863_pt1 | contig 12318 bp, 6 predicted proteins | sample SoiMethybrSBSTD5_FD_75304 | JGI IMG/M metagenome (GOLD analysis project Ga0075426, IMG submission 75304) | Bulk soil microbial communities from a Populus tree surrounding site in Tennessee, USA - Soil MetaG P. TD hybrid SBSTD5 | ecosystem: Environmental > Terrestrial > Soil > Tree plantation...
GTTCACGCCGTCCAACCGTAATAACCTGATCGGGTGGATGGCCGGGCGCAGTGACGGTGAGAACTACGGGCGCTTGCTGGCTTACAACTTCCCGAAGTCACATTTGATCGATGGACCGTTGCAGATCGAAGCGCGCATCGATCAGAACTCGCAGCTCTCGGGGCAGTTCACGTTATGGAACACGCAGGGGTCGCGTGTGATTCGCGGGCACCTGTTGGTGATACCAGTCGGGCGTTCGGTGTTGTTTGTGGAACCGATTTATCTACAGGCGGAACACAGCCCGATGCCGGAGTTGCGGATCGTGGTGCTGGCGACGCATGAGAAGCTTGCGTATGGGCAAAATTTTAGTGAGGCAATGACGAACCTGTTTGGCGAGGCCGCGACGCAAGCCGCGCCATCGACGAGCCAGGTAGGTCAACCCCCAGGTCAAACTGGTCTCGCAGGTCAGACCGGGCTTCCAGGTCAAGGCGGTCTTGCAGGTCAAACTGGTCCATCAACCTCCGCGCAGGCTGGACCATCTTCGAGTGCGACGCCGTCACAGAACCTGCAGCAGTTGATCGAGCGGGCGATTCAGGAGTTTGACGACTACCAACGCCTGACCGCGCAAGGCAAACTCGGTGAAGCGGGCCAAAAGCTCGAACAACACCGCCGCACCCTCGAAGAAATCCGCAAGCTCAACAAGCCCTAACGCCGAAGGTGTTTTGCGTTACGCCGAAGGCGTTTTGCGTTACGCCGAAGGGTATTTGCGTTACGCCGAAGGTATTGGCGTTACGCCGAAGGTGTTTGCGTTACGCCGAAGGGTATTTGCGTTACGCCGAAGGTATTTGCGTTACGCCGAAGGCGTTTTGCGTTACGCCGAAGAGTATTTGCGTTACGCCGAAGGCGTTCACTAATTTCAGCCCAGGGTTGCTTCAACCCTGGGACGTACGCGCGATCGATACAACAACGCTGAAAGCGTTGGCCAACGCGCTCCACATTCCTCGCGAACTCCTTCAGAGTTCGAAACCTTTTTCCTTCTGTATTCCCAGGGTTGAAGCAACCCTGGGCTGAAATTGGTGAACGCTTTCAGCGTTGCGACGTCCCGCGAAGTTGAACAACCCTACGCATGAGGAAGCTTTCAGCGTTGCGACGTCCCGCGAAGTCTGAACAACCCTACGCATGAGGAAGCTTTTCAGCGTTGCGACGTCCCGCGAAGTTGAACAACTCTACGCATGAGGAAGCTTTCAGCGTTCCGACGTCCCGCGAAGTTGAACAACCCTACGCATGAGGAAGCTTTCAGCGTTGCGACGTCCCACGAAGTTTGAACAACCCTACGCGCGGGGAACGCTTTCAGCGTTGTAGATCTCACCCGAGTTTCTGTAGCAGCTTCTGTGCTTTTGCGACGGCGTCCTTGTGTTCGGGGGCGTGTTGGGGATCGGGGGTGGCGGACATGACCGCATCGATCTGTTTCTTTGCGTCCGCGTTGCGGTGGTTGGCGATGTAGGCCTGGGCCAACTCCGCGCGCATCATCGTGTTGTTCGGGCTCAGTTTTGTTCCCTTCTCCAAATACTCCATCGCTTGTTTGGCGTCGCCACCTAAAATGTGCGGCGCCTCCAAATACAGCCGGCCAAGTCCAAGATAAGTGCTGTAACCTTCGTAGCTCTCGTCAATCTTTAACACCGCGTCCATCTCGCCTTTTATGTCATTGAAACTCGAAAGGTTCGCGAGCGTGCTGTGCGCCGCACTACCACCGTAGTTCGCGCCAAGCCAAAAATGGCCGTCCGGTTTGTTTGGCTGGAGTGTCACCGCCACCTTTCCTGCGTCAATGCCTTCGCGAAACATATCGTCCCGCTCCGAATCGTTGTCCGTATGATCGCCGACGTAGAACGCCGCACGCGCCAGCTTCCAAGCCGCTTCGTAGTTGCCGTAATCGGCGGTGCGCGCCTGACGCAGCGTCGCAACCGCTACCCGGGCCTTATTCAGATCTTCACGGCCGGCATAGAGCGCCTCCGCTTCAGCGACTCGATCCCTCGCCGCCTTCGCATCGCTGCCGTCGGCCGCCGTCTGACTCGGAGGAGCGGATCGATTGCAACCGACAGCAAAGAAAACGAGCGAAAAACCCGCCGCCAGAATCCCAACTCGCCCCGCGTTTTTATAGCTTTTCCTAAGATTTCCCATCAAAGGGCCTCCGATTGTCTAGTCTCGCTATACAGTTTGTAATACTTTTGCTTTCAGGTTATAGAAACCGAGTCGAATACGGTATAGTGGCGCGGTTCGCTTGGAGGAGAAGCTTGGCAGGCGCCGCGTTCTATGACCTGGAGGGAACTCTGGTGAGCACCAATCTGGTGCACACGCTGGCGTTCTACGCCGGCCGCCAGCAGGGGCTGATGGCCAGCTTCAAAAAGAGCGCAGCGACATATCTCAGCCTGCCCTTGTTTGCGGTGACGGACCAGTATAGCCGAAAAGTCTTTAACGACCTCTACTTCAAGCGTTACAAGGGCCAATCGGAGGACCGGCTTCGGTACTTCGCACACGAACTGTTTGAAGACGTGATCAAGCCGGCCGTATTTCCCGGGGCCTACGAGTTGATCGACAAATCACGCCGGCTGGGACTGCGCCAGGTCGTCATAACCGGTGCGCTGGATATTTCAGTCAAACCATTGATGCAGCATCTGGGAATCGCGGAGTTCGTGACAAACCGGCTGGAGTTCGTCAATGGCACGGCGACGGGCCGGCTGTTGCCGCCGGTGATGGCCGCCGCGACGAAGGCCTCCTGGATTAGAACGTACACCGAACGCGAAGGCATCAGCTTAAGCGAGTCGTACGCTTACACCGACAGCATGAGCGATCTCCCGATGCTGTCGATCGTGGGACATCCGGCCGTAGTGAATCCCGACATGCGTTTGCGACAAACTGCGCTACATCACGACTGGCCCATACTGGATCTCAAATAATGGCACTGCAACTCAGACGCAAGACGCACGAATCCGTCATTTACATCGACCGCGACAGCGCGCCGCGCATCATCCCGTCCGGCGAAGACTTCATCCTCGAAGATCTCCCGATCGGCACGCGCGTGCTTTATCCGAACCCATCGATCAAAGGTCTGCCCAATCGTGAAGCCGCGATCCGTTACGCGTTGAATCACCCACACGGCTGCGATCCGCTGTTCGCGCAACTCGAGCCGGGGATGAAAGTGACCGTCGCGGTTGACGATATCAGCTTGCCGTTGCCGCCGATGGCCACACCGGACATCCGCCAAACGATCCTCGAAATCGTGGTCGACATGCTGACCGGTCATGGCGTTGACGATGTTCACATCATCATCGCCAATTCCCTGCACCGGAAGATGACGGAGTGGGAAATGAAGCGCATGGCCGGCCCGCGGATCTTCGCCGACTACTATCCCGATCGTTACTACAACCACGACGCCGAGTGGACCGACGGTCTGATCAAGATCGGCGAGACAAAACACAAAGATCCGCTCGTGTTGAATCGTCGCGCGGCGGAAAGCGACTTAATCATCTACGTCAACATCAATCTCGTGCCGATGGACGGCGGTCATAAATCCGTCGCCGTGGGACTTTGCGATTACGAGTCGCTGCGCATGCACCACGATCCGCAGACGATCCGCGATTCAGACAGTTATATGGATCCGGCGGCTTCGGCGTTGAATCGCAAAGTGATCCAACTGGGCAAGATTGTCGACAAAGAGCTAAACGTCTTTCATATCGAAACGGCCATCAACAATCGCATGTACGGTGCGGACATGGATTTCCTGCTGCGCAACGAAGACGACTTCAGCGCCCTGGATCGCATGAAGTTTGAAGCCATGCGCTACACGATGAGCAAGTTACCCCGTGCGGCGCGTCGCAAGTTGCTGCACTCGCGCCCATCGCAATACGAGATGATCGCCTGTCACGCGGGCAAGACTGAGCCCGTACACGAAAAGATCGTAGCAAAGGGCTTTGAGCAGTACGCGATTCCGATTCGCGGCCAGGCTGACATTCTCATCACCGGCATTCCCGATATCTCGCCGTACAACGTCTATTCGATCCTGAACCCGCTGCTGGTCCAGGTAATGGCGCTCGGTTATCACTTCAACTTCTATCGCAACAAGCCGCTGTTGAAGAAAGGCGGCGTGCTAATCCTGCACCATCCCTGCTACGACGATTTCGATCACGATTTTCATCCGAGCTACATCGAGTTCTTCCACCGCTTGTTGCCGGAAACGCGCGATGCCTTCACATTGCGTGAGAAGTACGAACGCGAGTTTGCGACCAATCCCAGTTACATCGAGATGTATCGCCGCGGGAACGCGTACCACGGCGCGCATCCTTTCTTCATGTGGTACTGGGGCGAGAACGGCCGCCAGCACGTCGGTCACGTGATCGCGGCTGGGGCGGAAAATGCGCACGTGCCGGGGATCCTTGGTTGGGAACGCGCCGACAATCTGACTGAAGCAATCGCGATGGGCCGCAGCTACATGGGCAACTCGGCTGAGATCACGATGCTGCACCAACCGATGATCGGCATTGCAGACATGGAATAGTTATGAAGCTTTCACCGACTGAGATCTATCAAGACAGACGGATTTTCCTGATCGGCAGCACCGGCTTTCTCGGCAAAGTGACGCTGAGCATGTTGCTGCATCGCTTTCCGAACGTCGGCAAGATCTATCTCACGGTGCGCGCTCGCTCGCAGGAAGAATCAGAGACGCGCTTCTGGAACAACATCGTAACTGCACCGCCATTCGATCCGTTGCGCGAACGTTACGGCTCGGCACTCGACGGCTTCATCAAAGACAAGGTGATCATCCGCGGCGGCGACATCGCCGACACGAACTTCGGCTACAGCGAAGAAGAAGCGCAGGCGATCGCCGACGATATCGACATCATTATCAACTCCGCCGGCAACGTCACCTTCAACCCGACGCTCGAAAGCGGTCTGCGGACGAACGTCGTCGGCACGCAAAACGTGATCGCGTTTGCCAAGCGAATGAAGCGTCCGGCGCTGGTCCACGTCTCGACCTGCTTCGTCGCCGGTAATCGTTCGGGCGCGATTTGGGAAAGCGACGATGTGCTTGGCTACTTCCCGCGCCGGAAAGAAATGCCCGGCGTGGAGTTCTCGGTCGATCAGGAGATCGCCGACTGCGCGAAACTCGCCGATCGCGTTCGCGACGAAGCGCGCGACGCGATGATGGCCGCGAAGTTCCGCGAACTCGCGCGCAGACGTCTCAATGAAGAAGGACGCGATGTTGACGATCCTGACGCGCTCGGACTCGCCGTTGCGCGCGAACGAAAGGTTTGGACACGCACACGCCTGACGGATCTCGGCGTCGAACGGGCAGCGTATTGGGGCTGGCCCAATATCTACACCTACACGAAGTCGCTCGGCGAGCAACTGGTCGCCGCCGAAACCGGCATTGTGCGCAGTATCGTTCGTCCCAGTATTGTTGAATCTGCCCTGTCCTATCCCTTTCCGGGCTGGAACGAAGGTTTCACGACAACCGCGCCGATCATCTTCCTGATTCGCAAAGGACAGACGCAGATTCCCGCCGATCCGAAGTTGATCCTGGACATCACGCCGGTGGACCAGGTCGCGTCGGTGATGCTCGCCGTTTCCGCGCAGGCCTGCGTCGAAGAGCCGCGTTTGGTCTACCAGGCCGCCACCGGTGATGCCAATGCCAACAACATGGAACGCATAGTCGGTCTTTGCGGCCTCGACAAACGTAAGCACTTTGAAGACAAAGACAACGGCGTCAAGATTCTGAACCGTATCGCCGGCCGCATGGAACCGCGCGTCGTGACAGTGTCCAAGTTTGAGAACACGTCCGTGCCGATGTTCAATGCGACCGCGAAGAAGGCGTCGTCGCTGCTCGATCGCGTGCGGCCGCGCTGGGGCGGTGGCCGTGTCGGCGAAGTAATCGACATGGTGAAAGACAAAGTCGAACGTGTCGAGGAGATGACCCGCGAAACGACCGAAGCGTTCGACATGTTTCGCCCGTTCACCGTCGAAAACGCTTACGTGTTTCGCTCCGAAAACGTCCGCACATTATTCGATCGGATCAGTGAAGACGAGCGCTCGCTGCTGACGTGGAACCCGGAACAATTCGATTGGTACGACTACTGGCTCAACATTCACCTGCCGGGCTTGACCAAGTGGGTGTTTCCGACGCTCGAAGACGAGATGCGGGCGAAGCCGAAACGCGTTTACACGTATCGCGATCTGCTCGAGCTGTTTGAGACTTCGACGAAGCGCCACGCAACGCGCGTCGCGATGCGTATCGAACGCGACGGCCGCAAAGAGCAGTACACCTACGCGGATCTGCGCGAGCTCGCCACGCGCGTCGCGGGTTTTCTCGCCAGTCAGGGCATCAAGCCCGGCGAACGCGTGCTGCTCGTCAGTGCTAACGCGCCTGAGTGGGGCATGACTTACTTCGGCGTGTTGAAAGCCGGCGCGACTTGCATTCCCTGCGATCCCGAAAGTTCGACCAGCGAGATTCTTAACTTCGCGCGCGCCGGAAACGCAGCCGGCATCATCACGAGTGAGAAAGTGCTCGAGGACAATCCCGATCTGCGCGAACAACTCGAGCAACAAGGCGGCACGCGCCTCTGGACCTATAACGAGGTCTTCGAGTTACCCGACGAACAGACAGAAGACGAACGTATCGCGCTCCTGCCGCAACGTGTACACGCGCAGAGTGTCGCCTCGCTAATCTTCACCTCCGGCACGACGGGCCAACCCAAAGGCGTCATGCTCTCGCATCGCAACCTGACGAGCATGGTCTCGATGTTATCGTCAGTCTTCGACATGTCGATCAGCGACGGCGTGTTGTCGGTGTTGCCGCTGCATCATACGTTTGAGTTCTCCACTGGATTCCTGACGCCGCTCAGCCGTGGCGCGCAGATCACTTACCTGCCCGAGCTCACCAGCGACGCGCTCGCCCGAGCGATCAAAAACGGACACGTTACCGGCATGGTGGGCGTGCCAGCGTTGTGGGAGTTGCTGCATCGCCGCATCAAGAACCGTCTCTACGAAAACAGCGATTGGATCGGCAAAACGGCCGACAATTTAATCTGGAGCAACGCGTGGCTGCGGGACAAGACGTCCGTCAACCTCGGCCAGGTATTGTTCTACCCGATCCACGAAGGACTCGGCGGTCGCATTCGCTACTTCATCAGCGGTGGTTCGGCGTTGAGCGAAAAGATTCAGCGCGACTTTCATGGTCTCGGTTTCACGATCCTCGAGGGTTACGGCCTGACTGAAGCGTCGCCGGTGTTGACGGTTACGCGTCCCGAGAATCGCATGTTGACCGGAACGGTGGGCAAGCCTCTGCCGGGTGTCGAAGTACGCATTGCCGAGCCGGACGCGAGTGGCGTTGGTGAGGTGATCGCGCGTGGTCCAAACGTGATGTTGGGCTACTACGAAAACGAAACGGCAACGCGCGCGACGCTCGTCGATCGCTGGCTCTACACGGGCGACCTCGGCCGCGTCGATGAAGACGGCAATCTCTATCTCGTCGGTCGTTCGAAAGAGATCATCGTCGACACGAATGGTAAGAACGTTTATCCCGACGAACTCGAAGAGCTCTATGAGAATTCGCCTTACGTGAAAGAGCTGAGCATCGTCGGACTCGCGGACGGAATCGGTGAAAAGGTCGCATGCCTCGTCGTCGCCGATGATGAATACGACATCGCGCTGTCGCGAGCGGAGTTGCATCGTCTTGTTGAAGAGCACTTCCGCGAAGTCTCGGCTTCCCTGCCCTATTACAAGCGCGTGAAAGTGCTGCACTTCACGGACATCGAGTTGCCGCGCACGGCGACGCGCAAAGTGAAGCGGCGCGAAGTAGTGCAGATCATGGAAGCGCTCGAAGAGAAGCAGAAGTCCGGGCGGCAGTCACTGGCGCAGGAAAGCGCCGACGCTGATGCGTTGTGGTTGATGGGCATCGTGGCGACGGTCGCAAATCGACCACGCGCGGAAGTAACCATCGAAACACGCCTCAGCGATCTCGGTTTCGACAGCTTGATGTTTGTCGAACTTGCAACCGCGATTGAGAACGCCGGCGGTTCGATCTCCGCGCCCGAACGGTTCAATGAGATTCAGGACCTGCGCGAGTTGTTGAGCGTCGTCAACCGCCGGCCAGGCGTCGCGACGAAGCGAGATCTCCGTCCCGACGAACCCAAGAAAGACGACGAGATACACATTCCCGCATTTGTCCGCACGGCGGGAACAAAAGCCGGCGACTTCCTCCAGCGCTTTCTTTACGACCAGTTCCTGCGCACGCATTACGAGGGGCGCTCGAACATTCCCCCGCACACGAATTTCATCGTCGCGGCAAATCACTGTTCGCACCTCGACATGGGCCTGACGAAGATGGCCCTCGGCGAATATGGCACCGACATGGTGGCGCTCGCCGCCGCCGACTACTTCTTCGATACGAAATACAAGCGCGCGGTCATGGAAAACTTCACGAACCTCGTGCCGATGGAACGCACCGGTTCGTTACGGCAATCGCTGCGTCATGCACGTTCGTTCCTCGACCAGGGCTACAACGCGCTCATCTTCCCTGAAGGCACGCGCTCGATGACCGGAATCATGGCTGATTTCAAACCGGTTGTCGGCTATCTCGCGCTGCACGCGCGCGTCGGGATCCTGCCGATGTATCTCGAAGGCACGTACGAAGCGATGCCAAAAGGCACAACGCTGATCAAGAATCGCGAGGTCGGTGCGCGCATCGGTCACTTACTGGCTTACGAAGAGCTGGAAGAGATGACGCGCGGCATGGCCCGCGCCGAGGCCTATCGGTTGATTGCCGCGCGCGTGCGGCATGAAGTCGTGAACTTGCGGGATCGCACGCGCACGCCCTTCGATCTCAAAGCGCTGCGCAAGCAGTGGCGCAGTGAGCGGAAAGTCCCGTTGATCGAAGAACCCGAGGAGAGCGTGGCGGTTTAATGCCCAGCAAAACCTCAACCAAACGTACGGCTCGGATGACGCCCGCCGCTTCGGGCACGAAGCGCCGCGCCGCGATCGAGAAACGTCAACGCGCAACAACGCTCGTCACCGGCGGCACCGGTTTTCTCGGCTCGCATCTCGTGCGCCAACTCATCGACGAAGGCCCTAAAGACATTCGGGTGATGGCGACGTCCATTCCCGATTGGCTGGTTGACCTCGGCATCGAGACCTTTGAAGGCTCGATTACCAACGCCGACGACAACAAACGCGCGGTCGAAGGCATCAGCGAGATCTATCATCTCGCGGGTAAAGTTTCGCGCGAGCGCAAAGACTCGCGCGCGATGTATGACATTCACGTCGAAGGCACGCGCCTGCTCTGCGACGCCGCCAAAGCCGCGGGCACGAAAACCATTGTGCTCGCCTCAACCAGCGGAACAATTGCCGTAACCAAAGACGGCGACGTGATTCCTGACGAAACGTATTCGCAACCGCTCGAGATCATCTCGCGGTGGCCTTACTACGCGAGCAAGGCTTACCAGGAGATGGCCGCGCTCGAACGTTTCAACGGCAAGGGACTGCGGCTCGTGATCATGAACCCAAGTCTGCTACTTGGGCCGGGCGACGACCGTTTGAGCTCAACGAAACTGGTTTTGGATTTCATGGCCCGCAAGATCGGCGCGGTGCCGACCGGCGGCGTGAGTTTCGTCGATGCGCGTGATGCCGCGACGACATTTCGGGCGGCGATGAAGAAGGGGCGGCATGGTGAACGCTACCTGCTCGGCGCGGCCAATTGGACCTTCGCCAAGTTCTTCGGCCGGTTGGAACGGCTGACGAGAGTATCCGCGCCGTGGATCGCTTTGCCGTCGCGCCTCGCGATTACCGGTTCGCAATTGATCGATTCGCTGTTCAAGCAGTGGGACATGAGTTCGCCGGTCGAACCGGGCGCGATCGAGATGGCACAGTATTTCTGGTACCTCAACTGTGCGAAGGCGTCGCGCGAACTCGGTTTCCGCCCGCGCGATCCCGGCGAGACCCTCCACGACACGGCTACGTACCTCCGCGAGAATTTCCTCGGCGGCAACGCTTTCGCGAAGTAATTTTATTGCTTTCTCGTTCGCTCAGCGGACAACCTTCCCGCCAAAACAGATCCCTAAGGTGCAGCCGTCGCTCTTCGGGAACTCTTTAACGCCTGCGACGTCTTAACACTGTCATCCTTTCAACTCGGAACTGGAGAGGCTCCTATGCGTCAACTCAGGCCATTACTTGCCGCGTCCTTTCTTTTCGGCTGCTTGCTGAGCGCGACCACCGCCAACGCCCAGGATCAAGCACTGCAAGTCGGAACACCGATTGAACGCCAACTTGGATCGCGCCAAAGTTTCACCTTCACCGTCGCGCTGGAAGAAAATCAGTTCGCGCAACTCGTGGTCGAACAACGCGGCATCGACGTAGTGGTCCGAGTCGCTTCGCCCGCCGGCAAAAGCCTCGGTGATTTCGACTCACCAAACGGCGACAATGGCCCCGAGAACGTCTCGTTCGTAGCAGCCGAGGCGGGCGCTTACCGCGTTACAGTGGCCCCTTTGAACCAGCAAGCGAACGGCGGGAACGGAAAATTCGAGATCAAAGTCGTCGAAATCCGCCAGGCCACCGAACAAGAGATTAAGAGCAAGAAAAACCTCGAAATCGTGAAAGCAAAAGGTGTCGCTTTGCTCGGCGACGTCGAAGGGCTCATCGCGGAACTCCATTCACCGCCAAGTCGAATTCGTGCGCAAGTTCAGGCGGCGCAGATGCTCTGGAGCGTCGACGAGAAACGCGCTTCGAAGTTCATGAACGACGCGGTGGCCGGCGTGAAAGAGTTCATGACGACGCTCGACACGACCGATCAGGAGTACTCGCGGGCCTACAACGAGATCACACAGGTGCGTTGGGAGATCCTGCGCATCCTCATGAATCGCGATCCCGACGCGGCACTCAGTTTTCTCTACTCAACGAAGCCGCCTGTGAATCCTTATGGCAACGACCGCGACATGGCCGCCCAGGAACGTTCGATGGAGATTTCCATCGTGAATCAGATGGTAGCCAACGATCCGAAGCGCGCGCTCCAGATTGCCCGGCAGAATCTGAAGCATGGTTATACCGGCGACATCATCAACACCATTGCAACGCTAAAACAAAAGAACCCGGAGCTGGCGATCGAACTGGCCACGGAGGTCGCCAACAAGCTTCTCGGCGACAACTTACTTAAAAGCCCGCAGGCCGCAGGTTTGGTCATTAATCTCATCGGTGCGTGTAACGTAAACCGCGTGAGATCAGACCAACAAACTCGTGGAGTCACGCCCGCCGAGTCTGTCTTGTCCGAACAGATATGCCGCGACCTCGCGCATAAGGCGGTTGAGGAGGCACTGTCTTATCAGTTACCGCCGCAGAACGCGTATACGCCGGAACGAAACGCAGCGTGGACCCTGTTGAGTAGCTTGCGATCAATGGGATTGGATCTCGATGCCGTTTCTGAAGGTGCTTCAGCCGTGGTTGAAAAGAAGGCAACGGAGATGGGCAACGCGTCGAATCCCTATCAGGAAACGTTTCAGCAGTTTCAAACGAAGATTGATACTGGAGCAGTGGACGGCGCGGCTGAGTCGATTCAAAAGGCGCCGGAGGAGATTAAGGATCAACTCTACAATCAGCTTGCCGGCGTTCTCGCGATGAAAGGCGAAGGCACGCGCGCCCGACAAATGATCAACGACCACATCAAGAATCCATTCCAACGACGGCAGGCCCTCGCGAATCTCGCGCAACAGGAGATGTACCAGCAAATTCAGCAGGGCAGAGTCGATGACGCCCTACGCTTGATCGCCGCCCTGAAGACGCCTCGCGAACGCGCGAGCATGTTGATGCAGATCGTCCGGCAGATTGGTCCGGGACAGAAGCGAGCGAGTGCGTTGAACTCGCTCGAACAGGCGCGCAGCCTGCTGGCGCCGGAGTTACAGGCGCAGGACCAGGAACAGATGTATGCGCTGGTTGAGCTGGCGCGCGCCTTTTCTCGTTATGACTCGAAGCGGGCTTTCGAGATGCTCGATCCGCTCGTGGACCAGTTGAACGATCTTTGCGCGGCGGCGCACACGCTGGACGGATTTGGCGGGCAGTTCTATCAGAATGATGAACTGGATCTACAAAACGGCAATACCCTCGCGAACCTTGCGGTACAGATGTCCAGCACGCTCGGCGCGCTGGCGGTGACCAACTTCGAACGCGCGAAGTTAACGTCAGAACGGTTGCGACTGCCGGAACTGCGGCTGCGCGCCTATCTCGACATCGCGCAACAGACAATTGAAGGCCCTAAGTAATCGTCAGTCGCCCGGCGCGGCGTACTTGAAGAGCCGGAAACGA
>Ga0075426_10002865_pt1 | contig 12316 bp, 10 predicted proteins | sample SoiMethybrSBSTD5_FD_75304 | JGI IMG/M metagenome (GOLD analysis project Ga0075426, IMG submission 75304) | Bulk soil microbial communities from a Populus tree surrounding site in Tennessee, USA - Soil MetaG P. TD hybrid SBSTD5 | ecosystem: Environmental > Terrestrial > Soil > Tree plantation...
GCCGGCGGCACCCGCCCGGTACCGGCGGAAAAGCGTAGAGCCGTCGGCGCGGGCGCCGGCCCGCATAAGCGCGATCACCTGCCGAGCCCGCAGAAGCTCCCGCGCGACGAGCCGGTCGCGGCACCGAAGTAATTACGTACTAAGCAGGCAACTCAGCGGCTGACGCGGTTGCGGCCCGCCTTTTTCGCGCGGTAGAGCGCTTCGTCAGCCGCCTTCACGACCTCGCGCGGCGTACCGCGCTCCGCGGAGGGGGCGGCGACGCCGATCGACACGGTTACGGACAGCAGCTTCTCGACCTCGCGCTCGCCGCGGCGTTTCGCCCCCTCCTCCGCCTGCTTGGGCCGGTCGGGCGCACGGACCGCCATGCGATAGGTCTCGACCGAGCGGCGCATTTCCTCGAGCGCGCGCTCGGCCTCGCGGATGTCGCCGCCAGGGAACAGCACGCAGAACTCTTCACCACCGTAGCGGTGGGCGACGCCACCCGCCACGGTGGCGAGCCGCCCGCCGACAAGGCGCAGCACCTGGTCGCCGATATCGTGGCCGTGCGTGTCGTTGAACTGCTTGAAGTGATCGACGTCGACCATGCCGATCGCGTACTCGCTTCCGACGCTTCTCAGTCTTTCATCGAGCGCCCGCCGGCCGGGAAGCCCGGTGAGCTGGTCGCGAAAGGCGAGCTGGTGCGACTCCTGGAGGAGGGCCACCACCAGCACGATGCCGGTGGCTCCCATGAAGAGCGCATACGCGCCCGGCGAGTCTGCCCACGTCGCGGCGAGGAACAAGGTCGCGAGGGCACCGGCGTTGCCGACCGGTATCGGCTTGAAGTCCGGCCACGCGCGCCACACCGCCGCGCCGAAGGCCGCGGCGAGGGCGAGGCGCGCGAGAAAAGGCACGGGCGGTGAGCGCAGCCACCATGTCTCGACGAGCGAACGCGGCTCGCCCGCCGCGACCCAGGCGAGAAACACGGCTTCGGCCGCGAGGAGCACGAGCCAGCCGTACGCCGCGCGGTAGCGCGCTCCGCGCTCCGGTCGCCAGAGCACGAGCAGCGCGTTGAGCGGCACGAGCACGACGATCGCGGTGTACACCGCCTTGTGGTGCAGGAATTGCCACGCCGTGTAAGCGCCGAGGAGCGACGCGGCGATGACGAACGAGCGGCCGCGGTTGAAGCCGAAGGCGAGCGCCGCGGCGGCGATCAGCGTGAAGTACGGACCCGCCGTGCGCAGCCCGGCGAGCGACTCCGGCAGCGGCCGGCCGACCCAGACGAGGAGCGCCGCCGCCGCGAGGATCCCGCCGGGGACCCAGAGCGGCCGCAGCGCTCTCAGCGGCTCAAGCACCTAAGCGGTCGGGACGGAAGCCGACGTCGGCGAGCTTGCCACGCTGCGCGCGCTTGCCGATGTGCTCAACGAGCGCCTTCGCATCGAGCGTCTCGAGCGCGCGGTTTTTGCGCTTGATGCCGGAGACGGTCAGCGATTTGCCGTCGCTGATGGCGACGTCGGCCAACTGGACGCCTTCCGGCAAAGCGATGAGCTGCACGCCGACACCGCCGTTCGGGCGCAGGGGCACTTCGTCCAGCGGGAAAAGGACGAGCCGCGCATCCGATGACAGCGCCGCCACCATGTTTCCTTCACCGATGGCGGGCGGCCGCGCCTGCGCGCCTTCGCTCACGGCGAAGAAGTCCTTGCCCTGGCGCGTCTTCGACTCGAGGTCGCCGAGCTTGCAGAGGAAGCCGAGCCCCGCGGTGCTGTTCATCAGGAGCCGCGTGCTCGGGTCGCCGCTTGCGATCCAGACGATCGCGTCCGAGCCTGCGTTCACGAGCGTATTCACCGGCACGCCATCGCCGCGGCCGCTCGGGATGTCGGCCGCCGCGATGGTGAAGGTCTTGCCCGAGCCGGCGAGCACGAGCACTGCATCCGTGGTCTTGCATTCGAGCGTCTGCGCGAGCGCGTCGCCTTCCTTGAACGTGAGCTGGGACACATCGAGCCCGTGGCCGGTGCGCGCGCGGATCCAGCCCTTGCGCGAGAGGATGACGGTGAGCGGCTCCACGACGACGGTGCGCTCGATCTGCGCGCGCTCGGCGGGCTTGATGAGCGTCCTGCGCTCGTCGCCGTATTTCTTCGCGTCCTCGGCGAGCTCCTGCACCACGAGCTTCTTCAGCTCCTTCTCGTCGCCAAGCAGCGCCTTCAGCGCCTTGCGATCGGCCTCGAGCGCCTTCCTCTCGTCATTGAGCTTTATCCCGTCCAGCTTGGTGAGCTGGCCGAGGCGCAGGTTGACGATGTCCTCCGCCTGCCGCTCGGTGAACTTGTATTTCCTGCGCAGCGCCTCCTTGGCCGAGGGCTGGTCTTCGCTCGCGCGAATAATTTTGATCACGTCGTCGATCTTGGCGTAAGCGAGCAGGCGCCCGAGAACGATCTCGATCCTCTCCTGCACGCGATCGAGGCGGAACTGCGTGCGCCGGCGCACGGTGGCGACGCGGAACTCGCCCCATTCGCGCAGCACGTCGACGATGCCCTTGGTTTCCGGCAGGCCGTCGAGCCCGAGCCACGTGAGGTTCACGGCATAGCGGCTCTCGAGCGAGGTGTGGACGAGCAGCGCCGCCATCATCTCGTCCGGGTTCTGGCGCGATGAGCGCGGCTCGATGACCAGGCGCAGTTTCGACTTGCGATCGCTCTCGTCGCGCACGCCCTCGACCTGGTCGAGGATGAATTGCTTGAGCCGCTTCTGCTCCTGCGTCACCTCCTTCTTGCCGAAGCCGGGCTTGGGATTGGCGAGCGCCTCGATCTCCTCCATCACCTGGCGCACCGACACGCCGTGCGGCAGCTCGCCCACCACGATGCGCCACTGGCCGCGCGCGAGGTTCTCGCGCTCCCACTTGCAGCGAAGGACGAGCGAGCCGCGGCCGGTCTCGTACGCCTGCCTGATCTCCTCCGCGGGAGAGATCACCTGTCCGCCGCCGGGGAAGTCAGGCCCGGGCAGAAGCTCGAGCACGTCCTCGACCTTCGCGCGCGCATGCTTGATGACGTGCGCGGCCGCGGCCGCCACTTCCTTCAGGTTGTGCGACGGTATGCGCGTGGAGAATCCGACGGGAATGCCGAATGAGCCATTCAGCAGCCCGAAGGGCAAACGCGCAGGCAGCAGCGCCGGCTCCTCGAACTTGCCGTCGTAGTTCTTGACGAAGTCGACCGTGCCCTCGCCGATCTCCGCGAGCATGAGCTCGGCGTATCGCGAGAGCCGCGCCTCGGTGTACCGGTAGGCCGCGGCCGCATCGCCGTCGCGCGAGCCGAAATTGCCCTGGCCGTCGATCAGCGGATAGCGCATCGAGAAGGGCTGCGCGAGGTGCACCAGCGCTTCGTAGGTCGAGGAGTCGCCGTGCGGATGGTATTTGCCGAGCACTTCGCCAACGTAGCGCGCGCACTTGGCAAATCCGCCGCCGCCCGCCTCGCCCATCGCGTAGAGGATGCGACGCTGCACGGGCTTCAGGCCGTCGGCGATCTCCGGCAGCGCGCGCGCCTTGACCGTCGAGACCGCGTAGCCGAGATAGGCGTGCGACGCGTGCTGCTCGATCGGCGCGGCCTCGTCGCCGCTATCGGGAGTGAAGAGATCCAGTGTCTGCGTGTCGTCCATAAGCCCTTAAATGGTGACAGTCACCATTTTTCTCAGTGGAAAAGATCGAGCTGCTTGTCGGCCATTGCGATCGCGAGCTCGACGGCGCGCTTCGCCGCTTCGAGCCCCTCGGCCTCGCCGGCGCGTCCGCCGGCTTCCCATGTGTAGTGCCTGCGCCCGGCCAGCGTCACCTTGCCGAGCTTGTGCTTGCCGAGCCAGTACGCATGGCCCTGGTACGCGCGTTCCCAGAACGCTTTCGCCTTGCTTTTTTTCTTGGCGCCCATAAACGTGGTCTGTGCCTGTTTGGCTCCTGTTTGGCTCTAGACGTCGGCCTCCACGGTCTTCCAGTGCTCGCGCATCCAGTTGCGCCGGCCTTCGGCTTCGCCGGAATCCATCAGCAGCTCGAAAGTCTCGCGCGCCTTCTTCACCTGCTTGGCATCGAGGTCCATGCGCACGAGGCGGCGCGTGTCGGGATTCATCGTCGTCTCCCAGAGCTGCTCGGGGCTCATCTCGCCCAAGCCCTTGAAGCGCGAGATCTCCCAGCTCGCGTCCTTCACGCCTTCCTTTTTCAACTGGGCAAGCACTTCGGCGAGCTCGTCGTCGTCGAGGCAGTAGACGCGCCGCGCGGGCTTGCCTTTGCCCTGCCCGGGGACCTCGACCTTGTAGAGCGGCGGCTGCGCAACGAAGAGGTGCCCGCTCGCGACGAGCTTCGGCGCATGCATGAAGAAGAAGGTGAGGAGCAGCGCCTGGATGTGACCGCCGTCGACGTCGGCGTCGGTCATGACGATGATCTTGCCGTAGCGAAGCCCCGTGAGATCCACCGCATCGTCGGCGCCGTGCGGATCGACGCCGATCGCCGTCGCGATCGCCTGCAGCTCCTTGTTCGCGAGCACCGTGCGGCTGTCCTTCGACATCGTGTTCAGCACCTTGCCGCGCAGCGGCAGCACCGCCTGCGTCTCCTTGTCGCGCGCTTCCTTCGCCGAGCCGCCGGCGGAGTCGCCCTCCACGAGGAAGAGCTCATTGCGCGTGACATCGCCCGAGGCGCAGTCGACGAGCTTGCCCGGCAGCGTGGCGATGCCGCTCGACTTCTTCCTTTCCACCTTCTTGCCTTTGGACAGCCGCGCGAGCGCCTGCTCGATCGTGAGCTCGACGATCTTCTTGCCCTCGTCGGGGTGCTGGCTGAGCCAGAGCTCGAAGGCGTCGCGCACACACATTTCCAGCAGTTTGGCCGCGTGGCGCGTGGTCAGTTTTTCCTTCGTCTGCCCGTGGAACTGCGTGCGCACGATGCGCGCGGAGAGCGTGAAGCAGGCGCGCTGCCAGAGGTCATCGGCGATCACCTTCACGCCCTTCGGCGCGAGCGCGCGCGTCTCCATGAAGGCGGCGAGCGCCTCGAAGATGCCGGCGCGGAATCCCGCCTCGTGCGTGCCGCCCGAGCGCGTCGGGATCAGGTTGACGTGGCTCTCGGCGAAGACATCGCCGTCGGCGACCCAGCCGATCGCCCAGGCGGCGCCCTCGCCCGGCTCGATCTCGGCGATGTCGCTCGCCTGGAAGTATTTTTCGCCGCTGAACATCGGCGCCACGAGCTCGCGCCCGGCGAGCATGAACTCGAAGTACTGCGCCATGCCGCGCTCGTACTTCCAGGTCTTCTTCTCCTTGCCCTCGACCTCGAGCACCATGGTCAGGCCGGGAAGCAGGTAGGCCTTGGAGCGCACGAGGTGCTCGAGCTCGGCGAGCGGGATGTTGGGCGAGTCGAAATACTTCGCGTCCGGCCAGAGGCGCACGATCGTGCCGGTGCGCTTCTCCTTTATCTTTTCCGAGCGCAATTTCTGCGCGAGCTCGCCGCCTTCGAAGGCGATGCTGTGCCTCTGGCCGTCGCGAAACACCGTGACTTCGCAGCGCCGCGAGAGCGCGTTCGACACGGCGACGCCGACACCGTGCAGGCCGCCCGAGATGTGATAGACGCCGTCGCCCGAGCGCGAGAACTTGCCGCCCGCGTGCAGCATGGTGAACGCGACTTCCACGGCGGGCTTCTTCTCCAGCGGATGCATGTCGACCGGTATGCCGCGGCCCTCGTCCTCGACCTCGAATGAGCCGTCCTTGCGCACGGTGACGGTGATGCGCTTGCCGAACCCGGTGAGCGCCTCGTCGACCGCGTTGTCGATCGCCTCCTGCACGATGTGCAGCGGATGCACGGTGTGGGTGTACATCCCCGGCATGCGGCGCACGGGCTCGAGGCCCTTGAGCGCCTGGATGGCGGAAGCGTCGTAGACGGCGGGTTTGGCCATGTATCTAGTGTTCGTTCGGGCAGCTAAGCCCTAGGTATTGTATTCCTCAGGCGCCGCTTCGGCTCCGCGCCGGCGTAAGCCTGCGCGAAGCGCTCGAGGCTCTCGGCGATCGACTGCGCGAGCGGCTGCTCGTCCCAGGCGTGCAGCAGCTCTTTCTGCATCTGCAGCGCCCGGCGCTCGCCGGCCAGCAGTCGTTGGACCGTGGCGGCGACGCTTTGATCCAGGTCTGCGGGCGCGCAAACCACTTCGATGAGGCCCCAGTCGTACGCGCGCTGCGCGTCGATCGGCTCGCCCGTCAGCACGAGCCAGGCGGCGCGGCCCGATCCCACGAGGCGCGGCAGCAGCGCTGCTTCGACGACCGATGGAATGCCGAGGCGCACCTCCGGCATCGCAAAGCGCGTGCCTTCGGCGGCAATGCGCAAGTCGCAGGCCGCGGCGAGCTCGAGGCCGGCACCGATCACTGCGCCGTGGAGTTGCGCGACGACGGGAACCGGAAGGCGGCGGGCAGCGTCGCACGCGCGGTGAATGCGCGCGGCGAAATCCCGCGCGCTGCGCGGCTCGAGCGCGGCGAGCTCGTGCACGTCGGCGCCGGCGCAGAAGGCCCGCCCGCGCCCGGCGAGCACGACGACGCGCAGGGTCTCGTCGCCGGCCAGGCCTTCTAGGCAAGCCGCGAGCGCGTCGAGCAGCGCCGAGTCGAGAGCATTGACCTTGTGCGGGCGGTTGAGGAAGATGCGCGCGACCCCGCCATCGCGTACGAGCTCAACCATGCTTTCATCTTATAGCCGCGAAGCGCTGAAAAAAGTCTCGAGCGCGACGCTCACGACCGTGCTCTTCAAGCGCGGACTGCGCAACGCGTTCATCCAGGGGGTCTTTCTCCTGAACCGCGCGGCGCCGCGCATGGTCGGCGAGGCCTACACGCTGCGCTACATCCCGGCGCGCGAGGACATCGACCAGCTCGGCGCGTTCGAAGGCCGCGGACATCCGCAGCGCGAGGCGATCGAGGCGTGTCCGCCGGGCCACGTGCTGGTGATGGATGCGCGCCGCGATGCGAGCGCGGCGACGGGCGGCGACATCCTGATGACGCGGCTGATGGTGCGCGGGGCCGCCGGCATCGTCACCGACGGCGGCCTGCGCGACACGCCCACCATCGAGAAGCTCGAATTCCCGGTGTATTGCGGCTCGCGCTCGGCGCCGCTCAACCTCGTGCGCCACCACGCGGTCGATGCCCAGGTGCCGATCGGCTGCGGCGGCGTGGCCGTTTATCCGGGCGATGTCGTGGTCGGCGATGCGGAAGGCGTCGTCGTCATTCCGGCAAAGATGGTCGACGACGTCGCCAAGGAAGCCGAGGCGCAGACGCAGTTCGAGGACTGGGTGGAGATGAAGGTGAAGGAAGGCCGCAGCATCTTCGGGCTCTATCCGCCGAACGCCGAGACCAAGGCCGAGTACGAGGCCTGGCGCGCCAAGCAGCGCTGATTGTCGGTTATCATACAACTGGACCTTACGAGGAGGCTTCCATCCATGGTTTCGCGATTGCTGGGCGCGCTCGCGCTCATTGCCGCGCTCACCACGCCTGCGGCGGCACAGGAAACACTGGTCGTGTACTGGACCAAGGGCTTCTATCCGCAGGAGGACAAGGCGCTCGACGACATGATCGCCAAGTTCCAGCAGAAGACAGGCGTGCGGGTCGAGCTGTCGCGCTACTCGCCGCAGGAGTCGGTGCCGAAGACGGTGGCGGCGCTCGACTCGGGCTCGCCGCCCGACGTGGCGTACGGCGACGTGTTCGACTTCCAGGTGGCGGGCAAATGGGCGGCCGAGGGACGGCTCGAGGACCTCTCGGACATCCTCGTGCCGATGAAGGCCGAGTTCCTCCCGGTAACGATCGAGACCGTGTACCTGCTGAACGAGAAGACAGGCAAGCGCGGCTACTACGCCTTCCCGATGAAGCGCCAGACGATGCACATCCAGTACTGGAAGGACATGCTCGCCGAGGCGGGCTACAAGGAGTCCGACATCCCGAAGACCTGGAGCGCTTACTGGGACTTCTGGTGCACCAAGGCGCAGGCGGGCTACCGCAAGAAGAGCGGCAAGCGCATCTACTCGGTCGGCGCACCGATGGGCGTGGACTCGAGCGACTCGTTTTACTCGTTCCTGACGTACATGGACGCGTACAACGTGAAGGTGGTCGACGATAACGGCAAGCTCACCGTCGACCAGCCCGAGGTGAAGAAAGGCCTCGTCGCCACGGTGCGCGACTACGCGCACACTATCGCCGCCGGCTGCACCCCGCCCTCGGCGGTGAACTGGAAGGACCCGGACAACAACGTCGCCTTCCACAACAAGCAGATCATGATGACGCACAACGCGACCATCTCGATCGCCTCGAAGTGGCTGGACGACTCGAACAACGAAAAGCTCACGGCCGAGCAGCGCGCCGAGGCGAAAAAGAACTACTACGAGCTGATCGCGACGGCCGGCTTCCCGAACAAGCCCGACGGCAAGCCCATGCAGTACCGCTCGGCCGTCAAGGTGGGCGTGGTCTTCGCCAACGCGAAGAACAAGAAGCGCGCGAAGGAATTCGTGCAGTTCGCGATGCAGGACGAGAACCTCACGCCCTATGTCGAAGGCGCGCTCGGGCGCTGGTATCCGGTGACGATGTCCGGGGCCGCGCGGCCCTTCTGGACCGAGGATCCGCACCGCAAGATCGTGCACGCGCAGTTCTCCGCCGGCACGGTGCCCTTCGAGTTCACCAAGAACTGGAAATTCACCATCCTCAACAACGAGAACGTCTGGGCGAAGGCCGTGAACCGCGTCGTCGTCGACAAGTTGACGCCGGAGAAGGCGGTCGACGAGATGATCGCGCGCATCAAGCAGGTCGCCGGCTGAGCTTATAAGGGCTAAATTCCGGGGGCGAGGCCCCCGCAGGGGTCTCGCCCCAGCATGGCGGCAATCGCGATTCCGCATCCGGCTTCTCCGGCGCCGCGCCGTGTGTCTTCATGGCAGACGTGGGGCGTGCTGATGATTGCGCCGTACGTTCTGGTGTTTTTAGTCTTCGTGCTCTACCCGGTGACCTACGGGCTATGGCTCGCGCGCCATGCGCAGAGCTACCGGACGCTCTTCGAGGATCCGGTGTTCTTCCGCAGCGTGCTGAACACGATCGTGTTCCTGCTCGTCGCGGTGAACCTGAAATTCGTGCTCGCGCTCTTCCTCTCGGGCTTTTTCGTGCACGAGCGCGCCTGGATCCGCTGGCTCTCCGTGATCTTCATCATTCCGTGGGCGGTGCCGGCGATCCCGACCATCTTCTCGATCCGCTTCATGCTCAACCCCGAGTGGGGCCTCATCAACTCGCTCATCTTCCGCCTCACGGCGCAGGACGGGCCGAACTGGCTCACCGAGCCCTCGCTCGCGCTCTTCATGGCGATGCTGGTGCATATCTGGAAGGCGCTGCCCTTCTGGACGCTGATCCTGATGGCGGGGCGCCTGGCGATTCCGCGCGAGCAATACGAGGCGGCGAGCGTCGACGGCGCCACCGCCTGGCAGAAATTCAAGTTCGTCACGTGGCCGTCGATTCGCACGCTTTATCTGACCTCCACGCTGCTGTCGATGATCTGGACCCTCGGGGACTTCAACAGCGTCTACCTGCTCACCGGCGGCGGACCCGCCGACTTGACGCACGTGCTCGCGACGCTCGGCATCCGCTACATCCGGCTCGACCAGGTCGACCAGGCGATGGCCACCATCGTCGTCGCGCTGCCCTTTGTCCTGCCGCTCGTCTACTTCATGATGAAGCGGCTCTCGGTCGACGACGAAGGCCGATGAACAAGTTCCTGCGCGAGGCGCGGCTCTGGCTCGTGGCGATCCCGGTGCTGCTGTGGACGCTGCTGCCGATCTACCACATCTTCCTTTTCTCCATTTCGACCAAGGACTCGGCGTTCTCCGGCGCGCTCTGGCCGGCGAAGCCGACGCTGCACAACTTCGTCACCGTGTTCCGGCAGGAGCATTTCTACCTGCACGATTTCTGGCACCAGATCTGGAACTCGCTGTGGATCGCGTGCGCGACCGGGGTGCTGACGCTGGCAATAGCCACCTGCGCCGCCTTTGCCATCAGCCGGCTGAAGGTCAGGGGCGGACGCACAGTGATGAACGCCGCGCTCTTCACGTACTTCATCCCCGCGGCGTTCCTCGCCGTGCCGATGTACAAGGCGATGGGCAGCTACGGCCTGCTCAACAACCGCTGGTCGCTCGTGCTCGCCATGGTGACGCTCGCCGCGCCGTACGCGATCTGGGTGCTCAAGCAGGCCTCCGACAAGCTGCCGTGGGAGCTCGACGAAGCGGCGCGCATCGACGGCGCGACGCCGCTGCAGCTCTTTCGCCTCGTCTACCTGCCGCTCATGACGCCGTCGCTGGTCGCGATCGGCACGTATGCGCTGCTGCTGGCGTGGAACGAGTACCTCTACGCGTTCCTGCTGCTATCGAACGACATCCCGCTCGCCGTGGGCCTCGGCCACTTCCTCGCCTCCGATGATTCGCCCTGGGAGCTGCTCATGGCGACGGCGCTCATCTACGGACTGCCGCCGGCGGCGATCTACTACGCGTTCCGGCGCTACATGGTCGGCGGCCTCACCTCCGGGGCCGTAAAAACGTAATGGCGTCCGTCTCGTTCCGGGAGGTGGTGAAGGAGTTCGGAAGAACACGCGTGCTGCACGGCATCTCGCTCGACATCGCCGACGGCGAGTTCGTCGTGCTCGTCGGACCCTCGGGGTGCGGCAAGTCGACGCTGCTGCGCATGCTCGCCGGGCTGGAAGACATCACCGGCGGCACGATCGCGATCGATGGGCGCGTGGTGAACCATGTGGATTCGAAGGATCGCGACATCGCGATGGTGTTCCAGAGCTACGCGCTCTACCCGCACATGACCGTGCGCGACAACATGGGTTTTTCGCTGCGCCTGCGCAATGAGAAGCAAGCGCTGATCGACCAGCGGGTGGCCCAGGCGGCGAAGATTCTCAACCTCGACCCGTTCCTGCGTCGCTATCCGCGCGAGCTCTCGGGCGGGCAGCGCCAGCGCGTCGCCATGGGGCGCGCCATCGTGAGGGATCCGAAGGTCTTTCTGTTCGACGAGCCGCTCTCCAACCTCGATGCCAAGCTGCGCGTGGCGATGCGCACCGAGATCAAGGCGCTGCACCAGCGCCTGAAGACCACCACGGTCTACGTCACGCACGACCAGATCGAGGCGATGACGATGGCTGACCGTATCGCGGTGATGAACGAGGGTCGCATCGAGCAGCTCGGCGAGCCGCTCGAGCTCTACGACCGGCCGGCGAACCTGTTCGTCGCGCAGTTCATCGGCTCGCCGGCGATGAACATCTTTGACGGCGTGGTGCGCGCCGGCAGCGTCGAGGCGCTCGGCGCGCGCTGGCCGGCGAATGGCCGCGCCGCCGACGGGCAGCGCGTGCGCTATGGCATCCGGCCCGAGCACCTCGAACCCGCGGCGAGCGGCATCGCCGCCGAAGTCGTGGTCGTCGAGCCGATGGGCGCCGAGACCGAGATCGTGGCGCGCGTGGCCGACGCTTCGCTCACGGTCATGATGCGCGGCCGCTCGAGGGCCGGGCCCGGCGAGCGGCTTTTCCTCGCGCCGCAGGCCGTGCACGCGCATCTCTTCGACGCCGCGAGCGGCCTTAGAATCTAGTGATGGCGAAAAGAGAGGGCGAGTGGGCCTTTCCGGCCGAGATGCAGCCTCGGGCGCAGGACTGGCGCTTCGACCTCGCGCGCGCGCTCGACGGCGTGGTGGGGCTGCGCGCCGAGGTCCCTGAAGACGCCTTCACCGCGCAGATCCTCGGCACCGAGCGCGTCGGCAGCGGCGTCGTCATCCGCGACGACGGCCTCATCCTCACCATCGGCTACCTCATCACCGAGGCAAGCACGATCTGGATCACCACGAACCAGGGCACGGTCGCCGGCGGCTTTCCGGTCGCGTACGACCAGGTGAGCGGCTTCGGCCTCGTGCATCCGCTCGGCAAGCTCGGCGTGCGGCCGCTCGAGCGCGGCAGCGCGAACTCGTGCCGCATCGGCGAGAACGTCGTGATGGCCGGCCACGGCGGCGCGCCGCACGCGCTCAAGGCGACCGTCTTCGCCAAGCGCGAGTTCGCCGGCTACTGGGAATACGTGCTCGATGAGGCGATCTTCACGGCGCCCGCGCATCCGCAATGGGGCGGCGCGGCGCTGATCGGCGCCGAAGGCAAGCTCCTCGGCATCGGCTCACTCCTCGTGCAGGAGAAAATCGACGCCGGCACGATCCAGGGCAACATGATCGTGCCGATCGACATCCTCACGCCCATCCTCGAGGATATGGTGAAGCTCGGGCGCCCGGACCGGCCGCCGCGCCCTTGGCTCGGCATGTACGCGACGGAAGCCGGCGCGCGTCTCGTTGTCGCAGG
>Ga0075426_10002866_pt1 | contig 12311 bp, 6 predicted proteins | sample SoiMethybrSBSTD5_FD_75304 | JGI IMG/M metagenome (GOLD analysis project Ga0075426, IMG submission 75304) | Bulk soil microbial communities from a Populus tree surrounding site in Tennessee, USA - Soil MetaG P. TD hybrid SBSTD5 | ecosystem: Environmental > Terrestrial > Soil > Tree plantation...
TACTGGCACTCAGCTTCGTTCTCGAACGACGGCAAGAAAGTGGTGTTCACTGATGAATGGGGCGGCGGACTCGGTGCACGCTGCCGTCCGAACGATCCCAACAAGTGGGGCGCTGATGCAATCTTCAACTTGCAGGACAACAAACTGAAATTCGCGAGCTACTACAAGATGCCCGCCGCACAAGGCGACAGCGAAAACTGCGTGGCGCACAACGGCTCGCTGGTTCCGGTGCCCGGCCGCGATATCGAAGTGCAAGCCTGGTATCAGGGCGGTATCTCGGTGATGGACTTCACTGATGCGCAACATCCGACGGAGATCGCTTACTACGACCGTGGTCCAATCACTCCGGACATGCTCGTTCTCGGCGGCGATTGGTCCGCGTACTGGTACAACGGTCAGATTTACGCTTCCGAGATCGCGCGCGGCCTCGACATCTTTGAGCTGACGCCGACGGAACATCTGACGCAGAACGAGATCGACGCGGCGAGGACTGTGCGCGTGAGCGAGTTGAATGTGCAGAACCAGCAACGCATCGTGTGGCCGCGCAAACTGGTGGTCGCAAAGGCGTATCTCGATCAGTTGGAACGGTCGCAAGGTCTGGCCGCCGATCAGATCACAAGCCTGCGCGAGGCGATTAGTAGCGCTGAGAGTTCCCACCTCAATGGGAAATCGGCAGCGAAACTCAAGAGCCTGTCAGCGTCGGTGGCTCAGAGTGCAGGCAGCGCGAAGAGTGCCGCTGATGCAATGCGCTTGCAGGGGCTGGCAGCGATCCTGAAGCAGCCTGAACTCTAATGCCGCAACTTTATGGTTGCTCGGTGGCTATTCCGCATATCTGTGGCCTTGCTCATCTGCTGTGCAGTGGCAGGGCCACAGAGCACGTCCGCTAGTACGACGACTAACCAATCAACTACGACCCTCGCACGCAACGTCACCATCTATCGCGACACTTACGGCGTGCCTCACGTCTTCGGCCGCACCGATGCCAGCACCGTCTTTGGCTTTGCTTATGCGCAGGCGGAAGATAACTTCTGGCGCGTTGAAGAAAACTTCATTCTGGCCCTCGGGCGCGCTTCCGAGTTATATGGCCAGAAAACTCTCGCCGAAGATCGCCTCAACCATGCGCTCGAGATCACGCGCTTAGCACAAGCAGAATACGCGCGACTCGATCCGCGTATGCGTTCACTATGCGACGCCTTCGCCGCCGGTTTCAACTACTACCTTGAACGTCATTCGGAAGTTCGGCCACGACTCCTCACGAAGATCGAACCGTGGTACCCGCTTGCTTTCATTCGTTACAACTACTTTCAGAACGGCTTCGCACGCGATCCGATCTTGAGAGGGACACAACTGCAAACCGCCTCGCTCGACAACGATACTTTGAAAGCACACACGGGTTCGAACGGCTGGGTCGTCGGGCCAACGAAGAGCGCGAGTGGACACGCGCTGCTCTTCATCAATCCTCACCTGCCGTTCTTTGGACCGGGTCAGGTTTATGAAGGCCACGTTCACAGTGATGAGGGTTGGGACTTCACCGGTTACGCGCGCTTTGGTTTTCCCTTCCCGTACGTCGGACACAACGAGAATGGCGGCTGGGTCAGCACCGACAATGCCGCTGATTTAACGGACGTCTATCTGGAAACCTTCGACGATTCGGCTCGCCCACTTGCTTACCGCTACGGCACCGGATATCGCTTAGCGACCGAGCACGTCGAAGAGATCCGTATTAAGACCGCGAACGGTCTCGAAACGCGCAAGTTTACGATGCGCAAAACGCATCACGGCCCGATTCTCGCGGCGCGTGACGGCAAACTGCTCGCGTTGCGAATGGCGAAGTTTGAGTCTGATGGCTGGCTGCGCGAGTGGTACGACATGACGCGCGCAAGTTCGCTCGCGGAGATGAAGCGTGCGATGACGCCGCTGAACATGCTGTTCGGCAACGTGATGTATGCGGACCGTCAGGGGAACACCTGGTATCTTTACAATGGCGCCGTGCCGAAGCGCGATCCACGTTTTGATTGGACCAGGCCGGTTGACGGTAGCGATCCCGCGACCGAGTGGCACGGTTATCACACGATCGACCAGTTGCCGCAACTAACGAATCCGAAGACCAGCTGGATGCAGAACTGCAATACAACTCCCTTTCTGTTAACAAGCGAAGGCAATCCGGATCCGAAGCAGTTTCCGAGATACATGGTCCAGGAGAGCGATAATCCTCGCGGCGCGATTTCGCGAGAGATCCTGGCGAGTAAAGCGACGTTTACGTTTGCTGAGTGGACGCGGGTAGCGTTTGATACGCGTGTGATGAGCGCCGGAAAACTTTTGCCCGGTCTGACTGCGGCGCTCAAGCAGTATCTCGATACGCATCCTGATGGAGACGTGCGGTTGCGCGAAGCCTACGAGGAGCTTGCTCGCTGGAATTTGCGTAGCGCAAACGACTCAGTGGCGACGACGCTCTTCAGTCTCTGGCACGACCACGTGACGCGCGCCGGTAACGCAACTGCCGTTGAAGCTGAGAAACAGGTGGCTGTGCTTGTCGAAGTGCTCGATGCCCTTCAGCGTGATTTCGGAACGTGGAAAGTTGCGTGGGGCGAACTCAACCGCCTGCAACGTCTCGACGAAAGCAAGGGCGAACAATTTCAGGACTCGCGGGCGAGTCTCGCCGTGAGCGGCGTCAACGGCAACGACGGCGCGGTCTTCACCGTTTACGCAGCACCGATCGACGAACAAAAGCGGCGTTACGGCGTAGCCGGCGCGACTTACATCAGCGTCGTCGAGTTTGGACCGAGAGTTCACGCCCTCTCGATCCACACATTCGGTTCCAGCGGCAATCCAAACAGCCCTCACTTCATGGACCAGGCTGCGCTCTACACGCGCGGCGAGTTCAAACCGGCGTGGTTCACGCTCGAAGAGATCCGCGCCAACCTCGAAGCCTCATATCACCCCGGCGAAGAACCGCGTAGATAAGGCTGCCTTCCGCAAAACGTGGCTTGACAGACCTATGTAGATATTTATATATAGAGGTATCTATACGAGGAACACGCGGCGCGAAGGAGTCACCCTTGGGCAGAAACTACTTGTCGCACACGATGGCAATGATCCTGCAAGCGCTCGATCACGGTTATCGCTACGGCTTCGACATCATGACGATCACCGGGCTCGCGAGCGGCACCGTCTACCCCGCCCTGCGCCGCCTTGAAGACGCCGGCTTCGTCGCTTCCAGGTGGGAACGCTCGGCTATCGCTCAAGCCGAACAGCGCCCGCCGCGCAAGTATTACGAAGTTACTAAAGCCGGTCGTACTGCTTTGGCCGAAGCACGCCAGCGCTTTCGCCTGCTCTCACAACTAGACCCGCTCGCGACCAACAAACCTGCACGGCAGAAAGGCTGACGAAGCGCGACATGGATCGGCCGCAATCAAAAGGTCCGTGGCTCTGGCTGATTACGCTCGTCGGCGTGATTGTGCCGCAGCGCTTGCGCGCCGACTGGCGCCAGGAATGGGAAGCCGAGTTGCGCTATCGCGAAACGCTTTTGGCCCAGTGGCACCAGCTCAACCGCCGCACAAAGCTCGAGCTGCTCTCGCACAGCGCCGGTGCATTCGTAGATGCCCTTTGGCTACAACCTCGCAGATGGGAGGATGCGATGATTCAAGATGTACGCTTCGGCGTCCGGATGCTGCTCAAGCACAAAGGTTTCACCACCGTAGCGATTCTTTCGCTGGCGTTGGGCATCGGTGCGAACACGGCGATTTTTCAGTTGGTTGACGCCGTTCGTCTGCGCACGCTGCCCGTCCAGGCGCCGCAGGAACTGGTTGAAGTACGCATGGCAAACATGAAAGGTGCGCGTGGTGGGTTCTGGCGGTCGCCCTCAGTCACCTATCCAATCTGGGAACAGATTCGCGATCGACAACAAGCTCTTAATGGAGTGTTTGCGTGGGGCACGGATACCGCCAATCTCGCGCCGGGTGGCGAGGTGCGCAACGCACGCATGCTTTATGTGTCCGGCGACTTCTTCAATTCGCTCGGCGTCAACGCTTCGTTGGGCCGCGTCTTCACCGCGGCCGACGATCAGAAGGGTTGCGGTTCGCCGGGCATCATGATCAGTCACGACTTCTGGCAACATGAGTTTGGCGGTGATGTGAATGTGATCGGGCGGAAACTCACGTTGGGCGATCACGCATTCGAGATCAACGGGGTCACGCCGGCAAACTTTTTTGGCATGGAAGTCGGGCGCTCATTCGATCTGGCGCTGCCGATCTGCGCGATTGCGCTCGTACGCGGCAACAACAACCCGCTCTCGGGTACAAGTTGGTGGTTGACCGTAACCGGCCGGCTCAAGCCGGGCTGGACCATCGCACGAACTTCGGCACACCTGCAAGCGATTTCACCTGACTTGTTTCAGGCAGCGCTGCCGCCAAACTATCCAACTGTCAGCGTAAAGCCGTATCTGAGTTCTACTTTGGTGGCCTTTCCGGCCGGCTCCGGGATCTCTGACTTGCGTGAGAAGTACGAACAATCACTCTGGTTATTGATGGCGATTGCCGGTCTCGTGTTGTTGATTGCCTGTGCGAACCTGGCGAACCTTTTGCTCGCGAGAGCGAGCGCACGAGAACGCGAGATTGGAGTCAGGCAGGCGTTGGGCGCGTCGCGCGGACGTCTGATCCGGCAGTTGCTGGTTGAGAGTTTACTGCTGGCATTATCGGGCGCGTTGATTGGTGCATTGCTGGCGCAAGTGCTGAGCCGTTTGCTGGTGGCGTATCTGAGCACCACCGGCGATCCGGTGTTTCTCGATCTTGGTCCGGATTGGCGGGTGCTCGGCTTCACCGCGAGTTTGGCAATCGTGACGTGTCTGTTGTTTGGCTTGACTCCGGCGATCCGTATCACGCGAAACAAACTGGGCGCGATGATGAAAGCAGCGGGACGCGGCATGACCGCCGGACGCCAGCGATTCACGCTACGACGCGCGCTGCTGGTCGTGCAGATTGCTCTCTCGCTGGTCCTCGTTGCCGGCGCACTCCTCTTTTCGCGCAGTCTTGTAAAGATACTGATGGTGAAAACGGGATTTCAGGACGACGTGCTCACGGCGACTGTGAACTTCCGCCGCCTTAATCTGCCGCCCGAGAGATTACCGGCGTTCAAGGACGACGTGCTGCAACGCGTCCGTGCGATTCCCGGGGTGCAATCGTCTGCGATTACGCATGTCATGCCGCTGCGCGATTGGGGTGGAGGCAGCGCGTGGATGGACACCGCGGGCGAACGGCAAATGATCGATACAAACCTCAGCCGTGTTGGTCCAGACTACTTCAAGACGCTGCAGATTCCACTGCTGGCAGGCCGCGACTTTGATGCGCGCGATCGCGTTGGCACGCCACTCGTCGCAATCGTGAACCAGGCATTCGCGCGCAAGTTCGTGAACGGTGCGAATCCGGTGGGCCAGCGTTTTTGGATCGCCGCAACCCCAGGATCTCCGGACACGCAGTATGAGATTGTTGGCTTGGTCGGCGACACCAAGTATGAAGATTTGCGCGAAGAGTTTAGTCCGATCGTTTATTACGCGGCGGCACAAGATGCGGATGCCGGCGCCGGCGCGCAGATCCTGATTCGTTCCAGCGTCGACGAGGGGCAAACAATCACCGCCATCAAGAATGTTCTCAACGAAATCAATCCCGCGATCACCGTTCGGTTTCAGGGTTTGAAACCGCTGATCGACTCAACCATTCTCCGCGAACGGCTACTGGCCACACTCGCAGGTTTCTTTGGCGTGCTCGCCTTGTTGCTGGCGTGCGTCGGACTGTACGGGATGCTTTCTTACGGCGTAGCTAGCAGGACCACGGAGATTGGCATTCGCATGGCGCTCGGAGCGAAGCGCAACGACGTGTTCTGGCTGGTGCTGCGCGAAGCGCTGTGGTTGATCGTCGTCGGCGTGGGTGTCGGACTGCCGCTGATCTTTGCCGTCACGCGCCTGGCTTCCGCGCTGCTCTTCGACCTGAGTCCTACAGATCCACTCTCGTTAGCGGGTGCCGCGCTATTGATGCTTGCAGTTGCACTAATCGCCGGCTACTTGCCGTCTCGCCGGGCGACGCGCGTGGATCCGATCGTGGCGCTGCGTTACGAATGATCGGGGTCGTGTAATATCCTGAGTTCGGCTAGCCAAGACAAAGTTTGTTCCCGCTATTGGTACCTCAGTGCAATGATCGGATCCACCTTCAACGCGCGCCGCGCGGGAATCAGGCACGCGAGCAGCGCCACGAGTGCCAACACGAGCGAGATAAGAATGTAGGTCAACGGATCGGTAGCGCTGATGCCGTAGAGCAGGCTCGCCATAATCCGCGTCAGAAACAGCGCGGCGGTAACACCCAGGACGATGCCCACCAGAGAAAGCAACATCCCATTTCCCACTACCAGCTTGAAGATATCCCGCTGGTTCGCTCCCAATGCCATGCGAATCCCAATCTCGTGCGTTTGCTGGCTTACCAGATAACTCATCACGCTATAAACACCGACGGCCGCCAGAATCAACGCGATCGCCGCGAAGGCGCCGAGCAGGATCGTTGAGAGCCTGCGTTGCGACATCGAGTCCGCCAGATACTGATCCATCGTCTTCACTTGAAACACCGGTTGATCTTTATCGACGACCGACATCTGCTGCAGGATCGCGCTGGTCATCTGGCCCGGCTCATTGTTGGTACGCACGACGATTGCCATCGACCACACCGGAAACTGCAAGAACGGAACATAGATCTCCGATTTCGCTTCGGCCTCCAACTTGATCTGTTTGACGTCGCCAATCACACCGACGATTTCACGCGGCGCTTGCTGGCCTTCGATATTCAACTGCTTACCGATTGGGTCTTCATTTGGGAAGTAACGTTTGGCGAGTGAGTCGTTGATCAGCGCGACGGGCGTTGATTCCCGCGTATCGTGTTTGCCGAAGTCCCGGCCGCGCAGCAATGGTATGCCTAAGGCCTGAAGGTAGCCGGAACTTATCGAGCGATAGTAAGCCGAGGCCGTGTCTTCTGGTCTTGACGGCGGCTGGCCCACGATCGTGAAACTGAGACCGAAATTCCTACCGCTGAACGGCAATTGACTAACGACACCAACGGCCTCGACGCCGGTAGTCGTTTGCAGTTGTTCGCGCACACGCTGCGTGAACACCGCCAGATCGGTGTGTTTGTTGTATTTCGGAGGCGAAAGCGAGACCGACATCGTCAGGACGTTATGCGGATTGAAGCCGGGCTCTACCTGCCACAGTCGCAGAAAACTCCTGATCAAAAGACCCGCGCCAACCAGCAAGATCAGGGCCAGCGCCATCTCCGTTACCACCAGCCAATTGCGAATACGTTTGCGGCCCGAAACGCCGCTCGAGCTTCTTGTTCCCTCTTTCAGCCACTCATTGAAATCAGGCTTGCTCGATTGCAGCGCTGGTTTCAGGCCGAAGATAACACCCGTTAGTAACGAGACCAGCAGCGTAAACGCCAACACACGCCCGTCGATTCCCACTTCGTTCAAGCGCGGAATGTTGCCTGGTCCAACGGTGGTAAGAACACGCAGACCCCAGTAAGCCAGGATGAGTCCGACAACGCCGCCTGATAAGGCAAGTAATAGACTCTCGGTCAGTAACTGTTGCATCAGACGCCGCCGGCTTGCGCCGAGTCCGATGCGTATGGCGATGTCCTTTTGCCTCGTCGCCGCGCGCGCGAGCAGCAAGTTGGCGACGTTCGTGCAAGCGATCAACAAAACGAAAACGACCGCGCCGGCCAAAATAAACAGGGCCATGCGAATGTCACCGACGAGATCTTCCTGAAACGTGACCAGATGCATTCCACGCCCAGCGTTCTCGTTCGGATATTGTTTCGCCTGCGCGTCGGTTAACGCGGTCATCTCGGACTGTGCCTGCCGCAAATCAACTCCGGGTCGCAAACGTCCCACCACCACCAGATGGTTATAGCTTCGGTCGGCGAGCTCTTCGGGAACAAAGGTCAGCGGAACCCAAAGGTCGATCTTTTCAGGAAAACTGAAACCGGCCGGCATGACGCCGACGACCTGATAGCCCTCTCCGTCGAGCAGGAGCGTCTTCCCGATCGCGGCTGGATCCGAGCCAAAACGTCTTTGCCACAGGCCCTCGCTGATGATCGCGACGTGGTTGTTGGCAGGCTGTTCGTCTTCAGTTTGAAAGCCGCGTCCCTGAACGGGTGGAACTCCGAGTAGCGGAAACAGGTTTGCCGATACGAGTGCGGCATCAACCGATTCGGGCCGATCGGCGATGAGATTCATTCTTTGCGTGTCGTAGGCCGCGAGACTTTGGAAACTACGATTCTGCTGTTGCCAGTCGCGGAAGTTAGCGGCTGAGGCATGGGCTTTGTTGTTTGATTTGAACACGCCCCAGAGCATGACGAGTTGCTGCGGATTGCTGTAGGGCAACGAACGCAAAAGCAGCGCGTTGACGACGCTGAACACGACCGTAGTGGCGCTGATGCTGATTGCGAGAGTTAGCACCACGACCGCAGTGAAGCCTGGCCTCGTGGAAAACATCCGGATGGAGTGTTTCAGGTCTTGCGTCAAACCCGATATGGCAGGCACCTCCTGATTTTGGCGCGCATCATAGGCCGAAGCTGCAGCGCGCGCAACGCTTTTCAGTTTCCTATTGACAGACGATAGGAGCACCGATATATTTCTCTCCACTTGGACGTCGATAGGAGCGCGATGAAGAAGCCGAAAGCCGATCTGTTGCAGGGGACGCTGGAGTTACTCGTTCTGCGGTTGCTGCGCTCGCGCCAGTTGAATGGCTGGGAGATTACCCAGCAACTGCAAATCGCCTCGGGCGAAGTGCTGAGTGTGACGCCGGGCGCGCTTTATCCCGCACTGCATCGTTTGGAACACCGCGGGCTCATCTCTTCAGCCTGGGGACCATCAGAGAACAACCGCAAAGCCAAGTTCTATAAGCTGACTACCGCCGGTCGCAAGCAACTCGAAACACAACGTAAGAACTGGGAACGTTTTTGTGGCGCTGTCGCGCTGATTATGCGCGACGCTTAGGAGACGTCATGTGGGACCGGCTCAAGCTGCGCTGGCGTGCGTTGTTTCGCAAGGAAGAACTCGAGCGCGAGCTCGACGCCGAGTTGCGCTTCCACCTCGAACGCGAAGTGGCGCACCACCTGCGAAGCGGAATGGATGCCGAAGACGCTCACTACTCTGCTCTCAAATCCTTCGGTCCGCTCGAACGTTCTAAAGAAGAATGTCGCGACGCGCGTGGCGTCCGCTTCATCGAAGAGTTTCTGCAAGACATCCGCTACGGCAAGCGACTTCTCGCCAGGCATCCCGGCGCAACTCTCGTGGCCATCGTTACGCTCGCGCTCGGGATCGGCGCCAACACCGCGATCTTCAGCGTCGTAAACGCCTTCCTGCTGCGGCCAATGCCCTACGGCGAACCTGATCGCCTCGTGATGGTCGATTCACAACATCGCGGCCAATCGCTGGGCGTGTCTTTCGTCGACTATGAAGATTGGCGCCGGCAGAACACTGTCTTTGACGATCTCGCATTTTTCAATCTTCGTTGGAACGCGAATCTCGACTTCGGCAACGAAACCGAGACTGTCAATCTAACCTTCGGCACGGCAAACCTGTTTTCGACGCTCCGCGTTGCGCCCTCGCTCGGTCATGGTCCAACGCCCGGCGAGAACGACACCATCCTTTTGAGTCACGGTTTATGGCAGAGACGCTTCGGCAGTGACAGCGGAATCATCGGGCGTCAACTGCGAATCGATGGAAAAGCTCTGACTGTCATTGGCGTTATGCCAGCCGGTTTTCGTTTTCCGTTTCAGAGCGACTTGTGGTGGCTGAACGATCGTTACTTCAATCGTGAGAATCGCGGGTTGCGTATCGACCAGACGATCGCGCGTCTGAAGCCCGGGGTGTCATCCGAACAGGCGCTAGCGGAGATGAAGGAGATCGCCGCGCGGCTGGCACAAACCTATCCCGCTACCAACACCGAAGTCACAGCCACGGTTGTCCCGTTGCGCGATTTCTGGTTCGGCAAGTTACGCCGTTCATTCTGGCTGTTGCTCGGCGCGTGTGCGTTTGTGCTGTTGATCGCGTGTGCGAATGTGGCGAACCTGCTGCTCACACAGGCGACCGTGCGCGAAGGTGAGCTGAGCGTGCGTGCGGCGTTGGGAGCGAGTCACGGGCGTCTGATCCGGCAATCGATTGCGGAAGCGCTGTTGCTTGTCTCGATTGGTTGCGCCGGTGGGATTGTATTTGGCGCCTGGAGTCTGCGGATGTTGGTGGCCTTGCTGCCGCCGGAAGTCCTGCCTTTCTTTGTGAAGATCGAGCTCGACTGGCGCGCGCTGGCTTTCACACTGCTGGTCTCAACTCTCACCGCGCTCTTTGTCGGTCTATTACCGGCGCTGCGAACTCGGTCAATGGATCTGGATCAATCATTAAAAGAGGGTGGGAGATGGGGAACCGGTTCGGGCATGCAACGTGTTCGTGGTCTGCTGGTCGTGGCTGAAATCTCGCTTGCGGTCGTGTTGCTTGCCGGCGCCGGACTCATGCTGCGAAGTTTTGCGAGGTTGCAGAATACGTCGCCCGGTTTCAACGCGGAGAACGTCCTGCACCTGGAGATTAATCCGACGTATCAACGCCGCGAAGATTACAACGTCGAGTTTATGTCGCGGCGTTACCGGCAACTGTTGCAAGAGGTCGCGACTGTGCAGGGTGTAGTCGCAGTCGCGGCCAACAGCGACCTGCCTTTCGTCGGGCAAAAACCCTGGTATCGCGGAGAATTTGCCGTCGAGGGACAGTCGAATGCGGATCGCGAACACAATCCGATGGTGAATTACCAGGCCGTCTCGCCGGATTATTTTCGCGTGATGGAAATTCCGCTGCTGCGTGGTCGCGTATTCACCGACCACGACAACGTGAGGCCTGACGGAAACGCTGATGTCGCGATTATCAGTAACGGCTTGGCGCAGCGCATGTGGCCAAATGCTGATCCGTTAGGAAAACGGATCAACTGCAACGACGATGGCTCAGGTTGTGCAGAAGTCGTGGGCGTCGTCGGCGACGTGAAGCACAACACTCTCGTCGACGAAGTGGGTTATGACATCTACTACCCGGCTTATCAGAGTTATGCCAAGCAGACTCATTTTGTCGCCCGCACGCAAGGCGATCCGCTGGCTCTCGCGAACGACATTCAGCGAGCGATTTGGCGTAGCTCGCCCGATACCGGCGTCTTCAACGTTGTGCCATTGACGCGACTGTCGACGAACACTGTTTGGCAATCGAGAGTTTGGGGATTGTTGCTGGGCATTTTCTCGGCGATTGCATTGATCCTGGCCGCTGCGGGCATCTACGGTGTGATGGCTTATTTCGTCGTGCAACGTACGCGCGAGATTGGCGTGCGGATCGCACTCGGTGCGCAGTGGAGCGACGTACTGAAGTTAATCTTCAAAAACGGAATGCTGTTGGTGGCTATCGGGCTGGCGATCGGACTTGTTGGTGCCTTTGCGTTAACACGGTTGCTCGCGAGTCTGCTCTTCGAAGTCTCTCCGCACGATCCGATTACATTCGGCGCGGTGACTTCCTGTGTCGTCCTCGCTTCTCTGCTCGCCTGCTACCTTCCCGCCCGGCGCGCCGCCAGAGTCGATCCGCTAATCGCGTTGCGTTATGAGTGAGCTACACGGCGAGACTAAGCAAGTGCTGACTCAACGGCTGTGATTCTCGCGCTCCTTCTGCGCTTCCTCAATGGTGCGAAACTTAAACACGCCGCGCGGGTAACACTTCGGATCACCGAATAAAAGCTTTCAGAAAACGAGCAATCAACACAACCCTCGCCATTCCGGGCGGCGTTTGGTAAGTTGAGAGCAGCCTGTTTGGTCTCAAACATAACTGAGTGACGATGCGTCAAGTACCCCTGCTCTCGATCGCCCTTCTTCTACTACTGCAACTCGCGCCCGCTAGTGTCTGCGCGCAAACCGACATCACGCGCCAGGAACGACTGCGTGGCTCCATCACGCCCGAGCGCGAGTGGTGGGCCGTGCTGCATTACCATCTGAAAGTCGAGTTTCTGCCGGAAACCAGGAGCCTGAAAGGTTCCAACACGATCACTTTCAAGACTCTCAAACCGGGAAGCAAGATGCAGATCGATCTGCAACCACCGTTAGCGATCACGAAGATCACTCATGGCGACGCACAACTTCAATTTGAACGCGAAGGTAACGTCTACTGGGTGATGTTTGAAAAGGAATTGCCGGCGGGAGTAGAGGACAGGGTCGAGGTCTTTTACGAAGGCGTTCCGGTTGTCGCTAAGAATCCACCGT
>Ga0075426_10002868_pt1 | contig 12309 bp, 13 predicted proteins | sample SoiMethybrSBSTD5_FD_75304 | JGI IMG/M metagenome (GOLD analysis project Ga0075426, IMG submission 75304) | Bulk soil microbial communities from a Populus tree surrounding site in Tennessee, USA - Soil MetaG P. TD hybrid SBSTD5 | ecosystem: Environmental > Terrestrial > Soil > Tree plantation...
TTCGTCCGGGCCTGGGTCCACCGCGGCCAGATCGACATCGGCCGGGGGGCTGAGGCCTGGGTCCGTGTGACTGCGTGGCGGATCGCGGCTTCCCGGTGGCGGCGTGCCCGGGAGGGCATCCGGCTGATGCTGCTGGCAGCCCCGCCCGATCGCACCGCCGGGCCCGGCCCCGATCGCGTTGCCTTCGTCGAGGCGCTGCGCAAAGTCCCCGCCGAGCAGCGCCGCGCGCTGGTGCTGTATCACCTGGCCGATCTGACGGTGGAGCAGATCGCGGCCGAGACCGGTGTGCGCCCTGGGACGGTCAAGGCCCGGTTGGCCCGCGGCCGGGCAGCCCTCACACCCCACCTGCGGGAAACGACCGCGCCGGTAGGCGAATGACTGGCTGGGAGGCATTCCAGTGCCTGATCTGAACGACGAACTGCGAGACCTAGCCGATGAGGCCGCGCGCCACGCACGGCCGCTGCCGGTAGCCGACGTCATCCGGCAAGGCGACCGGAGGCACCAGCCAGCCGTCACCTTGTGGCCGCTACGGCGCGCACGAAAGCCCCGGCGCGCCACCCAGGCCAGGCCCGGGCGCCGCTGGCCGGGCTGGGTGGCGCCGCTGGCCGCCGCCGCTGCGGTCATCGCCGTGGTCGCTGGCACCGCCGCGGTCTCCAGCGCAATACACGGACGGCGGGCGGCCGCCGGGGCGAGCCCGGCCGATCGGGTCATCGCCTACGTGGTCGACTCCGAGTCGGGCACGGTAACGCCGATCCGGACCGCCACCAACACGCCCTTGCCCCCGATCAACACCGGCGACAACTCTGACACCATCGCGATCACCCCGGACGGGAAGACCGTCTACGTGGCCAACTACGTCTACCGCGGGGGCACGGTGACCCCGATCCGGACCGCCACCAACACGGCCCTGCGGCCGATCAAAACCGGCCGCACCCCTGCCGCCATCGCGATCACCCCCGACGGGAAGACGGCCTACGTCGCCAACTTCGATTCGGGCACGGTGACGCCGATCCGGACCGCCGCCAACACGGCCCTGCCGCCGATCAAAACCGGCAGCGACCCCGTCACCATCGCGATCACCCCGGACGGGAAGACCGCGTACGTGGCCAACAACGGGTCGGGCACGGTGACGCCGATCCGGACCGCCACCAACAAGGCCCTGCGGCCGATCAAGGTCGGCCCGCACCCCGACGCCATCGCGATCACCCCGGACGGGGGGACCGTCTACGTGGCCAACGACATCCACGCAGGCACGGTGACCCCGATCCGGACCGCCACCAACAAGGCCCTGCCCCCGATCAAAACCGGCTACGACTCCGCCGCCATCGCGATCACCCCAGACGGGAAGACCGCCTACGTGGTCAACCTAGGCCTGTATCCCAAGATCCCGGGCACGGTGACCCCGATCCAGACCGCCACCAACACCGCCCTGCCGCCGATCAACATCGGCGGCCTCAGTGCTAACATCGCGATCACCCCGGACGGGAAGACCGTCTACGTGCCCGCTGGCGGCGTAGTGACCCCGATTCGGACCGCCACCAACACGCCCCTGCCACCGATCAACGTCGGCGGCCTCAGTGCTGGCATCGCGATCACCCCGGACGGGAAGACCGCTTACGTGGCCAACATGTTGTCGGGCAAGGTGACCCCGATCCGGACCGCCACCAACACGCCCCTGCCACCGATCAAAACCGGCCTCCGCCCCATCGCCATCGCCATCGCCCCATAACGGCGCCCGCGGTCCCAGGGAAGGGGACTGACGCGGTGCTAGCCAGGGATAGGCGCGGTCCTAGGGGAGAGTGAGGATACGGGGGCCGTCGCGGGTGATGGCGACGGTGTGCTCGGCGTGCGCCGCGCGGGTGCCGTCCACCGTCTTCAGCGCCCACCCGTCCGGCGCCACCTCGTAGTGGCTGCCACCGCCGGCCATCAGCATCGGCTCGATGGCCAGGACCAGGCCATGCCGCAGCCGCATCCCGCGGCCAGCCTTGCCCTCGTTGGGCACGTGCGGGTCCTCGTGCATGTGGCGGCCGATGCCGTGCCCGCCGAAGCCCGCAGGGACGCCGTACCCGGCCCCGCGTGCCAGGGTGCCGATCGCGTGCGAGATGTCGCCGAGGCGCGCACCCTCAGCCGCCGCCGCGATCCCCGCCGCCAGCGCCTTCTCCGTGGACTCGATGAGCGCCTCGTCCGCCGGGTTGGGGGTGCCGACGATGAAACTGATCGCCGCGTCGCCGGTCCACCCGTCCAATTCGGCGCCGAAGTCGATGCTGACCAGGTCACCGTCGGCCAGCCGGTAACCGTCCGGGATGCCGTGCACGATCACGTCATTGACCGAGGCGCAGATCACCGCGGGGAACGGCGTCGGCGCGAACGACGGATGGTAGTTCAGGAACGGGGACCGCGCGCCCGCCTTGCGCAGCACCTCGTGCGCTACCTCGTCCAGGTCGGCCAGGGACACCCCGACGGCCGCCTCACTCCGCACCGCGCCAAGCGCCACGGCGACGACGCGCCCTGCCTCCCGCATCGCCTCCAGCGCGGCGTCGCTCTTGATATCGATCACGCAGTACTACTCCTCCACGTCCCCGCGCTACTCCTCCGTGTCCTCCGCACGGCCGCCAAGGTGGCGGGCCAGAAAGCGCTCGGCGGCAGCATAGAACTTCAGCCGGTTCTCCGGCTTAGCAAAGCCATGCCCCTCGTCGGGAAACAGCATGTACTCGTAATCGATTCCGGCGTCCCGGAGCGCGGCGACGATCTGCTCAGACTCGGCCTGCTTGACCCGCGGATCGTTGGCGCCCTGGGCGATCAACAGCGGCGTCTTGATGCTGGCGGCACGGGACAGCGGTGACCGGGACCACAGGAACTCGGCGTCGGTCTCCGGGTTCCCGACCCGCTGGTGGAACAGCGCGATCTGCGGCTGCCAGTAGGGCGGGATCGTCTCGATCAGGGTCTTGAGGTTGGACGGGCCCACGATGTCCACCGCGCAGCGGTACAGGTCCGGGGTGAACGTGACCCCGGCGAGCGCGGCGTAACCGCCATAGGAGCCGCCGTAGATCGCCACCCGCTCCCGGTCTGCCCAGCCCTGGCCGATGGCGAACTCCACCGCGTCGGTCAGGTCGTTCTGCATGGCGTTGCCCCACTCCCGGTCGCCTGCGTTGACGAACGCCTTGCCGTACCCGGTGGAGCCGCGGAAGTTGACCTGCACGCACAGGTAGCCGCGGTTCGCCAGCCACTGCGCCTCCGGGTCGAAACCCCAGACGTCGCGTGCCCACGGCCCGCCGTGCACGTTGAGCACCATTGGCAGGTTTTTCCGGCCCGCACCGGGCGGGAAGGTCAGGTACCCGTGGATGGTCAGGCCGTCCCGCGCCTGGAAAGAGAACGGCTCCATGGGAACGAGCTCGTACTGGGACAACTCGGGCCGGTGATCGAACAGGAAGCGGCCCTCGCGGCGCTGCCGGTCGTAGAGGAAGTAGGGAATCGGCCCCGTGTCGTTGGTGAACGCCACCAGCCACACCATGTCGCTGTGGTCATGCGCGATGATGTCCGGATCACCCCGGTGCAGCGCGCGGATGGCCGCGACGTCCGCTTCGAGCGCCGGGTCGAGCACCCGGTACTCCGTGCGCTCCTTGACCCAGGTAACGACCTGTGGTTCCCGCGTATCCGGGTGCACCCGGACACCGCTCACATCCGCGTCCGGGTCCTCGGCGATCACTGCCTGCGCGCCGCTGCCCAGGTCCACGCGCACGAGCCGGCCGGTGTCGGCGTCGAGCGAACTCATCGCCAGCATCGTGGCACCGTCCGGGCTGATCGCTATCGGCGCGCTGGTCAGCGCGTCCTCGGCGGGCAGCGTCAGCAGCAGCCGCCAGTCGCCGTCGGCGCCGTCGCGGACCTTGACCATCAGGGTCCCGTCGGGCTCCAGCCCGACGCCGACCCGCGTCACCAGCTTGGTGTCGGCGACCCAGCCAGCAAAGCCTGGGTTCTCGACCTCTTTGACCAGGTCACCGCTGGTCAGGTTGAGCCGGTAGACGTCGTGCAGGGCCGGGTTGTCGCGGTTGAGGCCGACCAGCACCTCATCCGGAAGGTCCTTCTCGGTGGCCAGGATCTGCGCCTGCACCCCTTCGAAGGGGGTGAGGTCCCGGTGCTGCATGGTGGTCAGGTCCACGTCGTACAGGCGCCAGTTCTCGTCTCCGCCGGTGTCCTGCAGATAGAGCAGGTGCCGCCCGTCGTGGGCCCACCGGAAGACCCGGATGCCCCGGTCGGTGTCATTGGTCACGACCTGGGCTGAGTCCCAGTCGACGCCGTCGGGTCCGACCGGGGCGGTCCAGACATTGAGCACTCCGTCGTGCGGCGCGATCCACGCCAGGCTGGTGCCGTTGGGAGAGATGCGAGGGCTGATGCGTTCCGGGTTCCCGAAGAGGATCCGCCTGGGGATAAGTTCGGCCATGCGCCATGCCTACCATGCCTGACGAGGTCACTTGTACTATCCCCAGCGTGACCGGTGCCAACTCCCGCGGCGAGCCCGGAGCCGGGACTGGCGGGCAGGCCGGGCCCGGGACCGGCGCGGGCCAGCATGCCAGCCTGCTGGTCCGGGGTGGCTATCTGATCACCATGGACCCGGGCATGGGCGACATCCCCGTTGGAGATGTGCTGGTCAGCGGGGGAATGATCGCGGCGGTGGGCACCGGCCTGGCCGCGCCGGCCGGGGCCACGGAACTCGACGCGACCGGGATGATCGTCGCCCCGGGCCTGGTGGACACCCACTGGCACATGTGGAACACCCTGCTGCGCAGCATGTCCGAAGGCGGCCGCGGGTATTTCCGGCTGTGCCGCAGCCTGGGTCCGGCGTTTGCCGCCGAGGACGTCTATCTGGGCACGCTGCTCGGCTGCGCCGAGGCCATCAGTTCCGGCATCACCACGGTGCACGACTGGTGCCATAACATCCGCACCCCGGCGCACGCGGAAGCCGGGCTGCGCGCGCTGGCGCAGGCCGGGCTGCGGGGCAGGTTCTCCTACGGTTACCCCGCGGCGCACCGCAATGACCAGGCCATGGACCTGGCTGGGCTGCGGCGGCTGCACGCGGAATGGGCGAAGCATGCCGCCGACGGACTCATGTCCCTCGGCATGGCCTGGCGCGGGCCCGGCGGCAGCGACCCGGCCATGCGGGTGCCCGCCGCCATCTACCGGCAGGAGATCGACACCGCCCGGGAGCTTGGCATCCCGGTCACTGTCCACGCGTCCGGCCCGCGGGCGGCGGCCGGCCAGATCGGCATGCTGGCCGACGGCGGCCTGCTGGGCCCCGACCTGCAGGTGGTGCACGCAAACTGGGCGACCGAGGCCGAGATCGGGCAGCTCGCGGCGGCAGGCTGCCCGGTGACCATCTCGCCGTGGAGCGAGATCCTGGTCGGGTACGGGCCGCCGCGCACCGGCGAGCTGATGGCGGCGGGCATCCCCGTGGGTCTCTCGGTGGACACCACCGCGCTCACCGGCAACGCGGACATGTTCGCCATCATGAAGCTGACCCAGGGCCTGGCCAACGCCGCAGCCGAGGATGAATTCGCGCTCACCGCGCGGCGCACGCTGGCGCTGGCCACCATCGACGGCGCCCGGTCGCTGGGCCTGGCGGAGGTGACCGGTTCCCTGGCACCGGGCAAGCGCGCCGACCTGATCGTGGTCTCCGCCGGCCGGCCGAACCTCGGCATGGTCACCGACCCGGCGCAGCTGCTGGTCACCGCCGCCCAGCCCGGCAACGTGGACACGGTGATCGCGGACGGGCGGGTGCTGAAGCGGGGCGGCGTGCTCACCACGCTGGATGCCGAACGGATCGGCCGGGAAGCGCGGCGGGCGCTGGATGGGGTCATTGCTCGGTCGGGAGCAGCGGCGCGCTGAGCCGGGTGGGGATCGCGCTCGGCTGGGCCAGCGAACGGCGAGCTAGCCGCGTTAGCGTCCGGCCGGCGCCAGTGACGCGGTGAGCTGTGCCGGGCGGGCCAACGTCTGGTAGACCACGCAGTAACGCTCGGTCAGCCGGAGCAGTGTGTCCAGCTCTGCAACACTGGCCCCGGTGTCCAGCTCGAAGCTCAGCCGGATCGAGGTGAAACCCACGGGGGCCTCTTTCGCCACCGCCAGCGTGCCGCGAAAATCAAGATCGCCTTCGGCCCGGACGGTCCCGCCCGCGACGTCGATGCCTAGCGAGGTCGCCACTGCCCGCAGGGTGACCCCGGCGCACGCGACCAGCGCCTGGAGCAGCATGTCCCCGGAGCAGGCGAGTGTGCCGTCCCCACCGGTCGCCGGGTGCAGCCCGGCGACCGCCAGAGCCTGGCCGGTCTCGACCGAGCAGCTCACGCTCTCCTCGCCGAGTTCGCCGCGCGCCCGCAGGGTGATCACGGCGGTCGCCGGGTCGCTGCGGTAGGCCTCCTTGAGCGGCTGCTGTAGCGCGCGCAGGTCTTGGGCGTCCATCGCGTTCCTCTCGGGTGGGGTGCCGGGCATCGGGCGGCCGGCGCTTCCAGGGCCTGGTGGGAGCTTCCGGTCAGGAGTGGGGGACGTGGAAGTTGAAGTCGGCGTGCCCGAGGGCGCCCATCAACCGCAGCCAGAGCGGCATTAGCATCTCCGTGCCGCGGGCGGCGGAGATGTCACCCAGGTCGATCAGCGACGCGGCGGGCCAGCCGAACGAGCCGATCAGCTCGGCGGCCGCCTGTTTGGCGGTCTCGTCGTTGCCGCAGACGAACACGTTGTGCTCATCGGGAACCCGCCCGGGCTCCACCATCACCTGGCAGTTCATGGTGTTCAGCGCCTTGACCACGCGCACGGCGGGGAACGCGCGCTGAATCTGCTCACCGAGGCTATCGGTGTTCACCGGGTCCAGCGTGGGCGGCATGCCGCGGCTGAAGTCCAGCGGGTTGGACACGTCGATGAGCACCTTCCCGGCCAGCGCCGCCTCACCGGCGGCCACTAGTGCTGCCATGGCCGCCGACCCGGAGGTGGCGTTCATCACCAGGCCAGCGAAGGCGGCGGCCTCGGCGAAGCTCATCAGCCGCACGCCCGGGTGCTCGGCTTGCCACTGCGGGAACGGGGGAGTCCCGAACCCGCCGGGCTCGGTGCGGGCATTGGTCACGGCCGGATCCCTGGTGCCTATCACGACCTCATGGCCGAGCCCGTCCAGTTTGGCCGCCAGGGTCCGCCCGACTACTCCGGTGCCCAGTACAGCAATCCTCATCCCGTCACCTTCTCATCCCGCGGCAGCCTGGCACGCCGCTGTACCTGGCGAGCGGGCCGGTGCGAGTGTCCCGCGCCCTTACCGGAGCACCACGGGCGGGGGACCTATTCCTCTCGGCAGGTGCCCGATGCCAGGCCCCCCATGGCCCCGGCGGCCCGGAGCCGCGCCGCAGAACCAGCGCGTGGCCAGCCCGATACCGCCTCGCCACGCAAAGGATCCCCGGCATTCCGTAAAAGCTCATACGCGAACAGTTATTTACTATGCCTGGCTGATCGGTACCGATCACTGTGAGTAATCTATAGAGCGGGCTAATGGGGGAGCGGGGGAGAGGACGGGCGAGGGCAGTGGCATGACCGAGGCACCCGACCACACGGGTTCGAGCGCAGCGGAGGCGCTGGCCGCACTGGAGGCGGCGGCAAGGGTCCTCGCCGAGACGAGTAGCGTCCTGGTAATCGACTGGCCGAGCCGGGACGTTCCTGCGTCGCTGGCGTTCGCCGGGTTCACAGTCTTCGTCAAGGGCGGCCCCGGGCCCGCCGACTACGCGGCCTGGGTACTCGACAGCGGTGAGCCCGTGTCCCGGCACCTAGGCCGGGAGCCCGGCCAGGTGGACCTCGTCTATTGCCACCGGCCGTTCGGCGAACTGCCCGGCATCATCGCCCTGGCCGCGCGGCTCGGCGCCCGGGCCCTCTGGTGGCAGACCGGGCTGTCCAGCGGCGGCGACGGCAAGGACCCGTCGGGCTGCTGGGTGCCGCCAGGGGAGTCACAGCAGGTACGCGAACTCGCGGCCGCCGCGGGGCTGGCTTACATCGACGATGTCTACATCGGCGACGCCGCCCGCGCCCGGGGTGAGCGAGCCTGACCCGCGGCACCGAGCCTAGGGGGGAAGCGGAGCCTATAGGGGGACCCGCACAGCCGACGCCGCACCGGGGCTGGACTCAGCGTTACGAGCGCGGCATTCCAGTCACCGGCCTCTTTGGGCCGGGGCGAGCTCGCTGAACAGCTTGTTCATGTCTTGATGGTTGAGGTACAGGACGATGCGCCAACCTCCGTCGTCCTTGCGCAGGATGAAGGTCGAGTGCAGGAGGACGGGGTCGCGCGCCGCCTGGTCGCGCATCCGCAGATGCCATGACGTCCGCACGAGCGTGTGCAGGTCGTCCAGCGGAATCTCGCTGATGTCCGCCAACTCCAGGCCATCGCTGCCGATGGCCTCGAAGAGCTGTCGGCGGCGCGGAAGTGCGGCCAGCAGGGCTTGCCGGGACACCGCGGCCGCGGAGCTGGCGTCGAGGCTCAGGAAGACCTCATTGAACGAGCTCATCAGCGCCTCGGTGTCAAAGTCGTGTGCGGCGCGGTCATAACGCTGGAGGAAAGCGCGGACGTCGGGGCGAGCACGGGCCATCGTCAGCTCCTGGAGGTCGGGGGGTCAAAGTCGCTCAGCCAGGCGGTTGAGCAGGGGAATCGCGGACTCGAGCTGGCGCCGCTCGGCGCGTGTGTACTCGTCGGCAAGCGCTTTGATCATGGCGTCGACGACGGCATGCTCCCGGCTCATGAGCAGCTCCCGGCCGGCGTCGGTGATCGCCACGGCTACGCGGCGGCGGTCGGTTTGGCCGCCCGTCCTTTCCACTAGCGCCCTGCGCTCTAGCTCGCGGACAACGCCAGCGATCGCCTGGGAGGTAACTCCTTCCCCCGCCGCCAGCGTGCTTGGGGAAGTGGGCCCCTCGCGCTGGAGGCGCACGAGGATGCCCAGTTCGATGAAGCTCGCTGCCCGCTCGCGCTCGGTTGCGTACAGCTGCCGCAGGCGACGGGCTACACGGCCGATCGCGACCCGCAGCTCCTGCGCGGCCGCCACGTCCGGGCCGGTGTTCATATATGTAAATTAGCTTACGTAAGCTAACTGAGCAACTGGCGGCCGGAACTGTCGAGCACGCAGGCGGCTGTTTCCCGGCGGTTCAGACCGCGCGGCGGCGGACCAGCCAGACGGTCGCGGCCATGAGGAGCACTGACAGCGCGAGCAGCCAGCCGCCTTCGATCCACTGGAAGGGCCAGAACTGGCTGGCCGGCTGGTAACTGGTCCAGTTCGTGTAGCCGTGCTGGGTGAGGTACCGCACCGGGTCGAGGACAGTCTGGAACGTGTTCGGCCCGACCTGCGTCCGGGGGGCATGGTGGTAGCCCCGCAGCTCCTGGCTGATCGCGGACTGGCTGACCAGCCTGCCGCCCTTGGTGTACCAGTGGTTGATGATCCACGCGGAGCCAGGCAGGTTGGTGCTGTGCGTGACCAGCGGTGTGGTGTAGTGCTGGCGCAGCCACAGCCCGGTGGCGAAGGCGAGCCCGGCGTAGACGGCCAGCGTGGCGGCGATCGCGGGGACGGCCCGGCGGATGAGCATCCCGGCCAGGGCGCCGATCGCGAAGGCGGCCAGCGTCCAGGCGGCGAACGCAACCCCGAGCAGGTCGAACACGCGGACCGAGAACGGGATCACGTAGCCCGCGGCGGCCCACGGCTGGTTGTACCAGGCAAACAGGACGGTGAACGCCCCGGCCACGGCTGTCACCGCGACCGCCAGCGGCACCAGCTTGCCGACCGTCCAGCGGAGCCGGCCGATGCCCTGGGTCCAGGCGAACCGGAAGGTGCCGGTCTCCAGCTCCCGGGCCAGCACCGGACCCCCGATGAACGCCCCGATCAGCGCCGGCACCGCCTGCAGGGCGATGCTAACCAGGATCGCGGTCTCGCCGTATCTGCCGGTGAAGTTGATAGCGCAGCCGAGTGAGCCGGCCGGGTGGCAGTAGGCCGCCTCGGCATGGTGCATCTGCAGGCCGGTCAGCCACAAGTACACCGCGAGCGCGCCGAGGAAGGCGGCCACGCCGGCCAGCGCGGCCCGGTGCTGGCGCCAGGTAACCCAGCCCATCCGCCGCCACGGCACCGGGCGCAGGCCGGCGTCGTGCTTCGGGCGGGCCGGCATGGTCAGCGCGGTCATCGCGTCACCTCCGACGGCTGGGTGTCCCGGCCGCGGGCCGGGCCGGGCAGCGCGCCGGCGCCGGGCTCGCGCAGGTAGGCCAGGGTGAGTTCTTCCAGGCCGACCGGGTGCGCCTCCCAGCCGGGCGGGACCGGGTCGTCCACCGTGGCCCGGACCAGCAGGTGGGCCTGCGCCTGTCCGCGGCGCACGTGCACCACGGGCCGTTCGGCAAACTTGTCGGCCTCGGCGGCGGGGCCGGTCAGCATGCGGTGGCTGGCGAGCAGGTCCTCGACCTCGCCGGCGACCTGGACCCGGCCCCGCGACAGCAGGATGAGGTAGTCGGCCACCCGCTCGAGTTCGGCGAGCACGTGCGAGGACAGCACCACCGACACCCCGTCGTCGGCCGCCGCCGCCAGCACCGTGGCCATGAAGTCGTGCCGGGCGAGGGGGTCGAGCATCGCCACCGGCTCATCCAGCACCAGCAGCCGCGGCCGGCGGGCCAGCCCCAGGGTCAGCGCGAGCTGCGCTTGCTGGCCGCCCGATAGCTTCCCGGTCTTCCGGTTCAGCGGGATGCCAAGCTCGGCCAGCCGGGCCTGCGCTAGTGCTGGTCGAAGCGGCGGTTTAGGTTGCGGGTCAGGTGCAGCATGTCCGCGCCGGCAGGTTCTGGTACAGCGGCGTGTCCTGGGCGACGAACGCGATGCCATCCAGCGCCGCCGCGGACCCGGCAGGGTAGCCGCCGAGCACGGTGACGGCGCCCGCGCTTGGTTCGGCCAGGCCGACCGCCAGGTTCAGCAGGGTGGTCTTGCCGGCCCCGTTCGGGCCGACCAGCGCGGCCACGTGCCCGGCCGGGATCGCCAGCATGCACTCGCGCAGCGCCCACGTGCTGCCGTAGCGCTTGCCCAAGCCGCTGGCCTCGATGACGTTCATGCTCATGCGGCGCCCTCCGTTTCAGCGCCCGCCGCGCCGGGGCGGTCCCCCATGCCGCCGCGGCGCTCATGGAAATCCCGCAGGGCGCTGGTGAACAGCGCCACGATGCCGTCCTGGTCCAGGCCGGCCGCGTCGGCGGTGGTCAGCCAGCCGAGCAGGGACTTGTGCAGCCCGGCCAGTTCCGGGAGCGCGACCTGGCTCAGCGTGGCCTGGACGAACGTGCCCTGACCGGGCCGCCCCGCGGCCAGGCCCTTGACCTCCAGCTCCTTGTAGGCCTTCAGCACCGTGTTCGGGTTGATCGCCAGCGAAGCCACGACGTCCCGGACCTTGGGCAGCTGATCGCCCGGCTTGAGGTAGCCCAGCCGCAGCGCGTGCTCGACCTGGTGCACCAGCTGCAGGTAGGTCGGCACCCCGGAGGCCGCATCCAGCCGGAACTCAATCGGCGACCCCGGCCCGCGCGGCCCGCCCGCCTGCGTGCCGCTGCCGTCCGCGCCCGCAGGGGAGCCACCAGACCTGCCAGCCTGCGTGCTCCCTTTATCTATATCCATAGAACAAAGATACAGATGTTGATGCCGCCTTGCCTTCCGACATGATGGGTGAGATTCGACATCTTCCGTGACACGGGACACCCGGCCAGCCAGCGAACCCAGTACCGATCCAGTAAACTGCCAGGAACGGGAGTTCATGGGGCGGGAGTAGGCCACTTCCGCCGCAGCAGGATTGGCGCCGTCACCGTCCGGTCACTTCCGCGTAGTCGACGAGCTTGCCGGTCGACCACCGGGTCGGCAGCCTGTGCTTGGGGGCCCGCCTGGCCGCGCGTGCGCCGCCCTAGCGTGTTGGGCGGATGCAAGCAGCAGGAGTGCCAATCATGATCCTCCCGAAGGTCCGAGACCCTCGCTTCGTGACGATCCGCCGCGGTGGGACCCTCACCGATTCGGATCACCAGCTCCTCGCCCTGTGGGCGGCGTCGTGCGCGGAGCACGTCCTTGACCTCTTCGAGTCGGCTCAGCCTGAGGACCCACGACCGCGTCAGGCCATCGAGCACGCCCGCGCCTGGGTGCGGGGCGAGGTCAAGATGACCCAGGCTCGCGCGGCGGGCGGCCATGCCATGGCTGCGGCCAGAGACCTGCGTGGGGCAGCACGGCATGCCGCGTACGCCGCCGGCCAAGCCGGGGCCGTCGCGCACGTCGCCGCGCACGAGCTCGGTGCGGCCGCCTACGCGATCAAGGC
>Ga0075426_10002872_pt1 | contig 12304 bp, 11 predicted proteins | sample SoiMethybrSBSTD5_FD_75304 | JGI IMG/M metagenome (GOLD analysis project Ga0075426, IMG submission 75304) | Bulk soil microbial communities from a Populus tree surrounding site in Tennessee, USA - Soil MetaG P. TD hybrid SBSTD5 | ecosystem: Environmental > Terrestrial > Soil > Tree plantation...
GAGCCCAAGCAGGTCGGAACGTACGTCGGCAATTGCGCCGAATATTGCGGTCTGCAGCACGCGCGGATGCTGCTCCGGGTGATCGTTCATACGCCGGAGGATTTCAGCCGATGGGCGGCGGCGCAGAAAGAATCCGCCGTCAACGACCCCCAGGCGCTGGCCGGCCGCAACCTGTTTTTTTCAACCTCCTGTATCAACTGCCATACGATCGAAGGAACGGCGGCGAACGGGAAGTTCGGTCCGGACCTGACTCACCTGATGTCCCGGGAGACGCTCGGCAGCGGGGTTATCGCCAACAATCGCGACAACCTGCGCGCCTGGATGCGCGACCCGCAGGTTATCAAGCCGGGGGTTCTCATGCCGAACATGCAGCTCACTGACGGCGAGCTGGAACAAATGGTCGCTTACCTCATGACTTTGAAATAGGGCCGGAAAGCCATGACGACTCAAGAAATCGCGATATCGCGACCGGCGGAACTAAAGATGCCGCTGCTCGAGCGTTTGCATGAGCTGGCGGTTACCGTCGATCACAAAAAGCTCGGCCTCATGTATATCGTCTCCGCTCTGATATTCCTGGTCATAGCCGGATTGATGGCGTCCGTCATCCGCATGCAGCTGGCTCTGCCGAACAATAATCTTGTCGGCCCGGCGACGTTCAATCGGCTTTTCACCGTGCACGGCACCGTCATGGTGTTTTTCGTGGGTATGCCGATCATCGCCGGATTTATGAATTACCTGGTGCCGCTGATGATCGGCGCCCGCGACATGGCCTTCCCGCGCCTCAACGCCTTTGGGTACTGGATGTTCTTGTTCGGCGGTTTCCTGCTCTTTTTCAGTTATATCGGAGCGCCGGGGTTGGCTGGCGCGGGATCGGCACCGGATGTGGGATGGTTCGCCTATGCGCCGCTGACGGGCCGCGCGTTTTCCCGCGGGAGCAGCACGGATTATTGGACTCTCAGTCTGCTCGTGAGCAGTGTCGGCAGTCTCGTGTCGGCCATCAACGTGGTTGCGACCGTGGTCAGTCTACGCTGCAAAGGCATGACTTTAATGCGGATGCCACTCTTTGTGTGGCTCGCGTTTGTCGTGGCGGGAATGATTATACTCGCCATACCGCCGCTCTCCGCGGCGCAGATCATGCTGATGCTCGACCGCTTTCTCGGCGCGCATTTTTTCGACACACAGGCCGGCGGCTCGGCCGTATTGTGGCAGCATTTTTTCTGGATCTTCGGCCATCCCGAAGTCTACATTCTGATGATCCCGGGCTTTGCGATTGCTTCCGAAGTTATCCCGGTGTTCTCGCGCAAGCCGATCTTCGGTTACCCGATCATGGTCGCCGCGACGGTCGCGATCGGCTCGATAAGCGTGAGCGTTTGGGCGCATCACATGTTCAGCGTGGGCATGACGGCAATGGGCAACACCTTTTTTGCCGCCTCGACGATGCTCGTCGCGGTGCCGACGGGAATAAAAATCTTCAATTGGCTCGCCACGATGTACGGCGGGAAACTCCGTTTCGAATTGCCGATGGTGTTTTGCATCGCTTTTCTATTCCAGTTCCTGATTGCTGGCCTGACGGGCGTGATGATGTCCGTCGCTCCGTTCGATTGGCAGCTGACCGATTCGTACTTCGTCGTGGCGCATTTCCATTACGTTCTGGTCGGCGCTTTTATCTTCACGATCTTCGCGGGAATTTATTATTGGTACCCGAAAGCGACAGGCCGCATGCCGGATAAAACGCTGGGGCTCTGGCACTTCTGGCTCTTCGCGATCGGTTTTCACCTGACGTTCGATACCATGCACATTCCCGGGCTGCTCGGGATGCCGCGGCGAATTTACACTTACGACCCCGGCCGCGGCTGGGAAATTTTCAATTTGATTTCGACGATCGGAGCCGTCTTCCAGGCGGCGGGTGTTCTCTTCTTTGTGATTAACCTCGTTCGCTCCTATCGGAAGGGGCGGCCCGCCGGCAGTGATCCGTGGGACGCCTGGACGCTCGAATGGCTTACGCCCTCGCCGCCGCCCGAGTACAACTTCGAAACTTTGCCGGAAGTGCTAAGCCGCCGGCCGCTTTGGGATTTGAAACATCCGGAAGATCCGGACTGGAAATATGAATAACACACATGCGTTGACTCTGGCCGCAGAATCCGCCGAGTGGCCGCTGCCGTCGCGCCGAAAGATTGCGGTCATCAGCGTCATCGTTACCGAAGGCGCTCTATTTACGATTTTTGCCGTCGCCTACCTGTATTACATCGGCAAGAGCCTGACCGGTCCATTTCCGGCCGAGGTCCTTGAGCCGCCGATCCTGGCGACGATCTGTTTATTGGGCAGCAGCGCGACGATCGTCTTGGCTGAGCGCGCGTTTAAAAGAGGAGCTGCCGGGACCTTCAAATTATGGTGGCTCGTCACGATCGTCTTGGCGGTATCGTTCCTCGCCTGGACGGCACTCGAATGGCACAAGCTGATTTACCGTTATAACCTGACGATTAGTACAAATCTCTTCGGCACGTCCTTCTATTCCCTCGTCGGGCTGCATGCCACGCACGTCATCGCGGGACTCATTCTACTGACGCTCGTTTTTGTCTTCAGCCTGCGCGGTCTGATGACTCAAGTTTATTCCGAGCACATCGAAATGCTCTCCTGGTATTGGCATTTCGTCGATGGCGTATGGGTGGTGGTCTTTACCGTCGTTTACGTCATCGGGCGCTGAGGGAAAGTCATGCCGCTGGAAGCAAATGACGAAGCGCGAAGAATACAGGTGCCGGCGCCGACGCCGTGGCCGATGGTGACTGCCTTCGGGCTCATGCTCTTAGCTGCGGGATTGGTCACGCACATCGTCGTGAGCGTTGTCGGACTGATCCTGGCGCTTCGCGGCGCGATCGGCTGGTTTCGAGACGTACTGCCGGTGGAGAAAACGGAGTGGATTCCTTTAGAGGCTCCGCGGGAAGCTCTGGCCGTCCAACCCTCGCCGCGATCGGCGGCACATCTTAGAGCAGGCGAAGCCGGCCATCGCGTCCGCATTCCGGAAGAATATCATCCTTATTCCGCCGGACTCATCGGCGGCATCTTTGGCGGCGTCGCAATGGCGATCATCGCGTGCGCCTACGGCGCTATTTCACAGCACAGCATCTGGTATCCGATCAATCTGCTTGCGGCGGGTGCGATGCCTTCGTTGGCCAACGCGGATATGGCTCAACTGAGAGCGTTCAACGGCACGGGACTTGTTGTGGGGTTCATCAGCCACGGCGTGATCTCGCTGCTCGTCGGTTTGCTTTACGCCGTTTTGCTGCCGATGCTGCCGTCGCGTCTGTCGGCCTTCTGGGGCAGTCTCGCGGCTCCGCTTCTTTGGACGGCGCTGATCAGCGCGACGCTCAAGCTGATCAATCCGGCACTCAACGCGCGGATCGATTGGATCTGGTTCATCGCCTCGCAGGTAGCTTACGGGCTGGCGACCGGCTATGTCGTCGCGCATACAAAAACGGTCGAGACACTCCAGACCTGGTACCCGCTGGCGGCGCGCGCCGGCATCGAGGGTCACAGCGTAAAACCTGAACCGGGAGCCAAGCCGTGAGACCGGTCAGATACTTTTTCAGAGCCGCGGTGGCGCTATTCATCTTCGCCTCAATCGCGAGCTGCGATCGACTGCCTGGAAAACCGGACGAGTCCGCCCGCTGGAGAGCGCCCACGGAAATTGTGGATTTTAAGCAGCTCTATGCGCAGAGCTGCTCGGGCTGTCACGGCGCCGACGGCCGGCTTGGCGCGGCGCGCCCGCTCAACGATCCTTTATATCTTGCGCTCGTCGACGCCGAAACGCTGCGGCAAGTAATCGCGCAAGGCGTGCCCAGGACATCGATGCCGGCGTTTGCACGACAACAGGGCGGGGACCTTACTGACCAGCAGATCCAAGCGATCATCGATGGAATCAGATCGCACTGGGCGCGCTCCGAACAATTCGCCGGAGTGACTTTGCCAGCCTACAGAACCGAGAAAGATTCTAAATCGGCCGATGTGTCTCGCGGTTTAATCGTCTACCAGACCTACTGCGCGCAGTGCCACGATGCGTCCGGACGCAGTCGGCCAAAAGGCGGAGCGATTGTGGATCCCAGGTATCTGGCTCTGGTGAGCGATCAGTCGCTGCGGACGACGGTCATCGCCGGAAGAGCGGATCTCGAAAAACCGGACTGGCGCAACAACATCTCCGGGCGTCCCATGTCGCCGCAGGAGATAACCGACGTTGTTGCCTGGATCGCATCGCACCGCCGCGGGCCAATATCGGTGGCTGAATCGAATGTATTCGAAGCGCAGAATCGCGACAACAGACTTTCGGCAAGGGTGGACTAGAGGGTAGACGCGATGGCTTACGAAGAAAAAATAGAAGAAAAACCGATCGCTGAAACTTCGACTCATTCGGCAATCTCCCGTCGGAGCTTTCTTTTCAAGGTCGGTGCTGCGCTCAACGTAATCGCGGGGGCGCTGTTCGCCGTTCCGGTGATCGGCTACGTTTTCTCCAGTTTTCGTCAGCGCGAGCCGTATCAGTCGTGGATCGCGCTCGGCGCCGTCGGAAACTTTCCGGAAAATCAGACGCGGCTCGCGACTTATCGCAATCCTTTCACGCGGCCGTGGGATGGCGCAACGGCTAACATTCCATGCTGGGTGCGGCGCAAGGCCGGCGACACGTTTCAGGTGTTCGCGATCAACTGCACGCACCTCGGCTGTCCGGTTCGCTGGTTCGAGGAGTCGCACCTGTTCATGTGCCCATGTCACGGCGGTGCATTCTATGAAGACGGATCGCATGCTTCCGGGCCGCCGCCGCGCGGGCTCTATCAATACAAATACAAGATTGAGAACGGTCAGCTTTGGGTGCGCGGCGGCGTACTGCCGACGCTGGCCGAACCGCTGTGAGGAGAGGTTTGAAAATAACGAGTCGAGGTCGGGGATGCTAAGAGAAATCGCAGCCTGGGTCGATGACCGCGTGCATTTAAGCAAGCTATTTGCTTCGACCGCCGGTCACCATGTTCCCGCAAGCTCGGGCAGTTGGTTCTACGTCTTTGGCAGCGCCACCTTACTTTGCTTTGTCCTCCAGATTGTGACCGGTACCTGCCTGGCTTTTGTCTATGTACCCTCAGCGAGTGAAGCCTACACAAGCCTCGAGTACCTGACCTATCAACAGTCGCTCGGCTGGTTCCTGCGCGCAGTGCACAACTGGGGATCGAACTTCATGGTTGCGATTATGGCTGTGCATATGGCGCAGGTGTTTCTCTTCGGGGCGTTCAAGTACCCGCGCGAGATGACATGGATATCCGGCACCGTGCTGCTCTTCTGCACGCTGGGTATGGCGTTCACGGGTCAGGTGTTGCGCTTCGATCAAGACGCTTACTGGGGATTGGGTATCGGCGCATCCATAATGGGCCGCACGCCGCTCGTCGGCAGTAACCTCGTTCACTTGCTGCTCGCCGGACCGATTATCGCGGGGGAAACGTTGTCGCGCTTCTTCACGCTGCATGTGTTTATCATTCCCGGACTCATCATCGCGCTCGTCAGTTTGCATCTCCGCCTGGTCTTAACCAAGGGAATCAATGAGTACCCGAAGCCCGGCCGTCTGGTGGACAAAGAAACGTACGCAGCGGAGTACGAATCGTTGCTCAAGAAGGAGGGAGTGCCATTTTACCCCAAAGCCATCAGCAAGGATCTGATCTTTAGTGGCCTTGTGATTCTCGGCATTCTCGGCTGTGCCGCCTATTTCGGGCCTAAAGGCCCAACAGGCGTTCCGGATCCGACGCAGATCGACACCGTGCCAAGACCCGATTTCTTTTTCCTCTGGGTCTTCTCGGCGTTGGCGTTGTTGCCGGACTATATGGAGACGTTTCTTCTTCTCACCGCGCCAGTGGTTATCATCGGGGTTCTCTTTGCGCTGCCTTTTATCTCGGGTACCGGTGAAAAGAGCGCACGCCGACGGCCGGGTTCTGTGTTGACCGTCATTATTATTTTCCTGGCGTTAGGAACGCTCATTTATCTGGGAACTTACTCGCCCTGGTCGCCGGTGATGAATGCCTGGAGCGCTAATCCCACTCCCGTTGAATATGTGAAAGGGCGGTCGCCCCTCGAGTTGCAGGGCGCGCTGCTATTACAGAACAAACAATGCCGCAACTGCCACAGCCTTGGTGGGAGCGGCGGCCAGCGCGGACCGGCTCTCGACGGTGTTGGCAGTCGACTCACCGGCGATCAGTTGGTTCGTCAGGTCATCCAGGGCGGCGGGAATATGCCCGCCTACGGCAAGAATTTAAAACCCGCGGAGGTCGAGGCATTGGTCGCTTTCATGAAGACGCTGCGTACAGCAAACGAGCCCCTCGCGCGGGACACATCCAGGCTGGAACAGCCGACGCGGTAAAAGCAATGCTTCTGTATAAATCTTTTGCGAGTCAGTGTCCGAGTACTGCGGCGGATGTGGTCGCTGCGACAGACGCGAAGACTCGCCTCTTGCGTGTGATCGATTTCGTCGTCTTGACGAAGCCCGAAATCACTTTTCTGGTTGTGCTGGCGACCGCTGTCGGCAGCATCATGGCTTCGTCATCCGTCAATCCTCTGGGTTTATTCCACGCTCTTTTGGGCACCGCGCTCGTCGCGAGCGGTGCAGCCGCACTCAATCAATACATGGAGAGAGCCCACGATGCCGCGATGCGCCGCACGGCCAATCGCCCTCTGCCGGCCGGGCGTTTGAGCCCTCGACAAGCACTTTATTTTGGCGCGGGCTTATCGGCCACGGGTACGGTTTACCTTGCGCTGAACGCGAACGCTTTAACCAGCCTGATCGGTTTGATCGCGCTGTTGAGTTATCTCTTTGTATACACGCCGCTAAAACGGCACACCTATTTCTGCACATTCATCGGCGCTTTACCCGGAGCGGCTCCGATCCTGATGGGCTGGTCGGCGGCGCAAGGAAGCTTGGTGCCGCAAGCGTGGCTGCTTTATGCGACTCTTTTCTTCTGGCAGTTCCCTCATTTTTTAGCGATCGCATGGCTGTATCGTGAGGATTACGCCCAAGCCGGCATGATGATGCTGCCCGATAAAGGTCATAATCGAGGGAGCAGCTTGCCGACGATGTGGGTAGCTTCCGTAGGCTTAGTCGCCACGACTCTAGTCCCGAGTTTCATAGGCATGACAGGGAAAGTCTATTTCCACTTCGCCCTCTGGCTCGGCTTGGGACTTTTATTTTTCGTGTACCGGATTTCCTCGCGCTCGAGCAAGCATGCCGCAAGGCAACTTCTTAAGGCGACGGTGATCTACCTGCCGCTGCTCTACCTATCCTTGATTCTCGATCGCCCCGGATGAGCGACAGGTGAACGACCGATGATCCTCGAAAACATCGCAGAAGAGCTGCAAACCTCCTGGGAAATTAGCCCCTGGATTGCTTTATTTGCGTTGCTGAACTGCATGATCTATGTGACGGGCTGGTGGGAATTACATCACCGCCGCCCCAACGATTTTGGGTTTAGACACTTATTCTGCTTCCTTGCGGGCGCGATCCTGCTGTTTCTAGCGATCGCCTCGCCGCTTCACGACTTGGCGGAAATATCGCTGACGGCGCACATGATTCAGCATGTTCTGTTGATGATGATCATTCCGCCGCTGATTTTGTTGGGAGCGCCGCACCTCGTCTTGCTGTTTGGTTTGCCCAAGTCCATGTTGCACGCTGTGTTAAGGCCGTTTCTCGGCTGGACTCCACTGAAGAAACTGGTGCTTATTCTATTTCATCCGCTGAATTGCTGGCTCACGTTTGTCGCGAGCACTCTCACCTGGCACACGCCTGTCATGTTCGAGCTGGCGCTCCGCTCGGAGTTCTGGCACGGAGTCGAACATACCTGTTTTCTCGCCACGGCTTTGTTGTTTTGGTGGCCCGTGATTCAGCCGTGGCCGAGCGGCGCGAGATGGCCGCGCTGGGCGATGATTCCATATCTACTTCTCGCTGACTTTCAGAACACGGCCTTATCGGCTTTTCTGATTTTCTGCGATCGCGTGGTGTATCCGACCTACGCCGCTGCGCCGCGGATTTTCGGGATGTCGCCGCTCGAAGATCAAGCCGCGGCCGGAGCGATTATGTGGGTGCCGGGCTCTTGCGCATTTCTCATACCGCTGATTTTCATCAGCGTTAGAATGATGAATCCGAGCAAGAGCGCCGCGCGGCTATTCCCAAGAATGGCTCTGCGCGCTAAAGAGCAGGTCTAAAGGAGGGATCTGCCGTGAAGACTAAAAGAGCAGGGTTGATATGGCCGGGGCGATGGCGGCGGACCGCGCCTATCGCGGCCGCATGTTTTCTGTTGGCGGCGGGTATGGACTGCTCGACGAGTCTGGCCGAGCCCGAAGGCTCGGCGCGCAGCGACCCCGGGATGCCCGAGCATCTGGCCCGCCGGGTCGCCCCGGCGCCGAATGCGCCTTGGAGTCCGCCCGATCTCAGCGGATACACTAAGGTGCTGAAGACCGGAGAGGCCTCGCCGATCGATCCACAAAAACGCTACAGCCTGCTCGAGCTTATCGACATCGGCGAGCGCACGAACCCCGAGACGCGCATCGCGTGGGAAGGCGCGCGCCAGGCGGCGATCGCGATCGGATTGGTCGAGAGCGAATACTACCCGGTGCTCACGCTCTCCGCGCTCGGCGGTTATCAGAGCGAGGCTTTTCCGGCGCCGAAAGAGGTCGCGCCGAGCGGCTTCTTTCGCGCGCAACTCGAACAAGTCGTTCCTGCGTTTAACCTGCGCTGGCTGCTCCTCGACTTCGGCCGCCGGGGCAGCGCGATGGACGCCGCGAAGGAGCGCTTGCTGGCGGCTAATCTCGGTTTCAACCGCAAGCACCAACAAATCATCTTCAATGTCCAGCGAGCGTTTCTCGCGTTGACGAGCCTGCGCGGGAAGATCGCCGTGGCGCAGAGCGCCGTCGATTCGGCGCGCGCGGTACGCGAATCGGCGGACGCACAATTGCGCAACGGTCTGGCGACCCTGCCCGAGGTTTCCTTGGCGCGTCAGCAGGAAGCGCAGGCGGCCTTTGAATTGGAGGACGTGCTCGCAAGCGAGCGCGATGCGCAGGTGGCGCTCGCGGAAAGCGTCGGGATTCCCCCGACGACGCTGATCCAGGTAACCGAATTTTCCGCTTTGCCGGCGCCTGGAGCGCTGGAGGACTCAGCCGACAAGGTGATTGACCAGGCGCTTGAAAACCGGCCGGATCTGATCGCTAAAGTGGCCGCCGTGCGCATGAAGGAGGCCGAGGTACGCCGCGCGCGCGCCGAATATTTTCCCACGCTCTCGCTCGTCTCCAATTTCAATACCATTGCCGGCCGCGCCAAAGTCACCGGCGGCATTAAGTCTACCGGATGGTTCAGCGCGGCCGAGCCGAGCGGTGGCGTAGGGCTTTTTCTTGAGTGGAAGTTGTTCGAGGGTGGCGCGACGCGGCGGCGCGTGGAGTTGGCGGAAGCAGAGCGCCGGGCGGCCGAAGACGAGGTGACCGCCACACGCGACAAAGCCATTCGAGACGTATGGAAGGCCTACACCGATTTCCGGCTCGCCGTGCGCAGGCTCGACGTCGCGGTCGCGTTGGTAGATGCCTCGCAGAAATCTTATGAATCGATTCTGGAGTCTTACCGCCATGGGCTCGAAACGCTCACGAATCTTTTGGCGGCGCGCCGCGAGCTGAGCCGCGCGCGCTTTGTCGACCTCGACACCAGGGTCCAGCTGCTCAACGCGTCGGCGGCGCTCGCGTTCGCCACCGGGACGCCCGCGCAGGGCCCGGGTCGATAATATTTTTGCGGCCATGCGGACTAAGAGTAGACCGAGGTAGAACGATGGGACCACAGATCAATGTTATCGGTTCCTTCTTTCCGTCATGGATGCTGTGCGCATTGATCGGGATCGGGGCGGCGCTGCTCGGACGGTGGTTGTTCGTTCGTACGGGTCTCGATCCGTATATCGGGCCGCCGCCGCTCATTTATTCGAGCCTGGCGATTTTCGTGACTCTCGCACTCTGGGTGGCTTTTTTCAGGGGTTAGACATTATGGCTGACAATCCAACTCCTTCAGAACCGGGCGCGCGGCGCGCCCTCGGCCGAATGATCGGCGGGGTAATTGTTATCGCCGCCGCCATTATGGTCGTTGTAACGCTGCTCCAGTGGGAGTTAAGACCGCAAACAGACGACGCCACGGTGCGCGCAAATTTCGTGGGCATCGCGCCGCAGGTGAACGGGCATATCGTCGAGATCCACGTGCGCGACAACCAGAAGGTGAACCAAGGCGATCTTCTCTTCCTGATCGATCCGCGGCCGTACGAGATTGCTCTGGAGCGCGCGCGGGCGACGCTCGCTCTCACGCGCAAAGAAGTGGACGGCCTGAAGAACGGCGCCGCTACCGCTTTTGCCGGCGTATCCAAGGCGGAAGCTCAGCTCAACGCCTCCGCGGCCGACGTCACGCGGCGGGAGATGGACCCGGTCGTCGCCGACGCCGAGATCGCCCGGCTCGAGGCGCAGTTCCAGCATGCCGACGAGCACTTGAAGCGGGTCGAGCCGCTGCTGCCGCTGCAATTCGTCACCACCGACAAGGTGGAGGAAGCCCGGACGCAGCGCGCGGCGGCGCTCGAGGCGCTTAACGAGGCGAAAGCGCGCAAGCGCGCCGCGGTCGCCTCGCTCGTCGCGACGCGCGCGCAACACATCGCGACCGAAGCGGCCTTGCAGCAGGCTCGTACGGAGCGGGCTCGCGCCCAGGACGCCATCGGCCAGTACGAGGGGATCAATGCCAGGATAGCGGCCGCCGAGGCCGCTGTGCACTCGGCGGAGTTGGATCTCAACTATTGCCGCGTCGTCGCGCCGTTCTCGGGGCTCGTCGTCAACATGAATATCTCCAACGGCGCCTTCGCCCGGGCGGGCGCCGAGGTTTTCACGCTCGTCGATACGAGCACCTGGTACGTCGTCGCCAATTTCCGCGAGACGCAGCTGAAACACATCTCCGCCGGCGCGCCGGTGGATGTCTACCTGCAATCGCATCCCGGCAAACACTTTCGCGGCAGCGTCGTCGGCCTCGGCTGGGCCGTATTACCCGAGAACGGCACGAGCGTCGGCGGACTCCCGCGCGTCGAGCGCTCGCTCGACTGGATTCGCCTCGCCGCGCGTTTTCCGGTGCGTATCAAGGTGGACAATCCGGACGATTCCTTTCGCCTCGGCGCATCGGCCGTAGCGACCGTGAGCGGCGACTTGCGCGCCGCGGAGCGATGAGCCTCTCCGCCCTCATCGAATTTCTCCGCCGCGAGCTCGCGCCGACGCCTGGGAGAGGCAGCGCGACTTTCCGCCTTACGCTCGCGTGTCTCGCCGCGACGATCCCGATTTTAACCCACCATATTCCGGAAGGGCTCCTCGTGATGATCGTCATGTACCTCATCACGCAGGAGGACACGGCCGCCACGCTGATCGGCTCGGTCTTGGGCGTGATCGGCGTGACCATCGGTCTCGGACTCGGCCTCCTCGCCTGGCAAATTTCCATCGACACTGCATGGCTCCGTATCTGTCTCTTCTTCGCGTTCTTCTTCGGCGGTCTGTTTCTCAAGCGGGTGCTAACGATCGGCGCGCTGGGGACCGCCATCGGCCTCCCGGCAGGCCTCGTGATGATCATTCCCGATATTTTTCCGCCCAGTCCAGAGGCACTGGTCGAGTTCGTCCTGTGGATATGGTGGTCCGTCATACTGGGACTTTTGGTCAATGGCGTTGTGCAGTACCTGCTCGCGCCGGGCGATCCGCTGATGTTGCTCCGGCACGAGCTGGATACGAGACTCAAAGCCGTCGGGCAGCTGCTCCGCCGTCTGGCGGGCGAGGCGGCAGCGGGACCGGCGCCGGCCGAATCGCTCAAGTCTCTCGCGATCGCGGGCATGTCGCGGCCTCTCGCGCTCCTCAAAACATCCGCGCTCATCCACAAATGGGCGCGCGCACGCCACGAGGTATTGGCTACGCTCATTACATTAATGGATCGGTTGGTCACCGCCGCGACAGCGCTCCAGGCCCTCGCGCCGCGCACCGCCGAAGCCGGTCAGCGCGAGCGCCTGCTGAACGCGGCCGAGGCTTGCGAGCGGATGCGTCACGCGTTCGCAGAGATGCGTCTGCCGGCACACGATGAATGGAAAGCGCTCGCCGCCTGGCAGGCCGCGGCTGCGCCGTCGCCGCTCTCCGACATCGAGCGCACGCTGGACGAGATCGCGCTTGCTTTGCCCCGCTACGCCGAGAAGCCTAATCAGGCGGAGGCCGCCGCCGCTGAAAAACCTCGCCTCTTTCTGCCGGATGCCTTCGA
>Ga0075426_10002873_pt1 | contig 12302 bp, 8 predicted proteins | sample SoiMethybrSBSTD5_FD_75304 | JGI IMG/M metagenome (GOLD analysis project Ga0075426, IMG submission 75304) | Bulk soil microbial communities from a Populus tree surrounding site in Tennessee, USA - Soil MetaG P. TD hybrid SBSTD5 | ecosystem: Environmental > Terrestrial > Soil > Tree plantation...
CTGGGCACTCTGCGCAAGCAGGTGGAGCCGGTCACGGCCGCGCAGTTCATGCGCTGGCTGCTGCGTTGGCAGCACATCGCGCCCGGCACTCAGGCATTGGGTGAGCGCGGCACGCTGGAAGTGCTGCAGCAGCTGCAAGGGTTTGAAATTCCGGCCAGCGCCTGGGAACGGCAGATACTCGCCCGCCGCATCGCTGATTACGATCCCAAGGTGCTGGACCAACTCTGCCTCACTGGCGCGGTGGGCTGGGGACGCCTGTCGCCACACCCGGCCACTCTGGAGGATTCCGCCGAGGGTAAGCGGCGCGTGATTCCCACCAGCGTAGCCCCCATCACGTTTTATGTGCGGGAAGATGCGGACTGGCTTCCCCCGCATACCGACCATCAGGATGGCCGCGGCCTGAGCCACGGCGCTCGCCAGGTGCTGGAATTCCTGCGCCAGCGCGGCGCTTCCTTCTTCGCCGATATGGTGCGCGGCACCGGCAAGCTGAAAGCGGAAATCGAAACCGCGTTGTGGGAGCTGGTGGCGGCTGGGCTGGTGACCGCCGATGGGTTCGACAACTTGCGCTCGCTGATTGACCCCAAGCGGCGCTCCGGCCAGGGCAGCGGACGCATGACCCGGCCACGCCACAGCGCGGGGAGATGGGCGCTCCTCTACGCTGGCGAAGCAGCGGAACGTACGCGCCAGGTGGAGGCCGCCTGCTGGATGCTGCTGCGCCGCTACGGCGTGGTCTTTCGCGACCTGCTGGCGCGGGAGGCCATCGTGCCCAAGTGGCGCGAGTTGGCCATGGCCTTTCGCCGCCTGGAAGACCGCGGCGAGGTGCGTGGTGGCAGGTTTATCAGTGGCTTTTTAGGCGAGCAGTTCGCCCTTCCCGTGGCCGTGGAATCCTTGCGTGCCATGCGCAAGACGGAACCGGCGGGCGAGAGCATTACGATTTCCGCCGCGGACCCTCTCAATCTGGTCGGCATCATCGTTCCCGGCGAGCGTGTGCCCGCCATCTCCGGCAAGACGGTCACCTTCCGCGATGGGGTGGCGGCTTTGCCTGAGGAGAATTCCGCCCAAGCCGCCACCGGCGATTAGCCAAAACGCATCCTGTTAGTTACAAGCTTTTTCGCAGCTATCCCGGCAAAATAGGAGCCTATGACGGAAGTGGAGAAGCAAGCGCTCGCTCTTTACGAGGAGATTTGCGCTTCCAGCAAGGACCGGCCTTTTTCCGCCAGCTCAGTAGGGGAAATGATGCGCAAGCTCGCGGAGTGGCGGAAAGGGAATCGCGCGTTTGACGCTTTGCGTCGTTCCGGCCTCGAGGTACAACTGGCCTTTCTGAACCAATGCTTTGGCTGGTTGCAGGCCGAGGCCAGGGACCACAGCAGATTTCTTGCGTGTCAGAGCATTACGGATGCGATTCAACTCGTCTTGGAAACGGTGCCCAAACCGTTGCCTGCCGAGTTGGTGATGCGGCTCCTCAGTGAATATCGAATGGATTTTTCGACCCGCCTATATTTCCCCTTCGAACAGTTCCTGTCTGTCCTGACGCGAGATGAACTTACGGATGAAATGCGAACGGAGCTGCACCGAATCCACCTGCAATTTGGTCCCAGCCCGACCGGCAAGATAGAGGAACACTTCGAAGAAGTCAGAAAACTTCTCGCTGAGCTGATTCGTGTCGAAGGCGAGAAGCAACTCGACCCCGGGCGCGGTCCCTGGTCACAAATAGTTTTTGACGAGATCTCCGGCCAAGATGACATCACGCGGGCGGGATGGGAAGGCTTGCTCGAACACTGCCGAACTCTGGAACAGACCGTCCCAGGCGCCAAATGGAAGGCCCGCACACGCGAACTGCTAAGCGCCCTGGGTGAGGACGAAGCGCAAGCGGCCATGCTGCGCTGGCTTGCGCTCGGGCCCACGCCAGGGCAACCGCCGGAAGCGCGTTCCCCTATCGAGGACTCGGCTTGTCAGAAGGGCGTGGTGTGGTGTGTTGCCTGCGGAGCGGAGCGGGATAGCGCTATTGCCCTCGCTGACTTCGGCCTCGCGTGCCTGCGCAAAGTTCCCAACTTGGGCGCCGTTTCCCAGAAGGTGGGGTTCGCTTGCGTGCAGGCTCTGGGCGCAATGGAATGCGCTGAAGCGGTGTCACAACTCACGCGCCTGCGTGCCCGCGTGAAGTACACCGTGGCCCGCAGGTTGATTGAGAAATCCCTTGAGCAAGCGGCGGAACGCAACGGCATTGGCGTAGAGGAAATTGAAGACATTTGCGTGGCCCGCTACGGCCTGGATGAGCATGGCAAGCGGGATATCAGCCTGGGAGACGCGAAGGCCACCATCAGCCTCCGCGAGGACGGCGGCGTCGCTGTGGCCTGGCACAACGCCGAAGGCAAGCTGGTGAAATCGGCTCCCGCGCATATCAAGAAGGCGTTCGCCAAGGAAGTTAAAGAGGTTGGGCGGCTGGCCAAGGAACTGGAAGAAGCTTACGCGGCGCAGCGCGTGCGCCTGGAATCATCATTTATGGCTGCGCGCACCCTGCCGCTGCAGCACTGGCGGCAATATTTCTTCGAGCACCCCCTGCTCGGTTTTCTCGGCCGGCGGCTCATCTGGGTGTTCAGCAATGACCAGGGATGGGAGCGTTCGGGCCTCTGGTCGGGAAAAGAAATGTGTGGCGCTGAAGGCAAAGCCCTAGACCTCTCGGCTGCCGCAAAGGTCAGGTTATGGCATCCGCTTTCATCCCATGCGGCGGAGGTCCAACAATGGCGCGAGCGGGTCTTCACGGCAGGCGTCCGGCAGCCTTTCCGCCAGGCCTTTCGCGAGTTCTACCAGATCAGCGACGAGGAACGCCAATCCAGGGGGTATTCCAACCGGTTTGCTGGAGTGGTAATGCGGCAGCACCAGTTTGCCAGCCTGTGCCGAGAACGCAGCTGGAACTATCGCCTGATGGGCGGCGGATTTGACGGCGGGAATGTACCGAACAGAAAGATTGATGCGTGGAAAATGCAGGCCGAGTTTTACGTGGATCTGCCGCCGGACCGCGACCCGGCGCTGCGCGAGTCCGGACTGGGCGAGCAGTCCGGATCAGGCATCAACCTGTTTATCAGCTCCGACCAGGTGCGCTTTTACCGCCATGGCAAGGAGATCGAAATAGACCAGGTTCCTGCCATCGTGTATTCCGAAGTGATGCGCGATGTGGACCTCTTCACCAGCGTCTGCGCCGTCGGCGAGGACGAGGGCTGGTCCGACCAGGGTGAGCGTGGAGTGGGCCTGTTGTCTGACAAATTCGATCCCAATCAGCAGTCCGCCGTTATCAATCTTCGCGCCGACCTTCTGGCGCGCGTGCTGCCGCACACGCCCATTTCGGACCGCTGCAAGATCGTGGAGACGGTGCTTGAAGTGAAGGGTCAATTGGGCACTTATCGCATCCACTTGGGCTGGGGAGGCACCGTGCTTATCACCGAATCGGGTCCGCGCTGGCTGCAAATACCGCAAAAACTGCTGGCTGCCGTGGAGCTCGCCCTGCAGGATGTTCCGCTGGAGCTGGACTATCGCAGCGAAATGATTTTGCGCCGCGCCTACGTTCTGGCCAACGACTGGAACATCAATTCTCCCGAACTGATCAAGCAAATCATGCCCAAGTAATCAGTGGCAGAGTGCCTGCGGGTTGCGGAATGTCCATTCGTAATTTGAGCTGTTCTACCCATGCCACTACCATGTCCGCGAGGCAGTTTGATGTCGAGCACAGTGGTAGGGGAAAACCGAATTCCTCCGATGGCGCGGCGCTGGACCCGCCACAAACTGGATGTGCCTATCCGCGTGATCGTTCACAGTGAAGAAAAGAGCCGGTTGATCAGCGGCCGCGGCAAAGAGATTAGCGAAGGCGGAATGGCTGTTTTTGCAGGCGTGGAACTGCATCCGGGGGATAAGATCGAAGTCGAATTCACCCCTCCCTATGGCCTCCCCATTCGGGTGCAGGGCATCGTCAGGAACCGCAACGGTTACAGCTACGGGGTAGAGTTTTTTGCGGTGGACGATGAGCAAATGGAGGAGAGGGAGCGCTTGCATGCTGCCCTCAACAGCGTCAACGGCTTGGGCGCTTGAGGCCGGCTAGCAGCGGACTATTCAGGAAGCGCGGTTTGCATTCAACTGCGCAGTTTCCGCTTCCTCCGGGTTGCCCAGCGTGATGCGGGTGGCTCGCCGCATTTCGCGGGTCATGCCGTCAGCCAGACGATCCCCCGCCATGACCGAACCCGCCGCCAAGGTAAAGCGCAGCGCATCGCTCGGATCTTCGAAGTAAAGAATCACTTCTTTCGCCATACTCGGTGTGCTCCTCCCCCGTTTCACGCCTGGACACCGCTGTTGCACCCAAAGTGTGCTCTTGATTTTCGTGAACTTGGCTCCCGAGGGGAAGTAATGGCCTTGGTACCGGGGTGGTTCGCTGTGGATTTCGGGGGCTTATGGCGATGGCAGGTTGAGAAATTTGGTGGACCTGGTCGGGATCGAACCGACGACCTCTTCCATGCCATGGAAGCGCGCTCCCAGCTGCGCCACAGGCCCACTTTGAGGAAGGTTGGCAGAATGGCAGGCAGCCTGCCAACCAACTCAATTGTCGCCCACGCTCTAACGGTAGTCAAATACCGGTGGCCTGCTTGTCGGCATTTCCATTCTGGGCCGGCCCAGGGCTCCGCGGGGCGGCTTTCAGGTCGCAATGGCGCGCCGCCGATGCTGGGTAACGACAATATGCGACAGCGCAACTTTCCTGCTTGACAGGGCTGCCGAGCACGGCTAAGTTGCATCCCAAGTTTTCGTGGGGTTTCACCAGCCGAAGTTTGGCTTCTCGATTTACCCATAAAATTTTGCTGCAAAGGGTCGCTGCATGCACATGCGCTCCTGGCTCCTCGCCCTAGCTGCCCTATTGGCGCTTGCTATCAGCTTGTGTTTGGCTGAACAACCGCCGGCCGATATCGCCTCTCACGTTCCGGTCGCAGGTCAGAAGATCTCCAAACTGTTGCGAAATGCAACAGCCGGGGACGTTGGCGCCCAGTTTCTGCTGGGCCGGGCTTATGAAACCGGTAACGGAGCGCCACAGGACTTCGGCGAGGCGGCACACTGGTATATGCAAGCAGCCAACCGCGGCCAGGCGGAAGCGCAAAACAACCTGGCTTCGCTCTACGTGCGTGGCCTAGGCGTGCCCACGGATTACCAGCAAGCCAGCAACTGGTTCCTACGCGCGGCGGTACAGAAATTCGCGCCGGCAGAGTTCAATCTTGGACTGCTGTACTCGCAAGGTATGGGCGTGCGCCGGGACGAGGCGGAAGCGCTGCGCTGGTATCGGAAAGCCGCTGAGCGTGGATATTCGGTGGCGCAGAACAACTTGGGAATCCTGTTCCGCGAAGGAACAGGTGTGCCGCAGGATTGCAAGCAGGCAGTGGCGTGGTTCCGCAAGGCCGCGAAGAAGGGCCTGGCGCAAGCTGAATTCAACCTGGGCGCGCTGTACGAAAGCGGCTGCGGGGTGCCGGCTAATAACGGCGAAGCCGCCAAATGGTACGCGCTGGCCGCCGAACGCGGCACGCCCGAAGCAGAAAACAATCTTGGTTATCTCTACCGTGAAGGTAAGGGAGTGCCGGCTAGCAACGCCGAAGCGATTAAGTGGTTCCAGCGAGCCGCCGAGCAGGACTTCCCTGCTGCCCAGGCAAATCTTGGAGTCATGTATCTCCGCGGCCTTGGCGTGCCGCGGGATACATCCACGGCTTACATGTGGCTAACGCTCGCAGGCAATGCAGGCAAACACATGCTGAGCAAGCTGCAGCTGCCGGTAGAAAAGCTGGCAGCGGCGCGTCATAGCGCCCAAACCTGGGCAGCCCAGCACCGCTCGCCTACCCATTTGCCCCAAGGAGCAAGCTCGGCAGCTTTGCTCCCGTAACCGTCCATAGTCGCCGCGCGCTCCCGCCAACCCTGACTTTTATCTTTCACAGGAAATCTGTGGTTCCGGGTGCGGAGGCGCCGCTCCCGCACCAGCAATCGGTTCCAGCCGCTAAAAATGCGGCTCTGGGCCGGGCTGCCGCTGCCAATCCCTCCTGAGCTGTCACTGCGAGAGGTGACCGGAATCACCGCTGCCTTCCCCATTCGGAACTATATATGGACCAATTCGCAAAGGGTCGAAATGCGAATTCGTGCGCCCAGGAACTGTGTCGCCTACGCGACGACGCCCGTACTACTGGAGGTTTTTCATGAGAAAGTTCTTATGTGCTTTGGGGCTATTTTCTATCTTCATCCTACTGCTTGCGCCGCTGGGGATGGCACAATCGCTCACCTCAGGTGACATCTCCGGTACGGTATCGGATCCCAGCGGAGCTGTAATCAAGGATGCCATTGTCAATGTCAAGAGCCTGGATACAGGCGCGACTCAAACTACCGCCACGAGCGATACCGGCTTGTATCGCTTCTCCCTGCTGCGGCCGGGCCGCTACAGCGTAAAAGTGACGCAGGAAGGGTTCCAGGGGGCGGAGCGTCAAGTGACGGTTGCAATCGGACAGGTTGCCAGCGCCAACTTTGCTCTCCAAGTCGGCAAAGCTACGGAAATCGTGGAGGTCACAGGCACGCTGCCGGTGGTGAATGTGGAAAGCGCAGCCATTTCGACGGCCTTCGATCAACGCGCCGTCGCCGACCTGCCCAATCCAGGTGGTGATCTCTCGAACATCGCCCAGTTGGCGCCGGGCGTCACCATGAATACCTCATCCGGGTACGGTAACTTCACGGCCAATGGCATGCCGGCTACGTCAAATTTATTTACGGTAAACGGCGAAAACAACATGGACCCGTACTTCAACATCAACAACACGGGCGCCACCAACCTGTCGCTGGGCCTTAACGAGATTCAGGAAGCTACGATTGTGACCAACGCCTACGGCGGCCAGTACGGACAACTAGCGGGCGCCCAGGTGAACTACATCACCAAGGCAGGCACGAACGGCTTCCATGGGAGCGCCAAGTACCTGTGGAACGGGCGCATCATGAATGCCAACGACTGGTTTGCCAACAACCAGGGCAGCTCGCGCCCCTTCGCCAACAATAACCAGTGGGGAGCAGATTTCGGCGGTCCGATCCAGAAGGATAAAACCTTTTTCTACGTGAATACCGAGGGCATCCGGTACGTGCTGCCCACGGTGCAAAATACCTACATTCCCACGCCACAGTTGACCAGCGCCGTGCTGGCCAACGTCGCCACCACTCAACCGAATTCGTTGCCGCTATATCAAAAGCTATTCGATCTTTGGGGCAAGCCCAACACTCCGGGAGCGCAGAATGCTACTCCGGTTGCAGGCAGTTGCGGTGACCTGATAGGCCGCTTCGGATTCACGGACAACTCAGCCTGCGCACTGAACTTCTCCGCCACTCCTAACGCCATGTCCCACGAGTGGATCATCAGCGGACGGTTGGACCACAACTTCAGCGACAATGACAAAGTGTTCTTCCGCTTCCGCCGGGATAACGGGGTGCAGCCCACTTACACCGACCCGGTCCAGTCGGCATTCAATGCCTCTAGTGTGCAGCCCTCCTATGACGGGCAAACGCAGTGGACGCATATTTTCAGCAACAATATGACTAACCAGTTCATCGCGGCAGGCACCTATTACTCCGCGATTTTCAAGCAGGACCAGGCAAAGGTGAACGCGCTGTTCCCCTATACTATCTATTGGCAAAGTGAGATTTTTAACCAGATTGCCAATCCCACTTACCTGCCCGGTTCTATTTTCGACACCTACGGTTTTCCCCAGGGCCGCAACGTCGCTCAGTACCAAGTGATTGATGATCTCTCGGTCGTGCGGGGCAACCATACCCTGAAGTTCGGGGGCAATTTCGCACGCTACAATATGTCGGATTACACCGCTAGCGGGATGTACACCCATCCACGGGTTTACTTTACATCCCTCTCTGACTTTGCTGACGGCGTGGCCTACCGTTTCGTCAAGCGTTTCCCCACCCGCGAGTCTTTCCCAGTAGCAACCTACAATTTGGGCATGTACGCGCAAGATGAATGGAAGGTCAAGAACAATCTGAAGCTGACGTTCGCCCTGCGCGCGGAGCATAACTCCAACCCCGTCTGTCAGGCAGACTGCTTCTCGCTTTTTGCTGAACCAATCCAGCAACTGAACATCGGTCCCGATGTTGCTTACAACCAGATGATCGAGGCTGGACGGCACCAGATTTATCGGAAGACCGATGCGCTTAACCTAGGTCCGCGCTTCGGCTTCGTCTGGTCTCCTCTGGGTAATGAAAAGACGGTCATCAGTGGCGGGTTTGGTATTTTCTACAATTCTCTTGCAGCTGGTGTGATGTATGACGATTTCACCAACTTCCCCAACATTGTTAACTCGAACGTTTACAGCACCGACACGGCCGGGCTGTGGGCTGACCCGACGGCCGCCGGCTCAGCGTATATTGCCAGTGTTTCAGCCAATGCGATAGCGAGCGGATTTGCCAACGGAGCCAGCTATAACAGCTTGTTGGCGTCGACTGGTGGACTGTTCAGGCCCCCCTCCTTCATGAACTTCGCCACCACCATGCACACGCCCCGATATCAGGAGTGGAGCTTGCAGGTGCAGCGCGCGTTGGGCGCTGATATGTCCTTCACCCTGGCATACGCAGGAATGCACGGTATCCACATTCCCATCGCTAACTCTTTCAACGCCTGGGACCCATATGGGCAGGGTGCCGGTTTCCCGTCCACCATACCGTATCCAAATTTCGCAGGCGTCACCCAATACAGTACGAGTGCGGTTGCCAACTCCAACAACTTGACAGCAACGCTACAACGCCGCTTCTCCCATGGAGTTTCTTTCCAGGCGAACTACACTTGGGGCCATGCTCTGGATGAAATCTCCAACGGTGGCATTGACCCCTATGGTGCTGACAGTTTGGCGGGGCAACTGAATCCCGCCAGCCTGCGGGCCAACAACTATGGCAATGCTGACTACGACATTCGGCACAACTTCAGCGGCAACTTCGTGTGGGAGCCTCCGCACAAGTTCGGAAATAAGATTGTGAACGGATTGTTGGGAGGCTGGAACTTCAGTGGAACGATTTTTGCTCGCTCCGGCTTGCCTTACTCGGTCCTCGACAATAACACCTTCTTCCCCAACTACTGGACGGGAGTTATTCCCGGACAGCCGCTGGGGCCAGGAGCAACCTACGGGGCTGCAAGCAGCTGCAACAATCCTGACAAAGCCTGCTTCGATCCTAACGCTTTCGTGGACACGTACAATACGCTACCGCTGGCAAGTTACCCGACTCAACGGCGCAACCAGTACCGCGGACCGGGCTTCTTCAACACTAACTTTTCACCCAGCAAGGGCTTCAACTTGACCGAGCGGATGAAGCTGAGAGTCGGAGCTAACTTCTACAATCTCTTCAACAACGTCAACTTTTATTTGCCGAACGCGTACCTGTCAACGGGTGATCCGGGCGTTGGGCACATTCAATCGACCGTTTCCGTGCCGGCCAGCCCCTACGGCTCGTTCGTAGGCGCAGCCGCATCCGGCCGAATGATCCAGTTGCAAGCCAGAATCACCTTCTAACCCGTCTTTCAGGACGGTTTAACGGCGGCCCCAGAAGTTTGGGGCCGCTTCTCTTTTGTTAAACCATCGAAGCGCGCTTCGAACCTCTATTGTGAAATGTGTAATGGAGCGCGGAGCCTATATCGAACTGCTGAAGAGAGCTATTGCTGAGCTGCAGGGAAGGGATAAAGTTCTCCGGGGCTATTGGTATGGTACGTGCGAAATTCGAGGTCCTTCGACTTCGCAGGCCGGTTCGCAAGCGAACCAATCTGATGCGCTCGGGATGACAAAGGAGTCAGTTGTGAAGGTGCGGTGAGAGTTCCCCGGTCGCTGAGTCAGGCCAGGGATTCCCGCAGACGGGCGATTTGGGACTGCTGTTCGGAGTTGGAGACGGTGAATTCCAGGCCGTAGAAATAGCGGTCGCGATCGCGAATGGTGGCGGGCAGGCGCAGCGGCTCCCGTGATTCCGGCAGCTGGATCTCTACTTCCACTTCCCTGCCTACAGGCAACTGCAGGCCCGCAAAAACCAGCATGCCGCCTTCGCTCAGGTCATTACCGCAGCCTTCCACCAGGAAAGTACGGTTGTAGCCGCGCAGCACCAGGCGGACGGGTACATCCACCTTCTGCCGCGGCCAGCGGCGCCTGGGGCTGAAGTCCGTGGTTTTCTTCCGTGCTCTTCGCATACTGCCCCCAAATCGAATCTGAAGCCTCTGGAGGGGCATTCTCGCCGGATAACAGTCCCAAGGACAGATGACCAAAGGGATTGGCCGGGGGAACAACGTGAAGACTCGGGGCGGCTCCAGACGCGAGATGATCCGGGGCCGAGGCCCCTCTGCGTAAAGGCTCATTAGGAAAGGGTCGCGGGGGAGGGTGCCTCGGCCACAAGCGAGCCTCCCGGCGAGTCCTAAACACACATTCTTGAATACTTGTCCGCAATCCCGCGCGCCTTCCAATCCATGTACACTTGAAGAAACCACCTTATTTCAGCAAGGAACCAGATTTGAGCAAGGGAACCCGCAATATCGCCATCATCGCCCACGTTGACCATGGCAAAACCACATTGGTGGACGCCATGCTGCGCCAGAGCGGAGTGTTTCGCGCCAACCAGGAACTGGTGGAAAGGGTGATGGACTCCAATGAGCTGGAGCGCGAGCGCGGCATCACCATCCTGGCCAAGAACACGGCCGTGTTCTACCACGACGTTAAGATCAACATTGTAGATACGCCCGGGCACAGCGACTTTGGCGGCGAGGTGGAGCGCGCCCTGAAGATGGTGGACGGCGTGATGCTCCTGGTGGACGCCAGCGAGGGCCCGCTGCCCCAGACCCGCTACGTGCTGGGCAAGGCGCTGGAAGCCAAGCTGCCGCCCATCGTGGTGATCAATAAGATTGATCGCCCTGACGCCCGCGCCCAGGAAGTCCTGAACGAAATTTACGACCTGTTTATTGATCTGGACGCAGAGGAGGGCCAGCTCGACTTCCCCGTGCTGTACACCAATGCCAAGCTGGGCACGGCGACCGTCGATCCGAAGCAGGCAGGCCAGAACCTGCAGCCGCTGTTCGATTCCATCGTGAGGACGATCCCGCAGCCGGCAGGCGACGCCTCGGGTCCGCTGCAGATTCTGGTGGCGAACCTCGACTACAGCGACTACCTGGGGCGGCTGGCGATTGCCCGTGTGTTCAACGGCACCCTGCATACAGGCGACGAAGTAGGCATCGCCAAGCTGGACGGCTCGCTGGAGAAGGTGAAGATCACCAAGCTGTTTTCCTTCAGCGGCCTCAAGCGGGTGGATATCGAGCAGACCGAATTGGGCGACATTGTGGCGGTGGCCGGGGTGACCGGCATCACCATCGGCGAGACCATCACCAACGCGGAGACGCCCGCGCCCCTGCCCCACATCGTGATTGACGAGCCCACCATCGCCATGCAGTTCACGGTGAACACCTCTCCCTTCGCAGGACGCGAGGGCCAATACGTCACCTCGCGCAACTTGCGCGAGCGCCTGGACAAGGAGCTGCTCACGAACGTGTCCATTAGGGTGGAGGAGACCGGGAGCCCCGATTCGTTCAAGGTCATGGGACGCGGCGAGCTGCAACTTTCGATCCTGCTCGAAATGATGCGCCGGGAGAGCTACGAACTGGCGGTAGGCAAGCCGGAAATCGTCACCCGCAAAATTAACGGCAAGCTCATGGAACCGGTGGAGCGGCTCACCGTGGACATTCCTGAGGAATACGTCGGGGTGGTGCTGGAAAAACTGGGCATGCGCAAAGCCGAGATGCAGAAGATGCACAATCACGGCTACGGCAGGGTTCGGATGGAGTTCCGCGTGCCCAGCCGCGGGCTGATCGGCCTGAGAAGCGAACTGCTCACCGACACCCGCGGCACTATCGTCATGAACTCGCTGTTCGACGGCCACACGGAGTGGCAAGGAGAAATTCCCCACCGGCAGACGGGCGCGCTGGTGGCCGACCGCGGCGGCACCACCACCGCCTATGCTTTATGGAACCTGCAGGAACGCGGCGAGCTTTTTGTGGGCCCAGGCATAGACGTGTACGAAGGTATGGTGATCGGCGAAAACTCCCGCGACAATGATCTGGACGTCAACTGCGTGCGCGAGAAGAAGCTGACCAACATGCGCGCCTCCACCGCCGACGAAGCCATCCGTCTGGTGCCCTTCCGCACCCTCAACCTGGAGCAGGCGATTGAGTTCATCGCCGAAGACGAACTGGTGGAGGTCACGCCCAAGTCGCTGCGCCTGCGCAAGAA
>Ga0075426_10002874_pt1 | contig 12300 bp, 5 predicted proteins | sample SoiMethybrSBSTD5_FD_75304 | JGI IMG/M metagenome (GOLD analysis project Ga0075426, IMG submission 75304) | Bulk soil microbial communities from a Populus tree surrounding site in Tennessee, USA - Soil MetaG P. TD hybrid SBSTD5 | ecosystem: Environmental > Terrestrial > Soil > Tree plantation...
GAGGTTCACAGCCCGGCCTTCCGGCGAGACGGCCCACAGAACGTAAGTCAAATATTCGAGGCCGAACTTGGTGGCTTCGTCCAGCCCGAGGAATTTCGCCTCAATCTCGACACGGTTGCCTTTGTTTCGCACCTGCGCTTCGCCGGTGGCTTGTTGCATCAGTTCCGTGCCCTGGAAGTCGATTTTAGGTACCGGGCCGCCGCGGCGGTAATTCACTGCTTTCGTGGTGCGGGAGACACTTTTCGCAGGAGCAGACACAGGATAACTCGATTGCGCCTGCACGACCGAAGGCGCGGCGAACGCGCCAAGAATCCCGGCAATGGTTAGTAGAGCTGGTGCGATTTTCACGTTAATCCCCTTTCGCCCAACTAGGCGAAACTTACGGCACGCCTCCTTTTTTGCGAGCAGGTGGCTGGGCCGGGTTTAGGTTGGCGACATACCGAGCTGTGGAAAATCTTGGACATTCCCCAGAGCGAGGTATGTCGTTCCGTATCTACAGGCTAGCAAGGAAAGGAAGAGGCGCGAGGGTTTGCGCAAGGGCCTTTGCGCAAACAATTATACTGGCCGAAAGGGCAAGGACACGAAGTCTCCAAGAGAGCCCTCGTGAAAAGCGATAAATCCAGTGAATTGCGTCAGTTAGCGCTGAATTGCCCTCAAAATTCATAGAGAGCGCAGGAATTCCAAGAGCGCCTCCTTTTCGCTGGATTTGAGGCGTTCAAATTTTCCCGTTGCCTCCCGGGCTTCGCCGCGATGACGGAGAATGGCATCGAGCAAAGTGGTGGTTGCGCCATCGTGCATCAAGCGAGGGCGGAGACGCACGCCCCACAAGGGCGCGGTGCGGATTTTGTTGCCGGTGTTGCCGAAATCGGAGAGATTTTTCCAGCTGATCGAGTACATCTTCTTGCCGTAATGCTCGATCATGGACTGGACAATGCCGTCGCCAGTGCCGACGTCGTGAACAAGAAAATCGCCGTAGGGATGAAACTGCTTTTCCCCCAAAGCGGCAGGAATCGTGAGCGCGCCGCCGTTGACCTTCGTGCCGGCAGGAGCCGTGGTCAGCGTCTGAACATGACACTGGTCGCAACCGACCTTGTCGAAGAGTTCCGCGCCCTGGCGGGCCTTGGGAGTTGCGGCAAGCTGGGCATCACGAGCGGGAGCTTCGGTGGCGCGGATGAAACGCGCGAAGTGATCGATGTCGGAGAGGCCGTCGGCATCCGTTTTATCATTGGGCTCAGACACGGTGTTGCAGAGATTGGTGACTTCGTCGGGCTGGAGGCGGCTGGTGATGCCCACCTCGTTGAGATATGCGTCGGCGGAAAAGGACAAGAGGCTCGCCTGCTGGTCCTTCCAGCCGAAACGGCCCACGGCAGTCTGACCGGGAGCTTCGACGACGGGAACATGAAGGACCTGGCCGCAAATTTTGTGATGGCTTTTGTTGCACTGTTCTTTCGCGAGATCCACAAAAGTCTGATCGGGCACGGCTTCCACAAAGCCATCACCCAAGACACTTGTCGTGATGCGGAAGGTACGAATGTGTTCCGAATCGGGGACCCGCTCCTGGATCTCTGTGCTGGGGAACGCTGCATTGGGGCAAATCGCGCGGTCATTTACGAGAGAACGGCCCTTGATGATTTCAGCGCCACGATTGATAGCAATTTCCGGGTTTTCAAATTTGCCTCCGGGCCCGCGATGGCCGACGCGCAACTCGGAGACCTGACTCCCGCCGCCTGAAGTTGGGTTTTGATGGCACTCGCGGCAAGACTGCGCGTTGTAAAGCGGGCCGAGGCCATCAGCAATTTGGTCGACCTCGTCGAACTTGGCCTGATCCACGGCATGCGTGGCATCGTCCACCATCCCATTGGTCTTGTTGTCAAAGCCGGTGGGCGCTTCGGGAAGTGTTGAAGCAAAATAGACAGCAATAGCCAAGACGGGGACACCAAAAATGATTTTCATGAGCACCTCGAGGCGGGCCAGGGGCAGGTGGAATGTAACCTACAAGCAGAGAAAAACAAAGTGGAAAATAGGCCCCGTTTTTAAACTTTCAGTTAACGCGGGAAGAAGGCCTTTCACTCGTCGCATAGTCTTTTTGCAGGGACTGGCGCGACTCGCGACGGCGTGATGATGCGACCTCCTCAGGTGAAGCCCAGGATGCGAGAAGCTCTTCCGCGCGCGCGATGACGCGCTCGATCAATCCTTGCGATGGACTTTGCGGTGTTGCGGCCGGCGGAGGAGCGCTCTTGCGCGTCGTGCGAGGCTTCGCGTTGACCGGAGAAATCTCCAGCGACTGAAGTTTTTCGAGTACCGGTTTCATCGTGCGGTCAGGGCTGCGGAAAAATTCCGTGCTGCGGATGCGCGTGAAGATCCACCCCATGCGCTCGAGAATGGACTGGCGATCCATGTCTTCCTGAAGCCGTTCGAGCGGATGATAGCGGTCGCCGTCGCATTCGATGGCCAGGCGTTTGCCGTTTCCTTCGACGACCAGATCAATGCGGAACGAGCCTACTTTCCATTGCGGAGCGACTTGATAGCCCGCCGTTTCAAGCTGCTTCATGACTTCGCGCTCGAACGAAGACTGGCTGCGCTTTTCTTTTTCTTCGAGGGCGCGCATCAAGCGGCTGGGATCCTGCGCGTTCTCGATGAGTAGGCGGCGAAGGTCCTCGGCTTTCAAGTCTTCGTGCGCGTTGAGCGAATGGACCACCCACATCTGGTCGCGGGCGCGGCTGGCGGCGACGTTGAAACGCTGCTTGAAGAGTTCCTGATCACGCATGGAAAGCGGGCCGCGCTGCGCGGTATCCACAAGAGAAATGAAGATGACGTCGCGCTCGTCGCCTTGGAATTGCGCGGCGTTGCCGCAGAGCAGGCGGTGGAATTCGTAGCGATCGGGAGAGATATGAGCGCGCAACAGACTATCGATTTCGAGGGCTTGTTCGTCACCGACGAGAGAAACGACGCCGAAACTGAGCGGCTGGCCGGCGCCGTTGTGCTGGTACTGGGGCTGCTCCATCGCGGAAGCAATCAGCGCGGCGGTGGACAGAGCCTCCTGGCGATTGACCTTGCCGTCGCGGCTCGACCCCGAAACGCGATAGGCAACGGTGTGCGGCAGCAGATGCACGCGGCTAGCGTCGCGCAACGGCTTGATGCGCCAATCGTAAGAAATCATGTTGCTGAACTGAATGATTTCCGGGACGCAACGGAAATGCTCGACGAGGCAAGTGGTGCCGCCGAAAGATTGCCGCGCCAGATCGTAAATGGAGATTTGCCCGTCGTAGAGATCGGAGTTGGGAATGCCCGGCAGGTACTGGAAGATTAGATTTTGAATGATACCAAGATCCTGGCCGACCGCGGAGGGGCTGACCTGTTCGTGGTCGCCGACGACAAGCACGGTTTTGCCAAGGTAAAGGGCAGCGAGAGCCATGACGTCGCTCTGGCTAGCTTCGTCAATGATGACAACGTCGAAGCGAGTGTTCCGGGGATCGAAATTTTCGACGACGCGCGAGAGCGGCATGACCCACACGGGAACAGCGCTGCGGCATTCGGACATTTTTCGGGCCGCTTCCGCGCGCAGCAACCCGACGCGAATGCCGTGTCCTTTGCCAATCCGGCGGATGGTGTCGAGCCAGCCGACGAGCGCTTGCCGCTGATGCGGAGAAGTGCGGCGCGCCTGCCAGGACCAGGCGCGGCGGTCGATCAGATCGACGGTCACGCGGCGGAGATGCTCGCGGAGTTTTTCGATTTTGGATTGCAGCGTTTCCAGCGAAGCTTCGGCGCGGCGATCGAGTTCGTCATTGAGTTGGCGCCAAATCCACGCGGCAGCCGGGTCGCGCGGTGGTTCGCCTTTGCCGTGTACGGCGTTGCGACTGCGAATCGCCGCTGCCCAGGCCGGCGCGGCGCTTTCCAGTTTGCTGAGCAGCGTGCGGCGGAGATCGAGGTCCGCTTGGCGGCTCTTCAATTCGAGAAGTTGATCATAGGCCTCTCTGTAGGCGACACAGTCCTCGTCATGGATAGACTCTTGCAAATGGACGAGAATTTTGGCTGCGCGCGAGTTGCGCGAGGCGAGTTTGTGACGGCTTTTCAGCTCACGAAATTCCTCTTCGAGTTGCTGAAGCCGAAGTTTTTGGTAGCGAGAGTTGAGAATCGGAAGCAGGGCTTCCGCGACGGCTTTACCTAAACGAATCAATTCGCCTTCGGCTCCCAGGACCGCGGGCTGCTCGGCAAGAAATTTCTCCCAGCGAAAACCGAGGTCGGCAAGCTGCTGCTGGAGCGGCAGCCAGGTGCTTTCGTGCCAATTCAGGCAATCTTCAATGGCATCGCAGTATTGCATGAGCGTTTTTTCCACTTCTTCGCCCATCTGCGACGAAGGCGGAGCTCCGAGCGGGGCCATTTGGCGGTTCCAGCGTGCGGAGAGTTGCCGGCGTAGGTTTTCGAGGTGCGCGAGTGTGTTCAGGGCGCGGAAGTGTTCCAGTTGCTTGGGGCGAGCCCGGTTTACTTTTGCAGTGTCGACGAATTGGTTCCAGGCTTTATGCGTGAGCAGTGCAAAGGAGCCAAGCTTACCGCCCTGCTCGAGATGGCCGAGGATTTCCGTGGCGATGCGCTGCAGCTCTTCCGGGTCCGCGCTTTCGGGAAGCTGCGGACCATACTTCACCAGAGTTTCCTGCGCGTTGGCCGCTTCTTCATGAACCTTGCGAACGAGTGTGACCAACTGCTCCCACGGCTCGCGATGCGCACCGCCGTACTTTCCCGCATAAACGGCCGCAAGTTTCCACTTGTCGTTGCCCGAGAGCGGATCCACCGCCTGAGTCAAATTCGCGATGAGCGCTTCAAATTCGTCAGTGGCACCCAGAGGAGCACCGGATTGCCAAAGGTCGGAGCGAAAATCCAAATCCTCCACGCGGAGGCGGTTGCGTTCGCTCACCGAAGAGTCAAAGTCCTCTGGCCGCGGAAGGTCGTGCATTTCGGGAAGAGTGCCGGAGAGGGCGGCTTCGTCTTCGACGGATAGAGACACGTTTGTGCGATAGAGATCCGTCAATTCGGAGGAAGAAAGCGGCAAGGGCGCGACCGCAGCGACAGGTCCGGGGATCCAGCCGTAGAATTCTTTTTCCTGCGCGACCTTGCGCGCGGCGTCGGCAGGCGACCAGTGTTTCCCAGCGAGAGCGACTTCACGATATTCGTCGGCGCGAGCTTCCGAAAGTTGATTGCGCAGTTCTTCCAGCTTCTTCAGCAGATCGTGGCGCTCGGCCTCAAATTTCCTGGCTTCCACTTCCAGCGCTTTCGCGTCGGCACGCGATAGCCTTTCGGCAATGGAACCAACCGCGCTTTCCAATTGCTTGCGGCTGTCCAGGTCGCTTTCGAGGACACTCACGCACAGTGGACGCAGCTCCGGAACGATGTGATGCCGCACCATGCGGAGAGCTTTGGTCGTATGGCTGGTGACCAAAACGCTCTTTCCCTGCGCCAGCAAATGGCCGATGAGATTCCCGATGGTGTGGGTCTTGCCCGTGCCAGGAGGTCCCTGCACCAGGACGCCACCGTGTTCTTCCAATTGCTTCGCGATGCGAATCTGTTCCGGGTTGGCGGGCTTGCTGAGCAAAACATCTACGCCCGTCTGAGTGGTGGGGTTCTCCGGAGATTCTTCCTCCGTCTGATCGTCCTCGGGAATGGGCGATTCTTCGCCAACAATATTAAGGAGGGACCATGGCAGGTCTTGCCGGGTGCGAACGTCTGCAAGAATGCCTTCGATCGCGGCAGCGTAACCCAGGGTGCGGGCGCGGAGGAAGACGACCGGATCGCGGCCGATACTCGGATCCGGTTGTTCGCCGTGTGGCGCGCTTTCTTCGATGAATTCGCCGCGGGGGGAGAGCTGCACGACCATGCGCTTTAGGAAGTTCGACGTGGTGCCGTTATATAAAGGATGAAAACCGCCTTGTTCGATTTCTTCACGGCAGCGGCCGATGGCCCGGCCGTCCACGTCGGCCATGGATTGGAAGAGGGCCGAATAAAGCTCGACAGGATATTCCGCCTCGGAGAGCGTGAATTCGGGAACCGAGGCATCGAACTGCAACTGCAGCCGCTGCAGAACCATCGGGTGAAAGATGCTGCCTTCCGGGCGCTTCCAGCTCAGGATGCCGTCTCCCAAGACGAGTTCGACGCGCTCGGCCTCACGGTCGATGCGGCCATAAAGAGAATAGAAAGTTTCAAAGAGACGCATGGCCTGGCGCGCGGGCTTTTCCGTGCGAGCCCATTCGTCGCGCAGGGGTGCCCAGCGGCGAAGGGAGGCCAGCCGCGCCGGATCCGCAGAAAACTGTACGGTCAGGGTTGTGCCATTCCCCTGGGGCTCCTCGCGGGACTCAACAACGCACGCCAGATTAGATGGGTCGTCCCAGCCCGGCTCCAGCCAGGAAAGAATTTCGTTGGGAGGCTCCGGAGGCTGTGTCAATTGCGGCCGCTGAACACGCAAGGAAAAGGTAGCGTTGGCCGCTGCCTCCGCTTGCCCATCGCCACTCTTTGTCTTGGCGGAGCCCGCCTTGGCAGCGGTCTGCTTGATACTGGAATGCACGGGGAGATCATGCAGCCAAAGATGCCAGGGTTGTTCCTGGATTTGGCGCTTGGGAGGATTGCGGTGCTGGTTCAGCGCCTCGAGATAACGGAAAACACGGGTAATCTTTTCACGAGCAACACGAAGTTTCTCGGCATCCATGGAATTCTCCACCCCGGGAGTGTCGCGGCTGGGATGGGCTAGGAGGGGCCCCAGGATAACAACGACCAGCAGACATTCTCAAGTTTCCAGAAAACAAACCCGAAGGGGAGCCTTTAGTTGCGCGGAAAAGCGCTTTGAAAACAAAAAAGTAGGAATTTCGACACCCGCTGGCAAATAAAAGGAGAAAATCACAGGGGAGATTTCGTCACAAGCGTATTGTGAATCGTAAGAAACTTCCTGTGCCCATTAAACCCTTTTTAGTTGCGAAATGTCTAACCAAGGGAGAGAATACTCAGCCTTGCTAGCCGCGCCTGCCTCCCACCCCAGGCCGCTAGTACGGAATATCTTTAACCTCTCCCAGCTCCTAAAGATAGCTCCGAAAAAATCCAAAGAGTGCCCTGGAAAACCTATGGATCAAAACCGTCGCCGATTTTTAAGAAAAGTGCCGGACGACATTGCCTTCATTCAGATCGAACGGGATGAGGTCGGGAAAGTTTTGAACATCTCGGAGGGGGGGCTGAGTTTCTGTTCGGTCACGCCTGTCCCCCGAAACCTGCCGGTCTATTTCTGGTTCTCCTTCAACCTGAAGGACCGCATCGAAGCCATGGGCGAGGTGAGGTGGACCGATCTCTCCAGAACCATTGGAGGCCTGAGGTTCACGCAACTTTCCCAGGCCAACCGTGAACTCATCCAGAAATGGGCCTCGCGGTTGCGCCAGGAAGAGCCCCCGGAAGAAATCGAGGTTATGGAAGAAGAGATTCCGGAACTGGAAGAGGAATCGCTTATTCCTCAGCTGGTAGCCGTGGGGGCGCCCGAACCAATTCGCCTGAACCGGTCCGCTGCCCCGGTCAGGACAAACGGACTCGACCGCGTCGCGAGGTTCGTTTCTAAAGCGCACGCGTACAAGCCAATCTCCTCCTTCGGTGGAAAGCTCGCGGAGGAACCGAAACCCGCACCCACAGCTGCATTCGGGGCTCATGCGTTAGGAGCTCCTGCAGTAGGAATCGAGCCCCCAAGACTAGGAACCGAGTCTCCAAAGCCAAGAATCGAGCCTCCGAAACTCCTCACGGAGCGCCCACTGTTTTCCATGGAAACCGCGGCCGGGCCGAGTATGCCATCCGTGAACACAAAGTCTTCGTCCTTGTCGTCCTCCTTGCCTTCGCCCTTCTCGTTCCATGGAATCGAGTCATTGATTGAATTGGTTCCTCTCCAGCGGCACCTTTCTGCCAAGAAGCGGCAGCTTGTTTGCGGAGTTCTCCTCGGAATAAGCATTTCTGCGTTGGTGACCTTACCCGCGCTGAAGTTCTGGAATTCCCGCGCCCATGCGGAAACTCTCAAACCAGCGCCGGTGGATTCTTCGGCTCCAAAAAACAGTCCTGCAGCCGAACCACCCGCCTCTTCCCTCCCAGCCGCAACAGCCCCCAAACCAAGCTACCCCGTTGCGGGAGTCTTTTCTGACCCCAACCCAGTTCTGCCGAAGAAAGGGCCGACGGCAAGCTTGACTTCAAGGACTCAACTACCAGCGTCGTTTTGGAAAGAGGAGCGCAAAACAGTCCCGGTCAAGAACCAGAAGCTAGCACCGGGAAGGTCAGCGTCTTTGACCAACGCCTCCGCGTCAACGAATAAGAAGTCCGGCATGAACGCGAATCAATTGTGGGGAGAGGTGCAAGCCGGCAGCAGCAAAGCCGCCGTGGAGCTTGCGGAACTTTATATCAAGGGTGACGACGGCGTCCCCAAGAACTGCCAGCAGGCTCGCGTTTTGCTCTTAACAGCTTCCGAGAAGCGCAATACAGCAGCCATCAAGAGACTGCGCGATTTAGACAAGGGCTCGGTTTGCCCGTAGCTCAACCCCACCGCATCCTCGTCTTTGAAAAAGGCGGCATCGTCGCGCAAGGCACTCACGAACAGTTCCTCGCGCGCTAGGGCCCTTACGCCACTTGTATCGCCCACAAACCGCCGGACGAACCGAAAGTCCCGCCCTGTTTACCGCTGACGGCTACTGGCAACGGCCGCGCACTAAGCCATCGAACAGCAAAATCAATTTTAAGCAGTGCGGCTAGACTGGACGGCGGATGCCGAGCTTGCGCATGCGGGCTTGCAGCGTGGTGCGCTTCATGCCAAGCACTGCCGCGGCGCCTTTGGGGCCGGCGATGCGCCATTGTGTTTGCTTGAGCGCGCGCAGGATGTGCTGGCGCTCAGCTTCTTCGAGAGTGGAGATGGATGCAGCCAACGAAGCAGGTGCGAAGGAATTCTCCTCCGCGGTTATTGGCGCGTCTGATTTCAATTCCGAGAGCGGGATACGCAGCTCTTTCCCCGGCGAGAGCAGCACCGCGCGTTCGATGAGATTTTCCAGCTCGCGTACATTCCCTGGCCACGTATACCGCACGAGCGCGTCCATCGCGTCCGCGGGAATGTATTCCACCGCTTTGTTCAGACTGCGGCTGAATCTCTGCACGAAGTAGCGCACGAGCAATGGAATGTCTTCGTGACGCTCGCGAAGCGCGGGAATCTGGATGGGAAAGACATTCAATCGATAATACAGATCATTGCGAAACAAGCGCTGCGCGACAAGTTTCGACAGATCGACGTTGGTCGCGGCGACCACGCGCACGTCCACACGCTGCGTGCGAGTGCTGCCCAGCCGCTCGAACTCCTGCTCCTGAAGCACGCGCAACAATTTGGGCTGAAGTTCCAACGGAATGTCGCCCACTTCATCCAAAAACAGAGTGCCCTTGTCCGCCAATTCGAAGCGGCCGATTTTTTGGTTGATGGCGCCGGTGAACGCGCCGCGTTCGTGGCCGAAAAGCTCGGATTCGAGCAGCCCTGAGGGAATCGCGGCGCAATTAATTTTGACGAACGTGCGGCCTCGGCGCGGGCTGAGATTGTGGATGGCGCGAGCAAAAAGCTCTTTGCCCGTGCCGGTTTCGCCAAGAAGCAGCACAGTCGTTCCCGCGGGAGCTGCAAGCTCCACCTGACCCAATGCGCGCTTCAGCGCGGCGCTCTCGCCAATAATCTCTTCGAAGTTGAATTCGCTGCGAATTTCCTCTTCGAGGTAGAGTTTCTCAACCGCCAGCTTGTCTTTCAGCGCGTCAATTTCCTTGAACGCCAGCGCATTTTCCACGGCGATAGCAATCTGCGCGCCCACCTGTTGCAGCAATTCCACGTCGGCGGGGGTGAAAGTATCGAGACGGCGGCTCGCCAGATTCAATGTTCCAGAGGTGCGGTCGCGGTGAATCAGAGGCACGCAGCAAATCGCTTGCACACCTTCGGCGCGAAGAATCTTCACGACTTCACTCGGGTACTGGTCCAGTTCGGCCCCGCGCGCCAGGAATGGCTGCCCAGTGGCGATGGCGCGGCCGGCCGGCGTGTTTTCCAAAGGAACGATCGTGTCCGGCTTGAAGATGTTCTGGTTGGCCGGGAAATAGTATGCGTAAATTCTCAGCGTTTTCGTACCGGGATCCAGCAGCGCGAGGCTGGTGTAGTCGTGGTGGATTACGCGCTCGAGGCAGGAAACAATGCCCGGGAAAAGTTCGGGGAGTTCGCGGCTGCTTATGAGCACGTTGTTGACTTCCAGCAGCACGCGGAAGCGGTCGCGTTCCCGCGCAAGCTGCTTCTGGTAGGCCTGCGAGGTTTCCAAATTCAGCGCGTTGTCCACCGCCACCGCGACTTGGCTCGCCACCCGCTGCATAAACTGCAGTTCCGTATCTGTGATCCGCTGCGGAACGGTGTGCCCGAAGCACAACGCACCCAGCCGGTGTTGCGCCGTCGTCAGCGGAATAATCGCCATCGAGCGGACGTTGTATCCTCGCAATCTTTGGATGAACTCGGGAAAGCGGGTCTCCTCCTCCAGATCGGGGATCACGTACGGTTGTTGGTTTTGCCAGACCCACCCGGAGGGAGAATCCTCAATGGCCACTTCCGTGCCCGTGCGTTTTTCGACCGGGATCTCGGTTTCGAGAACGTGGAGCCGCATCACGTTCTTCGCCGCGTCATGAAGAACCAGCGTGAGAAAGTCAAAATCAATCACCGAGTGCAAGCGGACCGCGAGATCGTGAAACAGCGCGGGAAGATCGCGCTGTTGTGCGATGGCCTCGCTCACTTCGAGCAAGGCTTCCAGCTGACGCCGAGAGTGCTCCAGCGGGGAGGAGTGCTGCACTTCCGGCGGAGAGATGACCGGTTCCGCCATAAAAGGCAGGATAGCATTCGCCTTGGTGAACGCTCAACCTAAGTGAGCGCCGGGTCGTCGGTCAGTCTCCGCTAACCGCGTTTACCGGGACTTAGGCGATTACTTCCGCTTTGCCGACCATCCGCCAGTTATGCGTGTCCGCGCGAATCGAAATGCCGCTGGGTACCAAGCGAGCCCGCACGCCGATTACTCAAGCTTGAGCACTGCTTTCAGAAATGCCTTGACGGATCTTTTGGCGGCTTCGGATGCGGCCGGATCATAGCCCAGGTGTGGACCGTGCACGACACATTCGTCCTTGTAGGTGAATGGCTGCTTGGTCTCAGCGTTGATGAGCAGGCCTTCGGTCTCCTCCCGGATCTTGCAGTTACGCACACTCTCAAACTTGGGGGACACGGCCGCGGGTTGCGCGAAGAGCGGATTGTCAAATGCATGAGCTGCGCTCGGGTATTCCGTCACTTCGACATCCCGGCCTGCTGCGCGCAGCCGCTCTACGTATGCTTTGCACACGGAGATCGGGCTATAGTCGTCGAGCGTACCCCCGAAGATACGGATGGGCCGGTCGGCAACTTCGGTGTCAGAAATATAGGTCGTCATGCAATCCGGATAGAACGGCACATAGGCGGCAAATTCCACACCTGATTTGTTCCACAAGCGATTGAATCGCTTGACACTGGCATACAGGGCGGCCTGCCCCCCTCGTGAGAAGCCCATCAGCACAATGCGTCCCGGATCGACGCGCGGGTGCGAGGCGAGAACTTCGAGCGCGCGATAGAGATCCAGGATGAAATTGAGGCGGCCGAGCGACGCCTGGTTGGTGTTCACCTCAGTGAGCCCGCGCCCGGTGAAACTATCGAGCGCAAATGTCGAGATGCCAAGCTCGTTGAGTTCTCTTGACCATAGGTCTATATTTGCGCCGTAACCGCCGGACCCGTGCTGGAGCACAACCACCGGCAAGCGGCCAGATCCCTGAGCGATGCGAAGCTGGCCGGCAATGGTTACCGGCTTTCCGCCGGTGTCACCTTTGAGAAACTGCTGATCTGAGAGCGTCAGCGTTTGAATCTGGTGCAATTCGGTTCGCGCGGCAATCTGCTTAGACGGAATCTCTCCTGCCCAGGCATGCAGGACGATGAGGGGCGCTGCGATAGCGATTCGATGCTGGGAATTCATAACTGCCTCCTTGTGCTATGTTTCACTTGGCGCGAGCTTTCTTCTCTACCCGTAACTGGGGAAGTCTAACCCATGCAAGCTGCGCGAGGTAACGGTCACCTGCCTGTCACTCCCGGGTAACGATCAAACCGGAAGGAACAGAATTACTTCGTGTTTGCCGACGATCTGCCGTTTGCTCTTACTCTACCGCTCCTCGCTCCCGCAGCAGAGTCACCGTTCTCCTCTGATTCGCGCCGCCAAACAGCAGCGCATA
>Ga0075426_10002876_pt1 | contig 12296 bp, 10 predicted proteins | sample SoiMethybrSBSTD5_FD_75304 | JGI IMG/M metagenome (GOLD analysis project Ga0075426, IMG submission 75304) | Bulk soil microbial communities from a Populus tree surrounding site in Tennessee, USA - Soil MetaG P. TD hybrid SBSTD5 | ecosystem: Environmental > Terrestrial > Soil > Tree plantation...
GTCGACGATGCCGTTGCGCCAGCCGTGATCGCGCGCGTCAAACCTGCACCGACCGCAGCGACCGGTGGTATGCTGATGGGCAGCCGTCCGCCGATCGGCGCCGCCCCCACGAGCGCACGCGCCGCGGCCCGCTGCGACACTGGCGCGCCGCTCCATGCGATGAGATACGCCGGTACTTCGCTCACCTGCTGCAACAAATACGGATTGCCAAGCGACACCACTACGGGATGTGCCCCGCGTGCCACCAGCTCGTTCACGAACTGCACGAACCCCTGCGGCGCCGACAAATCCGACACCGTGGAACCCGCCGCCAGATACGAGCTCACCACCACCACATCAGCCGAGTCGGCTACGGTGAGCAATCGCCAGTAGTCAGGCAGCGCATCGTCCGCGCTCACGAACTCGCTGCGCAGCGACGGGAACGTGCGCCGCAGCTCCGCGTCGAACGTGACGCCTGCGCCGAGATCGCTCCGGTGCGCGAAGGTTACCGACAACACACGCGCCGCGTGCGACAGCCGGCCTAACGGAACCTGGTCGAGCGAGTCCTTCACCAGCGTGACCGCCCGCTGCGCGATCTCCGCCGCGAGCGCCTGGTGCGCCGAGTCGCCCACGATCTCGCGCGCGCTGTCCAGATCCGCCAGCCGCCGGCGCTCGAGACCCAGACGCCACTTGAGCGCCAGAATTCGACGCGCCGACTCCGTGATGCGCGCCTCGGTGTACCGGCGGCGCTCGACACCCTGCACGACCGCGTCGATCGCGTGCGGGACGTCGGCCGGCATCAGCAGCACGTCGGCCCCCGCGGCCACCGCGCGTTGCATCGCTTCTGGCGCACCGAAGAGATCGAGCACGCCGCGCATGTCCATCGCGTCGGTCACGATCAATCCGTTGAAGTGCAGCTGATCGCGCAGCAAATCCGTCAGCACGAGGGGCGACAACGTACCCGGCACTCCACTCGAATCGAGCGATGGCATGGCGCCATGGAACGTCATGATCGCGCCGACCCCCGCGTCGATCGCGGCGCGGAACGGCACCAGCTCCACGGTGTCGAGCCGTGCACGCGATGCGTTTACGACAGGCAGCGCAAGGTGCGAGTTGACGCCCGTGTCGCCGTGTCCTGGAAAGTGTTTGCCCGTGGGGATCATGCCGCCGGCTTCGATCCCGTGCATGTAGGCCACGCCCATGGCGGCAACTGATTCCGGCGTCTCGCCGAACGAGCGCGTGTTGATCACCGGATTCGCCGGGTTGTTGTTCACATCCAGCACCGGCGAAAAATCGATGGTGATGCCGATCGCGCGCCCTTCCTCCGCCGTTGCTCGGCCCTGTTCTCGAGCCAAGGTGGTGTCGCCCGTCGCGCCCAAGGCCATCTCCGGCGGGAACCACACCGCCCCACCGAGATCGATTGCGTTAGGCAGGAAGTAGCCGCCTCGCGCGCGGAAGCCGGCGCCGGCCTCGAGATCCGCGCTCACCAGCAGCGGCACATCGCTCATCGACTGCAGCGCGTTCAGCTTGGCGGCGATCTCGAGGGGCGAGCCGATCGACATGATCAGGCCGCCCACGTGCTGGTCGCGCACCAGACCGCTCAACCGCCGCCACGCCGGCGCATCGGCCGCCACGTAATCGCCGTACAGTTGCGGCCACACCATCTGGGCGACCTTGTCGCGCAGCGTCATGTGCGCCAGCGTGCAATCGACCCAGCTTTCGGATGTGCGTTCAGAAGTGCACGCCTGCGCAATCGACTGGCGTGGCGCAAGCGTGCCGGGCGCGGGCTTGGCGGTTGCACATCCGGCGCAGGCGAGGCCTGCGAGCGCCAGCCAAGCGAGCCCGCGCCGCCGTGTCACCAAGCGATCGTTCCCTGCTTGCTCGTGTCCACCGATTCTTGCGAGCCGCCCTTGAACAGGAAGCCTTCCATGTTCCGAGTAAGGAACGTGCGCGCTTGTGGGTCCATGAGATTCAACCCGTAGTGGTTGATCAGCATGGTCTGCTGCTTCAGCCATTGCGCCCAACATTCCGTGCAGATTTCAGTTTGAATGCGCGTGCCGATGGCGCCCGGGAATGGCGGACGTTCGAATCCCGCGCGCGTGTTGCCGCAGCGGGTGCAGGTGATGTCCATTGATCAAAACCTCGAGAGAGTCCTGCGGAAAGATAGCCGTTTCCAGCCTGCTCCGAGCCCTCTCGAGGAGCCGCGCGCCCCGCTCCGCGGGGCGCGATCAGCTACGCCCGCGCGTACGTCACTTTGGCGAGCCTCAGCCACGCGAGCATGCGGATGTACGCCCAACCCACGTCGAACTCGTACCACTTCGCCTTGAACTTGGCGGAGCGCGGGTCGGCGTGATGGTTGTTGTGCAGCTCTTCGCCGCCGAGCCAGATCGCAATCGGCGAGATGTTTCGGCTTTCGTCCTTCACTTCGAAGTTGCGGTACCCGAGTGCGTGGCCCACGCCATTGATGATTCCCGCCGCCCAGAACGGAATCCACAGCATCTGGACGCCCCACACCAAGGGTCCGATGAAGAAGCCGAACAGATAAATGTCGATGCCGAGCATGAGGATGATGCCCAACCAAGGCAGGCGGGCGAGCACATACCGCTCGAGCCAATCGTTGGGCGTGCCCTTCCCGTACTTTTCCAGCATGCCGGGCTGCTTGATCGCCGTCCGGTAGTAGAACGCGCCCTTGATGATGATGTTGCGCAATCCTTCGAGCAGCGGGCTGTGTGGATCGCCCTCTCGGTCGGCGAACGCGTGGTGCTTGCGATGGCAAGCCACCCACTCCTTCGTCACGATCGATGTCGAAAGCCACAGCCAGATTCGCATTGGCACTTCGGCGACTTTGCTGAACGTCACACCGCGGTGCGTCTGCGAACGGTGAAGAAAGAGCGTCACGCACACATTCGTGACGTGACCGGCGAGGACGATGAACAGAAGCGGCTTCCACCAATGGGAAGCCAGCACCGCGAACCCTGGCATGCTGTTCCGTTCTCCTGCTGAGGAGTTGTGACTATGTCGCTTCGGGCGACACGCGGGACGGCGTCGATCCCGGCCCGGCAGGAATCCGACGGGAGGCCGGTACTCCTGAGGTAATTTAAGCGCGGTAGCGTCACCTGCCAACATTCGAATCAGGTGCGTCCCAGCCGCCCTCACTCGACTCGTCAGGTCCGCCACCCGTAACGGCTTCGGACTTCTTGCCGCATCGCTCGAACCATCGTAGCGTCGAATCGTGACAAATACCCCGCGCCGACCGGCGCCCTCGCGCCAACCCGGCGCCGCCATCGCCGGCCGCGCGACCCTCAATGGCACGGCGCGCTTCGTCGAGCGACACGCGTCGCACTTCGCCACCGATTACTTCCGTTCGTTCACGGCCAATCGGCTCCGCGTCTCGTCTATCGGACTCGGAACTTACCTTGGCGAATGCAACGGGGATGATGATCGCGACTACGCTGAGACCGTGCACCTCGCGCTCGCCTCTGGTGTGTCGCTGGTCGATACGGCCATCAACTATCGGTGTCAACGGTCCGAGCGCGCCGTTGGCCGCGCGCTTTCGCGCGCCGTTCGGGAGGGTACGGCTGCGCGCGACGAGATCGTCGTCTGCACGAAGGGCGGATACATCCCGCTCGACGACGCGCCGCCGGCAACGCGCGAGGAGTACCAAGCCTACGTCGAGCGTGTGTATTTCGCCACGGGCATTGCCTCACCTGAAGACGTCGTCGGCGGCGGCCACTGCATCGCGCCGGCGTTTCTGGCAGCACAAATCGAGCGCAGCCGGGCCAACCTGGGCCTCGACACGATCGACGTGTACTACGTGCACAACCCCGAACAGCAACTCGACGCGATCACGCCCGCCCAACTCGCGATGCGTCTCCACGCGGCGTTCGAGGTGCTCGAGCACCAATGCGACGCCGGTACCATCGGCGCCTACGGCTGCGCCACGTGGAACGGACTGCGCGCAACGCCCGGCACGCGCGGACACCTGAACCTCGCGGACCTCGTCGCGATCGCGCGCGACGTCTGCGGCGACCAGAACCACTTCGCCGCCGTCCAGCTGCCGCTCAACCTGGCGCTGACCGAGGCCGTGCGGATGCCCACGCAGCAGTTAGGCAGCCACACCGTGCCGGTTCTGGAAGCCGCCGCCGAGTTAGGCGTGGCGGTCGTCGCCAGCGCGGCGCTGCTTCAGGGCAAGTTGGCGCACCACCTGCCGGCCACGATTCACGAAGCGTTGCCCGGCTTCCACACCGATGCCCAACGCGCGATCGCCTTTGTGCGGTCGCTGCCCATGGTGACCGCCGCCTTGGTCGGGACCAAATCGGTTCGGCATCTGCACGAGAATCTCGCCGCCGCGCGACGTGCTTGAGGAAGGCCGCCCAACTGACGAACCTCGACTCGTCACATCCGAGCTGTCGAGCCACCGATCGTCGGACGGCCACTTTCTGAACCCGTGGCCCGACGCCAAACCGCCGACATTCCGCGACGTGATGACGTGGACGCGTACGCGTCGGTCGACGCCTCGCGGGCGGCCGATTCTTCCGGCCCATGTCCAACCCGGCTTTGCCCGGCCTCGCGCCGCCCCGGGTACGCTCTCGGCTACGTGGATCGGCCATTCGACGGTGTTGCTCCAGGTGGGAGCGCTCAACGTCCTCACCGATCCCATGTGGAGCGGCCGCGCGTCGCCCGTGCAGTGGGCGGGTCCGCACCGCCTCACGACTCCCGGTGCCGCGCTCGACGCGCTGCCGCCCATCGACGTGGTGCTCCTCTCGCACAACCACTACGATCATCTCGACGCCGCATCCGTTCGCGCCATTGCGCGCCGCCATCCCGCGGCCCGCTGGTTCACGCCGCTCGGCGTCGCCCGCTACGTTAGGCGCTGGGGCGGACGCGCCATCACCGAGCTCGATTGGTGGGGCGCGATCGATGCCGATGGCGTCCGCGTCGCGTGCGTTCCGGCGCAGCACGCGAGCGGTCGCACCCCGTTCGATCGCATGCGCACGCTCTGGTGCGGCTGGACGCTGCGTAGCGGCGAGCACAGCATCTACTTCGCCGGCGACACTGCGTACCACTCCGAGTTCGGCGAAATCGCCCGCCGCCACGGGCCGTTCGATATGTGCGTGCTGCCGGTCGGCGCCTACGAACCCCGATGGTTCATGCGGCCGGTCCATGTGAACCCGGATGAAGCCGTACGCGCGTACGTGGACATTGCGCGCGCACATCCCGGGGCCCCGCCGCCTGTCGCACTAGCCGTCCACTGGGGAACCTTCTCGCTCGCCGATGAGCCGGTGGACGAACCGCCCCGCCGCGCGGCCGACGTGTGGCGCGCGGCGGGGCTCCCACAGGACAACTTGTGGATTCTTTCGTTAGGCGAAACGCGGCGCGTCCCATCACACGACGCGTGAGCGGCATCCGCCGCCGTCGCTCCTGCCAGGATCACTTCTCGATCTTAACGGGCGTCACCAGTACGTGCAGGTTGTGATTGATACGGAGGCCGGCGACACCCTCGGTGGGCAGTTTGCTGCGCGGCACGGCGTCCACCAGCTTGTCGTTCACCAAGAAATGTGCGGTGTCCTTCGCAAAGTGAACTTTGAGCGAGTACGTCGCCTTGCCCGACGCGTCCTGCTTCGGCACGTTCGGGTTCGCGGTCCAGTCCACCACCGATGACGTCTTGGCACCATCGCGCCGCTTGATAAGGAATTCCCCCGTGCCGCGTACGAGGAAGTAGCCATAGGTCTGTTGCGCGCGGTCGTCCAGGTGCTGGCCGCCGAAAAAGATGCCGTACGCTTCCGGGTGCGCCGGTTTCTCGAGCTGTTGGATGGTCGCCGTCACTGCATAGACGCCGGATCCCGAATCCTTGGCGGCGTACAGAATGTGCGCCGGCCCGGTCTGCACTTCCCATTTGTCGCCGTTCGCCGTGTACTTGGCGTCCGTGATGCTGGCATTGGCATGATCGGTCATCGCGGTGAAGCCAGCCGGTACGCCCGTGCCGGGCGCGGCCTTATCCGAGTCCGCCATGCCCGCCATTCCCTTCGACGTGTCAGACGCCGCAGCCGCCGGCGCGCTCGTGGAATCGCCTGATCCGGTCTTGCTGGCATCGCTCGTCTTCGCGCACGCCGCTGCCAGAAACGCGAGTGCGGCGAGAGCCCAAGTCGTGGTGCGCACATCTCCTCGCTTGCTGAAGTGAATGTTGGTGCCGCTAATATACCGGCCGCGCACGCACTGGTCAGCGTTGCCGAAGCGGCGCGCGGAACGCATCCTCCGCTCCATGACCCTCGAACCGCAGCCTCCCCGCCGCCTGCGCATGCCCGATGGCGCAGTGTGGACCGTCGAGTTCCAGCACGAGCGCGCGCAGCTCATGCGCCGCGGAAGCGAGCGGGAGCGCAGACTATTCGTGTTCTTCCGCGACGATCGCGGTGCCGTACGCCGCGCCGTGGTACCCGAGGAGGCCAAGTCGAGCGCCGGCGACGAGGACCTCCGCCGCGCGTGGGAGGGCGCCGAGCGGTTGTCGCCGCCGCGCGCTTAGTGAGTCCTTCCGTTAGGACTGGATCCGCGCGTCGGACCCGGCGCGGAGATACTCCGCCATCCACGATCCGACCAGGTCCGCCACCCTATCGCGCGCATAGTCGACGGTGATGACGTGCCCGCTCCCGCTCACCCACTCCAGGCGCTTCACGGGCGAGCCGATCGCCGCGAACGTTTCATCGGCGGCTTTCACCGTTAGGCGGTTGTCTTCGCGCGACTGGACGTACAAGGTCGGTGCGCGCAAACGGCCAAGCATACCCCGCGCGGCGGCCGCGAGCGCTTCGAGATCGGCGAGGAGCCGCGGCGTCGACGTGCCATAGCCCAACGAGCGCGCCCGCTCTTCCGGGTCGCGGATCGACCGGGGGTTGCCCACACCGCGTCCGAAGTACGGCATCACAACGCCCGCCGCCGGCGCCACCTGCGCGAACCAGCGCAGGCTGCGCGGCGTCTCGATGTACGGCGCCAGCAAAACGAGCGCGGCGACCTGTGGCTGGTCGACCGCGACCAGCACCGCGAGCGCGCCGCCCATGGATAGCCCCACCACGCCCACGCGTTCGTATCGCGCGGCCAGGTTCGCGTACGCATCGCGTGCGGCATTGAGCCAGCTGCCGCCCGCCGACGCGCGAAACGCTTCCAGTGTACGGCCGTGACCGGGCAGGAGCGGCGCATACACCGAGTATCCGCGCTCGCGCAGATCAGCCGCCAGAACGCGCAGCGTGTCCGGTGAGTCGCCGAACCCGTGGATGAGGAGGACCGCGTGGCGCGCGCCGGGAGCCGACAACTCGATCGGTCCGGCGCCGGGCACGATCCCGTCGGCGCCTAACGGGAGACGCGTCGCTACGGTGCGCTCCACGCGCCGCCGCGACGCGGCACGCGTCACGGCGGCAACGATCAGAATGGCGAGCAGGACGTACGGGATCACTCCCTGAGGTCTGCTCCGCTGGCAGCGCGTTCGTCGTACAAGGCGATGGTCGGCCGCGCGGTGCTCTGACGGGACATGCGGCCCACCAGTCCGTCCAGATCGGCGATCACGAGCCCGTTTCCGGCACGCTGAATGAGTCCCTCGGCCGACAGCCGGCCTAACACAAGAGAAATGGATTCGCGCGTCGCACCCACCAACTCGCCTAACAGACGCCGCGAGACCACCACGCTCTCCTGCGGCATCGCGTCGGCCGGAATATCGCGGCTCTGCGCCATGCGCACCAGCGCCGCGACCAGCCGCTGCTCCACCGTCAGCGTCGCGTACTGCCCGAATTTGTCGAGGATCTCCGTGCGCTCGGCCATGAGCTGGCGCACCAGCGCCAGCGCGTGGATCGGCTGCTCGCGCATGAGCGCGCTGAAGCGCGCCGTGCTGAGGTGCAGCGTCTCGGTCTCATCCTCGGCTCGCGCCTGACTCGCATACCGCGCGTCGGTCTCCAGGCCCTCGCCGCCGAACGTCTCCCCTGGCGTCGCAACCCACGGCACGAAGCTCCGACCCGACGCAACTGGATTGCGAAGGGCGACTTGACCACGCACGACGATGAAGACGCCGTCTGCCGCGGCACCCTGTTCGTAGATCGCAAAACCGGCGGGCCAAAACGTGCGGGCGCCGTACTTGGCGATCGCTTCCCGTTGCTCGCGTGACAAACGTGTGATTTCTTTCATGTGCACAGCCGCCGCGTCGCCCACAAATTGGATCACGAACTCAGGTTCCGCGCGCCTATGTTCGGCGACGTAGGCGGAACGTATCGTGGCGTCATGAGTCCGCAATGAACGGGCCGCGGTTTGGTATGGCGAACTGAACGGCCGAATATTAGACATACCTAATTCGCGTCGAATATCTCGCCCATGTCTCGTCGCCCAACTTCCGAAGCTGGCCCTGTATCCGTCGTCATCCTCGGCGCCGATGCAGTGCTCTCGGCGTTGCCGGCGACGTCCGTTCAATTGGCGCACGCGTGCCAGGCCCTCGGGTACGATATGGCGTTCCCGGCCACTTGGGGCGATGAGTTGGTGGCCGAAGGCTGCCTCAAATATCTGGCGGCGCACGAGCCCGAGACCGCCATTCTCTCCGCCTGTCCGCACGTGATCGATCGCCTAACGCGCGCCGGCGCCGAGCTCGTGCCGCACATGATCGTGCTGGCGGCGCCGCCCGTCGCCGCCGCACGGTACGTGCGCGCCGCGTATGCCCAACGCAACGTCCACATCACGTACGTCGGCTCGTGTCCGGCGGCGAACGACCCGAGCATCGACGCGCGGCTCGAGCCCGGCGCGTTCCTCGAGACGTTGGTCGAACGCGGAATCGTGCTCGCGGACTTGCCTGAATTCTTCGAGTCCGTGCTGCCGCCCGATCGCCGGCGCTATTTCTCCTTGCCCGGCGGCGTTCCGTCCGCGGAGCATCTCGCGGCCGGCGATCCGCAACGCGCGCTCGTCGAGCTGGATGGCGAGGATTTTCTCGTCGATCTCGCGCAGCGCCTCCTCACGAGGCAGCACGCACTGATCGACGTGTCGCTCGCCGCCGGTTGTGCGTGCGCCGGCTCGCCGCGCGGCGCGCGCGCGACGCTCGTGGCCCTGGAGCCGCCGCGCGCCCGCGCGCCGATTCTCGATCCCAGCCTCTCGGTCGATGTCGCGCGGCCTCGTGGCGCCGAGCGGATCGACGCCGGACGAACGGAACAGGACCAACCGGACGACCCCGCGCCGCCAATGCCTAAACCAAAGCCAGCGTCGCGCGAGACCGCAGCGCCGGCGGTCCAACGCGCCGGCGCCCCCATCCCGCGCGCGTTTGCTGCGCACCGCGCGCTCGCCAAGCGGCGCGAGCGTGCGCCCATGGAGCACAGACCCACGACCTACTCCACGCGTCCGCGGCCCAGGCCGCCCGCCGGGCCGGTCATTCCGCTTTCCACCGACCGGCCTGCGTTCGTGCCGCCGCCATTCGTTCCTGCGCCGCCGCCGCTGCCCGGTAAACTGCGCACCGACCCGGCCGGCCACTCGCCCGTGGCACCGACCGGCTGCTGACTCGCCGCCCAACGGCGGCTCCTGTTCGCCTAACGCTTGGCTGTCGCCCTGACCGCCGCGGTCGCATCCTGGATCGCGTGCGTGGCCGCGTCGAACCGACCCACGAGATCCGTCAGCTCGCGGGTGGTGAGACCGCGGTCGCCGGCGCGGATGGCTTCGTTGACCGACGGGAAGACCATGTTGGCGTACCCGTTGTCCTCATCGGCCGCGTAGATCACGTTCCGGAACCACGGGCGCGTGCGCAAGCCGTTAGGCCTGGTGAACGCGCGCTCCACCCGCATCAGCGCCGCGTTGGTGCGTACATCTGCGTCGTGCGACGGCGCGCCCCGCGCGAGCGCCGAATCCCGCGCTGCGTCGAACGCCGTGGCCGCCTGCTGCATGCGATTGATGGCGGCCGCCAGCGCAGTCGTGTCCACGCTCCAGCCCTTCGCTTTCGCCGCCGAATCGACACGCGGAATATACGTGCGCATAGTCTTCGCGTATTCGACGTAGTCGTACGGCAAAATGTCTGCATCCGCGAAGCGTTCGACCATCGCCGCGCCGATGCGTGCCGCGGCGGCATGGTACCCGAACGTCGGGTCGCCGAACTTCGCCATCCAGTGGTACGAGTCGTACAGCGAGTGGTAGACGCCGCCGGCGCCGCCGAATCCCCATTCGGCGATGGGAATGCCGAAGTGGTTGTAGAATCCCGCGAAGTCGCTGCCGCCGCCCGGATCTCCCATGCGCGGCTGCGCGCTGTCCGGTACGTTCGACCGCTTGCGCCACACATCGTAGACGGTGCCGCCGCCGCTCGGATCGGGAACGTGACTCACGACGTCGCGCAGCGTGGAACGAATCGACGGCGAACCGCCGCCGCCGAAGGCCGGGCCTTGTGCCGCGACATCTTGATTGAAGTACGCAACCGCTCCGTGCAGCAGCCGCAGCGAGTCGTCTTCCACGTATTCGGTCGAGCCTAACAGACCCCATTCTTCGGCGTCCCACGTGGCAAAGACGATCGTGCGCTTCGGCTTGTAGCCCGCGCGCACCGCCTCCGCGACCGCACGCGCCGCTTCCATCACACTCACCGTTCCACTCACGTTGTCCGCCGCGCCCGGCCCCCACGCGTCGCGATGTCCGCCGATCATCACGATCTCATCCGGGAATTCGCTGCCGCGCACGACCCCGAACGTGTCCCAGATCGTCTTGATCGCCGCCGTTGCCGTGTCGCTGCGAACGATGAGATGTGCGGCGACCGGGCCCGGACCCGCGTGGTAGCGGAAGGGCAAACCGCCTTGCCAGCTTTGCGGGATCTCCTTGCCGCGCAAACCCTCGAGGAGCTTGGCCGCGTTGCCGTACGACATCGGAATCACCGGGATGTGTGAGATCTCGACCGAGTCGAGCGGCACCCGATGCACGCCCGGTTTGCTCGCGTAACCCGGCGTCGTGGGATCGCCGTCGGGATTGAGCACGCTCCCGCGCTGCACTCCGTTCGCATTGCGCATCGGTCCCGATGGATACACATCCCCGCGCGTGAATCCGTCGTCCGCCGGATCGCTGTAGATGATGAGCCCGACCGCGCCGTTCTTCTCAGCCTCGCGCGCCTTGATGCCGCGGTACGACCGCCCGTAGCGCGCCACCGCGATCTTGCCCTTCACCGAGATGCCTAACGAATCGAGCTGCGCGTAGTCTTCGATGAGCCCGTAGTTCACGTACACGACGGGCGCCGAAACATCGCCCGTGCCGCTGTAGCCGTTCGAGATCACCGGCTCCTTCACCGTCCACGACGTCGTGTCCTCGGGCACCGGACCCTCGGCTAACCGAAGCGCAAGCGTGTCCGGAGCCACACGCCACGCCTCCATGAGCGTGGTGAACGGCATCCACACGTCGTAGGCGCGCACGTTGGTTTCGAGTCCCCAACGCTTCATCGCGTCGATCACGAAATCGCGCGTCCGCGCTTGCGCCGGCGTTCCGGCAATGTGCACATCGCTCGACAACATCCGTGAGTCGGCGCGGGCCTGCGCGCTGTCCGGCCGCGCGCTCGTACTCGCCTCGAGCGTGCGTTCGCGCTGTGCCTCGGCGGCCGTGTAGCCCGGCAGCGATGTCTGCTGGCCGTACAGAGTGCCGGCGCACACGCCGATGGCGACTGTCGCCACCGCGACTTGCAAATGAGCACGCATGATGATGGGGTTCAGTGAGTGTGGGCTCGGTCCATCGATTCATTCGACCGGGCTACGCGGCGCCCACGCGAAACGCTGCCGATCCGGCACGCGTGTCTACCCATGCGCCAGGAACGCGTCGCGCGCCCCGGTCACGACGAACTGCACGGCCACGGCGGCGAGCAGCAGGCCCATGATGCGCGTCATTACGCGAATGCCGGTCTGCCCGAGAAAGACGACCAGGCGTTCGCCTAACCGAAGCGCGCCCCAGGACATCGCCGCGGTCAGCACCACCGACCCGTACACGACCACCGCTTCGGGCACCGACCGCGCCTGGTTCGCGAGCACCATCACCGTCGAAATCGCACCGGGGCCGGCGAGCATCGGCATCGCCAACGGGGTGAGCGCGACGTCGTCCTTTTCCGCTCCTTCCGCGATTTCCGTGCTGCTCTCCTGCGTGCTGCGCTGTCCGCGCAGCATGTCCATCGCCACGTACCACAGAATGAGTCCGCCCGCGATGCGGAAGGCCGGCAGCGTGATGCCGAACAATCGGAAAATGAGACGGCCCGCGATGCCGAACACGATCATGAGCACTGCCGCGGCGATCGAAGCCCGCGTTGCGGTCGCTCGCCGCTGCACCGGCGTCTCGTTGCGCGTGATCACCAGGTACGT
>Ga0075426_10002886_pt1 | contig 12280 bp, 13 predicted proteins | sample SoiMethybrSBSTD5_FD_75304 | JGI IMG/M metagenome (GOLD analysis project Ga0075426, IMG submission 75304) | Bulk soil microbial communities from a Populus tree surrounding site in Tennessee, USA - Soil MetaG P. TD hybrid SBSTD5 | ecosystem: Environmental > Terrestrial > Soil > Tree plantation...
AGCATCGCCGAAGCCGTGATCTGTCTCAGCGGTATCAACTCGTTTTACAAGTACTCTTTCTCGGCGGAGCTGCTTTCCTGGACTAAGCCATTCTGGTCGGTCCGCTGTTTCGGCGGCTGCCTGGATGCCATGATGGTCGCCCGCGGCGAAGCCGAAGTCTGGATCGAATCGACCGTCAAACCCTGGGACCTGGCCGCGCCCAAGATTATCGTCGAGGAAGCCGGCGCCCGCTTTTTCGATTTTTCCGGCGAGAGCAGCATCAACGGCGGCAATTGCGTGGCCTGTGTGCCGTCGTTGGCCGATGAAGTGCTCCGCTTCCTCAGCCGATGAGCCTTCCGGCGCGCACCGCGGAATTGACCGGCATCCGTCAGTTCCGCATTGTTGAGCGGACGGTTGCCGATCCGGCGCCCGGCGAAGTCCAGGTGCGCGTGGCCGCCGTCGGCGTGTGCGGGTCCGATCTCCATTCCTACGCCGAGGGCGCCGTGGGCGACACGCCCTGCGCCTACCCTATGGTCCTGGGACACGAGCCGGCCGGCGTGGTGGTCAAGACCGGCGCCGGCGTCACTGGATGGTCGCCCGGCGATCGTGCCGCGCTCGAACCGGCGCTCTATTGTTACCACTGCGAGTTTTGCCTCTCCGGGCACCATAACGTCTGCGCCAACTTGCGCTTCATGAGCAACCCGGAGGAACCCGGCTTTTTCCGCGAGCATGTCAATCTGCCGGCGCGAAACCTGCTGGCGCTGCCCGCCGGCCTGAGCCTGGAGCACGCCACCCTGATCGAGCCCCTGGCCGTGGTCCTGCACTCCATGCAATTCGTGGCGCTGCGGCCAGGCGAAACCGCGGCTGTGTTTGGCGCTGGACCGATCGGGCTGCTCACCGTGATCGCCCTCAAGCTGGCGGGCGCCGCGCGCATCTGGGTCGCCGACCCGGTAGTGCATCGCCTCGACCTGGCCCGCGCCGCCGGAGCCGATGCCCTGCTCGATCCTCGCGCTGTTGATCCCGTGCGCCAGATTCTCGCAGACACCGGTAATCGCGGCGTCGATGTCGCCATCGATTGCGGCGGCAAGCACGACAGCATCAATCAGTGCATTCACGCCGTGCGCAACGCCGGCCGCGTGGTAGTGACCGCCATTCCACCGGGAGTGCATGTGCCGATCGAGTTCAGCCCCATGCGCCGCAAGGAAATCACGCTCTACAACGTGCGCCGATCCAATCACGAATCCGCCGCCGCGCTCGCCATCCTCGACGAGCACATCGCGCGCTTCGCGCCGCTCATCACGCACACCCCGCCACTCGACCAGATCGGCCGCGCTTTCGCGCAGTTAGAGAATTATGCGGCCGGAGTCGGCAAAATTGTGATCCGGTCCTGATTTTTAGAGGCTCGCGTTCGCGCGAATCCGGTACAGGTGTTTTTCGGCGCGTATGTAGATCGAGTCTCCCACCAGTGCCAGCGACGCGAACACCTGCTCGCCCAGCGCATTCGTGGCCATCACTTCGTACGCCGGGCCCGCCTTGACGATGTAAGTATCGCCATCCTGGCTCGTGATCAGCACCTTGCCATCGAACGCCACCGGCGACGCCACAAACTGCCCCGGCGCCGGAAAGCGCTTGGCCTCATACTTCGGCTCTCCGGTGTGCGCGTCCAGGCACGTCAGCAGTCCCGCGCCGGTCATCAGGTAAAGATAATCGCCGTACAAAATCGGCGACGGAATATATCCCGTGCCCTTATCGTATTTCCACGCCACGCGCGCTTCCCCCGGCGCCGGGTCGATCCGGATGCCCATAGTTTTCTTGTTTGGATACCCGGTCGAGACGTAAACCATTCCGTGACCCGTGACCGGCGTGTGCACCGCGTTGCCCTCCAGCCCTTCGGCGCGCCACAACTCTTTGCCCGTCCGTGGATCGTACGCCGTCACGTCTTCCGTTGACGGCACGATCAGTTGCTTGCGGCCGCCCGCTTCCACCAGAAGCGGCGTAGTCCAGGTGATCTGATTCTTCCGCGCGAGCTTCCACGCCACCTTGCCGTCGCGCGTCGACACCGCCGCCAGAAAAGAGTGCTCGCCTTCGTCCTGGTCGCACAGCAGCAGAATCAAGTCCTCGAAAAGAACCGGCGAACCCCCATTGCCGACGCCCAGCGTGGCGATGCCACCCAGCGACCCCGACCACATCAGCTTCCCCTCGAAATCGTACTTATAGAGGCCTTGCGCCCCGAACCAGACGTAAACGAACGTGCCGTCGGTCACAGGCGTAGGCGAAGCGTACGTGTTGAATTTGTGCGTGTCGTCGAATACCTTGCCCTCGTACGCCGTGCGCTCCCACAGCAGTTTTCCGTTCGCGCCGTCGTAGGCCAGCACCTTGAGCGTGTGCTTCCGATTGCCGCCCACGCTGTCCGGATGCACGAAAGGCTGCCCTTCCAGCTTGTGCTTCACCGGCGCGGCGCCCGGAATCACGTCGCCCTCGATGTCCGTAGTGAGGAAAATCCGGTCTCCCCACACCACGGGCGACGAATGTCCCCGCCCCGGAACGTCCGCCTTCCAGGCAACGTTGCGTTCCGCATTCCACGACGATGGCAGCGTCTGCAGGCTGGACACGCCGTTGGCCGGCCCACGCCACCCCGGCCACACGTCCAGCGGCCCGGCAATGGCAGCCGCTGCAAGCAGAAGAAAAGTCAGGACTCGGTGCATCGCTTCTCTAGAGTAATACCAGTCTCGCTACGCGTTGAGGCGGAGGGGCCAACAGGTGGAGTTTCGGGACAAGGGGGACTTTCTCAACCGCCGGCCGGGACCAGCACAGCGGTATGGCTAAGCATCAGAGGGCCTTTGCGCTGCTTCTCCGGGCGCCGGCATGGATGTTTCCAGCTCCCGCGTCAGTATCTCTGATGAAATCCAGTGAATCGTGAGTTCGATGAGGTTTTTGAGGTCCGTCAGGTCTTTTTCGGGCCATTTCCGTACGTAGTGAGTCTCATCGTTGCCCAACCAGGTCGCGCGCTTGGCGCACGCTTTGATGCTGGCATCCTTGACGAAATTTGAAATGCATTGTCCGAGGGACGATGCTTCGATTGCCGATTCAGCCCCCTTGTTTTCACGCAGGGTCTTAACGTAGTCCTTTACGAGAAACTCCAACGCCTTGCGGTAGCCAGGTCCACATAATTCGTCAAAGTCGCCGGTCTCAGCAGTCGATGCTTGATTGTAAATCTTGGCGAAACGCTCAGAGAGCTTGCCGATTTTCTCGTCAAACGTCCTGTCTTGATGTTCGAACGGCACGCACTTTTCAGATTTCCACATCTTTGGGTTATGGAACTGGTTGATAGCCCTAGCCTGCAGGTAGGGTGCGATAAAAAGTCGTTGGCATTTTTGCCTAGGACAGCGATAAACAACCTCCAAGCGAATAATCGGATCGACATCCCTGGCAATGTTTGCCGCCACGACTAATCTGGGCTCAACGGCATGATGACAGACCGGGCAGACCTCAGGATGGTCTACAGTGGCGTTGAGCGTTACGCCTGCCAGGTCGATGGGACTTATGTTCACGGTCGGATTTCACTCTTCCTTTTTCTTTCCCAACCGCGCAGCCGCGGCCTTCTTGGCTTTTTGGCCACTTCGGCCGCAACCTACACAGCCCAGTCCGCCTACTTCTCCATGTCCATGAAGTAGTACCCGATCATGTGGCACACGATCATATGCGCGTCTTCGATCCGGCCCATGTGAGGTGCCGACACCTGGATGTTGAGCTCGGCGAGCGGCCCAAGCTTGCCGCCGTCGCGGCCGGTGAGCGCGAGAGTGCGGCAGCCGGCGGAATTGGCGTACTCCATCGCGCGGATCACGTTGGGTGAGTTGCCGGAGCCGCTGATGGCCATCACCAGGTCGCCGGACTGCGCGAAATTGCGAAGCTGTTCGACGAAAACGCAGTCGTAGCTCACGTCGTTCGCGTAGGCGGTGATCGTGGCCAACTGCTCGGTGAGCGCCATGATGCGGAAGCGCTGGCCGCGGTTGTAACTCGCGCCCTTCACGATGTCGCAGGCGAAATGCGAGGCCGTAGACGCGCTGCCGCCGTTGCCACAGACGAAAATATGACGGCCGTTCGCGCGCGCGTCCTTGAACAGCTCGATCGCCTGGTTGACCTTATCCAGATCCACCATGTCGATGGCCTTCAGGACCTCGGCTTTGTACTGCGCGGGAAAGTTCATGTCAATGTTTGGGCTAGCGCCAGGGCCCCGTAAAGCACGCTATCGTCACCCAGCGCGGCCGGAACCACGTCCACGCGCGCGCCCGACCAGTCGGTGATCTGGCGGTCCAGTTCCGCGCGCAGCGGGCCGAACAGCGCCTCGCCGGCTTTGCTGATCCCGCCGCCGATTACGATGCGCGACGGGTTCAATATCATGATACAGGCCTTCAGGCCCAGCGCGAGATCCACCACATAGTGCCCGACAAAACTCGGGTCGCGCAGGAGCTCGTTGGCGCTCTTTCCGTAATCGCGCTCCAGCCAAAGCCCGCAGCACATCCGCTCGAAACAACCGCGTGCCTTGCACAGACACTCGGGACCGTCAGGGCGGATTGAGAGATGCCCGATTTCGCCCGCCCAGCCGTCTGCGCCGCGCCAAATCTCGCCGCCGTGGTAGATGCCCCCGCCGATCCCTGTTGAAAGCGTCATGTAGAACAGCGGCGAGTGGCCGCGCCCCGCGCCGTACTCCCCTTCGCCCAGCGCGCCCACGTTGGCATCGTTATCCATAATGGACGGCACGCCCAGCGCATTGGCGAGAAATTCGGTCAGGTGGAAGTCATTCCAGCCGCCGATGTGCGTCGAGAAAGCTACCCTCTGCCGTCCGAAATCCACCGGGCCGCCGAAGCCGATGCCACACCGCTCGAATACAAAGTCGCGCTTCCACTCGCGGCCGATCGTAACGATCTGATCGAGCATCCAGTCACGCCCGCCGGCGCGATCCGTCGGCCGGGACTCCCGGCGGACCATCTGATCGCCCTCGAACATCGCCACCGCAAATTTGGTGCCGCCGATGTCCACGGCCAGCGTGTTCATGCGCGCGCAGCCTCTAAAACCTCGGCCGGCGAGGCGGTCCCCGTGCCCTTCTTCATGATCGTGATTGCGGCCACCAGATTCCCAAATCGCGCGGCCTCCACGGGCGATCGCGTCACCGCCAGCGCCATCGCCGCTCCGGCCGAAAAACTGTCGCCGGCGCCGCAGATATCCACCGGATTCTCCACCGTCTTCGTTTTCACCTGGGTTTCGCGGCCGGGTTCAATGACCAGCGCCCCCCGAGGTCCATCCGTCACGATCAGGAATCCGGCGCCGCAATGTTCGCGCAACGCTTGAAAGTCCACCCGCCCTAGCGCCCGCCGGCACGCCGACTCCGCTTCATGGCGGTTCGGCTTGAGGATCATTTGCCGAAACAGCTCGATTCGGGCGCGCGAATCGACCCAGAAGATCTTGTCCGGATAATTGGGTGCGAGATCGGCCAGCAGCTCCCGGACGCCGGGAGTGACCACGCCGCCGGCCTGTGTTTCCGCCTGATCAGCCACGAAAATCACATCGAACTCATCCACCGCGCCTGGCAACCTATCCAAAACCTGACGTTCTACTTTAGGATCTAACGGCGTGGTGGAAATGAAATCAACCCGGCATAGATCTTCAATGCCTGTATCGATATTGATCAGCTTTGTATAAGTAAAAGTTTGCAGGCCTTCCGCGCGGACCAGCATGTCGGAGCCAATTCCGCCCCGCTCCAGCGCCCGGGCCAGCTCGAATCCGTTGCCGTCATCTCCCGTGACGCTGAGCACGGCCACGCGGCCTACGCCGAGAGCGGCCAGATTATTCGCCACCGTCCCGCCCGCCCCGGCCGTGACCTCCGTGCGGATAACCCCGACGCGCGGAATTCCGGTTTCACGCGAAGCCTCCGACGCCGCCGGATCGTAGGTGCACCAGCGGTCCAGGCAGACATCCCCAACCACCAGCGCCGAGAGGCGCGGAAACCGGGCCAGAATCTCCTCTGTCGTCATGCCTGGTCGAGGATCGCGCGCCGCAGTGCGGGAAGGGTCGCGCGGTGGTCGCCGCAGAAGTAGAAGCTCTGGCCGCCATCGGCGACCGTGCGGACCAGAATCGTCTTCTGCGGCCGGAAGTAGTAGCCAGGATCGGTCTTGGGCAGCTCTTTGTGAATATCGCCCTGTATGGGCACCAGATCGAAAACGGCCGTCGTGAAGTGCCGGATCTCGCGGTCCTCCTGGTGAGCCACATTGCGCGCCATAGCCAGCGCCTTCAGATATACCTCGGGCCCCATGATCGCCGACCCAAAACTCAGGAGCACGCCGCCCTCCAGGCGCTCGACGGTACGCGTGAAAATCAGGAAATCGCGATAGCTGGCAGCGCCCAAGGCCGCGCCGTCGCAATTCGGGTGCTCGTGGATGATGTCGTAGCCGATCCCCACGTGCACCGTCACGGGCACCGAACGCCGGTATGCCGCCGCGAGGATGCTGAGATCTTTATGCCGGTAATTGCTAGTCTCGATCCGGCGGCCGGCATTCTCCCCCAAGCCGAGGCCAAGCGACGCGGCCTCTCCCGCCCAATCGTTCAGCTCGCCCGTCTCCCGCCACAGACCGAATTCGCCGGTACGAATGTAGCGCGCCACACTTTCTGTCGTGGCGCCGATGCGGGCCAGTTCGTAATCGTGGATCATGCCCGCGCCGTTCATGGCGATGTGATCGATGAAGCCGCGCTCCACCAGATCGATGATGTGCCGGTTTACGCCGGTTTTCAATACGTGCGCGCCCATCATGAGGATACAGGCGGCGCCCTGCCGCTGGGCTTCGATCATGCGCTTTGCCACTTCCGATAATTGCGGGTGCGAGTATGGCGGCGCCGGCGAATCGAGCGAAAGCCAATGATCCAGTTGCAGATCGTGAACACGCTCGGCCAGAGGCTTGATCGCGAGCCGCGAGCGGTCAAACACTTCGTATTTACTGCCCATTGAGGAACAGCGTGTGCAGCAGTTCGCGATGGCAGAGAAAATTGGGAATGATGAAGTCCGCTCCCACGCCCGCCAGACGCTGGCGCTTCCACTGATCGACGACCTGGCATTCGGGCTCCGCGGTAGCCACCCCAACGGCCACGCCGCCGACCTCCTTCACGTTCTCGATCTCGACATAGCCGTCGCCGAAGCCCAGGAACTGGTCGCCCTGGCATTCGGCTTTCGCGATCACCTGCTGGATGAGGATCTTTTTCGAGAAGCTCTTGTAATCGTCGAGAGCGCCGAAAACGCCGCCTTCGAAGTAACGGTCAACGTCGAGCAACCGCGCTTCCTTGCGCATATAGACCTGGTCGGTGCCGCTGGCCAGGTACATCTTGAGGCCGCGGGATTGCAGGGACTCCAGCAACTCGCGCGCCCCGGGCACCAGATATTTTTCAGGCGATGCCGCGCCTGACTCCAGCTCCTCCAGGCGATGATGGATCTTCTTGTGCAGCAGGTCCAGGTACATCGTCTTGTACTCGAGCGGATCCGGCGGATTGCCGCCGCGGGCTTTGACATTCTCCGCCAGCTCGATCATCTGGTACATGGTCTGCTTGCCCGTGAGCCGGCCCACGAACTCCTCCACAATCGCGCGCAATTCCTCTTCGCTCTCGCCGGTCTTGAGATCCGCCAGGATCTCGACCATCATGGGCACCATCACATCCATCCACCCCGCGCGAATCACTGAGATGGTGCCGTCGAAATCAAAGAGAACTACCCGGGCGTTCTTCGCGTGGGCGCCCGGACGAAGCTGTTCGATCATTTGTTCAATTGTGGCATGTTCCCTTACAGGGTCTCCGGCGCCGCCCCTAGTTTCACGATGATCTTCTGCGTTCGTCCGTTCCGGTACACCAGCAGCTCCAGGTTGTCCGCGGCGCGCTTCTTGTTCATGGCCCTTTGCAGATCGTCATCGCGCTCCACGCGCTTTCCGTCCACCGCCTCGATCAGGTCGCCGCCCACCCCCAGCTCGACATTACCCACAACCACTACCTGTTTCGGCCCACGAAGGCCAGCCTCCTCAGCCGCCGAATTACCCTCGACCTGCTGGACCAGCAGCCCGCCCTCGGCCGGCAGATCCAGCGCCTGCGCCAGATCGCCTTGCACCAGTACCGTCCTGACGCCCAGGAACGGCCTGGCTACGTGGCCGCGCGTCTCTTCCAGCATCGATTTGGCGCGGTTAATAGGCATGGCGAATCCGATCCCGATATTGCCCTGCGGCCCGTAAATCGCGGTGTTGATGCCGATCACGTTGCCGTGCGAATCGAGCAGCGGACCGCCGCTGTTTCCTGGATTGATGGCGGCGTCGGTCTGGATCATGTGCTCCAGTTTGCGTCCGTTTTCGTCGTCGATCGAGCGGTCGAGCGAGCTGACCACACCGGTCGTCAGTGTGCCCTCGAGGCCAAATGGATTGCCTATAGCCAGGACCTTCTGCCCTACCTGCAAGTTGTCCGACTCGCCGAGCTTGAGCACGGGAAGCTTCTCACGCAGCGCATCGATCTTGACCAGCGCAAGGTCGTTGGTCCGGTCGATGACCAGGACCCGCGCTTTGTACTGCTTCTTGTTGGGCAGCGTTACGGTGAGCTGGTGGCCGGTGGAAACCACGTGATAATTCGTCAAAATGCGGCCGTCCGGATTGATGATGAAACCTGATCCGGTGTCCTTGCCGGGGTAAAGCTGGAAAAACCAGCCTTCACGGTAAACGATGCTCGTGATGTTCACCGTCGCCAGGTGGGCGGCTTTGTAGATGTCAATGTTGTTGACTTCGTCCGTCGAGAATCCGGCGGTGTTGGCGGCGTTGGGCGAGGACCAACTGCTGGCCGTCTGGCGCACAAACTTGCCCACGTTCCAGTGCGCCATCGACGTGACGTAGTAGAAAACGACCACCAGGATCAGGGCCCAGAGCAGCGAACGTAGTTTCATGCTTCTATTCTCCGTAATGCGTCATAGACTTCGCGAACGCGCCGCAGAGTGTCCTCCTTGTTGCCGGAGGTGTCAATCACATAATGTGCGAATTTCCGCTTCTCGTCCAGAGGCATCTGCCGGCGGATTCGCGCCAGCACGTCGGCGCGGTCGTTGTGATCGCGTTTGAGCGCGCGGGCCACTTGCTGTTGCTCCTCACATTCCACCAGGATCAGACGATCATAATTCTTAAATGTGCCGGTTTCGATCAGGATCGCCGCTTCGACAACGACGATTCCGCGCGGGTCCGACTTCGCAAACCGGTCCATCAGTTCCCGCTCGCGGCGGAAGACGTGCGGATGCACCAGCCGGTTCAGGGCTTCCAGGCGCTCCGGCTTCGCGAACACCTCGGCCGCCAGGCGCTTGCGATCGATGGTTCCATCTTCGTTCAGAATACCCGGCCCGAACTCGCGGACCACATCCGCATACGCCTCGCCCCCCGGAAGCAGAATCTCATGGCCCAGCTCATCGGCCTGAATCAGGTGACAGCCCAGATCCGCTAGCGCCTGCCCGACAAAAGTCTTGCCGCACGCCAGTCCCCCCGTCAAACCCACTTTCAACATACGCCGATTCGTCTCTCGGCGGAATCGATGGTATTGACCATGAGCATCGCGATCGTCAGTGGCCCGACGCCGCCTGGAACCGGCGTATAGGTGCCCGCAATTTCGACCATGTCGAGCGGATGCACGTCGCCCACCAGCAGCGTGCCCTTGCGGTCGAAAGATTCGAGCTTCTCAGCCGCGCCGGGGCGACCCACGGGAAAAATACGCTCCACCTCGGCGCGGTTGTTGAGCCGGTTCATGCCGACGTCGATCACCGTGGCTCCAGGACGGATGTAATCCGCCGTGATCATCGCCGCTCGCCCGATCGCCGCGACCAGAATGTCGCCTTCGCGGCACACCGCGGGAAGATCAGGCGTCTTCGAGTGGCAAATCGTTACGGTGGCGTTTTCGTGCATCAGCATCAGGGCCATCGGCTTGCCCACAATGTCGCTGCGCCCCACCATCACCGCTCGCTTGCCTGCGATGGAAATACGGTAGCGTTTCAGTAGTTCAACGATACCGGCCGGGGTGCAGGACCGGGGGCCGGGACGGCCGGTCGCGAGATTCCCCACGTTGCACGGGTGAAAGCCGTCCACGTCCTTCTCTGGTGAGACCGCCAGCAGCACGCGCTTGGAATCCACCTGCGGCGGCAGCGGCATTTGCACTAGGATGCCGTCGATCTCGGGCCTCCGGTTCAGCTCCTCGACGATGGCCAGCAGTTCCGCGGTGGTAATGCTCTCGGGCGGCGTGATGGTTTCGCTGTGAATGCCCAGCTCGTGCGAAGTCTTCACCTTGTTGCGAACGTAAATCTCCGAAGCCGGATTGTGTCCCACCAGCACCACCACAAGCCCAGGCGGCCGCTTCCGCGCTATGAGCCGTTCCACGCGCGGCCGGCACTCATTTTTGATTTCGTCGCGGACGCGGTTACCGTCCAGAATTTGAGCCATTTGTTTCCAATTCCAGGTAGGCCAACGATTCGCCGAACAAAACGCCCCGGCTCTTGACGCAGTTACCCTATTTCCCTGCCAGTTTTCCCGACCGGAACTCAGCAAGAAACTGCTCTGGATCGTCCAGCTCGTCCTCAATGCGGATCGTGCCATTCATGAGGTAGAGAATTGCCAGAGGAATGCCAATAATGGAAATGCCGAGTAACCAGAAGAGCATCCAACTCCCCATGAACTCGTACCGAATGACCTTTGACATGTTTCTAATTTACCGGAATGCAACTTGCCGCACTATCCGCGCAGCAGCCTGACAGCATCGCTGAGTGAGCTGCTGCCGTTGGCTTTGGTCTCCTCTTCCGCCGGTTCCAGCGCCTTATCACCCTCGCCCGGAGCCAGAAATAGGTTCGCCTCCACCCCGTGCTGCTTGGTGTAGAGGTCGAAATACCTTCCCTGCGCCGCATAAAGTGAAGCGTGCGTGCCCCGCTCGACGATGCGCCCCGCTTCCACCACCAGAATCTGGTCCGCGCGCCGGATGGTCGAGAGCCGGTGCGCGATCACAAACGTCGTGCGCCCTCGCATCAGGTACGACAACCCTTCCTGGATCAGCGATTCGGACTCCGAGTCCAGGCTCGAGGTCGCCTCGTCCAGAATCAGAATGCGTGGCTCGGCCAGAATGGCGCGCGCGATCGAGACACGCTGTTTTTGCCCGCCGGAAAGTTTCACCCCGCGCTCGCCCACAATGGTCTCGTACCCCTTCTCGAATGTTTCGGCGAATTCATCCACGCGCGCAATGCGGCAGGCATCCAGAATCTGCTGTTCGGGGGCGTGGGGCCGCGAGAAAGCTACGTTTTCGCGGATCGTGCCGTCGAACAGGAAAGTGTCTTGCAGCACCACCCCGAGCTGCGTGCGGTAGGAATCCAGCCGAACCGTCGAGAGGTCCACGCCGTCCACGCGCACCACGCCTTCGGTGGGCACGTAGAACGCCGAGATCAGGCCAATGATGGTGCTCTTGCCGGAACCCGAGGGCCCGATCAGCGCCGTCACCGTGCCGGGCCGCGCTTCGAACGAAACGTCGTGGAGGACGGGCTTGCCCGGGTCATAGGCGAAGCCGACGCGCTCGAACGCCACCTCGCCGCGAATGGTCCCTAGCGAAGCCGAGCGCCGTGGATCTTCGTCCTCCGGCCGTTCGTGAATCACTTCGCGCGTCCGCTCGAGACCGGCCAGCGCTTCCGAGATCTGGGTTCCGATACCGACGACCTGGAACATCGGAGCCACCATGAACGTCAGCAGCGCCGTGAAGGCGATGAAGTCGCCAAGCTGTAGGTGGCCGGAATAAATCTGGCGGGACCCCACATACATCACGACCGCGCCGACCACACCCATCAGCACCGTCGCCGAGAGACTCATGACGGAGGTGGCGGTCAGGGTCTTCATGACGTTGTCGAGCAGGCGCTGGACGCCGCCCGAAAACACCTCGGCCTCGCGGCTCTCGGCGTGATAGCCCTTGATCACCCGCACCCCGCCGAGCGATTCCGTCAACCGTCCGGTCACCTCGGCATTGATCTTGGCGCGCTGCCGGAAAATCGGCCGGATAATGCGGAACGCTTTTCGCAGTGCGAGCCCAAAAGCTACCAGAAAGGAAAGTGTCAGCCCGGTCAACACCGGGCTCATATGCAACAGGATGCCGAGCACGATGATGGCTGTCAGCACGCCGCCCACGAACTCCACCAGTCCCGTGCCGATGAGGTTCCGCACCCCTTCAACGTCGCTCATGATGCGCGACACCAGCGTGCCGGTCTTGTTGGCGTCGTAATACGCCA
>Ga0075426_10002887_pt1 | contig 12278 bp, 10 predicted proteins | sample SoiMethybrSBSTD5_FD_75304 | JGI IMG/M metagenome (GOLD analysis project Ga0075426, IMG submission 75304) | Bulk soil microbial communities from a Populus tree surrounding site in Tennessee, USA - Soil MetaG P. TD hybrid SBSTD5 | ecosystem: Environmental > Terrestrial > Soil > Tree plantation...
TTGGTGATCGTTCCTTTTTTGTCGCAGTTCACGCTAACATTCATTGCCTGAACGGACTGACTCGCCGCCCCAATCGCCATCAACACAAAGAATGCAAAAACCTTTTCCCTTTGCCTCATGATGTTCTCCTCTTTCACCTAAGTGAGTTTGGTGCTTCGTGCTGAGTTCGTATTAATTCTGCGCTGCCCTCAGAAGCGGAAAAGAGTGGGGCGACAACCCATGCAAATACGCTGAAGGCGCAAGGTGCCCCTTTCCAACCTTCATGTTTCTGTCTGAAATCGGGCCTGCCGCTTAACGAGACTTACCAGCAGTTACAAAAAGGGATGAGTATTCTGAATAGCCCCCTAGGACACAAAGAGGCCAGGAAGAGGCTCCCCCCAGAGCGCCTGCAACAGTGCGCCCAAAGGGAACCTTTGTCAAGGTGCAACGATTCTGCTCACGGCTTTTCCCTGAGCGAGCCGCGCGATTTCTGTGTGTGTTCCGCGTGCTCGCAACCCAAGCTCTTGCCTTCTCCAAATGCACGCGGTACTCTCGTCGCCCATGAAGTTCTTACTTCTCGCAATCGTCCTTTGCCTTTCACTCTCCGGCTATGCCCAGCAAACGGCCGCGCCAACCGCCACACCGTTACAGTACGTTCTCTTGAACGACACCAGCGGAAGAACGCTGTGGCCAGGAGGCATTGAACAACAGGTGAGTATGGCGTCTCGGTTCTTGAGGCAAGTCGTGACCCCTGGCTCGGACCTCGGCAGTGTGGTCAATTTCAGCGAAGAGTTCTGGCTGGAGGTGGAAAACTCAACCGATCCAGACGAACTGGTTGCCAAGCTGATTCATCAAGGTCGCCACGCGACGAAACTTTACGAAGCCGTTGTCGAAGCTGCCAGATGGCTTTCCAAACAGGAATCTTCTGACAAACGGAAAATTATCTTCGTCTTTTCAGATGGGGACGACAACGCAAGCCAGATATCTCTGCGGGACGCTATTACGACTGTGCAAAGCCTGCATATCCCTGTAGTGGTGGTTGCTCCGTCCGTAGTCGAGCACAAGAAGCCAGGCAAAGATATGAAGCAACTCGCAAACGCTACCGGTGGTCATGCCTACTTTGTCCGGGGTGATAATTTCGATGTCGGCCTTCTCAAACGCGATTTGGCGCGATAAGTAAAGCTCTCAAAGTCTTTTGGCGAGACAGAGTCTGCAGGTTGCCCTACCTTAGAACCCTTGTCATTCCGAACCGCTTCAGCGGTGAGGAATCTGCTGTTCCCGCACTTACTCGGGCACTCCCAGCCGCCGCATCAGTTCGGCGTAGCGCGGATCGGCGCGCATAGAGTCAAAAACGGGATAGCGGATCCACAACTGAATGTCGTCTCCATCTGAATAGCCTTTTTGCAGGTACTCGATCGCTTTATCGCGATCACCAGCTGCGGCGTATGCAACGGCAATTGCGCCGGAACGGTCTGCTCCGGTTATCTCCATGGTCTTTTCGATATAGCCTTTGGCATCAAGCGTAGGAGGTTTCGCTCTGGAAGCGGTCGCCAGTAACCTAGCTTTTCCCACCTCGTCAACCGCATCCGCGAAACGTCCGGTCGTGGCGTAGAACTGCGACAATTTAAAGTGTCCTGGACCGAAATTCGGATCTTGCGAGATCACCTTTTGGAATTGTGCGAGCGCTTCGGGATAGCGATGCGCCTCCATCAGTGCCACAGCATAATTCGTGTTCGTAATCAACGACAGCGGATCAAGCGACAGGGCAAGGCGAAATTCATCGAGCGCCTGATCGATGCGATTCATCGGAATCAAGCACCCGAATGCGTAGAAGTAGTGCGCAGTGGCATTATTTGGATTCTGGTCAATGGCGCGCCGGAACTCTGGCTCCGCCTCTTTCGGCTTTCCGGCAGTTGCCAATGACATGGCGCGGGCGGTATGGGCCTCGGAAAGCGAATCGCCCAATTCAACGGCCTTTCGTGAGGCTTCATCGGCAAGCTGCACGCCCTGCCTGGATGTAATGCCGATGTCGTAGCTGGGCGCGACGTTATAAGTGTCAGCGAGGCCCGTGTAAGCCAACGCATAGTTAGGGTCGGCCGCAATCGCCAGCTGAAAAAGATCGATGCTCTTCTTCAGCCCTTCGCGAGTGCGCCCGTACCAGAGCTGGCGGCCTTCCAGATACAGACGATAGGCCTCCGGATTGTTTGTGCCGGCGCGGCCAACCTGTTGCTGTTCACTTCCGCTCAGATGAATTCGCAATCGCGACGAGATGTCGTGAGTAATATCGCTCTGCACTTGAGTGATGTCCGCCAGCTTGCGGTCATAGTGCGATCCCCAGAGTTCCGACCCGTCGTCGGCGTTTACCAGATCAGCCTGCACGCCCAGTTGATCTCCGTGCTGGGTGATACGGCCGATCAGGACGGCGCTGACTTGCAGCTCGTGGCCGATTTTTTGTGGATCGTCTTCTTTTCCCTTGTAACGAAACACCGTGCTGCGCGCCATCACCTTCAGGTTTGGCAGTTGTGACAGGCTGCTGATCAGGCTTTCGGTCAAACCATCGCTGAGATATTCATTGCCTGCGTCCGCGGTGGAGTTCACGAACGGCAACACAGCGAGCGAATCCACTTTCCCGGCAGGTTTTCCGCGGAAGAAGTACACAGCGGCAGCAACCGCAAACAGAACGACTACGGCAACTCCGGCAAGTAGGTACTTATTTACCTTAGGTGGTGATTGCGCGGCTGCGACCGTTGAAGAACTCGCAGGCGTAACTGAGCTCGACGAAATGGAACCGCTGCTCCGACCGGAGTCGAGGTCGCGTTTAGTACGTGCCAGGTCGGTCCGCAGATCGGCAGCGCTTTGGTAGCGAAGATTTCTGTCCTTTTCAAGAGCTTTGTGGATTGTGCGTTCGAGCTCAACCGGCACATCAGGATTGAGTCGCGCCACCGGAATGGGCGCCGCATCCAGGATCGCTTTAAAAATCTCCGCGCTACTGCCACCCCGGAACGGAAGCGTGCCGGTAGCCATCTCGTAAAGCACCGCGCCAAAGGAAAATAAGTCGCTCCTGCCATCGACTTCTTTCGCGCGCGCCTGCTCCGGCGACATGTAAGCCACCGTGCCAAGGGTCGAACCGGGACTGGTGAGATGCTGCTCGTCAATCGTATTTTCGTAAGCGACCTGGCTCGACGAAACGCTGGTGGCCGCAACCTTCGCCAGCCCAAAATCCAAAATTTTGGCGTGGCCTCGGCTGGTCACAAAGATGTTCGCAGGCTTAATGTCGCGGTGAACAATGCCTTTCGCGTGTGCGGCATCGAGTGCATCGGCAATCTCGATTCCCAGCGATAGCAGGGTTTCGGTTTCGAGGGCCCGTCCAGCTATGCGGTGCTTAAGCGTGATCCCGTCGAGAAACTCCATTGCAATGAATGGATGCCCGTCATGCTTGCCAATTTCATAGATCGTGCAAATGTTCGGATGATTGAGTGCTGACGCAGCGCGCGCCTCCCGCCGGAAGCGATCCAGGGATTGCGGATCGCGGGCCAGTTCATCGGGCAGAAACTTCAAGGCGACGAAGCGTCCCAGTTCGGTGTCTTCAGCCTTGTAAACCACTCCCATACCGCCGCCACCAAGCTTTTCGACAATACGGTAGTGAGAGACAGTCTGGTCAATCATCGGTGGCGACGAAGGATGAAACCTGTGGCCCCAATGCTACGGGCGTGGCGAGAGCAAGTCAATCGCAGCGGATAGCCGGTAGTGTCTCAGTTTCGACCAATCTTCTATGTCGGTGTGTGATTGTTTATAGAAGTTGTTGCTGGCGCATCTTGCGCTCGGCAGTAGGCTTTTGTCAGTCGAGCGGACTGTCCCCTCGTGTTACATTTTATTTACTTCAAGGAAGAAACCAATTTGAGGACAATTATGAAGACAATGGCGCTGTTTGCGTCGATCAGTATTGCCAGCGGACTGATGTTTGCAAATGTCTACACCTCATTGGTAGACGCAAAGTCATGGGGCAGCGATATTCCGGGGTCCATCGCAGCCGCGAGGGAATACTTCAAGACGGTAAGTCCGGCGAATTTTTTCCGGATATTTTCTCCTTTGAATCAAATGCTGGCACTCGCCGTGCTGGTCTTGTTTTGGAAATCATCGTCTCCCATCCGCATGTGCCTGGCCGCGGCTCTCGTCCTGTACGTCTTGACGGATGTAATGACCTTCGCGTACTTCTACCCGCGGAACGAAGTCATGTTCAGGGCGGCACAGCTCAACGATGTAACACTTCTCAGGGAAACTTGGGCATCGTGGAGCGCGATGAATTGGGTGCGCTCTTCGATCCTGCTTGCGGGAGTGATTCTATCTTGTGTGTCGTTGCACAAGATCTATTCGATAGACGGATAGTCCTGTCAGTTGGCCAGAAGCGCGATTTTTATACCGGAGATCTCGAACCGAGGCTTTCAACATGTGATGCAGTTTTAGCATCACAATCATTAGTAAACAATGTTGTACATTGAATCAACATCAAGATGCTCGCGTTCCTCACAGGTGCCACAGGATTCGTCGGCAGTCACGTTGCCCGCACCCTGGCTGAAAAAGGCGCCGACCTCCGCCTCCTGGTCCGCACCAATAGCAATAAGAAGAATCTCGACGACCTGAAAGCCGACCTCGTCACCGGAGATCTGCGCGACTCCGGCTCGCTCGAAAAAGGCATCGCCGGATGCGATGTCGTCTTTCATGTCGCCGCCGACTATCGCCTGTGGGTCCGTGATCCCGATGAAATGTACCGCGCCAATGTCGAGGGCACACGTGCCATTCTTGAAGCCGCCCGCAAGGCAAATATCCGTCGCGTGGTTTACACCTCCAGCGTGGCCACCATGGGATTCACCTCCAACGGTCAGCCAGCCGACGAGAAATCTCCCGTCTCGCTCGCTAACATGATTGGCCCCTACAAGCGTTCGAAGTTCATGGCTGAGCAAGTTGCGATTGAGGCTGCCCGCGCTGGACAAGACGTGGTCATCGTCAATCCCACAACTCCGGTCGGCGAGCGTGACATCAAGCCCACTCCCACCGGCCGCATCGTCATCGATTTCCTGAAGAAGAAATTTCCTGCCTACGTCGATACCGGGCTCAATCTCGTTGACGTGCGCGAGTGCGCCCTGGGCCACGTCGCTGCTCTGGAGAAGGGCCGCAGCGGCGAGCGCTACGTCCTTGGCGGCGAGAATCTGACGCTGAAACAAATCCTCGACAAGCTCGCGGTTATCACCGGCCTGCCCTCGCCAAAAGTCCGCGTGCCCTACGTCCTTGCACTCGCAACCGGAGTTGTGGACGAGTTGGTCACCGGCCGCATCCTTGGACGCGAGCCCCGCGCATCCATTGACGCCGTGCGCATGGGCCGCAAGAAAATGTTCGCCTCGTCCGCCAAAGCCGAACACGAACTAGGATGGAATGTCATGCCGGTCGACGACGCCCTTCTCCGCGCCGTGGACTGGTTTCGCCAAAACGGGTACGCGTGAAAGTTCACGATGGCCTTCATCCCTGACATGAGCGAATACAATTACGCACCCTTTCACAAGGGGCAACTCCATCCCAGACTGCTGGCCGTGGGATGGCTCGACTCCAGTGTTCCGTACCGTAAAGGAAGCATTGACGACCGGTCGGCTCTTGTACAAAGGCTGCGAAAACTAGCTGCACAACCAATCAACCTAACCAGGGGATTTCATACGTGTCCATATTGTCGAGATTCTGCAACGACTGGCACGGAAGACGACCAACGACGAGGAAACGGCGAGATTCGTGTAGCTGGTGCAAACGGTATCGTTTATGCTTCGCCCGTTCTGATTTGCCACTACATCGATGAGCACAACTATCTACCTCCAGATGAATTCCTGGATGCAGTACGAAATCTCCAGGCACAGCCCGCTAAAATCGCCATCGTCGCCGCTATCGAGCGCGAGTTGCGCCCACTCATCCAGCATTGGAGTTCCACCAAAGCCCAGCATGATGGCCGCGAACTCATCTTTTACGAAACCACCTACGCCGTCGCCGTCTGCGGCGGAATCGGCCCGGAATCCGCACGCCGCACGGCAGAAGCTGTCATCGCCAGATACTCGCCACGGCTTTTGATTTCGGCCGGAATCGCCGGCGGCCTGGCTCCTGAACTGAAAGTCGGCGAAACAATCTTTCCATCGGTAGTCATTGATGCTCGCGATAGCAGCCGTCATGAAACCGCAGTTAGAGATGCTCCAATCGGCGCCACGCCCCTGGCGAAAACAATCCTCATCAGCTATCCAGAAATCGCCGGTGCTGAACAAAAACAGAAGCTTGGTAAATCCTACGGCGGGCACGCCGTTGACATGGAAGCGGCGTCGGTCGCTCGGGCCGCCGAAGCACACCAACTCCCCTTCATCGCCATCAAGTCCATTTCCGATGACATCAACTTTGAATTGCCCCAAATTATGGCCTTCGTTCACGACGGCCAGCTCCAGAGCACCCGTTTCGCCTTTCACGTTGCCGTTCGTCCCTGGCTGTGGCTGAAAGTGGCTAGACTTGCCCGCAACACCCGGCTCGCCTCCGAGAATCTCTGCGCCTGGCTGCGCGAAAGCGCGTTGACTAATACAATAGTTCCAGGCACTAATTCCTAAAATTCCTGATATGGCGCTTGCTCCACAGCTGACCTCTGAGCACACTCCTGATCAGATTCCCTCAACCATGCTCGCAGCCGTTTATCGCGGCGTAAACGACGTTCGCCTGGAAACCGTCCCTGTCCCGGAAATCGGCCCCGGCGAAATTCTAGTCAGAGTCCACACCTGCGGAATCTGCGGCACCGATTTAAAGAAGATTGCAACTGGCTCACACTCGGCCCCGCGCATCTTCGGACACGAAACCTCCGGCACGGTTGCAGCGGTCGGACGCAATGTCACTCATTTTGCTTCCGGCGACCGTGTCATGGTCTTTCACCATATCCCTTGCGGCCGGTGCTACTACTGCCGCCACAGGACTTTCGCTCAGTGCGAAACCTACAAGAAAGTTGGCTGCACCGCCGGCTTCGAGCCCGCTGGTGGCGGATTTGCGGAATACGTCCGCGTGATGGATTGGATAGTTGCAAACGGGACGGTTCGCATTCCCGACAATATCTCTTTCGAGCAGGCCAGCTTCGTCGAACCCGTCAACACTTGCATGAAGGGTATCGAGCGACTGCAGTTACAGCCGGATGAAACCGTGCTGGTTATCGGGCAGGGCCCGATTGGTATCATATTGAGTATATTGGCCAAACGGGCAGGGGCTAGCGTAATCACTTCCGATTTATATGAGCCGAGGCTTACAATAGGTAAAGCATTTGGACTCGAAAATGCGATCAATGCTTCGAGCATTGATCCAGTTCAGGAAACACGAAAGCAGACTGAAGGCCGGGGGACCGACGCGGCTATTCTCGCGGTCGGAGGCAACAGCCTGATCAGGACGGCAATGGACATAGTGCGTCCGGGCGGACGGGTGTTGCTATTTGCGCAAACACAACACGGTGACGCGGGCTTTGATCCCGCCGCGGTCTGCGTGGACGAGAAGACGCTAATAGGTTCTTACAGCGCCTCCGTCGATCTGCAGGACCAGTCTGTCCGGTTTGTCATGGGCGGCGAAATAGCGTTGGAAAAGTTGATCAGCCATCGTTTCCCCTTGCAGCAGGCCAACCAAGCCCTGCATCTGGCGGCGCATCCGCATCCGGATTCGATGAAGATTGTGATTCAACCGTCGCAGAAAGGATCGCAGTGACGGGCAAAATGACGGCAGCCGTCCTCTACGGAAAAGAGGACGTGAAAATAGAAAAAGTTCCTATTCCCAACGTTGGGGATGGCGAGCTTCTGGTCAAAGTTCAAGTCGCACTCACTTGCGGCACTGATCTCAAGGTCTATCAGCGCGGATATCACGCGCGCATGATCGTTCCCCCCGCGCTGTTCGGTCACGAACTGGCTGGCACCATTGAGCAGGTCGGGCCTGGCGTTCGCGGATTCAAGAAAGGTATGCGCGTGGTCGCGCTGAATTCCGCCCCGTGCCAGACCTGCTTTTACTGTTCACGCCATCAGGAAAATCTCTGCGAAGACCTGTTGTTCAACAACGGCGCATATGCCGAATACATCCGCATCCCTCGCCGCATCGTCGACCTGAACACGCTTGTTATCCCGCCCCACATCAGTTTTGAAGAAGCTGCCATGGTCGAACCGTTGGCCTGCGTGCTGCGCGGTCTTCACGAAACCGGAGTTGAAATCGGTGACACCGTCGCCGTTATCGGAGGCGGCCCTATCGGCCTTATGTTCGTACACGTCGCGCAAGCCGTGGGTTGCAACGTGATCGCCGTGGTCAAGCGCGAGCCCCAGATAGCTGACGCCCGCCGCATGGGCGCGCACGATGTCGTGCATATCGCTTCAGTCCAGGATCCTGTTGCTACGGTTCGCGCTCTCTCACCAGCGGGTCGTGGCGCAGATGTTGTAATTGAAGCCGTGGGCCGTCCCGAAGCCTGGGTCTGGTCAACCGAAATGGTGCGCAAGGGCGGCACCGTAAATTTCTTCGGCGGATGCGCCAAGGGCACCAAAGTCGAGCTCGACACTGACCGCCTGCACTATTCTGAGGTCACTCTGAAAGCCACGTTCCATCACACGCCCGATAGCGTGCGTAAGGCATTCGCTCTGATCGCTGAGAAGAAGATTCGCCCGACCGAGTACATCACTGGGGAGGCGCCACTCTCACGCTTGCAGCAGGTCCTGGAGCACATGATGAATCGAAACGGCGACATCAAGACCGCTATAATTCCCGGCCAATGAATACAGTGGGTAAATGGGAAATTGAGTAATCGGGTAATTTGAAAATCACAGTTCAACCGCCGCCGAAAGGCTTTCAATTTCTCAATTACAAAATTCCTCAATTACCCAATCTCATTACGAATGACTGCATCTTTACAACTCTGGTCGCTTCTGCCCGCGGAATACGCCATTCCCGCGAGTGCTCCCTCTCTACCCGAGGCCTACTCATACTGCGAACGCCTGGCCCGCACCCATTACGAAAACTTTTCCGTCGCCACCTGGTTCTTGCCCAAACGCCTCCGCCAGCACTTTTTTAACGTTTACGCCTACTGCCGGATCTCCGACGATCTCGGCGACGAAACTGGGAATCCTGCGGCCTCCCTGCAACTGCTCGATCAATGGGAATCCGAACTCAACGCCTGCTACGACGGCAATCCACGCCATCCCGTTTTCGTTGCCCTCGCCGGCACCGTCCGCGAATTCGACATTCCCCGGCATGAGTTCTCCGATCTGCTCACCGCCTTCCGCCAGGACCAGACGGTCATGCGTTACCAAACCTTCGACGACCTGCTCGGATACTGCCGCTACTCCGCCAATCCTGTCGGTCATCTGGTGCTCTATCTCTGCGGATATCGTGATCCTGAGCGCCAGCAGCTTTCCGATTTCACCTGCACCGCGCTGCAACTCGCGAATTTTTGGCAGGACGTCAGCCTCGACTATGACAAGGGCCGGATCTATCTTCCCCTCGAAGATCTGCGGAAATATGGAGTCGAAGAGTCCAACCTCGCCGGCCGCAACAACACGCCCCAATTTCGTGAGATGATGCGTTTCGAAGTCGCACGCGCGCGCGAATGGTTCCAGAAAGGCTTGCCTCTGGTCGGTAAAGTAAGCCGGGAGCTTGCCATCGACCTGGATCTTTTCAGTCGGGGAGGACAGGAGATTCTCAACGCCATCCAGCGACAGGATTATGCGGTCCTGGGCAGTCGTCCCGCGATCAGCAAGCCCCGCAAACTCGCGCTGGTCGCCCGCGCCGCAATTCACAAGCTATTATGAGCACCGCCGTGCACAGTCCTCCGCAATTCATCCCCACCGAGTCCCAGCTGCATATGGCGTATTCGGTGTGCCGCGGAATTACTCGCTCACGCGCAAAAAATTTCTATTACGGGTTTCTGGTTCTGCCCAAACGCAAGCGGCAGGCGCTTTGTGCAGTCTATGCATTCATGCGCCGCTGCGACGATATCGCCGATGACCCTGCGCTTCCACCTCGCGAGCGCCGTCAGAAACTCGACCTCTGGGTTGACGCCTTTCACAACTCCCAGAGCGGCTTCCCCACTGACGATCCAATTCTTCTCGCCCTCACCGACGCCCAGCGCCGCTTTCATATTCCCCTTGGCCTACTTGACGCACTGGCGTTCGGCACCGCGATGGACGCTGAAGATACGGCCAGAGAAGATTCTCGGGATCAGGACCATACCGGCCAGCCGCAAACTCCTTACCTGCAGGTCCAGTACCGCAGTTTTCAGGATCTCGAGCGCTACTGCTATCACGTCGCCTCCGTGGTGGGCCTCGTCTGTATCAGGATTTTCGGATACACCGATCCCGCCGCCGAGCCGCTTGCCGAGCGCGTTGGGCTCGCCTTCCAACTCACCAACATTATTCGCGATGTGAAGGAGGACGCCGCTCTCGGCCGCGTCTACCTGCCTGAAGAAGATATCGAGCAGTTCGGACTGCTTCCCACAGACATCACCGCCCCGAACCCTGTTCGCTTGCGCCCATTGCTCGAATTACAAGCCGAGCGCGCCTTCGAGAACTACCGCGCAGCTGAAAAACTCATTCCCCTGATCTCGGAGGACAGCCAGCCCGCGCTCTGGGTCCTCGTCACCATCTATCGCAGCCTGCTCGAAAAAATTGTGCGCCTCAACTACGATGTCTTCACGCGCAAGGTCAGTCTCACCGTTCGCGAGAAGTTAACAATTCTGGGCAAAGGATTCCTGAAGCGAATCGCCTGATGCCTTCCTCACCTCCTTCTTCATCCCAGAACCAAGCTTCACAAAATCCGAAGAGTGTCAGCAGCCTCCCCACCGTCGCTGTCATCGGAGGCGGGCTCGCCGGACTGGCCTCGGCCTGCGCGCTGGCTTCCTCCGGATACCGGGTCACTTTGTTCGAACGTCGTCCCTTTCTCGGCGGCCGCGCCTCATCCTACGAGCATCCCGGTACCGGAGAGGTCGTCGACAACTGCCAGCACGTGCTTTTTGGCTGCTGCACCAACCTGATTGCGTTTTATCGCACCATCGGAATCGAAGATAAGATTCGCTGGTTCGATCGCATGACCTTCATTGAGCCGGGGGGCAGGCAATCCATTCTCGAGCCGGGCGCGTTGCCCGCGCCACTCCACGTGATGCCTTCTTTTCTTCGATTCAAGTTCCTGAACGCCAAAGATAAATTCCCTCTCGCGCGTGCTCTTGCTTCCCTGGCGCTCACGTCACCTGAAGATGACGGAACTTCCTTTCAGGACTGGCTCACTCGCCATCATCAGACGCCGGCAGCCATCGAACGCTTCTGGAAACCGATTCTGGTCAGCGCTCTCAGCGAAGATCTCGACCGCATTTCCATTCCTTACGCTGCGCAGGTGGTGCGCGAGACTTCAAAGTCCCGCAACGCCCGCACCATGGGTGTTCCCACAGCGCCGCTTACCGAACTCTACAACTCGGCTCGGGATTACATCGTCAGCCATGGCGGTGAAGTGCGCCTTCGCACCGGCGTGCAATCGTTTCAGCCCGGCGATCAAGGCGTGCGCATCAGGCTGCAGGATTCAGAAGAAGAATTTAGCTTCGCAGTCCTCGCCGTCCCCTTCGACTCGCTCTCCAAACTGCTCCCCGCGTCACCCGGGTCGAATGAGATAAGCGAGAAGCTCTCGCATTTCGAAACTTCGCCCATCACCGGCGTCCACTTCTGGTTCGACCGCCAGATCAGCGATCTGCCCCACGCCGTTCTCCTCGACCGCACCATCCAGTGGATGTTCCACAAATCGCTGCTGCTCTGTTCCAGACCATCAGAGCGCAAGCCCGACAGTCCCAGCTACGTCGAGCTGGTCATCAGCTCCTCAAAATCCCTCATCAACAAATCGCGTCAGGAGATCATCGATCTCGCCCTCGCCGAGCTGCGCGAGTTCTTCCCCGCCTCACGCGATGCGCAACTGCTCAAAGCCACTGTCATTAAGGAAGTGAACGCTACCTTCTCGCCCAAGCCGGGCATCGATCAATTCCGCCCGGCGCAGCAAACCCCGTGGCCTCGTGTCTTCCTCGCCGGCGACTGGACCGCCACCGGATGGCCCGCGACCATGGAGGGCGCCGTCCGCAGCGGATACCTTGCGGCAGAGGCCATCACTGAAATTTCAGGGAACACGAAGGTCTTCGTCGTTCCTGATCTTCCCCCACGCGGCCTGATGCGACTTTCACCAAACAAAACTCGGTAAGGAATCGGTTTCGAGAATCGCACTCAACCGCCAATCAGATACTTGAA
>Ga0075426_10002888_pt1 | contig 12276 bp, 8 predicted proteins | sample SoiMethybrSBSTD5_FD_75304 | JGI IMG/M metagenome (GOLD analysis project Ga0075426, IMG submission 75304) | Bulk soil microbial communities from a Populus tree surrounding site in Tennessee, USA - Soil MetaG P. TD hybrid SBSTD5 | ecosystem: Environmental > Terrestrial > Soil > Tree plantation...
TATCACGCCGAGCGCCTTACGCAACCCCTGCGGCGTGTCGGCCCGAAGGGACGCGGACAATTCGAGCCCATCTCGTGGGACGACGCGCTCGACGAGATCGCCGGCCGCCTAACGGAAATCGCGCGATCCGCCGATGGGCCGCAAGCCATTCTCCCCTACTCGTACGCCGGAACGATGGGGCTCGTGCAAGGCGCGTCGATGGACCGCCGCTTCTTTCACCTGATCGGCGCATCCAAGCTCGATCGCACCATCTGCTCGATGGCTGGCACCGTCGGCATGCGCATGACGGTTGGCGCGAACATCGGAGCCGACGCGGAAGGCATTCCGGAAAGCGACCTCGTGATCCTGTGGGGCACGAACACACTCACCTCCAATCCGCACCTGTGGCCCTTCGTGCTCGAGGCGAAGCGCCGCGGCGCGCCGATCATCGCGATCGATCCGCTCCGCACGCGCACCGCCCAACAGTGCGATGAATGGATGGCCATTCGACCGGGCACCGACGCGGCCCTCGCGCTCGGCATCATGCACGTGCTGTTCGCCGAGGATCTCGTCGACCGCGACTACATGGAGCGATACACGCTCGGCGAGGCCGAACTGCGCGCGCGCGCTGCCGAGTATGCGCCCGAGCGCGTCGCCGGCATCACCGGGATCGCCGCGTCGCGCGTGGTCGATCTCGCCCAACGCTACGGGCGCGCGCGCGCCGCATTCATCCGCGTGAACTATGGACTGCAGCGCCACGCCGGCGGCGGCATGGCGGTGCGCACCGTCGCGTGCCTGCCCGCCATCACGGGGCACTGGCGACGCGCCGGCGGCGGCGTGCAGCTCTCCACCAGCGCCAACTTCACCTTCGATCGGGCGACCGTCGAGCGCCCCGATCTGTCGCCGCCGGTCCGCACGATCAACATGATTCGGTTAGGCGAAGCGCTCACCCGCCGCGACGCCGGCGTCGGCGGCCCGCCCGTTCGCGCGCTCGTGGTGTACAATTCGAATCCCGCCGCCGTCGCGCCCGATCGCGGCACGGTGCTCGAGGGCCTCGCGCGATCCGACCTGTTCACCGTCGTCCTCGAACACTTCCAGACCGACACCGCCGACTGGGCCGACATCGTGCTCCCGGCGACCACACAGCTCGAGCACTGGGATCTGCACCTGTCCTACGGCCATCACTACGTCGCGCTCAATCAACCGGCCATCCCGCCGGTCGGAAACGCCAAGCCTAACAGTGAGATCTTCCGGCTCCTCGGCGCACGCATGGGCCTCGACCATCCGGTGATGCGCGACGATGACCAGACGCTCATTCGCCAGGCGCTCGAGGGCGGCGGCCCGAACCTGCGCGGCGTGACCTTCGACGCATTGCTCGAGCGCGGGTGGATGCGGCTCGCGGTCCCGCGGCCCTACCTGCCGTTCGCACAGGGTGGATTCCTAACGCCCAGCGGCAAGTGCGAGTTCGTGTCCGAGCGCCTCGCCGCCATGGGCCTCGACCCCGTGCCCACGTACACGCCGCCCTACGAATCCCCCGAGCGCGCACCGGAGCTCGCCCAACGATTCCCGCTCACGCTCATCTCGTCGCCCGCGCACCAGTTTCTCAACAGCACGTTCGTCAACATCGCTCCGCTGCGCCGCGGCGCGCGCGAGCCCGAGTTAGTCATCCACCCCGCGGACGCCGCGCCGCGCGCCATCGTCCCCGGATCGCGCGTGCTCGTGCACAACGACCGCGGCGAATTTCTTGCCGTCGCCCGCGTCGAAGACGGCCTGCGCGAGGGAACCGTGTGGGCGCCGTCCATCTGGTGGGGCAAGTTCGCCGCCGACGGACGCAACGCCAATCACACCACCTCACAGCGCGAGACCGACCTCGGCCACGGCCCCGTTTTTTACGACAACCTCGTCGAGGTGACTCCCGCCGATTAGTCGAAACACCTGCACGGCGACACACCCCTGGCGGTGAGGCCTGCCTTGCGTGTACGCTGCACCATGACCCAAGCCGCGACCCGCGGCGGTGCTCGATACGTTCGTCCCGCAGTCTGGAGAAGGTTGTGTCGTCTCATCCCGAAACGTTGGGCGCGCTCAAGCGCTCTCCCTATGCGTCGTCCCACCCGGTCACGCGCTCCGTCAAGGAGGAAGTGCGCGACAACTTGTTGCGCCGCCTGACCTCCCACACACCCATCTTCGAGGGCGTGCTCGGCTACGACGACACCGTCGTGCCGCAAATCGTCAACGCGCTGCTCTCGCGTCACAATTTCATTTTGCTCGGCCTGCGCGGACAGGCGAAGTCGCGCATTCTCCGCTCGCTCGCCACGCTGCTCGACGATGAAATGCCGATCGTCGCCGGGAGCGAAGTGAATGACAACCCGTTCGCCCCGATCTCGAAGTACGCGCGCGCGCTCATCGCCGAGCACGGCGACGACACGCCCATCGCCTGGGTCGGTCGCGACGAACGCTTCGTCGAAAAGCTCGCCACCCCCGATGTGACGATTGCCGACATCATCGGCGACGTCGACCCGATCAAGGCCGCACGCGGCGGACACATTCTGGCCGACGAGCTCACGATGCACTACGGCATGCTGCCGCGCGCCAACCGCGGCATCTTCGCGCTCAACGAGCTGCCCGATCTCGCGGGAAAAATTCAGGTGGGATTGTTCAACATCATGCAGGAAGGCGACGTCCAGATCAAAGGCTATCCCGTCCGCCTGCAGCTCGATGTGTTGTTGTGCTTCACCGCGAACCCCGAGGACTACACGGCGCGCGGCAAGATCATCACGCCGCTCAAAGACCGCATCGGCAGCGAAATCCTCACGCACTACCCCGAGGACGTCGAGTTAGGCATGTCCATCACCAAGCAGGAAGCGTGGACCAAGCGCGGCGGACTCGCCGTGCGCGTTCCCGACTTCGTCGCCGAGGTGATCGAGCGCATCGCGTTCGAGGCGCGGAGCGACAAACGCATCGACAAACGCTCCGGCGTCTCGCAGCGGATGCCGATCACCGTCCTCGAGAACGCCGTGTCCAACGCCGAACGGCGCGCGCTGGCGATGGGCGAATGCGATGTCGTACCGCGCATCACCGACGTGTACGCCGCGCTGCCGGCCATCACGGGCAAAATGGAGCTGGAGTACGAGGGCGAATTGGTCGGCGGCCACGCCATCGCCGATGAGCTGATTCGCCGCGCCGCGGACGCCGCATTCCAGGCGCGCGCCGGCGGCGTGAACACCGATGACATCGTGATGTGGTTCGACCGCGGCAATGCCTTGCAAGTGGGCGAGGAACTGGGCGCATCCGCCATGGTGCGGGCGTTCGAGCGCGTGCCGAGCATCGTCGAGCTCGTTCGTGACACCGGGCTCGCCACGCGCGGCGACGACGCCGTGACCGCGGCGGCGTGTGAGCTCACTCTCGAGGCGCTCGTGGCCCGCAAAAAACTCTCGCGCTCGGCGTCGGGACACTACACGCGCGCGCAGCCGCCGGAGCGCCGCCGCCCGAATCAGGATCTGTTCGGCGGCGGGATGATGACGTGATCGATCGTCAGGCGCCCTCGCCCGCCGCGCGACGTGTCCGTTCGCCGCGCCACGAGCCTGGAAAGGGAATCCTCGTTCGCGTCGCGTGCATGGCCGATTTGCCGCTCATCGTGGAGCTGCGCCTCGCGCTCCTCCGCGAACACGGCGACAACCCCATCTACGAGCGCCTGCGCCCCGATGCGCCGGACCGCGCCCGCCGACTCTTCGCCGCCCAACTGCGCTCTCCCGATGAAGTGATTTTCCTCGCCGAAATGCGCGGCGAGGTCTGCGGCATTCTGCGCTGCATTCAAACCGGCGGACTGCCGCTGCTCTTTCCGGCGACGCACGGCTACATCTCGTCGGTGTACGTCGTGCCGCGGGCTCGCCGGCGCGGCGTGCTGCGCGCACTCCTCGCCGCGGCGATCGAGTGGTGCGAAGCACGCGGCCTCACCGAGCTGCGCCTGCACAACGCGTCCGACAACGCCGTCGCCAACGCGGCCTGGGATGCGCTCGGCTTCCGCGTGGTCGAGCACCTGCGCGTGCGGCGCCTCGTCTAACTCGCACGCCCGGCGCGCCCCATGGCCATCATCACGGTGTCGCGGTTGTACGGCTCCGGCGGCTCCGAAGTCGCCGACCGCGTTGCCCGCGAGCTCGGCTGGCAGCTGCTCGACAACGCGTTCGTCGACGCCGTCGCCTCCCGGTTAGGCACACCGGCGGCCGAGGTCGAAGCGCGCGAAGAGCGCGTGCCGTCGCTGGCGCAGCGCCTGGCCGCCACGCTTGCGTTAGGCGCCCCCGAAATCCTGCCCGGGCCGGCCGATGCCGAGCTGCCGCCCAGCGAGGAGCGCCTCATCGAAGTCACCGAACGCATCATCATGGAAGCCGCCGGCCAGGGCCACGCGGTCATCGTCGGACGGGGTGCGCAGTCCGTGCTCGCCTCGCGCGAGGACGTCATCCACGTCTTCTGCTACGCGCCCCGCCCGGCGCTCGTCGCCCGCGCCGCCAGACGGCTCGCCGTCTCCCAGAAGGAAGCCGAAAAAGTCGTCGACGACACCAATCGCCAGCGCGAACAGTACGTCCGCACGTATTGGAAGCGATCCTGGCTCGCCCACCAGAACTACCATCTGTGCCTGAACACCGAGTGGCTCGGCATCGACGGCGCGGCCAGCATCGTCGTCCGTCTCGCCCGCGAACGGTTCGCTCCGCCTGCCTAACGGAAGATCAGAGAGTCTTCACCTCCGGCCGAACCCACAACACCCAGCTGGCGAACGCGAGCAGCACAAGTGCGCCCGCGCCGACTGCAACCGGCGTTCCTGCCACCTCGGCCACCGTCCCGGCGAGCAATGACCCGATCGGTCCCATTCCCACGAACACGAACGCATACGCCGCCATCACGCGACCGCGCAGATGGTCCGGGGACAACGTCTGCAAGAGACCGTTGGCCAGCGCGTTGTTCTGAATCATCGCGAATCCCACCAGCGCCAACAGCGGCACCGACACCCACAACGCCCGCGTGAACGAGAACGCGAACAGAAACACGCAGAAGGATACCGACGCGTACGCCAACCACTGCCCGCGCCGCGCGCGATGACCCATCATCGCCAACGAAAGCGCGCCGAGCACCGCGCCGACGCCCACCGCTGCCAGCAGCGTCCCGTATGTCTGCGCGTTCCCGCGGAGCACGTTCTGAGCGAACACCGGCATCAACACGAGAAACGGGATGCCGAACACCGAATACACCGCCACCAGCATCATGAGCAGCGCGACCGCCCGCGTGCGCCGCATGAACTGCAGGCCCTCCACCAACCCCGCCATCGAACCGCCGTTCGCCGCGCGCGCGCTCTTCGCCGCGACACGCTCCTCACCCGCCGACAACCGGATCATCGACAGCCCGATAAGCACGAGCACGAAGCTCACCGAGTTGATCGCGAAGCACCACGACAGGCCTAACCGATCGATCACGATCGCCGCCAGCGCCGGCCCGATCACGCGCGCCAGATTGAATCCGCTCGAGTTGAGCGCGATCGCGTCGACGACATCTTCGCGCCCCACGAGCTCGATCATCAGCGACTGACGCGCCGGAATGTCGAACGCGCTGATGGATCCGGCCACCAGCGACAACAGCGTCAACCACGCTACCGTGATGTGGCCCGACCAGTTGAACCACCACAGCACACCCGCCTGGACGAGCAGCAATGACTGGGTGGTCTTCACCATTCGCAGCTTCGGGCGGCGGTCCACCACGACGCCTGCGTACAATGTCAGCAGCAACACGGGCAGCGACCCTGCCGCCGCCACCACGCCAACCATGAACGCGCTGTTCGTGAGCTGCAGCGCCAACCAGCCCGTGGCCACGGACTCCATCCACGTGCCGATCACAGACCCCGTCTGCCCCAACCAGAACAACCGGAAGTTGCGGTGCACCATCAACACCCGAATCGGATTCCGGTAGCGAGGCACGGGTGCCACGCTGGACGGCGTTACCGACCGGCTGCGTTGTTCCAACGATGGGGGAGAAAGCGTCACCGAAACGCGAACGGCGAGTGGAGTGTTAGATATAGAGGAGCGAGCATCGCGCCGCGTCACCGTCTACGTGCGCGCCAGAGGCGATGCTTGATCTTTCGCCCAACCGATGGCAAGGTGGCTGCATGCGGTCGCACACGTATTCGAAGTTCAGTCCCGAGATGGCGGACGCCATCGACCTCCAATCGCTCCTCGACAAACTCGCCGATTTTCTCCTGCAGTCTGGATTCGCCGGCGGCAAGATGCAGCACCCGTATTGGGGCGAGTTCGGCGGAGACGCCGACCGCTCCATGGAAGCCCTGCGCGAGGCGATTCTCAACGCCTTGATGGACAGCGGACAGTTTACGCCGGAGATGCTCGACGCGCTGCGCGGCGATGCCGATGATGATGGCGAAAGCACCGCCAAGCTCGCCAAACTGCTCGACGAAATCATCCAGCGCCTGGTGCAGGAGGGCTATCTCAATCTCGAAGCGCCGCCACAGATGCCGGCCGGCCACCAAGAAGTAACCGGACCTGGTGGACTCGCCCGCGCCGCCGCCCGTGACGTGCAGTTCCAACTCACCGAAAAAGGCATCGATTTCCTCGGCTTCAAGACGCTCCGGAGCCTCCTCGGTTCCCTCGGCAAGTCGAGCTTCGGCAGCCACGACACGCCATATCTCGCCACCGGAATCGAGGCCGACGCCGCGAGCCGCACCTATGAGTTCGGCGACACGATGAACCTCGACGTGAACGCCACGTTGCAGAACGCGCTCATTCGCAACGGCAACCTCGACGTGCCGATTGACCTCGACTACGCCGACTTGATGGTGCGTCAGGCGGAGTACCGCTCATCCTGCGCGACGGTACTCATGCTCGACACCTCGCACTCGATGATCTTGTACGGCGAGGATCGATTCACGCCCGCCAAGAAAGTGGCGCTGGCGCTCACGCATCTCATCCGCACGCAGTTCCCGGGTGACACGCTCCGCGTCGTGCTTTTCCACGACTCCGCCGAAGAAATTCCGCTCGCCCGGCTCGCGCACGCGCAGGTGGGTCCCTACCACACGAACACGGCTGAAGGCCTCAAGCTGGCTCGGCGCATTCTGGTCTCGCAAAAGAAGGACATGCGCCAGATCGTCATGATCACCGACGGCAAGCCGAGCGCGCTCACGATGCCTAACGGAACGATCTACAAGAACTCGATGGGACTCGACGCCCTCGTCGCCGCCCAGACGCTCCGCGAAGTCGCCGACTGTCGCCGCTGCGGCATCATGATCAACACCTTCATGCTTGCCCGCGACCGGGCCCTCGTCGAGTTCGTGAAGCGCGTCGCTGCCATTAGCCGCGGCAAGGCGTATTTCACCAACACGATGACCCTCGGCCAGTTCATCCTCATGGACTTCCTCCGGAGGAAAACCCGCAAGGTCTCCTGACTCCGTCGTTCGCCAGAGCGACGCGCGTTACATCGCGGGCACCGCGGCGTCCTACGCCAGACTACCTTTGGCAGACGCCACGTGCCCGCCCCGTCTCGAAAAGAAGATCCGCGGCCCAGCCGCTGGAACCGCCTCACGCACATGTCCCGCCGCCACCGTCGTCAGCGCCCTCGCATCACCCGTCCATGGCCTATCGTAGCTGCCATCGGCGCGTCGCTCGTTCTTGCCCTCGTCGCCTACCGGCTGCTGCGCCAGGCGCCGGCCATCGTCCCGACTGTTTCGTTCTCCGAACTCGCCCAGGCGCTCACGGCGCACGACGTCAAAGAGCTCCACGTCAACGATGGCGGGGCCCGGCTCGTCGCGACGCTGGTCAAGCCGCGTACGATATCCGGGCAGCGATCCACTTCCATCCAAGCGAACGTGCCGCCCCGCGCTGTTTCGCTCGTCGATCTGCAACAGTGGAGCGCGCAGGGTGTCCGCGTCACGGTCGACGATGATGCCCCGACGGGTGTCGTCCAGCTTTTGATCCAGGTCTTCAGTCTCGTCATCATCCTCGGCGTCGTGATTTATGTCGTCGTCCGCCAACGTGGCGCGGTGGCATCGGCGCGGTTCGTCGCTACGCCGCCCTCGCGCCACCTCACGCTCGCCGACGTCGGCGGCGCCCGCGAAGCCCGCGCCGATCTCTCGGACGTGGTGACCTACCTCGCCAACCCCGAGCGGTATCGCGCCTTGGGCGCTCGCTGTCCTCGCGGCGTCCTGCTCGTCGGCCCGCCGGGAACGGGCAAGACGTTGCTGGCCCGCGCCGTTGCGGGCGAGGCAGGATGTCCTGTCATCGTCGCCGCCGGATCCGACTTCAACGAGGTGTACGTCGGCGTCGGCTCCCGGCGCATACGCCAATTGGCCAAGCGCGCCCGCGAGCAAGCGCCGTGCATCGTCTTCATCGACGAGTTCGACTCGCTCGGCGGCCGCCGCGGCCGGCCTAACCGGTCGGGCGAAGAGGAAGTCACGCTCAACCAGCTCCTCGTTGAAATGGATGGCATGGAAGCCAATGACGGCGTCGTCTGGATGGCCGCGACCAACCGCGAGGACATGCTCGATCCCGCGGTGCGGCGACCCGGCCGTTTCGATCGCGTGGTCGAAGTACCGTTGCCCACCGTCAACGATCGCGCCGAGATCCTCCGCGTCCACGCCGCGGGTCGCCCGTTTGACGAGGATGTAGACCTCGAGCGCCTGGCGCAGCTCACCGTTGGGCATTCGGGTGCCGACCTCGCCAACCTGTTGAACGAAGCCGCGATCATCGCGGTCCAGCAGGAATGCGACCGTATCACCAACGACCATATCGAGCAGGCGCGCGACAAGGTGCTCCTCGGCCGCGTGCGCTCGGGCGTCGTCGTCGGTGAAGCCGAGCGCCGCCTGATCGCGATCCACGAAGCGGGCCATGCGATCGTCGGACTCGTCGCGTGCCCAGACGATCGGTTGCACAAAGTCACCATCGAGGCGCGCGGCCGTTCGCTCGGCGCCGCGCACTTCGCGCCCGAGTCGGACCGCCACGTGCATCCGCGTTCCTACCTCGAGGGTGTCATCGCCAAAGCGCTCGGTGGACGTGCCGCGGAGCTCGTGTTCCTCGGACCCGATGCCGTGACGACGGGCGCAGGCGCCGACCTGGTGCAGGCCACTTCCATCGCCCGCCGTATGGTCGCGGAGTTCGGTATGAGCGACGAGGTCGGGCTTATCAGCGCCGATCCGTCCGCCCAGGGCGGGCCGCCGAGTGCGCAGTTACAGGGTGAGGTCGACCACGCCGTGCGGTCGCTGATCACCGCCCAGGCGCGACGTGCCGAAGCCATCGTGCGCGAGCACAAGGACGCAGTCGACGCGCTCGCCTCGGCGCTCGTCGAACGCGATGTGTTGACGGCGCCGGAAGTCCATGAGATCGCAGGAGCGCACGGAGTGATGCCGGCGCGGCTCTCCGCCTAACGAATAGGCCCGCGCCTCAGAGGCGCGGGGCGACGGCGAGATCCAGCTCGAAGCTGAACCGCGTTCCCTCGGCGGCGTTGGTGTCCACCCGGAGCGCGCCGCCCATGGCCGCCACGAGCTTGCGGCAGATGGACAATCCCAATCCCGCGCTCGAGAACGTGTACTCGCCAGCGTTCCGCCGGCGGCGGAACGTCTCGAACAGACAGCTCATCACTTCCGGCGGAATCCCGCGGCCGGTGTCCTGCACCGAGAACGCGAGCCGAGTGCGCGACAGCTGCTTTGCACTGAGCTCGACCTGCCCCTCGCTCGTAAACTTGAGCGCGTTCGTGGTCAGGTTGAGTAGCACGCGGTTGAGCGCGCCGGGGTGGCCTAACCGGAAGTCCGAGTCCGGTGTAGTCAGGTTCACCGTTAGACCTTTCTCTTCGGCCATCGGCAGGACGATGTCGCGCACCGACCGCATGAGGTCCGCCACCGAGAATGGCACGGGCGCCGTGTCCACCAGCCGATCGCCGCCGCGTGCGAGCTCGATCACGTCGCTGGCCATGGCGCTCAGGCCGAACGCGGCACTGTAGATGAGACCCAGCTGGCGCTCCTGCACCGGATTCACCGCGCCACTCTGCGCCTTCCGAAGCGTCTCAGCCAAGAACAGGATCGACGCCAAAGGAGACCGTAGGTCGTGCGCGACTTCCACGATCAGCTCCAGCCCGCCCGCACCAGACAACCGCGTCGCAAAGCGATGCGCCTCGTCGCGATCCAGCGCCACTTGCACGTTCTCGATCGCGGTGAAAAGAGAAAGGAGATCCGCAGCCGGCACGGACTCGCGCAGCGCCGACAGCTCCGAGACCAACGCGGCTCGCAGGAGATTGAGCACCTTCTGCACCGGCACCGCGGGCGCGGCCCGCTCGAGCAGCGGAGACTCACCGGCCGCCGCTTGAGCGATCGCGGCCTGCAACGCCTCCAACTGAAATCGAAGATCGTCCGCGTGCGTGCCCTGCTCTACGGCACCTGGTGCTGCCGCGACGCGATCGGCTGCGCGGCGGAGCGCCTCACGCAATGGCTTCGCGATTCGCAAATCGGAAGCTGCAAGCGAAACGACAGGTGACACGGCGCGCACCGCGCCGCTGCCACCCGATGTACGCTCGACGCGCTCTGGTTCGCGCGCCGTTGCGGTCGCGCGCGGAGCGCGCGAACTCACTCGCCTGAACCTGTCAACTCGTCACGCCGCACGTTGTGCTTCTCCATGAGACGATAAAGTGTCGTGCGGTCAATGTTCGCAAGCCGGGCTGCGCGAGACATGTTTCCGCCCGCCCGCGCCGAGAGGCGCGTCAGGTATTCCTTTTCGAATTCCGCGATCAGCCGGTCCTTTGCCGCATGGTACGGCTCATCCATCATCGACATCGGCAACGCGCTTTTTGCGGCCGGAACCGGACCATCATCATACACTGGTATATCTGACGGTTGGATCGGCTGTCCTGGCTCACTCAGCACCGCAACATGTTCGATCGCATTCTGTAACTCTCGCACGTTGCCCCTCCAGGGGCGCGAGCGCAGGAAATCGATCGCTGCATCGGTCAACTTCGGCTGGGTGTCTCCAGGTAATCGATGGCGAGCCCAATAATGCGCCAGGAAGTGATTCGCCAGCAGTGGAATGTCCTCTAATCTCTGGCGCAGCGGCGGCAGCTTGATCGGCACCACCCGGAGGCGATAGAACAGGTCCTCGCGCAGGACGCTTTTGTTCACCGCGTCCTGCGGGTCACGGTTCGTGGCCGAAATGAATCGCACGTCCACCACCGCATCCTGCTGTTCACTTCCCACCCGCCGCACCACGCCGTCCTGCAACACGCGGAGTAACTTGGCCTGAATCGGGTGCGACATCTCGGTTAGCTCATCCAGGAACAGCGTCCCGCCGTTCGCCGTCTCGAGCAAGCCTGGCTTGTCGCGGTCCGCACCGGTGAACGCGCCCTTTCTGTGCCCGAACATCTCACTCTCCAGCAACGGCTCCGGCAACGCCGCGCAATTGATCGGCACGAGCTTGCGACTGGCGCGCCTGCTGTGGTGATGGATGAATTGGGCGATCACCTCTTTACCCGTTCCGCTTTCCCCGGTGATCATGACGGACGCATCGGTCGACGCAACCTTCCGCGCCAGCTCCACTGCACGCCGAAACGCGGGCGATACACCGAGTAGCGTGATCTTGTCGCTGTTGCCGCTCTGTTGTACCAGCTGCAGACGAAGGTCGTTGGTCTCGCGCGCTACCATCACCGCGTGCGACGCTCGCCCAACGAGTACTTGCAGGTGCGTAGCCGAAAATGGCTTCGGCAAGTAGTCCCAGGCTCCGGTGCGCAGCGCCTCGATGCTCGACGTCACGCTCGGATTGCCCGTCATCACCACGACGATCGTATCGCGATGCGTCTCGAGCGTCGCCTTGAGAATGTCGATGCCTGACACCGGCGTCAGATAGAGATCCACGAGTACGATGTCGAACTTGCGGCGTCGAACCATCTCGAGCGCTTCATCACCGCGTCCGATGAAGGTGACGTTGTAGCCGTCGAGCTGTAGCACGCTCGCGCACCCCTCGCGGAGCGTGCGATCGTCGTCGACTACCAGGATGCGAATGCTTGCCTTTACTTCGGCGGGAATCGATAGTGGGTCACGCGATGCTGCTTCCGGTGCCTGCAGTGGCGCCGGAATGTTTTCTGATTCTTCAACGAACGGCATCGACATGCGACAATCTCCTCTGGTGTTCTCGAGGCGATCCCGTGTAAACCAACGCTGATCTTCCGTTGGTCATGGGCAACATCGCCTGTAATCCATACGCTACATCGCTGTTGTCAACGTTCCACATGATGTAGATCACACGGAACGCCTAAAGGTCACAGAGGCGGACT
>Ga0075426_10002889_pt1 | contig 12276 bp, 3 predicted proteins | sample SoiMethybrSBSTD5_FD_75304 | JGI IMG/M metagenome (GOLD analysis project Ga0075426, IMG submission 75304) | Bulk soil microbial communities from a Populus tree surrounding site in Tennessee, USA - Soil MetaG P. TD hybrid SBSTD5 | ecosystem: Environmental > Terrestrial > Soil > Tree plantation...
GTCGAGATTCTCGACGACGGCTTCGATGATCAGATCGCGATCTTTCAGCTTCGCGAGGTCGTCGTCGAAGTTACCGACGGTGACGAGCGCGGCATTATCGGGTGTAAAGAAGGCGGCTGGTTTGGCGTTCTTCGCGGCGTCGAGGCCATTGCGCGCGATGCGATTGCGGACTTGCGAACTATCGAGCGTCAGGCCTTTCGCCAGTTCATCGGGCGTCAGCTCGCGCGGCGCCATATCGAGCAGCAGCGTCGGCACGCCGGCGTTGGCGAGGTGTGCGGCGATTTGTGCTCCCATAGTTCCCGCTCCCAACACCGCCGCCTTTTCAATCCGCATCATGCAATCTCTTCCTTCTTAAACAGGGAATTTCTTTAAACAGGATTTCTTTCGACACGGGCTCCAGTCTACTTCAAATACGCCGTTCATCATACTGAATGAGCGCTCATTCAGCAAGAGCCGTGGGCACCTATGGAAACGTCGGACGGCTGTGGGTTCGGTCATAAAATGAAATTTGCGCGCACGATCTCATATCAACCGAGCGGCTGCAAAAACGTAAACCCATGATTTCGGTCGGCTTTGCGCGCGTTAGCAAAAAACGTCCGTGTCGGATTTGTGGCAAACCCAAGTGCTCCCAACGAACCTCCTCTGGTCCCAAAAGATCTGACCCAAAAGAGCCAAGAAACAGCTTGCTCGGAAGAATGCTTGGTGCTATAAAATCCACTCCCCCAACGCGTCGCTTGGTTGCTCACGACATTGGACCAAGAGGAGATCAGTAACACGGAAAATTCCTCGATAGTTTTCCCTTTATTACGACAAGTTCTGTCAAATTAGAACCCAACATACTTGGGCGATAGCGAAATGCGCCTTAACGAGCGAGAAGATCATCATTTTCCTCTACTTTACACAACTAAAGAAAGTTACCCTCATGATGCCCTTAACAAGAAGCGCCAACCTGTGTGTCTTTGTGTTGTCCTTACTATTCCTCCTGAACACTACTATCAAAGCGCAAAGTGTGACCGATGGAGCCACTCCGTTGGGGTTAACTCCCGGTATGCCATCAGGGTCGTATGCACTGGGCTATTTTGATGCCGTCAATCTTTACAACGGCAATCTCGGCTTTCGCTTGCCGCTGCTCAGCATAAATGGGCGCGGTAGTACCGGTTACGCAATGACTTTACGGCTAGAGCAGAAGTGGGTCGTGGACAAAGAGGTAAATCCAGGCGAGCCCACGATGTACACTCCGAATCCCAACTGGTGGACCTTGGATGGATTCAAACCTAATTATAGTGTCGGCCGGCTCGAGACGCGGCAAGGCGGAAGCAAGGAATTCAATATTCAATGTGGCTTGGGATACATACATGTGTGGACGCTGACGCGACTCACATTTACTGCGCCAGACGGGACTGAATACGAGTTGCGCGATCAACTTACCAATGGGCAGCCCAATCATCCGATCTGTTCGGCATTTAATCGGGGCCGAGTGTTCATGACTAGCGACGGCACTTCAGCCACCTTCGTTTCTGACAATGATATTACTGACTATGTCTACGACAATCCCGCGAACCCACCACAATCGGGATACCTGATGTTGCGTGATGGAACTCGCTATCGTATCGACGGTGGTTTAGTAACTTGGGTGCGCGATCGCAACGGCAACAAGTTGACGTTTACGTATAACACCAATCAGCGACCGACCAGTATCACCGATTCATTAAACCGGCAAGTGACGATTACGTACGGGAGCCTCGGCGGTTACGATGAGATTACCTATAAAGGTTTCAGTGGAACGACGACACGTTCAATAAAAGTCTACCTAACGAACCTTCAATACGCTCTGCGTTCCGACTATTCTCTCCTTACCTATCAACAACTATTTCCGGAATTGAATGGCGCCTATGGTGTTCCGGCGAACGTGGCAGTCATTGGCGCCGTTGAATTGCCGAATGGTAAGCAATACCAGTTTCTCTACAACAGCTATGCTGAATTAGCGCGTGTGGTGCTGCCGACGGGCGGAGCAATCGAGTATGACTATGCAGCCGGGCTGACCAACGGCGCCGCAAGCGGATACTTTGCGGCGGTTGAGAAGAACATCTATAGACGGGTCATTGAACGGCGTGTCTATCCGGATGGCGCCAGTGGCGTGAATTACGCAAGCCGCATGACCTACAGCCGACCCGAGACCACCACGACGAATCCTGGTTACGTGATCCTGGACCAGTACAACTCAGCGGGGACATTGCTCACGCGTTCATATCATTATTTTTATGGCAGCCCGCGGCTTTCATTCAATCAAAAACCAACCGAGTATCCAGGCTGGAAAGATGGTCGTGAGTATCAAACAGTTGAATATGCTGCGGACGGCACGACTCCGCTGCGTCAAACTAATCACACGTTTGCACAGCGCGCGGCCGTCAGTTGGTGGACCGGCACGGCTGACGTGGAACCACCGAACGATCCTCGCCTGACGGAGACCACTACAACGCTGCTCGATACTAACCAGGTATCAAAGCGGACGTTTGGTTATGACGACAGTGTTCCTTACAACAATCAGAACAACGTCAAGGAATACGACTTTGGCAGCGGCGCTCCGGGAAGCCTCGTGCGAGAGACGCGCACGACATTCAATACCAGTTCCACCTATACAGATACTGGTGTCTATCTCATCAGCTTGCCGACACAAACCTCGGTTTACGATGGCAGCGGCACGGAACAGGCACGAACCACGTTCGAGTACGATAATTACGCGACAGACTCAAATCATGCCGGCCTGGTGAACCGAACCAGCATCAGCGGCTTCGATTCTGCGTTCAATACCAGTTATCTCACGCGTGGAAACGTCACCGGCGCCACGCGCTATCTGCTCGTCAGCGGGTCGGTAACGGGTTCGATTTCAATGTATTCGCAATATGATATTGCCGGTAATGTGGTAAAGGCGATCGATGGACGGGGTTACGCCGCCAATCTGTATTACGACGATTGTTTCGGCGCTCCCGATGGGAATGCGCGAATAAACTCCGCTCCAACGGAACTCGGAGGGCTCTCCTCCTTCGCATTCGTGACCAAAGTTACCAACGCGTTAAGCCAGTCCGCATACGCTCAGTTTGATTATTACCTCGGTAAACCCGTCGACGGTGAGGACGCGAACGGGATTGTTGCCAGTGGTTACTACAGCGACAGCCTTGATCGGCCCACTCAGGTGAATCGCGCAGTGGGTACCGCTGCCGCCAGTCACAGCGTTTTTGGGTACGACGATACAAACCGCATTATTACGGTTACGGCGGACCTGAATACAAACAATGACGGCGCACTGGTGAGCAAAGTGGTTTACGACCAGATGGGCCGCCAGAGTGAAACGCGCCAGTACGAAGGCGGCACGAATTACATTGCCACACAGACGCAATACGATGCCTTGGGAAGGGCGTACAAGACTTCAAATCCATTCCGACCATGGCAGAGTGAGACGGCCGTGTGGACCATCAGCGCTTTCGATGCGCTCGGTCGTGTAACCAGTGTCACGACGCCCGACAGCGCCGTTGCTTCTTCCAGTTATTTGGGTAACAGCGTTACGGTGACGGATCAGGCCGGTAAGGCACGAAAGAGCGTCAGCGATGCGTTAGGAAGGCCCACGTCTGTTTACGAAGATCCAAGCGGATTGAATTATCAGACCAGCTACACTTATGACACGCTCGACAATCTGATTTCCGTTACCCAGGGAGTGCAAATCCGCACTTTTGCGTACGACTCGTTAAAGCGGCTCACGGCTGTAACCAACCCGGAAAGCGGCACGACAAGTTTCAGCTACGACAATAACGGAAACTTAACGAGCAGGTTCGATGCGCGCAGCATTACCACAACCATGACCTACGATGCGTTGAATCGGATCGCGTCAAAGGGCTACAACGATAGTCCGCAAACGCCGACCATCAACTTTTACTACGATTCCCAAACCTTACCGAGTGGCGCACCCAGTTTTGACCGAGGCTTCGCAACTGGAAGACTTGTCGCGGTAACATATGGTGGCGCTAGCGCGGGAACGTATCGAGGTTATGATCAGATGGGCCAAGTGGTGCGACAGTATCAACGCACCGATTCCGTTGACTATCTGGTGGAAGCCTCCTACTACGCTAACGGTTCGGTTCAGAACGTCACCTATCCGGCGGTTCCTGGAGCGGGCGATCGCCGCACGGTGAGTTATTCCAACGACAGTGCCGGCCGAACGGCTTCGTTAAGTAGCTCTGCTACGAGCTACGCACCAGCGGCAAGTGTGTCGAGTATCGGTTACGCGTCGCACAATGCTCTCGCCACGCAAACCTATGGCAATAGCTTGATTCATGCGATCAGTTACAACAATCGACTGCAACCCAGCGAAATCAAGCTGGGAAGCAGCGGTGCGCCAACCTCAATTATTGATCTGGTCTATACTTACGGCACGACAAACAACAATGGCAACGTGCAGAGCGTCGCCTACAGCGGCGGCGGCCTTAGCTACACGCAGACATTTGCCTACGATGCGTTGAACCGGTTGACCACGGCGCAGGAGAATAGTGGCGCCAACTGGTCGCAGACGAACGGCTACGATCGCTACGGAAATCGCTGGATCGATCTCGGTGGCGGAAACCAAAGCCTTTATTTCACAACTTCCAATAACCGCATTGTTGGTTCCAGTTACGACGGCGCGGGAAACTTGCTGAACGATGGTTACCACAGCTACGCGTACGATGCGGAGAACAAGATCAGCAAAGTGGATGGAACCTCCGCTTATGTCTATGACGGCAATGGGCTGCGAGTGCGTAAACTGGTTGGGGAAAACCTGCGCTTCGTCTACGGTATTAGCGGCCAGTTGTTAGCGGAGTATAGCGGGTCTACAAATGCTCTTATGAAGGAGTACGTCTACAGTGGAACCGGCCTGGTCGCCACGATCGAACCTACCGCTGTCAACTCAAACGGCACACGTTACGCTACTGCGGACCACCTCGGGTCACCACGTGTTATCACGAATTCCAGCGCTGGAGTAATCAGCCGTCACGACTACTTGCCGTTTGGTGAGGAGATTGGTTCAGGTGTGGGAGGCCGCACGACGGGAATGGGATTTGGCGTTGCTGAAGGCCTCAGAAAGAAATTCACCTCGCACGAACGCGACACCGAAACCGGTTTGGATTACATGGCGGCCCGGTACTATCAGGGTTTACAGGGAAGATTTACTAGCGCGGATAGTGTGGCTGGTTGTGTTTCAAACCCTCAGACGATGAATCTGTATGCGTATGTTATCAACAATCCGTTGCGCTTTACGGATCCAACAGGAAATGCGCTGTCGGACATGGGCGTTTATCAAACATCGAATCCAGAAGTGGATCGAAGAGTTGCCCGTGCTGAAGACCAAGGGGTTAAGAATTGGGTGGTGGCTCAGCAAAACTCCCAGGGTTCTAAGGGTTCAACGATAGATTTACGAAAGGACAAGACAATCACCAGCGGAGTCAAGCAGATCCAAGATAAAGCGACACCACTTCCAAAAGGTGAAAGTCCAGTACTGAGTAGTGTACAGACAATCGTTGGTGAGACATACAATATCTCTAATGGTGGTTACATTGATGGATACGGAAACGAAGCTACAGGTTTCACGGGTACGGTGACCCCGGTCGCTTATTTAGCGCTCGACCAACGCGGAAACATCATTGAGGCCAACGGCATCGCTTTAACCGAAAGAGTGAAGACCTTGCAAGGTGAAGCCCCCAAAACGACGGACGACTTGGCCCCCACTCCGAAAGGAGGAATTTACATCGATGTCCAGTCCACTAAATCAACTTCGCCGCTGACTGTTATCCAGCAAGCTGTTTTTATTGGGCAGTTTCCCCCCACGCCCGGTACCCCGGCGACTCACCTTTTCAGGGTGGGTGTGAACGACATAATAAAGGACGCCAAGGCTGGAACTATTTCCATCAAACTTGCCGCGCCTACAAAACTTAGATGATAAGAGATGAACGTTCCGGTAGTCTTGTTACCGGTAAATCATGGAGACAATCATGCGTAAATCGATTTCCTGTTTACTACTCATCCTCTTGATGAACATTTCCGTTTTCGCACAAGCTGCTGTCGCCTCAAACACGCAGACAAAGCTGGAATCCTTGCGGCTTCAGAATGTTGAAATCAAAAGCCAAACAATCGGAACCTTATTATCTGAGTTGTCTCTCTCCTACAATGTGCCCATCGGCATAGAGATAGCAGCTTCGGATACCAGCCTCGGTAATTACGAGCTTGATTTTAAGAGTGGAACGCTTTCGCAGTTGTTAACGCAATTTGTGAGACAACACAAGCAATATTCCTGGACCATTACAGATGGAGTCGTCAATATTTTACCTGCCGAGGACAATAGGGATTTCCTACTCCGAACTCTGTTGGACACCAAGATTAAAGACTTTTCTATTCCTCGGAATACTGGATGCTCGACTTTTGCTGATTCCCTGATGGCAACTCCAGAACTGAGCAAGGTAATGAAGGAAAACAACTCTGCTTATCGCGGCCGTGACTTGACAGGTTTTTATATCCCCCAACTTGGCCGAACGTTCACACTTACTATCTTCGAACGTACATTGCAAACAACACTCAATGCAGTAGTGCGCCGGAGCCCAACAGCAAAATTCTGGGTTCTAACCAGGAATGAAGACGGAACAGTCTTTCTCGGCTTGAGCGCTCGCCACGAGGACATGCCATCGGGACAGAAGTTCTCAGCCGCTGAACTTCGTCACTGAGCAATTAAGCAAATCACACTCCTTAGACGCTTCCTCTCAACAAGCCGGAGACATCAAGCGCTAATGGGCGTTTATCCCAAACTGTTGTTAGCAAGTGAAAGGGTCTGGGTTTTACCAATCAAATATCGATCAAGCTTGAAAAATCTCAACTTATGACGGAAATCTGTAGGAAATTCTCATGTTATGCCCGACAAGAATTTCATTTAATGACCGAATCGTCCGCGTAAGTTATTGATTTCATTGATGGGCCAATTTCACTTTATGACCGAACCCACACGTCCTCCCAAAGTCCGCGACTTTTTTGTGCAAAACAATGAGTTGTTGCTAATTGAGACTAGAAACTTTCGAGCTGCCGAGTTTTCGAACCGGCAGCTCGAAGCTTTTGATCTATTGAGGGGTTGCTCCGGCGACGAATATAAGATTCTCCACGCCTTCGACCATCTGAAAGGCGAATTCTGCGGAGGTTGGGGCAGACATAGAACCGGCAAAGGCTGCGACGTCCAGCGTTCGTATCGACTCCGAACGCCAAAGCTTTCCCTTCAACTCGACCCTTTTCGACGTCGTGCGGCCTTCCGTGTCACGAACGTATTTGTAAAAATCGCCATTCTTCTCCAGTCCGAAGTGCAGCATCTCGGGTTTCTGATGAATATCGACGCGCGCCACTTCACCTGCGAAGATACACAGCAGCACTCCTTTAGAGAGCCGTTCCATCCTGTTACAAATAAGAGATTTCTTTCCGGCCTTATCTGAATAGCCTTCGACGAGAAGTCCGGGCCAACCCGCCACTACCTCCGAGCGTAGTAGAAATCCCGTCAGCATTGGGGCAAGGCCAGCCGCGGGACTCTTGGCGCCGTGTGACCTGTCGTCCCCGAGATCGGAACTCGCCACCCTACCAATGCTAAAAGCTCCGTCCGCGAGACAGTCGAGCCACGCGCGGTCCACCCGAAAGAAGCGAACCGATTCGGCCGGCAGCATTCGCTCATCGGGAACGAGGTAGTTGAAGGGCACGCCCTCCAAATTTCGTAAGCTCTTGAACCAGGCTGAGACGTCTTCGGGGACAAAGGCCAGCGTCGCCTTCTGGAACGGCAGATGGTCCGAACGCTGTTCTTCCTGCGCCAGTTTCTGCGCGTATTCTCGTTTCCATTGGTAAAGGCTGGTCGAGAACCCTTTGTCCTGCAACGCGAGTAGCCGGCCCAATTCCCAGGCAGCGGCGTAAGAAACGTCGAACATCGAGAATGCGGGATCGTAGCGGACCAACTCATCGGCCGAGCGAGCTGGTAGCTTCATCAGCGGAGACACGTTCTTGCCGGGAACCAATGGACCACGAAACCATGAGGCGGTTTGATCTCCCTGACGAAAATAATGCGGAACGACGACGTATCCCTGGGAGAGTAGTTGCTGCGCTGACTTAGGACCGTCCGGCAGTCTCAACGTTGCAGGCTTAGTGTTCAGTTGAAGGAGCAAATGTTTAAAACTCTGCTTCGGGTCCTCGCAAGCGAAGCTCCAACTCTTAAGACTCACCAATCTAATCAGATTACTGCCGAGATCTTCTTTCTGATAGTTGAATTCGTACTGATTCGGCGCGCCTTCGCCCTTCTCGAAACGTTTCTCGACGGAGACGAGGTGTACGGTGCTCGTCCTGCCCGTTTGTGGCAGCCTGTTTGCGATGATGACTGCCAACTCGCCTTCGCGAGGCTTGTCTTCGGGCTGGGCTCCATAACGCACATGAGCCAAAAACCTCAACTCGTCGACTGTCGGCATAATCGCTTTCAACAGATCGATCGGCACGTCGATGACGGTTAGGAGTTCATCGGGATCCTGCCAGCTCTCCAACTGGAGCTTCGGAAATTTCGGCTCGCCGGCAGCCGGCGACTTCGTTAGCACACTCGCATTCACCGTCTTCGGTGTCGGTTTCTCGCTCTCGTCGAAAAGCAAAAGTGCGAGCCACGGAACGCCAGTGTCCTTGTCACGTCTGGCGTACTTCACGGCTGTTCGTTCCCAAGGGAGAGTACTGCGGCCGAGCATGAGGTGCGGCAAAACGTTGGAATGCTCGCCGAGACTACCTTCAGGCGGAAAGACTGCCTCAACATCGGCCGGCTTCAACTCGAAGCGGTCGCCGGCCACTGTGAAATTCCTCGTCGCGGTAAACCCTGCGACGTCAGCGCGATTGATCTTCACCGACTGCGCAACAGTGATCTTGTAATCACCGGCAGCCAGCGTGGGCTGATGGAGTCGCTGGAAATTCACTAGACCAACTTTTGGCTGTACCGGGCTTGACATGACAGCGTTCGACCCTCCGTGTCCCAGGTTTATGCGCGGACGATTTCAAGCGTCCCAATCTGCGGCGCATCCAAAAACTCGCCGGCGACGGTTCCTTTGATGTTGATCTTAATTTTCATGCCTAGATCCTCGAGCAGAGAATCCCGGTCACGATTATTCTCGATGCCGTCTTCGATCATCTTTCTTCTAGCCGACGCATTCATGTCTTTAGGCGCGAACGAGGCGTCGTTCTCCCAGTGATATGCAGATCCAGCGGCGGTCTTTCCGCCCTTCGGATAATAAGAGTCTGAAAACGTGAGATCGATCGTTGAGGTTGCGCCAGCGTCCGGGTGTTTAGCCGGCGTGATCTCGATGCCGGCGGGGACTTGTTCGAGGAATTGGTCCTTGCTGTTTAGCTTAGGCGCCGCACTCTCGCCCCATAACCCGCGGGGAACTGTCTTTCTGACAATTGAGTAACTGAAGTCGTCGTCGGCGTCCGCATCACCCTTCTTGATGCTAACTATTAAATTCGAATCCAACTTTCCTTCAGCCACGGCCATCGGGCCAACACCGAAACTTGTGTTGGATTTCGTAACCAGATTCTGCGTCGGCGCTACGGTCAAAGTGGCTGACTTAAATGGGACTGCAGAATCAACCACCAGCGAAAACTCCTTGGGATTGATTACCCAACGCTCTTCCTTCGCGACCTCGATCTTCTTGACCAGACCATCCTTCAACGAAATGCTGCAAACGTCTTTTTCGGGCAGGAAGGATTGTGCGAACGTGGGCCAGTCTTTAAGTGGCGGTGGCGTTTGCGAGGCGACTGCGCCGAATGCGATCGTGAAGCTGATTACTGAAAGGTCGATCCTTGCCGTGCCGGAGAAGTCCGGGCCCCACAGGTGCAAATGCGCGCCGACATCAACCGATATCGTTGCTCTTATGCGTGTGAAGAGCAGGTTGATATCGAACGTGTACGATGCTCCAACACTGACGTAGAGTCGCGCGTCGTAGTGATAAGGTTTCCACGCGATGAGAAAGTCGGCCCCCACCTTGAGCCATGCTCGAAGTTCACCCTGCTTGTACAACACTTCGAGATGACCGCCGGCCATCAACGCCGAGCCGGTCAAAGCGTAGTAAGCGTTGCCCTGAATCGTCAATGAGTTGCTAACGCGCCAGTCGAAAGCGAGGCGCGGCACACGCGGATAGTGTTTCGGAATGTCGAAATCCGGGTGATAACCGCCGAGCGTCTGGACGAAGTCGCCCGCATGTGGTCCGGAGAACCAACTGTAAAAAGCATAACCACCTGTCAGGCGACAGTCTTTCGACAGGATGTAAGAGTTGGGCGTGAGCCGCGCGTCAATTCCAAGACAGCCTTCGTCAGGATCGAAAGTGGCCTTCCACGCGATCTCGACCTGCGCCAGCGGTGTGATTTTCTGGGCCCCCGGCTCAGGCGTGGGAACGATCGCGGTCGAAAGACCCAGGAGGTTGATCACTAAGTTGTTGCCAAACTCGATTGTAAGAAGGGCGAACGAATCGACCAGCTTGAACGAGTTGAACTTCACACCCACCGCCAGGAAGATGCTTCCGGACGACGGCGGAATATAAGTTTGCAGAGAGGTGAGCGCTTCCGTCAGGTTGGCAGGCTTCTTCTTGCTGACAGCTTGAGTGATTAGCGGGAATTTAGCGACGTCGTCGATTGACGGCGCGATCAATCTGCGGTTATAGCCGAAGCCGGCGGCAAGACCAGTCACGAAGAAGAACGTTGGACCACCGAGCGGGTAATCGAGAAAGGCGTAGATGAAGAGCGACGGTTCTTCTTTGACTTTCGCGTACGAGCCGATAGCGGAAAGTGTGAACTGATTCGTCTTGATGACTGCGGTCCCGTCGTACTGATCTTTAGCGGTTTTCAGAAATGCGCCGCCGATCTCGATGTCACCGGCTTTGTATTCAACGCCGAGGCCGCGAAGGTCAAACGTAGGATCGAAATTCTTTAGCGAAGAGCCGACACTCAAGCCGTCGACGGAAAGCGTCAGGCCGGCAGCGGTCAACGCCGCATTTAGTAAGAAACGAAGCGTGCCCTCCTGATACTGTACCCCTACCTTGTCGAATGTAACGGGACCTATGGTCTTTTTCAGGTTGAACCACTTCGGCTCCGCCTTGTAAGTAGTTGTCGGCGCTGAGTCGCCAACCGCGATCTCCTCCGCGGTAGAGCCTCGCAAGAGCAACCTGTCCTCTTCCTTCCTCGCACCACTGGTGAGCGGCAACACGATCTCATGCGACCCACCCATTTCGATATTCGCGGCAATCGTGATCCCCTTGGCGAGTGACTTCGGGATCAGAGACTCGAGCGCCCCAACATCTTCTGTGTTCTCGATCTCTTCCGACGCGACGATGAGCTGTAAGTTGTCGATGCCGACGGGTGGGTCAATGCGAAGACTCTCGCCGACAAGTGGCGCCTCGGAGAACTTGAGGTTGAGCGGGACATCGATCGAGAAGACGTGAACACGCTTCTCCTCCAACGAAAACGAGGCGAAAACCATCTGACCGTAGTTTGCGGACTCCCCGCGGAGCACGACGGTCTTGTCCTTGAAATTGTAAATAATGCTGGCCTTCTTGAGTGCGAGATCCAACCCTTCGGGCATAGGCGGCATTGAATCCCAACCGAACGCACTCGCGATATCGCCGAAACCGAGTGGTGTCTCCTCGTTCTCCCATGTGGCTTCTATTTCTGAATTCGACTGGCCAAGCTCAAGCGAGAATGAAAACACCTGGTCGCCGATAACGAAGCCACCACCGAGATTACCCTCATGGCCGCTCGGAGTCTTTTTGACCACGAGAGTAAGGGCGGAGCTGAAGGAGCGATCGAGAATCGGGAATGAGGTCTCGGCGCTACCGTAGAGAGTGTAGTTGAATCCGTCACCTTCCCTGTTCACGGTCACGCCGAAATCCAAAAACTGTATGCGCTTTAGAACTGACGGAACCGACGATTCGCCAATCAGTTTACCGGCGATGGTCCCAAGATTGACTGAACCGTAATACGCACCGCTTATCGCAGTCACCTGCCACGACGCCTGCTTTTCGAGTTCGATGACGAAGTCGAACTCGCCGGGGAAGATCGCCGGCAGAAATTTGGCGATGGCGTTGATCCGTACGCGCGTCCAGTTAAGATCCGCCGGTCGGATCATCTGGATTTGCAGAGTCAACTCTTCCAGCTTCAAACCGGGCATCACGCTCCACGGTTTTGCCGTGCCTACCGACAGGCCAACATACAACA